>Ga0307515_10001423_pt1 | contig 54177 bp, 30 predicted proteins | sample 17_EM_MG_FD_194513 | JGI IMG/M metagenome (GOLD analysis project Ga0307515, IMG submission 194513) | Populus trichocarpa ectomycorrhiza microbial communities from riparian zone in the Pacific Northwest, United States - 17_EM | ecosystem: Host-associated > Plants > Roots > Unclassified | place...
ACACAAGAATAAGGGAATTTATTAAAATTATTTATATATTTTTAGCATATTTCTCATTTCTATTGTTTCTTTTATTGTCGTATCTTGTTTCTATCATTTTGTTTATTGTTTTTGTTTTTTTCCTGAGATTATGAATTATGATATGATTATAATATTCTGTATTAATTAATTCTGATAAGCAGTGGCGGAGACGGAGGGCTGGCAGGAGCTCCGGCCCCTGCAAGAAAATGTTTTTTCCAGTTTTTTTATTTATAATTTTAATAAAAATAACTGAAATTTTAAATTTTTTTAAATAATTTTTTTAATTTGACCCTAATTTGTTATTCTTGCTCCGCGCTCATGAGTCTTTATATTTGTCGATCTCCCCAGGTCTCTCTCCTTCTCATGCTTCATATAGGATATTTATCTGCAGATTTCCAGCCTTTACACCTTTTTTTCTGATTGTTTGCATCAAACCCTTTAACAAGTCTTTTCACTAGCCCAAATGAAGTAGGTAAGAGCTGATTGTGGTTAATTTCTTGTGGTGTCTTAATTAGAAGGGTGTTTTTAACTTTTTAGTATAATTTTCTTTTTTTTATGTTTATTTTTCTTTGTAAATATTTTAGTTATAATTTGAGCACAACAAAATTTTCAAGTTTTAAATATAAATAAAATAAAATAAAATATAAATTTCATTTCCCATTCACATGATTAATTTTATTACATATTATCATCAACATTATAAAATTCATGATTTTAAATATTAACGAAACATATAGAAGATAAATCCTATTAATAATATTGATAATAGATGAAGGATCTAATTAATCAATCTTCAATAATAATAATAATAAAATGGCAAGGTAATTAACCCAATTTAGCAGACTGCTATGTTTCATGGCTTTTATTATTAGAGCTAACTATAAATTACTCCTTATATTTTATTAAAATTAAGTAATTATCTAAGGAGTCCATGTAGTTTAACTAATAATTGAATAGTATATTCTTTAATTTAGTGGTTTTTTTTTTTGTAAAAGTATCTTCTTTCCTAATCAATTTTTTGACTCTTTCTTATATATTTTTTCTTTACTCTATTTTCCTAGCAATTTTTTCACTCTATATTAAAAAAAAATTGATGTTTGAAATCAATTTCTTGTTAATATATCTTTCTATTATTTATATTTACCTATATACCAAAACATGGTAATATTTATATGAATTTAAAATTTATTTTCACACCGTGTATTAACTCTAAAATATTATTATATTAATTACAATGATTAATCTCTGACCCAGCATTCAATTGATGAGAAAATATTCTTTTTATATCTCATAAATCATTGATAAAACATGGGGGTGGGGATAGGATATGTACAACAATACCTATAAATTTATTTTTAATTCAATTTTGATTTAAAATACTTAGAAAAAGATCTAAACACATTGAAAAACTCATAAATAACCTATATATAAAAAAAACAACAACACAAAAACTCGAATTCAACTTAAAACAAAAACTTTTCTCAAGCTTAGATATAGTTTTTAAGACAATTTTAAAGTGAAAAAACATTTAGGTTGAACTCTCTTCATCAAATAGAATATTTTGACACTAATATCGGTGATTTTAATGGCCAAAATTAATGTCAATACTAATTTTCTCTCTCTACCTCCGGAATTTGGCGTCCTCTCTCAAACTAGGGATAAAAAACAATAAAAAAAAACTTTTGCACCGAAATTGAATTGAAAAACTATTGAGGGGTTGGACATGTATAATTTATAAAAAGTTTAAGGACTAAAGTAAACTTTTTTGTGATAACTTTGAAAGCATTGTCCATTTATGGTGCTTTTTTCACTTTGGTCCTCTATTTTTTAATTTTATCCTTAATTAACAAATTTGATTCAATTGTTCTTTAATTGTGTCCAAAAAGGATGCAGTCGTGCAAAATAAGAGTTTGAGGAAAAAAAAACAAAACAAAAATTTTGAATAGCAAGTTTATAGTAAAATGTGAGAAGGTGAATAATGCACGTGTGCACAATGTTTGGAGTCTTTGTAACTAGATTATTTACCCATGTTATGCTAGGGATCACATTATTTTCTTTTAAGTTAAAAGAAATTCAGGCATTTTTAACATGTTTTCAATAAGGAAAAAAAAATTTAATTGTATAGAGATTGATCCGATGTGACTCTGTCAATTTGGCAAGTTAGACAACCAAAAAATAATAATAAATTTGACTAAAAAAATTTCAAGACGACATATAAAAAAAAATTGAGAAGATAACATATTAGATCGACCCGAGTCAACCCGGGTTACCATGTAAAATGTACGACTTGAGTTATGAAACCGTGATAATCTCATAGAAAGCAAATAAAAAAAAATATTAAAGCCCAATTCGCAATCAACTCAATGTTGAATGATGAAATTAAAAAAAAAAAAATTACTAGGGCCAACCAGGTTTAACTTGCCAAACCCTTAACTTAGGTAATGAAATAAGGATAACTTCATAAAAATCAAACCAAAACTTAATTTTTAATCAACTCAATTACAAAAAAAGGATTAAAAAAACTTGAGTCAATAAGATTAACCTGCAAAACTTGTGACTTGGGTCATAAGATTGGCGTAAACTCATAAAAAATAAACCAAGATAAATTATGAAGCTCAATCCCTAATAAATATATTTTTAAATGATGAAATTAAAAAAAAAAATACTATTCTAATGAACAGTACATTGTAATGAAAGGAATATTGATCTCCCTTCCTCAATTAGTTCTTGTTAATAGTTTAAAAGGATGAGCTACGCTGCGGCTCAAATAAAAAATCTTTGAATGTCAAAAAATAAATATTTAGGCCACAAGAAATTATTTGGCGTTATTGTTAAACCTGACTCAATGAGTCAATCTTGAAATCTCTTGACTTAACTTGTTACGTAGCCCAAGTTTAAAACTAAACCATATGAGAGTTGCCTAGACATGACCCATCTGACTTGGGGGGTCCAAATGCATCTTGAACGACTAGTAAAAAGCATGGTTTGACTTTAAGAAAATCAAGATAACATTTGTTTTTAATATTGAGATAACGACATATTGAATTGATCCGGACTTCACGACTTAACTCGCCAAATATGTTATCTAGGTGATGGACTCTAGTAGGTTTAAGAACTTTGTTGTTAAAACTATTTTTTACTTAATTATTGTTATAACCTAATTTTGAACCATTTGCTTTTAATTTAATTTTTAAAGGGGTTAAAATTTAAAATTAAAAGATTGAGGACTGATTTTTGATCGAGGGTGGGGTGCAATTTGATAATGTATAGAAGAATTAAGGACTATAATGTTTGTTTCTCCTGATATTCGGTTAATCATCTTCAATTTTGATTTTAAAATTTGAATCAAGTTTAAATTTGAACAAGGATGAATTTGTGTTGTTTGAAACTTTTGAATTATAAATATACATCTCAAGTCATAGAAAAAGCAAGAGGAGATAAATCTACATAATGAGCAGATCCAACACACAAGAAAGAAAACAAAAAAAACAAAGTTATTAATTCATCTCTCTTGTCTCTTACTATCATTGCATAGATACACAAAACCAAGAGAATAAAATACACCAGCCTTATCTCTTGTCATTTACGAATCTTTGTTATATTATATATTAGAATAAATTTGTATTTTCATCCAAATTTAAAAATTATATTGATCTAGGATGTAAAATATAATTTCAAAAAACATTGGAAAAGTGAGAAAAACAATTAAATAATAGGAGGGTTGAAGTGAATTTCCCAAACAATTATGCTTTGTTTTAGATTTAAAGAGATTTTAGAATAAACGGATTAACTTCTAGACCATTTCAAGTTTGTTTAGAAACATATTTGAAGTCGGGCAAAACTTGAAGGATTAACATTTATTATTATTATTATTATTAGGCTCTATGAAAACACTTTACTTAGGGTAAATTTTGATTATAAATGATTGAGGTGTATAAACCAAACAATTATGAATTTTCCCCGCCGCTCCAAGGTTTCTATTCATAAATTATATGAAACGGTACCATAAGTCCGCCGGGGATGAGGCTCCAGGTGGGACCACTAGGCAAGGCGGAATCTGGACGCCGGACCGAACTAGCGGGCTTTAATGAGCCCGAAAATATCTACGCTGAATTTGAATGCAACCGCATGATCCTCTACGTGGGTGGGGTACACCACAGTTCACCAAACTCTCCTCACACGTGTCAGCCTCTTAGCGCATCCCTCCCATCTACGAAATTCAAATTAAAACCATCAACGAAACACTATTAAAATTAAAATAATTAGTGGGTCCCCACCATGTGGGATGGTAGGTGATGGTACTTGCTGTTCTGGATAAAAACGCACCGTACACTACATACCACTTTGGCCAAACACGCCCCTCCCTGATCATGATAGGAAAAAGTTATCGAACCTGGGTCATCAATGTTCATGGATGACATTAATCCAGATCAATAAAAATCACATGTCATTTTATTTTATTTTATCTTTTTGTAAAAAGTTAAAAAGATATTAATTTTTTATTTAAGATAGATTTTTACCGGATCTCATTGATGATTAATTTTTGATGCACGACTTGATTAAGGATAACGAGTGTGTTTTTTTTTTTTTTCTTTGATAATTTTTGATTTGTTTTTATTTTAAATTATTTTTTTATAATTTTAATTTTTTTAATGTGCTAATATTAAAAATAAAAATAAATATTATTTTAATATATTTTTAAATAAAAATATTTTAAAAAATAAAAATTATTATAATTCCAAACACCATTACTTAAAAAGGATATTAAGCAAGCCCAAGTTTACTAATAATGGATATGACTGTTTTGCTTGATTTTAGAATATACAAAATTAGTCGAGTTATGGATAAATTAATCCAAACATTCATATTAATTAAAAAAAAAACATGCTAATAAGATACATATTGAGTAACAAAAAAATATCAAATGCCACATTTTTTTCTACAATCTTATGTATAAATAATATTTTCTAACTTCTTAAAGATAATTTTATTTATTTATTTACTTCAAGTTAAATATGCTTAATGTTCATTCTAAAAAAAAAAAAAAATTAAATACCATTGACTTTAATTTTTCTGCATGTTTTATATCGTAATTGTAAAATTGCTGCTATGAAAATAGTTCATCTCTCGTGAATTAAAATCATTTTGGGCAAACTATAAAAGTGCCCTCTATCTATTAGGTAAATTTCAATTACATCCCTCTCCTACTCAATGCATCAATGGTATTCTTCACCATTAAGGAAATGTGAGTGTCCTCCCTCACCTTCAATTTACATCAACCTGCCCATTTAAATTGGACATGCAACTCATATATATTAATCCTCCATTTATTTAATCTAATATTATCATTCTCTTATTAATTTTTCTTAATTTGTTAATAATAAATAATTGCTATCTTGTTCATTATATACAATAGAGTACTTGATATGATATTTAAAATGAAAAGATAAATAATATATATATCGACTCTATAATAATAAAAAAATTAGACTTAATTATTTACCAAGAGTACGAGTTTGAAAAATAATTCTATATATGAATTTAAATTTTATTTTTTAAAAGCTAATGATACATTTAACAAAAGATCAATATAATAATAATATTAATTTAGTTATTAACATCATGATATATCCAAATTGATTAAATTAAATGTCAGCAAACAATTGAAAAAAAAGAAGAGAGAGAATGGAGTGTAAAGGATATCCATGAGTTTTATGAGACGGTGTCGTTAGGAGAATGACCTAATTGAGATGTATCCAACAGATGGAGGGCGTAATCGTAGTTTGTCCAAATAATTTGTTTTTGAAATAGACAACAAGTCCAATCTACAGAAACACTGCTGCACGCGGTAGAAACGCTTGTCCCCTTTCTGTCTTCAAAAATTCAAAATCTACTACAGCACAGCAGTCCTTCATTTTTACTCGACCCTTCTCTGTCTCTTGTACCTGTCTCTTCATCCACTAGATTCTCTCTCTATCCATTTTTAACATTTGCAAAAAGCGATCATGTGCTGCTGATAATCTTAATTGCTACCGTTTTCTCTCTTCTAAATTAAAGTTTCAACTTTCAACTTGAATTTATTTTCTTATTTCTCCTAGAGAGAGAGAGAGAGAAAAGGTAAATAAATCAACAATCTCTCCTGCTTTATTTACATATATAAATACAGAGAGAGAGAGAGAGGGGTGAGTGTGATATGAACAACGGAATGGGAAGGCAGAGATCTCATCATCAAAGACAATACTCATCTTCTGATAACAGCAACGGAATGTTTTCGGAAAATGGAAGATGGCTTCAATCTGCTGGTCTTCAGCACCTTCAGAACAACAACTCTTCTTCCTCTTCTCTTCCTCCTCTTCAGGTTTTTTTTTTTTTTTGCCCAGATCTTTTAATTTCTTTTCTTTTTATAGTTTTCCCATCTTGCGCTTGGTCTTCTGCTCAATCTGTTTGGTCCCTCAGGAAAAAAAAGGGGGGTAAAATTTTTGAATCTTGGATTGTTTTGTGAAATGTAATTGGTTTCTCGACTTCACTAAGTCAGGAAACTGGATTTTCCCCCCTTTTTTGCTTCGGGAGTTGACTATAATTGGTTTATGATGGAATGGAAAATACAGATCTGATACTTTTGATTTCTTTGGAAAATGCCAGTAAAGTACAGAAAATGTGGCAAAACAAAAAAAAAATGTTTTTTTTTTCTTTTTAAATTTTTCCTTACATCACAAGAGATTTATTTTTTATTTATTGGATGCTGCTGCATCTCAAGCAATTGATTGCGATATTTATGGTGGAATTGAATGCAGGACTATAATTTCTATGGTGGTGGTGGAGGAGGAGGAGTAGGAGGGCAGGCATTGAGAATGTATCGCAATGCGCAAAGCAGTTTTAATAGGGGAAATGAATTTTATTCAGAGCCAACAACACCTCCTGTTAGTTCAAGGCCATCGAGCCAGAGGAAGAATGGCGAGGACTCTTCAAATGAGTTCAGTCCTGGCCTCTTAGATCTGCATTCTTTTGACACCGAGTTGCTACCCGAGGTGGGTTTTCTGTCATTTTCTCGTGAATTAGTAGAAACGTGGTTTTGGATGATCAGTAGTGATAGTACTTTAATGTGGCATCCAACAATTGGGTCCATCCACATTCCGATAAATTGAAGTTCTATCTTTGCCATATTGTTTGATTTTTTTTTAGAAATGAAATGCATTCGAGCTTGATTTTGTGCACTACTATCGAAATCTTCTGCTTTGATAATCTACGCTCTAGCTATACTTTCAAATTTATAACTGCTTCTAAAAGATATTCTGATTTTTGTGCTTTGTAGCTAGTGAAGAACATCTTGTCTTGCACCAAAAAGACGTTTGAGTCCCAAGCTCTTATGGGTTGCTTGCTTTGCTGATATGTCTCATGTCATTAAGAACTCTTTTTTTGCATGTTTGGATATGGAACATGTTTCTGAATAACATAGAAGAGCTTTAGGTCTTTGAAACTGGTTCCATTTATAACCAAACAAATTGCATGGCATGGTTTTATGTGGTTTTCCAAAAATAGAAAATACCATTCTAACTTTCTTTTTAAAAGAATGAAAAGGCGTGTCTTATTTATTTGTTGACATGCACACAAGCTTTTGAGAAGAAATGGAAGGTAGGATACATGCCATGCCGTTGCTTCAAGAAATAATGATACTATGGTGTCAGCTCTTTAGAAGTTCATCGCATTGTCGTAAAGCAGGCATTGCTCCTTGGTGTTGAATATGTGATTTGGGATTTCATATTGCAGTTGAGTGTTATGACTTTGCATCCATATTTATGCTAAGTTTTCTGTATTTTGATGATAGTTGCAGGTTCCAGGACTCTACGATGGTTCTTCTCTGTTTCATCCTGTTCGAGGAAGAAGCTTTGATGACTCTGACCCCTACATTTCAAGCAACAAACAAACTGGCAGAGCTCCTGGCTTGCCTGATAACATCCTCCTGAAAAGCTTTGCTGTAGACAAAGAGAAGACAAGTTCTGTTGCAAAGATCAAAGTTGTGGTATGTTTTTCTTTTTTGTTTCATTTGGTTTACTTCTATTTGTTAACTGCTCCTTTCTTTTTCCTAAATACAATGCTTACCCAGCTTTGTGAACTTTGGTAATTTGCTCCGAATTTCATTGATAGAGTGACTTCATTTACTAGCAACGTTAATAATGTTTCTTCTTAGTGCAGCATCTGCCTTGCTTGTATGAATGTCTTTAAACATTAATATAGTATTACAAGTGAATTCTTTTAATGCAGGTGCGCAAGAGGCCATTGAATAAAAAGGAACTGGCAAAAAATGAAGAAGATATTATAGACACACACTCCAATTCTATGACAGTTCATGAGACTAAACTCAAGGTAACTGTTATATCACTTGTTAAAGAAGTCAAATAGAAATAATCAGGTTGAATCACTGGCCGCTGATCAAGGACATCTGTTTCCTAATTGGTCCTTGACCTAATATAAAATGAAATAAGAACGAAAACAATAAGATGCATAATAGTTGGGCCAAATTCATCCATGAAGACATTTAGAAGTAGATATTAGATACATAAAACAACAAGAAGGGAGGTTCAAATGTAATCCTAATGGCCATGCTTCTCCTTAATGATTATTATAGACTTTATCTGCAAGAACCTTGATTTGTCCATTTTTCATTCATTTTCATGCTTTGCTCTACTCTGTTGTTTACTGATTTTTCAATTAATAAACTTTCTAGAGACTTTTATAGTTTTTTCCTTTGATAGGTGATTTGGTAGTAATTGTGGGTATTGATATTCTACAGGTTGACTTAACAGAATATGTTGAGAAGCATGAATTTGTGTTTGATGCAGTGCTCAATGAGGAGGTCTCTAATGATGAAGTGAGTATATTTTTCGTCATAATGAACCAAGTGTTTCTAGATAATGCTAGTGTTTTTATAGCTTATGCAGATTTACCTCTTCGCTTTAGGTTTATCGTGAGACAGTGGAGCCCATAGTTCCAATAATTTTTCAACGGGTCAAAGCAACTTGCTTTGCATATGGGCAAACAGGTGATTTGTTGTCTGTGCAATATAAGATAGATGCTTTTTACACCCTTGCTTTTGGAATTTTTTTTTTTATATATAATTTCTATAATTCTATTCTGTCTTTCATTCTGATTTTTTTTCAGCATTTTTGTAACTTACAGAAGGCATTAGATTACACACACGTGTTCGCTCACACACACACTTGTGGAGTTTATTCCATAATCATGTGATTTCATGCCGAGAATAAATGTTTTTTGGACCTGCTTTTGAAACGCCCAACTTCGATGTATTTTATGCCCTCTTTATCCATCCAACATCAGTAGTCTCTCAATGGTTCACGACTTGATGGATAAACCATTTTGAAGTTATCATTATGCATGTTCTTTTGTTGCTCATGCATTTTTCTTTCTGTGTAGCTTTCTCACATCACAGTGATTTGCTTTAAAATTATTAATATCAAAATTCATGACATTCTGTTTTATTTTTTTAAGCCTGCTAGTTTATGATGTCTTTCACCCCATGGTGGCAAGAAATCTCTGATGATTTAATAGAACTAGATTGTTGCTGTAAAACCAGCTTGCTTTAATTTTTCGTCCTTCTTTCAGGGAGTGGAAAAACCTATACTATGAAGCCTTTACCCCTCAAAGCATCACGAGATATTTTGAGGTTGATGCATCATACTTACAGGAGCCAAGGGTTTCAGCTATTTGTGAGCTTCTTCGAAATTTATGGTGGAAAACTATTTGATCTCCTGAGTGATCGGAAGTTAGTTGCCCTGATCCTTCCTTGTCTTTTATGTAGTTATCACTTGCTCTCAGAATTGGCTGAATTTGATATGTCTCTTTGTGCAGAAAACTCTGCATGAGAGAGGATGGTAAGCAGCAGGTGTGCATTGTGGGTTTGCAAGAGTACAAAGTATCAGATGTGGAGACAATTAAGGACCTCATTGAGAAGGGAAATGCCTCAAGAAGTACTGGCACAACTGGTGCAAATGAAGAATCCTCCCGTTCACATGCCATACTCCAGCTTGCTATCAAGAGATCAGTTGATGGCAATGAATCAAAGCCTCCACGCCTTGTTGGAAAGCTCTCCTTCATAGATCTTGCAGGAAGTGAACGTGGTGCAGATACCACAGATAACGATAAACAAACGAGGTATGTCTACTCCCTTATCTTTGTGGTAATTTTTGCCACTATTGGCCATACCAGTTGGGCAATTTAAGGTTTCTGTTTCTTATTCTGATAGTGAGGGACACACTCAGTATAATGCATATGGATCTCAGTGTACCAGACAGAATTAGGATTAGGCATGGGATATTTTTCCATCTGCAGCTTGGCCATCATCTTAGGGCAGTAGAAATTGATATTTTCACACATCACACTGGACTCAACATCTGGCAAAGGAAAAAAAAGGGTTGTTTAACAATTTCCTGGGAAATAAAATTATTCCAGTGTATACCGATATTGTTACAAGGCGATAAGAAATGTAGATAGTTCATTGTTTTCTATTGTGTTTTACTTATGTCCTCTGTCCCTTTCACCACTTAATGACTCTGTAGCTAAAAGTTGATATCTATTTCATGGCGTTTTCATCTCTAGCATCCAGTTCATGGTTTTCTTAATAGCTGATGAATTTCACTGGCATAAATCAGAAATGTTCTTTCCATGTCCTTTCTTTAATTTGGGAGGGTGGGTGGGTTTGTTTAATTTGGTTGTTTCATATATACGATGCAGGATGGAAGGTGCAGAAATCAACAAGAGTTTACTTGCATTAAAGGAGTGCATCAGGGCTCTTGACAATGACAAGAGTCATATTCCTTTCAGAGGAAGCAAGCTAACTGAGGTTCTAAGGGATTCTTTCGTTGGCAATTCACGCACTGTTATGATATCATGCATTTCACCAAGCTCAGGATCATGTGAACACACTCTTAACACCTTGAGATATGCTGACAGGTACATGAAAATGATTTCAATTGCAAGATGTTTATGGTATGATTTACGCTGTCGTGATCCTTTTATACTGAATTTGCTAAGTTTTCTGTGCAGAGTGAAGAGCCTCTCAAAAGGGAACACTTCCAAGAAGGATGTATTGTCCTCAACTTTAAACCTAAGGGAATCAACTACTGTGCCCTTGTCCTCTGTTTTACCAGTTGCATCCGCGTATGAGGACGATGCAAATGATGCATGGGCAGAACAAGATGAGAGAGATGATTTTGATGCATCAGAAGAAGAATCATATGAACAAGAGAAAGCAATATGGAAGGAGAATGGGAAGCTAGAGCCATACAATCTTTCTATTTCAGAGGATAAAATACAGAAACCCAATGGTCAGACAAAGTGGAGGGATATGCCAAAATCTAATCTTAAGAACTCGCATTCAGATAATGACTTGAATGCATTGCTACAGGTGATTTAGAAAAGAATAATTACTTAACGAATAAATTCTTTTGAATGTGCTGAAACCTAAATGTCTTAACGTTAATTTTCGGTTGCATGCTCCCAGGAAGAGGAGGATCTTGTAAATGCTCACAGAAAACAAGTGGAAGAGACTATGAACATTGTGAGAGAGGTTTGTGGTTTGGCCAAAGCATTCTTAGTTCATTTTTTATTATTGTACTGCTTGCATGCTTTTGTGAGAGTTGGGTTTTGAAGAAAAAGCATGTCCAAGAGCTTACATATAAATGTCATTTCCAAATTTGCAGGAGATGAACCTGCTGGTTGAAGCAGATCAACCAGGAAATCAGCTCGACGGTTATGTTACTAGATTGAATGCCATTCTTTCTCAGAAGGCTGCAGGTATCCTCCAGTTACAGAATCGTCTGGCACACTTCCAGAAGCGTTTGAAGGAGCATAATGTCTTAGTTTCTTCTGGCTACTAGTCTCACGTGGAAGTGCATGAAGTTATTACAAACGAATGCTTCTTTTATTACTGATTGCAAGATTACTGGCCTGGTTATGGATTTGGTTATGCAGCTGTTATTTTTATGGAAGCATTGCTAGAAATTTGGCATCCATGCAGTAGTTTGCTGTATGGTATTCTTTATGTGGTTTGAGGGGTTGGAGATTGAGAGATCTAGAAGGATCCCGTTGCTCATCCTTCACATGATACTACTGGCTTCTGTCTACAATTTTTTATTCTCATTTTTTTTTCTTCAACAAGTTATAAGCAAGCCATTGGATTTACGTGCCCATCAGGCATGCTTTTGTAAAGCTATGCAGCAGTGTAATTTGATTCATTAATTATATACTTCCTGCCTCCTATTTAATGCTTGTAAGCTTGTTTGACGTGGTGATGCAAGTCTGCTTGTAAGTGACTGTCATTCAACTTTCCAATCAAAGTGCAAATTCTCATTTGTCATCTCCACATTTAATAATGCAAATAGGAAGATAAGAACCCTTGAATTCATACAAAAATGTTTTAAAAAAAATTAGAAAATTTTTAATTTTTTATTTACTTTAAATTAATATTTTAAAAATAAAAAAATATTTATTTTGATATAAATTTTTTTTGAAAAGTAATTGCAATCATACTTCTAAATAGACATTAAGATAAAAAACTTGATACAATAATTCAGTTAAAAATAGAAAAAATTTATAAGTTTAAGAAAAGTTTAATAAAAAAAAAAAATATGAGATACATTGCAGCACAATAAATTACTATGAAATAATTCACTTTTTGTATTCTCTTTTCTTTAAAGGTATTTGTAATCCTAATAGAGTAATAAACTGATATTAAAATACAATTGAAATAACCCAAAATTTATAAAATAAATAATATAAATCCAAAACTATAATAAATAATCTAGGCTGCCGTATGTTGTCAAAAAAAAAAATATATATATATATATATTGCTAAAAACAAGTACCTTTGTTAATTAATGTTGTGGCCGGCTTTCTGTGTAGGTTTCCTGCCAATCTTGTGTTCTTAAAAATTAGGGAATCCTTGATAATTAATTGTCCCCATTGTTGCCGGCTTTGACTCCTTAGGAAACATGGAAATTATGACAATTAACTCTCCAAGTTGCCATCCAAGAATCCTTAAAAAGTTAGTATTCCTTGTAAAATAAAAAAAATAACCACTTGCTAAATAATTCATGGAAGCAAAAAGTCTGTTATTTTATTCAATCATCAAAAAAAAAAAAAAAACTAGGAAAAATAAAGGAGTCAGGAAAGAGAAAAAGTTTGTCATTTTATTTAATTAAAAAAAATTCCATCGTAAGATGAAAAAGAAATATATAAATAGCATAACCCTAAAATATCCAACTATTAAACTTGACCCATCAGTTAAATTATCTGATATAAATAACCTAAATAAATAAAATAAAACAATGAAATAAATCTAGATGGGCTCAATCTCCCAACCAAAGAGTGACAGGCCGGGTCATCCTTCATCATCTTCGTCCATATACTCTGTAATCTGCGATGTGGGTTTGGTGTCCCCACCAACTCTCTCGGGGTTGGAAAAACTCGACCTCGTCAAGTGTAGCTCTAAACGGCTCTGATAGTACTCCTAAAAATTTGGTTCAATCTGCAATAATGTATTTCTAGTGATCCAAGTGCAATTTGAATCAGGTCGGCCTACCCAACAAACTAGAAACCGTTGAACCTCAACATCCTGGTAAAAAAAACTTGTTCATCTAGAATAACATCAATATTATTCTTTTGTGCGGATGTCAAAGTGAAAGGGGTAGATGTTTCAATAGGATCATCATGGGGGGGATTATATGACTTCTCAAAAGGATGATTTGGAATAGAATGTGGTTTTCGGTATACAACTAGATCCCAATAGAGCTAAACGATATCATTAAGTTTTATTTTTGCAAACCTTACCCTGTTATTCTTAAACAAATTATACTAGTCAAATAATTGATCAATGTCATATATCCACCTATCAAAGATCCACGGGTCAAGTTGACCCTTAAAAGTCAGGGTTTCTACCTTGATATGTCTCACGACTCGATTATCAGGGTCATCATAGTCATGGTGACCTTGATTGTGGTTGTAATGACAATTTCTAGGGTGAACTGGTCTCTAATAGTAATTTTCGGAATGCTCATTATCATTACGATCATCAAATTCATTGTAACCCTAATGGTGGTTATGTTGATGGTTCCTACAAGGAATCGATCTTTGATGATTCCTACGGTTGTCATTAGAATGCTCACTCTCGCTAGATTGCTTTAATTATAAAGTTTCCATGGATTCCATTCTCTTAGAGAGGTTGTTCATCTAAGTGGACATGTTGTTCATATCAGTTCATATTAGGTATAATTGATCTTGAATATCCCTAAGAACATTACTAGTGTTCGGGTCTATGGTAACTATGAGTTCTGGACTCTGTACTAGATGACTACTCCATAAATGCATGCAATACTAATCCTAGAACTATAACTGAGATCACAAATGACACTTGCAAGTACAATGCAATATAAAATTAAAGCTAATATTTGATTATATATTTATCTTTGAGACTAAGTAATAACATATTAAATCAGGAAAATTTGCGAGCAAGCAATGTAAGTCCTCTAAATGCACACATGTAGTTCAAACACAATGTTTTAATTTTCCAACAAATTTAGCCAAGCTCCACAATTAATAAAAAAGACCGAACATTCAATACAAATGAATAAATAAGCTAAAAATTAAGGTAGTTCAAATTGTAAGACAGCTATATTTTTATGGCCAGGCATAAAAGAATAATATTATTGTTAATTCTGGGTTAACAAGTGTAAAACTATACCAGGAATAATGATATTCAATGGTTAAAACAAGTTTGTAGTGGCTTACTGACCAAGTTATGATTGATGTATGCTGGAATTTGTTGCAGCTGACGGGCAGTGATGGGTGATATGGAGGTTCTGGGTGACGTGGCGCTGACATATCTCTAATATGTATGTGTTGGATGGTGTGGCACTGACAAGGCTATGGACACTGGCACGTCAGTGATGTCAATTTTTTTGGATGATATGACACTAATGTATAAGCCGATGATGTGGTAATTGTGAATTAATTTGCCTTGGTAGCCTGTTTTTTCTATTGCTGTTAATTGAGGTCGTATTCACACAAATTTATTGTGCAGTTATTGGCTTGGATTTGTGGTCGTTTGAATGTTGTGGTGGTTTAGTTGGACGTGGGTCTATTGAACTGATGTGGAGATGATGTTGGACCGATGAATTAAAATTCTTTGAGAGACTCTCTGTTTGTTGCCAAAAACAAAAAGAGATGGCTACTGGTGTGTTATAGTTATTGTTGCTAGCATAGACGATCTAAAGTGTTCGAGGAGGTGAATCAACGTTGATCTATAGGCAATGATTGTTGTTAGTGGTGCATTTTTTTTTTGTTATGGTGGCACTGCTAAAGTTGTTGTGTTGGTTCAATCTGTTCGGTGGTGGTGTGAAAGATTTGGTCAGTTCTTGAAGATGAACAATGTCTTTTTTTTTCCAGGTTGTAAACAGAAAATTGAAGGTTTTTTTTTCTAGATCAACTGTTGATGATGATAAACCTATAAATCTTCACAAGCTCTAATAGATCGATTAATTATAAAAATAATTAAAAGTATGTGCTAGATACTAAAGTTAATGTGGAACAAAGGACAAATAGAATTAAAGTAGAAAAGAAAGAAGTTTTAGAGAAAGAAGTTAAGAATTAAAAGCAAAGAAAAGGAGAAGTTAGGAAGAATAAAGGATTCGGGAAAGCAAAAATTTGTCATTTTATTCAATCATAAAAAAAACCCTTATAAGATGAAAAAAATAATATAAATAGCATAATCCTAAAACATCTAACAATTGGGATTGACCATCAATTAAAATTTTCTAACATAAATAACCTAAATAAATAAAACAAAACAAAAAAATAAGCCTAGATGAGCTCAATCTGGATAAAAAAATGACAGGTCGAGCCATCTTTTATCATTTCTATCCATATACTCGTGTAATTTACGATATAGGTCTTGTGTCTCCACGTCCAACCCATACAAGAAATCTATATAGAATAAGAAAGTTTCCCCGTAGAAAATCCATAAATCAAAATGAAAGATAATCCTAAGTCAATTAAAAAAATAATAATGCAATTCTCGCATAATAGCTTCTAGGCTTTATCTTAAGGCCTTCTTATACTCTAATAGCTAAAAACTTTTAACCTTATATAAAACAAGGCCTGTAGAATCTCTTGGTGAAATTTCAGCTTGATCTAACTGGTGAATTGAAAGTTATTCTTGTTAAGCGTAAAACTGCATATTAGAAAAAATTATGCCAAAAACTGCATTTTTAATCTTCTTGGCCCTTGTCATTGGCCTAATCAGCATCTTTAATAGATTTTTTTATGGTGCTTATTGGTTCTCATTATTCCTCATCTACTCAAAAGGATTTGACCTCATCCATACTAGGAACAACATCTATGGGCAATACGTCTTCATAATCCTACAATAAAAAAACAACAACATTGTTTTGCAGAGGATTATTAGTATAAAGAGCATATTGAACAACACTTTTTCTTGCATAAAAGATCTTATGCTAATTTTTTCTCTGAACAATTTCGTTTCTCTTCTTTGCTTTTTTCTCTCCACTCTCGACCAACCCGCTATTTTTTTCTCTCTCGGCCAAATCAAACTTTTTTCTCTCCTTAAAGCTCAAGACATTTTCACTCCCTTCAGCCTCACCTTTTCTTTTCAATTTTAATTGGTCTTCGTAGACTTGTTTCGGGGATAATGGTACAAGAGTGATGAATTTTTCATCTTTTACAAAAGAATACTTATTTCTAAACCCATTATATATCACCTTCCTATCAAATTACCATAACCTTTCTAATAACAAGTGACCCATATGTAACAAACATCACATAAAACTTCATCAGTATACTTTCCAATAGAAAACAAAACCAAAACCTGTTTATTAATCTTCTTTTTTCCACATTCATTCAACCACTAAAGTCTATAAGGTCTATATTGCTTTGTAGTATTCAGACTCAACTTCCTAACAAGTATAGTACTATTAACATTCACACAACTTTCATCATTTATAATTATACCACATACCTTATTACTGATATGACAGCTCATATGAAAGACATCCTCTAATTATTTCTTCAAATCATGCTCTTTGACCTGAACATTCATTATGTACCATCACAAGCGATTCACCCTCAACCGAATACTTTACATCATCATCGCTAACTTTTTTAAGTGGTGGCATCTCTTTATCATTGCTGCCACTTTTAATTTCAACCTCTCAATGATCTCGTAAAATCATAGCTCTCTTGTTTGGACATTAAAAAGCTATGCGATCTATTTCCAAACATCGTAAACACTTAATATCACAATTATGAAGTGTTGAAATATCAAATTTACTTATAGTATCAGTGGAGTCTTCTTTTTTACCTTTATGTGATTTGATTTTAGCTCCTATAACTAGCTTGGTTTGGGTAACTCCATCTCTTCTAAAATTCAGCCTCTATGTTGAAAAAGAACCCGAGTTTTGAATTTTTCGTGTATTGCACTTTTTTTTAAGTTGTCATTCCATCTTTGTAGCTATATAAACCATGTCTTCTAACTCTATATAATGTAGCAACTCCATCACATTCGTTATCTCATGGTTCAACCTATTTAGGAACCTAGCCATATTAGCTTATCTATCATTTACTATATTCATTTGAATCATAGCCACTTCCATCTTTTTATGATAGTTTTTTACACTTTTAGACCTCTAAGTTAGGCTTTCCAAGTTCTGATACAAATCTTGATAATGATGTATCAAAATAAATCTCTTCCTCGTGATTTCCTTCATCTCATCCCAAGTGTCAACATGCCTTTCATGGTTTTTTCTTTTACTAAAAACAAGTTGATCCCACTAAATTATAGCATAATCAGTTAATTTAATAACAATAAGCTTTACATTTTTCTACCTCGAATAGTGATGACAATCAAAGATCAACTCAACCTATTTCTCCCACTCTAAATATACCTCGAGATCATTCCTTCCTTGAAATAATTAGATTTTCGGTTGGAGTTTATGTCCAAGCCTTGATACCTAAAATCTCTTCCTTCTCCTTTATAGTTGAAGTTTTTATCTTGTCAAAGCCCCTAATCTTTTCAGTTTTTAGGCTACTGAAATCTATCACCTTAACTGATTGATGTATGGTCAAGATCTTCTGCTTCTTCTTCTTCATTCTCAATAACAAGTTCATCTAAAGATGGTGTAACACATCCTTTTAGCCTTCTGACATTAAGACCCCTTTAGACTGACCTCCCATTCAAACTAGCAATCATGGCCTCTTATCTTTTTATTTTGTCAAAAATCTCATTAAACCTCACACTCATCCTTTCAAATTGCTGCTGCATAACTTGTAACATAAAGAACATATTTTCCTTCTCCTTCATAAGTGATGATCCGTCTTCAGAAGACATCGTTGAAATCTAGATTTCCATGTTAGTAGCAAAATATATATATTCTCACACACTATTTCATGTGTTTACATACAATATGATGTCATTGCACTCGTGTTTAACTTAATTTTGGCTTTTCATGATAATACGCTTAACTTTTCACCTTTTACCTCTTATGCTTTTCTTTTCGCTTCTTTATAAAACTAATCACAAATAATAAAAAATCACAACCTCATAATGATTAACCATAAATTTTAGGATTAAAAACAATCAAGACAAAAAAATGACAACAATAATGAAAATGATAAAAAAAAATGAATATGATAACAAACATAAAAACAAATATGAAAGCAAAAACAAAAACGGATGCAATAAATACTCTAATAACCTAAAACCACAATAGATTATACTAACATGAAAATAACAATAACAAATAAATGGAATTGATTGACTATGCAAACTAATTTCAATAAATACTGATTCATAATTTTTTTCAAATACCCAAAATCAATGACAAATAAAAAATTGAAGTTGGTATGTAAACACACTAATTCAGGTAAAACACTAACAAATTCAAGTTGGTTCGTAAATACACTAATTCTAATGAAACAATAACTTTCTAATTTCTTAAGAATTGTAACTTTCAATTTTTTTAATTCAATGATTACGATGATTTTTTTTTTTTTACTATTGGCACAATCAGATTGAAAAACAAAGAAAAATTAACACGGAAACTTAAAGATAGACGAATAGATAAAACTTGAACTCGGAGGATAAGAAACCTTGAACCCATATGTAAGAAAGAACCACCCAAAAAAGCTAAAATAAGATTATGATAAAGAATCCAACACAATAATTATCTAAACCAAGACACCAAAGTTATTGGATGAAAAAGACATTAACCTTATAATTATAATGAATCACAAACTAAGGTATAAAGAAAGAATGTCACATAGACAATTAATCTTTAATAAGTCCAAGAAAAGTCCAATGAAAAACCAAAAGAATGTCATAAAATATTATTATGAAATAATATAATCTTTGTGTTTTCTCTTTCAAAAAGTTATTTATAGTTTATAAAATAAAATAAACTATAATAGAGTAATGAAATGATATTAAAACCCAATTAAAATAACCTAAAGTTTATAAAATAAATAATAAAAACCCAAAACTATAAAAAATAATCTAGGCTGTGGCATGTTGTCCCAAAAAGAATTTCTGAAAACAACCGCCCTTGTTTAATTAATGTTTTGGCTGACTTTATGCGAAGGTTTGCTGCTCATTTTGTACTCTTGAAAACTAGGTAACCCTAGCTGCCGACTTGGACTCAAACATGAAAACTGTGACATTCACTCTCTAAAAGAGTACATATTTGTTTATGTATTTTCAAAATATTAAAAAAAATTTATTTTTTTTTATTTTAATTAATATTTTTTGATTTTTTCAGAAGTGCTAATATCAAAAATAATTTTAAATAAATAAATAAATAAATATTATTTTGATATATTTTTAATAAAAAACACTTTTAAAAGCAACTATTAAGAAATTTTTAAAAAGTATAGATTCCTTGCAAAATAAATAAAACTATTTTTTAAATAATTCCTCAAGCTACTGCCTATATATTCACTTGTAGAATAAGAAAGCTGCCTCATTTGAAAATTTATAAATCAAAATAAAAGATAATTTTAAGTTACCTAGAAAAATAATTGTATGATAGTTTGTTTTTATCATAAGATCTTCCTGCATTGCAATTGTTATTGAATTTTTATCTTATATAAAATATAGTTTTTTAAATTTTCTAGGAAAATTTTAGCTCGATTTAATGTTGAAATTAAAAATTATAATTGTTAGAATAAAATTATATATTATATATAAAAAATTAAACCTAAAATCACCTTTTTAACCTTCTTACCGTTGAACTTGTCATTGGTCCAATCAAGATATCTAATGATTCCTTTTGTGTGATTATATAAAATTGCTTCTCACTCTTGCTTGCATCATAATACAAATTATTAATCATTAGTTGCCATGGCCTAATCCTTTTATAAGAAGAGAGTATACTACTAATTAGTAATTAATGATTAATGGCCCGAACTAGATTCCTAACTAATTCTCGGCCCATCACAAATTCGCTCGCAAACAATCTTAACTAACTCTCGGGTAAAAGGTTATAATAGTCATATCAGACTCTCTTCCCGCCATTTCCCATCCTTTGTCTGTTAAAAGTGAACAATGCAACCCATTCTTCTCTTCTGCCCTCAGAAACAATAACCAGAGAGAAATTGAAGGAGGAAGAAGAGAAGATGTTGACATCGATCTTTGGAATCGGAAACATGAGAAAACTGAGCTTTCTTGTATTCATTATTTGCATTTTGATCTCTGTCAAGAACCAAAATGCAGAGATCAAGAAGAACTCATGGCCATATTCATCGTGGGATTCCTTTCCTTCCATATTCTTGTCTCCTTTGTCGTTTATGGAAGAAGAAGAAGAAGTAGGGCATTCAAATCGGTCACTTGAGTATGATTTCTATCGTGATTCGTGCCCACAGGCAGAGAGAATCATTCTCAGGGTGGTTCAGGAGCTTAACAAAGTCAACACCAGAGTAGCTCCTGCTCTTCTAAGGCTTATGTTTCATGATTGTTTCATTGAGGTTGATGATCTTGATCTTTCTTTTTGTTGATTCCCTGACGAGGGTTTTTGTTGTACTGAGATGTTATTGCTCAGTTCTTAATTTCTATCTAAAGCATTGCTCATCTAGTTTGAGGGTTTCAATTTTTCAGTTTCGGTTTTCAATTTTCCATTTGTTTACAATTATTGATTGAAGATTTCTTTTTTGTTCTTATTTCTTGCTGATTAGTTTTACATGTGCCTTGTTACATCTGTGATCTTGATGTGATTCTAAATATGCAAGAAAGTTCATCTATGGTCTTCATCTTATTGCAAGTAGACCTGACTTCTTCTGTGAATCGTTCTTTTCAGGGGTGTGATGCGTCTGTTTTGTTGGATGCTGCTATAGGCATTGATTCGGAGAAAGACTCTCCTCCCAATCAAAATTTGAAGGGATTTGATATAATTGACAGAATCAAATCAGAGATTGAAAAGGTGTGCCCAGGAGTTGTTTCCTGTGCTGATATTGTTGCTTTAGCAGCCAGAGAAGGTGTTGTTCTGGTATATACATCATTCTGTCCCCTACTGATTTCCCGCTCACTAATTTGATAATAATCCATGGAGTTTGCAAATCTCAGGCTGGTGGTCCATTCTATCCACTCTATACTGGCAGGAGGGATGGCACTCTTTCTTTCCGAGATATTGCAACACATCAAACTTCCTTCACCCAATGCTGATCTATCTGAAACCCTTGCATCTTTCGCCTCTAGGGGTTTCGATGAAAGAGAAACTGTCAGTCTCCTGGGTACCAATCTCTTCTCTATAGTTTGGTTATTGCTATCTCTGGCATTCTTGCTGAAAAAATACAAGTAACAGCTCAGAATCTGAAAGCTTCTAGCTGCATCCTTGCCTTGCTTGTAGGTGGTCACAGCATAGGAGTAATCCACTGCAAATTCTTCCAAAACCGTCTCTACAACTTCAGTTGGACTAATAAGCCCGATCCATCTCTGGATACTGGATTTCTTAGCCTATTGAGATCAAGATGCAACAACAATAACTCATCAAAGGAAGCTTCACCTTCACCTTCGCCTTCCTTCAAAGCCCCACCACCATCATCTGCACCGTCGACTTCCTTTGATGGGACCAAGTCACCATCAACAGCACCGTCACTTTCTTGTAGTGGATCGCCATCTTCATCATCCAGCACATCAGAAATGAGGGTCTCCCCATCATCATCGACAGCACCATCACCTTCCTTGAAAGGCTCAATATCTTCCCCGCACTCATCATCAGCACCCTCATCAGCTTCCTTCGAAGATTCACTGCTTTCCACACTGGAGGAGCCAGGAATGAATATGGCCTATGAGGGACCAGGAGTAGATTTTGGCACATTGTACTACCACGGTCTTTTGCAAGGTAAAGGAATCCTTTATGCTGATCAGCAGCTAATGGCTGGGGTAGAAACGAGGATTTGGGTACGAGCATATGCTTCTGACATCTCCTTGTTCCGCCGAGACTATGCGCTAGCAATAATGAAGCTCTCAATTCTCAGAGTTCTGACAGGATCAACAGGCCAAGTCCGGCTCCATTGTTCAAAGGTGGCACGAGAGAATAGCAAGAAGTGAAGGAGAGTGTATTTAGTTGTCTAGCCTCCTTTTTTGGCTTTTGCGCTCTTTCAAATTGAATCTACATCATAGAATCCCGGCCTTTGAACTAGTTTCAAATGCTCTGAAACTTGGATTGATTTGTGTTGCCATTTAATTTTTGTATCCGAACTATGAGAAACCCGCTGTTGGTTAATTGTTGAACAGATGCTGTAAATGGAAGTGAATCTTTTCTAGGTAATTGATGGTTTAATTCATCACCACACTAACAGGCCTTTAATTCAGGCCATTATAGCCATATGGCGTGTGATATTCTATTGATTAAACGAAAGCCAGGCCTTTAACGCAGAGGTAAAAATGAAAACTTGAGCCTGAAGAATATAATTCTTATGATCTCTGACTTTGGTTTGCTTATATATTGTTAAGAACATTCATGGCTAGATATTTAAATTAACAATACACCTGCCCTTTAAGGCAGGTTAATTCTCAAACCCAAGTTCTGAAACATATTTTGGGTCCTTGAGAAAAAAACAGGCTCAAGCATAGCAATCCAGGTAAACAATATTCTACAAAGATGAATATCAAAATCATTTTGTAAACAAGGCACACTCAGAAGAATACAAACAAGAAAATATAATCCATATGCACAAGAAATAACTCACGAACATTGGAAGCTATAGCCTTATTGATTCGATTCTTCGCTTTGAACTGTTGATGCTGGCAGACGCCTGTGGTACAGAAAATTCTGTATACATGTTGGTGAAAAATTTGTCGACAATGTCTTGGTACACAGGACTTTTGAGACGGGAATAGTAGTGGAGTGCCTCCTCTACATCCAAAACATGTTCTACATTACTGACATCCATCATTTCCAATTCCTTCATCTTCTGTGCTAAGACGTAACCGCTTTCATTCATGTTCTTTGAGCTTTTTTCTTCTGCTTTTTTTGGACGAAAAATCTTCTTATTCTTCTCTTCCTTTCCTTGTTTCTTCCTCTGCGGACCATTGGCAAGGTTCCTGCCAGTTTCATTACTCACATCTTCATCTCTCATAGGCTCTTTTGACGCCATTAAACTATTGCCCTTTCTCTTCATTGCCTTTTCCAGATCACACTCCCATTCGTTGCAAAAATCTTCATAGTACTGATCTGTCTGGTAATTCTTCACATTGCCGCCGCCGCCGCACGAGAAGGGGTTGAAAGAACCGTGCTTGGTTAGCTTGTGGTACCCACCAAAGAGGATAGACTTGACGTTTTGGATGGTATTGTGAAGGAACTTCTTGGTGTTATGAATGGATTCTCTTAGCTGCATTGGCTGCTGCTTTAGTATTGTATTGCAGAGAAAAAGTCTTGTTTATCTCTTAGTGACCCTGACTGCAAGAACAGACAAAGCTCTATTCTGTTTGGTTTCTTTTCTTCCCTAAAAGTGTCTTACAAGTACAGATAGGGAAGATAAAGACAGCTGAAGGTTCCTCAAGGTTGACAAGAGATAAAGACAGTAGAGCTGAAGGCAAAGTTACACACAGTGCCTTTTCTTTTCGTCTCTGTCTTCAAGAAACAAGTAATTAGAAGCCACAGCAACCACAGGATTTTAAGATGATAGATCAGTGGTAGATATTGGTGTGAATAGAGATCCAATTTATGCCTCTACCATGAACAGAAAAGACATGCCACTTGAGCAGCAAAAGATGAATAATAAATAAAGAGCAAGAGAGAAGAAGACTAGGGAATCCTTCCTCCCTTCCTTCCCAGTGATCATGAACGCTTTATATATTTTGACTCTTTGTAGTCTAAAGTGCAGTTCTATTTGATTACGTGCAAAGCTAAAGGTAGCGTGGTGGGTGGAAAAGGCTAATTATTCCTATAATCCATGTTACTCAACCACCACTTAATAGCAGTTAGCCATTATTTTTTTTTTTCCTTTGAATTTTGGACCCTTGAAGCCAACGGTCCTCCTTGCTTGCGTTAAATCAATGGACAAAATATCTTGAGCTTTTGCCACAGATTCTTGCCATGCTTCCTAGATCAGAAATAAGCCTTGTCTTGTTTAATATTTTGAGATTGTTTGGATTTCAATCTAGAACAAAGAATTTATATGTAGATAGAAAGAAATGAATGATATTCTCGTGATGCAATTAAATCCTCCATGGAATCATCCCTCCTTGCATTTATATGTGTGAGATGCGTGGACCCTAAATGTGCTGTGAGGTTGGTGCCTAGGGACCAACACCCAGCTAATAGCAAGATAAGGTGCATTTACATTTTCATGCCAGAGCTGCAGAGCAGTCACTTTCTCACAGTTGCCCAAGTTACAATCGTGCCACCGACCTACTATTAATAGCATGAGCCTTTCTCTTGTTTTTTTAAGTTTAAATCCCGGTATGATTGGTAATTGCTATTGTGCATGCAATTACTAGGTAATTTGATCAAGATTTCACATGGGATGTAAATTTTGCTTGGCCAGAGGCGGACTCGATACAAACATGTATCCATGCCCCTGAGGAATGCGAGCTGAGCTTTCTTCTGATGCAACCTTGTTTAGCTTACCCAAGTTAGCTTCTTTAAGAATGGCACAAGTCCATCATTCAGCTGCTTATAAATTTAATTTTACTCGTAAATCAGAAGATGAAACTCTCTCCCTAATTTAGGTCATTTACTACTCTATCAATTAAACTGCATCACTTTACCTTGGAAGTCCTTGCAACTCGATACAGACGAGTCGAGGACAGCAATAACATCCCTCATCCAAACTTGCAGTGTTCCATTGATAAGGAGCCCATGGAGTACTTCCAATTCAATAAAATACTGAAGTAAATATTTCCTTGCTTCATTAACTCGCATCATTACTTCTCTCACACAGCACACTCACATAAATAGCCTTTTCATCCACTCATAGATAACTGTCTGTCATAAGAACAAGAAGCATGGGATCATACCTCAATCCCAGGGCAGAACACAAGTCATGAGAGCTGCATTCTTGCGATGATTTGGTAGGGTAATTGCTGCATAACAAACCAATTGTACGCATCTGGTCTATCTGAATTGTCCAAAAATGATTTTCTAACTTCATAAGATTTCTGCAAATACATAATAAGTAAATAAATGAATTTATCAGAAATCACTCCTCTGTCCTGGTTGACTGAAAGTTGATCTGCAAGCTTGAAGAAACTAATTTCATTGAAAGATCATCAAGAAAAATCCAAGAACAATATCTTTCCATGAACAGTTTCTAGTGTTGAGGAATCCTGTTAGTCATGCAATCACATATGGGCAACAATTGCAAATAGGACGCAGCCGCACATGTACCAGAGACGCATTCACACACCAAAATCAGAATAGTGAATTCTACTATCATAGTAAGTCACGACACATTTTGGAAATGGAGATGCCTCCAGCTATTAACATGCTCTATCAATTGTCTTTGTACATCTCACAAGTCACAATCGGTACTGACTATAAAAAAAAAGGGCATGCAGCATATACTATGCTAATGTCATCGTGAGGAAAAGGGGCTCGGTCATTTGTTTTCATTTCCAAAAAGATAAAGAATGTAATCAACAAATTTACGTTGTTTGATTGTTAGAAGAGAACCTGAACAAGCCTAGTAATTTCACCTAGGCTCAAATACCCAAAGTCTTTTTCCCACTTTGTTTCTGATCTTGTAACTTTCTGCTTCCTAAGAGATGCCTTCAGATACATAAAATTTTCAATTCAGATCTTAAATTGCAAATGTTGAATTTTTGTGTTCAGCTAGACTTCTGCAACACAATCTTATGAATCTCACTAATGTTAGGAACTGTTAGAGCAATGCTATTCATCGGTTGCCATCTTGCTGATGGTGAAAATTGCTTCAATAGTCCGGGAAGACATTCAAATGGACCTAATGAGCACCAAATATATATAAAGGCAAGATGAGAGCTAAAAGTAAGTAATGTTTTACAATGAAAATAACATCAGATCATGATTGAGGCATACAGTATATTCTAATTATTCACACAAGGATGTCATACAAGCACTATCCCTGTTTCAAGGATTCTTGGTTACCTACATGAATAATGTGGTCCAGGGATGAGACAAGAAATCAATCACCACCAATCATACTGAACCAAAGAAGATGAGCGCATTAATGGCTTTCATAGATCTTTTTCTGCTCCCATCTCTACAAGGGCTTAACGTAACTTTTTTCAGTAATGAAAAAGGTTATCGGGAATTTACAGCTTGTCGTTTCTGGTTTTTGAAGTTGAAAATTTTCAAATAGATAGGAAATTTAATTAATCCAAGATTCCAGATGGCCCAGCCATTTTCTAGAGGACCTATTGAAGGCTCCATAACAAAGCAAAATGCCAAATAAATATGCTGGATATCCCTTTATAGAAAGCTTCTCAGGCAGGGTTGCTATATCTAGCAAAAATAGAAACGAGCCACTAAAATCATTGCCTTTTCAACTTTTCACAATATGCTTTAGTTATGCTATGATTTCATAGCCTTTGGCTCCTAGAGCTGATTCCCAGTAGAAAACCAAAGCAGCACAAAATTCAATGGAATGTTTTCTAAACCAGGGCAAAACACAAAAGAAGTTGAAGACCAGTGAAATACAAACTAATGGCATCAAACATAAAATGTCAACGTAAAATTGACATGTTTGACAAATTGAAAGTATAGAATTTCACTTCCTGCCTCCAGAGGAGGCTCATGTGATGGACATACTATCTTCCAAAACATTGCATGTAACCAATAAAAAAAATAAAGGAAGGCTTGCTCAACCAAAGGTATGAATTATGCATTCTAATGATAAAAGAACCAAATAAGTTTGCCTTTATCTCTCTCCTTCACATTCCTAGTAGGTGCAGTACACTGTTATTTGAAATATCTTTGCACCTGAGGTAATATAGCCTTATCTATCTCCTGGCTAGCTGCAGTTCACACCTTATCATCTCTAGATTTTGGACTTACTTTCAATAAATAGCTTAAAATATTTGCACATCCGACAGCACATTGAATCACCAATGTGGTTTTCCAGAAAACCAGTGTTAGCATCAAAATCCAAAGCCAACCAAAATCACACTAACAACACGCAAGTAAATTCTAGTAATCAAGAATTGACATCGCCTATTCCACACAATTATACACTCAAAACAATCAAGAACAGACATCATCCATTCCAAATCTTCAAATAACAAGCAAACCTGACAGTGAACCAGATATCTTCTCAATTAAAATATTCTAAGACTTGTTTTCAGTCACATTTTGTCACTCTGCTCAGATGAAGACTTCCTGCTCTGCTGCCATTAAGACTTCCCTTTGCATCCATATCATATTGCTAACAACAAATGCAAGTCTTCTCCAGGGAATAACCTGTCATTATCATCTAAGAACAGTTCAATTTAGCATTTAGTGAACCACACTTAAGTAGTGACATGGTAGAAAAATGGCAAATATACTATCAGCGTCATCATCACAAAATGCAAATTTCCAAAAGATGAACCTTATAAAAACCACACCCACCTTCATTTCTAATTCTTGATCACTCCTCTGCCATTGATCTAAGCGAAGCCCCTTCTTTCCTTTGTGTCCAATTGGAGCTACATCTTTGAATGATCCTCTAGCAGATGCTGTCGAGCACTTCGCAACTCTAGGCATTACAACTGGGTCTTGAAAGAGACATAAACATAATCCATATGATACTCTAAAGTTGTCTCATTATATCAGGCATAGCACACAGCATTTTGCAGGTTATATCCTTGTAGCACAACTTTCCATAAAAGTGAATTTTGTCACCAGCAAATTATGAGGAACCAGATCATGCAAATATAAAAAAAACTCTACCATAAATTATTCGTGAGGTGATGAAGCTCGGCAAAATTGAATGGAGTCAAATCGCAAACGACACAAGATCATGATAAAAAGAGCCCAAGATCATACAGTAGGCAATTTAAACATTCAGAAATTTTACACTAAAGAAACACGAGAATGCTGTCCACTCAAGCCATACATTTATTTGGAATATAGTGTTGACGCAGTTGATGAACAGAAATAAAGAGCAAGTTCAAAAACTCAAGAAACTTGATGATTAACGTTAGATTTTACAAAATACAAATCACCCAACACAACATCTAGTTTCTTACAAAACTGAACTTCAAGCAAAATCCAAACTAACCAAACAAAAACACTTGGTTTTTTTTTTCCTTTTAAATAAAACCTTCAGTCAAAGTTGGCCTCTCACCTTCTCTCTCCCCTTCCTCCTCACTACCATTCTCTTCTTTCTTCTTCAGCCCATCACCCAAACAACCACCTCTCTCATTCTCTTTCCCCTCCACGTCACCACCAACCACGACTACCTTATCTCCGTCCTCCTCAACCACTCCACCGCCTTTCTCAGCCACACATGATCCCGGCGTCTCCTTTCCCATCTCTATTCCCACCAACGCATCTGACGCTCCCGGGACCGGCGGCACACCGACCAGCTTGTCAGAAGCGAACTTAGCCCCCTCCGGCCAAGGGTCTTGGACGCATTCAGCGGATTCATCTTCGTCTGAAAAGATGGAGGTCGCACGTGACTTGACAGCAGAGGCTGCTTTGAGGAAGGCTTCTTTGATTAAATCAGGCGGAAGGGCACAGTCCTCGAGGCCCGCGTCTTCCAGGCGAGGAGGCACGATCTGGTCAAGTAATCCAGTGCCTTCTTTTGTTGCCTCCATGAAATAGAATCAATCCTGGACTACCACTCAACCGCAATCTCTTAAAATGGTGGCCTTTTTCCTTTTTTCTTTTTTCTTTGTGCCTTGCTAGCTTTACCGACTTTTCCAGCCAAATATAAATATTAAGAAAAAATAAGATGAGATTAAGAATGTAAAAAATATTAAAGAGATAAATTTTAAGAATATTTGATAAAAATTGAAAAAAATAGTAGATCATAATATAAATTAAATTAATTTTATATTTTATATATGATTACAAAAATACTATATAATACATATTTATAGTTTAAAATAGAAATTAAAAAATAAAAAGACTAAAATAAGTTTAAATTCAAAAGAGAGTACGTTAAAAAACCAAAGATTTTTAACTAGTTTAACATGCTTGAAAGTGTAATTACGGTTATTTTTTAAAATATTTTTTATTTTTATTTAAAAATATATCAAAATAATATTTTTTTTATTTTTTAAAAATTATTTTTAATATAGTATATCAAAATAATCTAAAACTATTAAAAAAAAACATTAATTTAAAAAAAAAATTAAATTTTAAATTTTTTTTTAAACAGAAAAACAAACAAACTTATCCGAAGTTTAATGTTAACCTCCTCTAAAAATCATCCTAAACATGAGCAAAAAGGGTGAAAAGTTACCTTTACTTTATAAACAAAGCACCCCCTAAAAATACAAAGAGCAGAAAAGCAAATAGAAAAAAATAAAACCATTACTAATTTCTTCGTTTTCTTTCAAAAAAAAGAAAATAAAAAAAACTAACCACCTATGATTACAAGTGAGCAAATTATAATTAGATTCAAGAAATTGTGGTCTTCAATTTTGTATTGAAAGGAAAAGGTTGATCTACATCTGTTGACAGCGATTCATTTCAAACAAACTCGACAGCCATTACAAGTAATATATCGTGATCGAAATGAATCATGATTACATGACAGAATACAGATGCAAACTTTTCAAGGGGGGCACAACAAGATGAAATCCAGTTTTGCTTTTGGAGCCACTTATACGATACAAAGACGAAGATTTTAAAAAACCATATGAAAACACAGTGATGAAACTCGTATTGCTAATTGAAAAACACAGCTGGGCAGCAAGTTCTTTCAACATTCGCAACCGGTGGAAGTTTGTTGTCGCCCCCCACCCCCAACATCGATGGTGTCAGGAAGGTATCTGTCATCACCAACAAGCAAGAACAAAACAATCAGTTTGCATTTCATGACATTAATGCTTGGTTAAGTTGATAAAATTTGAAATCTAATTCCTTGGATTTTCCCAACGTGACAAGAATGCAGAGGGATTTTTTACACTTACATTTCTTCTTCAGGTTCATTCTTAAGCGCATTTTTGGCTATACACTGAAATGCAGCATCCACATTGAAACCTTCTTTTGCAGAAGTCTCAAAGTAGGGTATGTTTCCCTTAGCAGCACACCATGCCTTTGCTTTCTTCTCAGAAACCTAAAGTTGATAAAATGACGTCAATGGGGAATCTTTTACTCAAGAGATCAACATGAGAGTGGTACATTTCCCCCTCAACATTTCAGAAAGTGCACATTTTATGAAATGTTTTCAAATGTAAGGAAAATGCACGTCATGAAAAGGGAAGAATCATCCTGTCATGAAAAGGGAAGAATCATCCTACCACTCGACTATTGCCTCCATCAACATCTATCTTGTTCCCCAACACAACAAATGGGAAGTTTTCAGGGTCAGATGGACTTGCCTGCAAATTAGTACACAAGATATAATCTCCAGTAATTGTCTACAAACTATCAAAAGATCTGTCTAGCCCATTAGCAAATGGTTACCTGAATCAGAAACTCCTCTCTCCAATTGTTAAGATTGTCAAATGACTTCATGACATTCACATCATACACAAGAACACAGCAGTCCGCGCCACGATAGAAAGCCACTCCAAGACTTTGAAACCTCTCTTGTCCTGCAGTATCCCATATCTGCACATATAGATATATCAAGGCAGAGAACAAAGTTTACACAACCAGGCATTTCCGCTCATGTATGGAAAATAATATATAAACTCAACTGATAAGCCTTCACACTTCTGTATTTGTGGTTTAAAAACTACATAAAGTCATGCCATGACTGACTTATGGGAGGGCTTGAAGTTACATATCATGATCCCGCGTCTTAAAGCTAATTTTTGTTCATTTTCCAGAATTAAGATAAGGCAATATTAATTATCATCTGAGGTCAAAAGAACCTTATGGTTCTTTGTAAAATTCCCTTTCAAATTAACTTTCTTATATTTGTTTCCTACCTCCTACCATCAGTAGGACAACCACACAACTAAGAGTTTGGACCAGAACTTGGAATCATGAATTCATTTAAGCACACATCAACAGAAAATCTGGTCTGGGATATCCAAAAGCACAATCATAGCCAACATACTATAGGATAGCTTATTTATACATCGTCCATCAAGCATCTAAATACAGGATGCAACCTAATAAATTATTCTCAGTCTCCTAATACATCAAACATCCTCTTCTTGGAGTCTTCTCCTCCTCCTTTCTGAATACAGGCTTTGACCCACTATAAGTAATTGAAATTGCAATTACCCATGAAACCGAAATACTTGCATGCAAAGCACATCCACCTAGAGGCAATGCCCTTCAAATCTTATGCTTCCATTCCTAGTAGCTAACTCCTGTTCGCTTTTTCTATCTCTAGTATTTTAAAATTATATATCCTTAACAAATTAGCTGGAAACAATTAACAATAGCTACGAGTCAACCACAATTAACTTCAACTTAATAACACAATTTTGGATCTACTATAAATTTGATTCATTAAAACTAATGATCTAACAGAAAATAAATAAATAAAGAACAAAAAATTATTATATATACAGATATCAAATTAAATAAATAAAAAAAGAAATTGTGTTTGGGACCTGTAATGTGAACATTCTATCCTCAAACTGAACTTCTTTGGTTAAAAAGTCAGCTCCTATTGTTGCCTTGTATTGATTACTGAACTTTCGATTCACATACCTAAAAATCCATGCCAAAAAACAAAACTATTTAAAAAAGAAGGTAATTTTTTTTTTAAAAAGGATCCATGTAGGTTCAGGAGAGTAATTACTGATTCATCAGCGATGTCTTGCCTACCCTGCATAATTTATCAAAACAACAATCACATTAGCCAAATTGAAAACATAAAATTGAGAATGAGAGAGGTAAGTGATAGAGTGTACCCGCTGTCACCGAGAATTATAACCTTCAAGAGCATGCGTCTGCGAGAAGCCATGGATTCCAGGAATCTGACAAGCCCCAATTCTGTATTATTTTTCTTCTTCTTCTTCTTTTCCCTTTCGAGGAAGTTTTAGGAAGAGAAGTGTTGTTAATTAATTAAATTAATCATTGTTTCTAAAGAAAAGTCAAAAACACAGGTAGATATGGCTTTTGGCCACTCACTTACGATGCCGGCTCCTTGAATTTCCTGCTTTCCAGGAATGCCCATGTTTTTTCCTTTAATTTACAATGAAACCCTTTTTTTCTCATTTCCTAAATAAATTTAATAAAGAAAATTCAAAATTTACTGTACTAATCCTTCTTCTTCTTTTTTTGGAAACGAACCAACTTATAAAATACAGATTAATTAGCTATGTTGTATTATTTAATAAAAAAAGAAAAAAAGAAATTCAATTATATTCTTATTATATTTCCATTTTTATTGAACTTAAATCTTAGGATTGATATTTAAAATAATTTATTTTCTTAATAAATTAATGAGGTGAAAAATGAGAGATTTTATGGTGTTATTGAGAAGAGATAGATATAATAATAATAGAGAAATAAAACAGGGGAATTATTTTTTTATAGAATTGTATATGATTGTTTTTCTTTTATTTATCTCCTTCGTATTTATTCTTCCTAAAATATAATTATTTTAGCACCATAAGTCTTTTCATGAAATATTATATTATATTATATTATATTATATTATATATATATATAATAAAAGAAAATGATCTTTTACTATATAAGTGGCACAATTAAGATTTTTTTTTGTAGCTGTGGTAAATCAATAACTTTCAAATTTTTTTAATGAAAATAATTTTTTTTTATTTTTTTTATACTTGATATTTTATCATTTTACACTTTGTTTATTTATTATTATTTTTTTTCTTTATATTTTTCTTTAAAAAAAATATTATTTTTTATTTTTTACACTTTGAAATATTTATCACTCAGTCTATTTATATCATTCCTTTTGTTGTTATCTTTATTTTTTTTATAATTTGTTTTGTAGTTTTTTTTCTTTACACTTTTTTTTTAAAAAAAATTACTATACAAAGACTAAGGAAATTATGTTTCAATATAAAATTGTAACATTGTTTTATTTTTGTATTACGTTAAAAATGAGCTTAAAATCTTACTATCTTTATTAACGTAGATGATCTTCTTTATCTTTTATTATATATAAGTACTGATTTTTAGATTTAAAGTTATATTTTTTACTCGTTATCAAAAAATATGTTAAAAATATCTACACATTAATTCATTTGAGTTGAAAAAAATATTATTTGACATGTAGTTAAGCGAGTTGAATAGACACATGAATACTTTTGTTTTTGTATTTATTGACATATATTATTCTTAATTTATTTAATTAAAAATACTTGCATAGATTTTTTTATTTATAATTAGGATTTTTGTTGTAAAAATATGCATTTGAAAAGCTTGCATATTTATTTTTTCTAAAAATATTTATCTGATTCATAATAAAACGCAGATTAAATAACTATTTATAAAATTACTTAAGAAAAAGATTTAATCTCAAAGTAAAGTCATCCAATAATATAAAAAAAATTATCATTACAAAAAATACGTTAATTAGTTAATTAAAAACGTAAATTTTTATTGAATGAAGAAATTAATATAACTGAATATTTTCTCAAAATTAAAAAAAAAATTAACGTAACTGAATGTTTTCTTATTCCATTATTTTGTTTTTTTATTAGTCACAAGTAATACAATGCAAAGGAACTTCGTCGACCCAAAACACTCGGAACGGAATCCAAGGCATGCGGAGCACCAGGGACGCGGCCAGGTCGATCAAAACCAACATCAATCCAAGATGTCCTCTCGCATACATGACTCCGATCGGGTCTTCTCACCCAACTTGACTCACATTAAGATTAAATTAAAATTAAATCCAAAATTCAAAAAGAAAAATTAAAGGGGTGGGAAATGTATTTTAGTAGTAGATAGAAAACTGGAATAGTTTTCCACGATTTTTTTTTCTAGATTCGGTTATTTATTTTGGTTGTTTATATATAAGAATCTAACTATGTTAAGACAATTTTTTATAAAATAAAATAAATTTTGATCAAATTTGAAGATTAGACAACTTTTTAGCATTTTTTTTATAGCACCAGTGATTGAATTGAGCAGGAATGGAAAAATGTTCAATCCTTTTTTTATTGTTAAATTTTTTTTTTTCAATTTTATTTTAATGTTGACTTTATTTATGATTGGACTTAACAGTTTGTTTTAGTTGCTGAACATAGTAATCTCATAATGTTGAGGAAAATTTTTGATGCATGGTTAATGCTTGGGTTCACAAAATAAGATTCAATTTTATTGATCTACATCAGTTAAGGCTCGAGCGATCAAATTTAAAACTGAAACAAAAGCAAAGATGAAACAAAACAGACAAAGGGGAATGTTTGGCGCGTGCAACACACGTGCCAACATGTTAGGAGAGTCATCGTGTTGTGGAGGCGTGTCGATCTCCTATGCCCTCAAATGAGATATTTCGCGATTTCTTTTGAAATGTTGTGGCAAGTTCTTCAATTTACAGACGCATGTGGTTAGGTAAAGGCGACGGTCTTCCTCTCTTTCTCCTTTTTCTTTCTTTCTCTTCACCTCGGTTTTCATGCCGAGCTTTATAATTTTTCTCTTATTTTGATTTTGATCTTCATTTTTTTATTGTTTTTTTATTTTTTTTAGTTTCATTCTTCAACGTTGAGTAGGTTGAGGATTATCCTTCATAATTTTTTTTATTTGCTTTCTATGGGGTAATGCCGGTGTCATGACCCGAGTAACGAGTTTGGAAGTTTAGCTCGAGTTGACTCAGATTATTTTTTTTAGATCCTATTTTTAAAATTAGTTTTTTCAATTTTAGCCTTCAATATTTAGTTTGTTGAGAATTGAGTTTTGTTTTTTTTTTTCTATGAAGTTATTTTAATCTCATGACTCAGGTCATGAGTTTGACAAGTTAACCTGGGTTAATTGGGTTTTTTTCATTGTTTTTATTTTTTTATTTCAATTTTGTCCTTTAACAATGAGTTTATTGAGAATTTAGCTTCATGATTTTATTTTATTTTGCTTTTTATAGGATAATCTTATTCTCATGACTTGAGTTGCAGGTTTGGTTGGTTTACCCGGGTTGACTCAAGTTGTTTTTTTATCCTTTTTTTAGATTGAATGTTTCTTTTTTTTATCCTTCAATATTTGACTGATTAGAAATTGAGCTTTCTTATTTATTTTAATTTTTGTTTTATATTGGCTTATCATGGTCTTATGACCCAAGTAATAGGTTTTGTAGGTTAACTAGAGTCGGCTCGAGTCGATCCAATATGTCTTTGTCTCAATAATTTTTTAAAAAAATATCATCAAATATGTCACTATCTCAATATTTAAAAAAGGTGTTGTCTAGTATGCATCATATTTTTATTTCATTTTTTCTGCTAGAAAACACGTTAGCAATGCTTTTATATTTTTTTTATGTTTTTAAAAAATAACCTAACTCGTAGTATAACGCGAGCCAAGGATCTAGTTAATTAACAAAAACTAAATAGTGTGATAAAAATATTGTAGAAGCACTCACCCACATATTGATTATTATGCATTTCGTAAAATGCTTCTATTTTTTTTCTTTTGTTTTGAATTTTTTTCCATTTCAGTCACCAAATTGTTTTTTCAATTTAGCCTTTTTTTGTGTTTGTTTTTAACAAGCAAGTTTTAGGAATTCAAATAATCTCATAGTGAGGTGACCAAACACTAAATGCCACAAAATAACTTTGAAGCTGAGTTTTAGTTGAATGAATAATGATTCATAATCATAATAAAAATATCATTTTGCATGTCCAAATTAACCATAAAGAAGGAAAGCAAAGTTTACTAATTCTAAATGCATGTGTTTAAAATGAGAAAATGTTATCTTTGATAATCTTTTCACAATACTAAAAAATATCTTTTGCAATCCCCGATCGAGCATAGTAAATTTCTCTTAAAAAGTAACTCTGACTAGGATCACACCTTATACTGGGGGCATGTACGATGACTAGAAAGTCAATTCAACTACAAAGATATACAAAAATAATCCTCAATGATCAAAGGTGCTCAAACAAAGCTGGAGGGACAGGGTATGAAGAAATTTAAAGACTTCAAAAAGTTTGAGTATGCCATATAAAAATAATGAATATGATAATGGTTCTCAAAAGCAAATAAAAAAAAATGAAGACAAGAAGTTCAAGCCCAACATTGAGGGCATGACAAACCATTTGGCAAAGTCAACACTAAGATCCAAGAATTCTTAGACAAAAAAAAAAGGTTTAGAAACGAGCACTAGTGATTCGTAGTCTTGAGATCCCTTAAACACGTTTTGAGCCTCCAAGAACCCTTTTTCTTTCATAGCCAAAAGCCAAATCCCATATTATGTGCCCAATAAAACCCTTTTCTAATCAAAACTTCGATTATGTTTTGCCTTATTATTCATATAAGTAAAATAAATGCTTCAAATTCTTCTTTCCTTTGAAACTCTCAAAGTCAAAACTTGAACCCTCCTGACCAACGAGACCTGAAACAGAAGGTCACTTCACATTTTCACTAATAGAAAAAAGCAAAAATTCTTAACATTCACGAAACCCTGTCTATGGGATTCGCTTGAATTTTTCAAAACAATTTTGTTTTAAAATAATATTAAAATGGTTTTTGTGTTTGGAAACGACTTTGAAATTCCAAAGATTTACTGTAATGACAACCTTTTGTAAAAATCAAACACTCTTCTGCATGACATCATCCCTGTGAAAATCTAAGTAAACAAAATAGGATAAAATACTTGGGGGCATGATCAAACTAGGGGCAACTCAAGAAACACAATAGGGCTGGCTCTATGATTCATTTTCTAGGAAAACAGAGACTGGAAAGCAAAGCTGATGATCTTTGAGACAGAGGTTTTCAGACAATGAGGTATACTGATATCATTTGAGATCATCCCTTCCTGGAGGCCAAGATCATAAGTTATGACTCGAGTAAGCGAAATAAAAAAAAACCCATGAAAGCTTGCTCGAGGATCAAAGCTTTGAAATATCCTATTTTGTGCAAGGTAATTCGACCAGATCTAATCCTTAATGGGAGAGAATTCTTATTATTCAAAAGAAGAAGTTTCCTAATACACCAAGGAAACTAATTGGTGGCAGATTTGTTTCATATGTTAGGAATGATTATTTAATGATTCTTCTAGTCTAGAAATGGAATTAATTAATTCATCAACTAAGGAGGAAATAATCATTATTTTAATACAAGTATAACAAGGAAACCAAGCTCTACAAGGAAAAGCTAGAGGGGGAAACAGAGGTTTCCAATTCAGAATTGATTTTCCTAGTCTATTTGGAATTCCTAAAGTCGGCAACTTTTCCTAAGCATGCAAGGAAGGCTTATTCGGCTATAACACCTTATAAACTAGGAAAATCAGATTTATTATATTTTATTTTCTTTGTTAATTATGGCAGCAACTCTAAACCTTTATTTTAATTTTTATTTTAGGCTTGTTTAATTAAAAATTTAGGTCTGATTGTAAACAGGCCTTATACAAGTACACAACTTGAGTCCATTAGGGTTTAGAAGCTTAAGGGGTTAGACTTCTGAATAATAAACTTGTTTTTAGCCGCAAACTTTGTTTTGTATGTTGGTGAGATAATCTCCCTTCCATAGTTCTCTAAATAACTAAAAATAACTTATCGAATAGCAACTGACTTTCGTGACGTCATCCTTATACTTCTTGTTAATGAATCAATATTTGTTGGATAGGGGTTCGTTTCCAATAGTATTGGTGTCTAGATACGAGTTATCTTTGTGTCACACTCCTATTAAATTTGATTTACTTGACTTTCCAGGAATTGATGTCTATGCGTGCTTAACTGCGTGATAAAGAGGTTCGTATCAACGAGGACAAAAATCTTTTAAGGATTTTACTATACTTGATTCAATTTTTTGGAAAAAGCAAAACCTTTTTATTTACATTTTCCAAAAGATATATATATATATATATATCAACTTCTCGAGGACAAAACCTTCTTGAGGATTTTACTATCTTTTGGTCAATTCTTTGAAAAAAAATCAAAACAATACTTTTATTTATACCTTAGTCTCAACTTCTTAAAGGCAAATCCATTTTATGGATTTTACTCTTCACAAGTTGATTCTTTAAAAAAAAAACAAGAATAAAACCTTTATTTAAACATTTTTTTGGAAGAAAACAAAACCACACTCTTTAGAAAAAAAAAAATCAACTTCCTAATGATAGAACCCTTTTTAAGGATTATATCATCCCCAAACCGACGATGATCAATCAATATCACGCAAAGTAAACCATATAATCACATAACAAACAAACCTATTCGCATGTAATAATGAATTCACACAAGTCAATCAATCAAGCAAACCAATATTTATAACAATTCACATTTAATTTAATTACGTAACAAAAATTATTCAAGTTAAGTAAATATTTATTTGGGGATCGAGATTGACCTTTTAAAGTGACTAGAATCAACTCGAAGCTGCTAGAACGTGGATTGGTAGTGGTGACATGTGGGTTGTAGGCACGGACAGACAAGGTGGACTATGAAGCGTCGTTGCACACATCAACGAGGCGAGGAGGCACATGGGTAAGTGGATCACGAGCTTCTCTTCTTCTTCCTTCCTATATAGGCGATGTAGTCCACTGCCACCTCCAATGAGAGATTAGGACTGGGGAAATTTTGGGTTTTCTTGTTTCTTTCTTTTCTTCTCTCTCAGTTTGTGAGCTTGATGTTTTCTGCTACTTTTGGGTATGGTTGATGGTTCAAGTGGAGAAGATTAAGGCAATGACAACTTGATCTAATGTTAGCTATTGCTATTGTTGTGTCACCAATTAAAAGGGAAGAAAAATGATGAAAACTGATCAGATAGTTGTTAGTTTTTTTAGTAAAAAGGAAGAAGAGTAAGGGCTTCTATTGTGTGGTTCGTGTCATTGTTTGTGGTGCTAGCTATTTTGTGGAGGTTATATTGTGATTGTGGTGGCTGATCAGGTAGAGTTGATGGCTTATGATAGAAGTTTGGGTGGCATGACAAACCATGAGGAAAGGATTAGAGGGGAGTTGATCTTTTCTTCTCTTTTCTTTCTATTTTTTCTTGCTTTGGTTTTTTTCTTTAGTTTTTTTTATCTCTAAATAAATTTTTCTTTGTGTTCTTGTCTTTTTTTAGCAAGCTAAAGCATCCCTATTTATTTAAATTGTTAAATTTTATTAGGAAAAGAGCCTAACAATTAATTTGAGGATTTCTTTTTTTTTTCTTTAATAAAAATCTTAAAATTATGGTATTTTTCCATTTTTTAAATGTATAGGATTTCTTTATTTCCTTTTTAATCATAGTGATTTTTCAATTATTCTCATTAAATTCAACTACCTGATCTTATTTTTCTTCTTTAATTAGAATCTTGAATTTTTATTTTATTTTTATTAAAATTATGGTTTTTTATTATTAAATCATGGAGAATCACTTCCTTTCTTCTTCTTCTTTTTAACCAGAAGGAAATATTATCATTGAACTCAACTGCTATTTTTATTTTTTTCTTCCCTTATAATAATCTCTACATTGTGGAAAATAATCCCCTTTTATTATATTTTTTTTTATCTTCATTATATTATTTGATTCCTATAATTTTAGTCTTTCTTTTCTTCCTTGCCTGCCATCTTGCTTCCTCTTTTATTTTTTTAATCTTTCTATTTTATTTTTTTATTTTATAAAAAAAATCTTCACACAATAAAATAAACAAAAGTGCCAAAAGATTATAAAATGAAAGCAAATTAAATGAATTACATTGAACAAAAAATTTGGAAATTTTTTATATTTTTAAATTACATTGAAAATAAAAAGTTAAAATTGGATTATTATGTTAATAATAGTACCACCATAATAATACAATAACACCATATTAGAAAATATATTATGTAAACAACAAAACTCAACAATACCGTATAACAATAAGAAACAATAATAAATTTATCTAATTTATAACTATTTAAACCAAATAATCAATTCTCCCCGGTTGTAAAAATATTTTTGACAAAATTCAATCATTCTAAGAAATTCTCCCAAATTTATCAATCATCACAAATTCTTACCAAAATTTATCAACTACAAAAAAGAAAATACATAATTCACAGAAGCCCTAATATAAAAAAAAAATACAGAAATTAACAAAATTCATCAATTAACACATTCTCACAAATCCTATAAAAAATTTATCAATTCCAGTCATTTTGAACAAAATATATCAATTTGAAAAAATTCATCAATTACCCTCTATTCTCCCAAAATTCAACAATCACATAAACCATAATTCATCTAATTTATATATGTAATTATATCTAATTAACATAATTTATAACTAATTGATATAAATTGAATAGAACCCTAACATAGCAAAATAAACCCTAACCCTAACATTATCACTAAATCACAACAAATTCTATAAAATTAAGAGTGATAGATAGAGTACTAATCTATTTTTATTTTTTTTTAAAGGTGGTGAAAGTGATAGTGGCAGTGGATGAAAAAGAAAGGGGGTGACGGATTTATAGTTGAAGGATGCAAGGAGACAGGCATGGGAAACTCACAAGAAAGAGGGGAAGGAGCCCTCCTGACGAGGGAGAAGAAAAAAAAATAGAATGGAAAAGGAGTTATATAATTAAATATCAAGTGGTTCTGCTATTGGAAGCAACACAAACAATAAAATTATAAAATTTCTGTTTATTTTTGTGCTACTTTGTAAAATATTTTAAAAAAACAACTCCATGGTTCATCCATGCCGAATTGACAACAGCATTACATTACATGGACATGGAATCACTCCAATACCTTACAACTTACAAGATCCTCCTCCATGCCTAATACATGATAATCATACACAAAATAACAAATAAAAAAATAAAAAAAGGAAGAGAATAAAACTCAATTAATTTGCTATCCCCTGCCATAAAAATTAAAAGGGTATACAATCAGACTCTTGGATATTCTAAGCATATACAAGCACTGTAAAGGGGAAAGCAAATATAAAGAATACTAGTAGTTTAACCTTGCCTTGTCCAGATATATGAACCCTACAGCAAAATTAATGTGAAATTTGATTTTGTACACAAGCGGTGAACAGTTCATGTGAAATTTGAACTTCTGTAATCTCATTCATCAACCTGATTTTTTCTGGACGTCCAGTATAGTGTATACAACCGTGGAACAGTGACTTGTCCAAAGTAGGCATAACTTTGAAAATCAAGGAATGAAATCAACTGTTAAGACCTTTCCTGGGTATCTTTGATGTTCTTCTCCATTCTTTGTGAATCCATCTCTTGTGTAGTTTGTCGGCCTTCTGTGCTTGCGCTGAATGGGTTCTGATCAGACTCACCGGCACTGCATTCTTGGCTGCTTGTACTTGCTGGTGGGTTCACTGTGCTATCATGCTCAAGACTTTCTAGTGCTAACTTCCTGAATTTCTTCATGTCCTCCTCATGTTGCCGATTGCTATAATCTGAGCTAGCAGAACTGTATACTGAGCTAAGACCAGGAGTGATCCCCTCATTCAGTTCATCTAGAGGCATATTTCCTTCCAAAGCTCGAACTATCTGATTTGCACAAAATATGCAGAAGGGTTACATGCCAGCATAGAGTGTAGTTCTAATATTTAAGATTCCTAACAATATTGGTTCTGGTGAAAGTCAAACTAACAATATCTCACATATATCAAAATTCCAACCAAAACTGGCAATTTGGAACACCAGATATCATCTAAAATATTGGTTATGAGTTTTAAATGCTTAAAAAAATAAGTAGGACATCAACTAGTTTATGAAGGACATTGGAGGAAGAAGAGAAGCCATTAAACTTCGTATCAACATGGAATGGATAAAGCAAAGACACCTATTCAAGAGCAAAAGCAGTATACTTGGCACTTGCAGAATTACCTGGCTCATTCGCGGTCGAAACCGTGCTAAATGACGTACACAAGCGGCAGCACAACAAATCATTCGAACCATTTCATTAGAATCATAGTCCTGCAGTTTTGGGTCGACAACAGCATCATAGTTGCTATCTTCCAAAGCTTGTTTGAGCAAAGGCCTTGCCTGTTATTCATGAGAAAATGTTATTTTCACAGGGCAATCCATTTCCGATATTCCACCTATCATTAATTTTTTGGCTGTCTGTTCATGACCTCATAGTTGAACTTCAGAATACCACTTAAAAAACACAAAAGCATGAGAATTCAACTCAATCACCAGCAATCAGATACCTCTACCCACTAACATGGGCTATAACAATCTTTACACCAGTCACCACCATATACATCTGGTAATAAGCATTGGCATAAGTAAGAAACTACAGAACACCAAGAATTGGCTCAGCTATCAACAATTTTTAGTTTTTAAGGGGAAAAGGAGTGATCTGTAATTGTCTCCTTGACATTGCCAAATTACCAACAGTCTTCTCACTCAATGATACAGTGATTGATTTGATAATTTTGCACTGTTATAAGCTAGTGCCGAGAAACAAATACTGACCCAGTCAACTATGCTATCATCAATGTAGGATTGAGTTCTATCAACAGGCCGACGCCCACTGATCAACTCTAGAAGCACAACACCGAAGGAATAGACATCTGACTTCTCTGTAAGCTTCCCAGAGGAGGCATACTCTGGGGCCATATAACTGCAGTTAGAACAGTGCATTTAGAAATTGTTCAAGAAATTTCCACTGCAAACAGAGGGGGGGGAAGCCATCTACTCTTTTAATCTTAATTTATTCCAAAACTCGATTACATTACACAAACTTAATTATGCACCAGTGATATCACAAACTTATCTTACCCAAAAGTCCCCATCACTCGAGTTGAGACGTGAGTCTCAGTATCTAAAGAATATCTGGCAAGTCCAAAATCAGCAACCTGAAACAAAAAAAAATAATAATAAAAAAAAACATCCAAGTATACTCATCATGTTATATAATTTAACATCAAATGAACAGAATAGAATAAATAGGGTTAACCTATATAGTTTTACACAGCGATCTGAAACAATGGCCACATGATTTCACAAACATTAGTAAAACATACAATTTTTAGTATTTTAAGTCATGGTTCAACCTTGAGACAAATGGAGAAAGAATAAATTGATAGTTAGTATGTGATTGTTTAAGAATCGCAGCTTTGTATTCTAGATGTTTAAGGTGTTTAGGAATTTATTCCAAAAGTTCAATACCATAGTATATTTCCAGTAATATTTAGTATCTAGCCTTTCTACTCCTGTTGGGTGTAGATTTTTCTATGTTTGAGTTCTTCTATTCCTATAAGGATTGGTTTCTATAAATAAGAACCATATCTACATTATGAATATTGATTGATGAAATAAACTGAGTTTTTAAACAGTGGTTCTCTTGGGTTCTGTGTTGCTTTCACACATCGATTGCATAACTACCATAATGACTTCATTTTTCACTGCTAATACATTTTAAGGAAATTTGCATGTTCAAAAACTTTTGAGAAAGAGATATCCAAATAGCCTTTAAGTCTAGAGTAACACTGTACTTTTGTCAATTGTCGGTGTAGGGAAAGGAGATGAATTAAGATTATGTTCATGAATGTTTGGGATTTAACTTCAAAAGTCAATTTGGTGGACACCAGAAAAATACCAAGTTCATCAAAAGATGATCAAGAATCATTACAGAAACATTTTAAATGTTACAAACCCACCTTTGCTTCGAAGCTCTGATCAATAAGAATATTAGCAGCCTTGATATCTCGATGTATGATTTTAGGCTGGCCTGAAAATATATTTTACAACAAAAAGAGATGGGAACTCAGAGACAAACAATTAAACATGAAAACCAGACAACCTAAATGTAGCAACAAAATATACTCACAGTCTTCATGCAGATATGTCAGTCCTTTCGCTGAGCCAACTGCGATTCTCATTCTTGTTGACCAGCTCATGGTGGGATTCCCATTTCCTGATATGTAAGATATCTATGGTTAGACGATGGTGCCTTATCTTACAGCCACACAGAACATAATTTCATATCAATTTGCGGAATACTATGATTCTCAATACAATGCCATGAATAATGCTAGAGACTCTTGACACCTTTACTAAATTTAATTTTGTAACCGATGTGGCGGTTTATGACAGGTGCTGTATTAATTATTTAATTCAATGTTTGTAAGTTTGACGTAAATGTGCTAAAGACTACATTAACTGGTTTAGCAAACTGTTCTCTATGGTAAGTGGCAATTAATTAGTGAACAACTGCTTGTAGAATGGCCCGTATCCTTAAATGAGTAATTATACAAAATTTTAACACAATCACATGCGACAATTACTTTTTTTCCGAGACACCAATCATTTATCATTTTTAGGGTTTACACTTTACCACTAACCAATCAACACATCAGTTTGTATTAAAATTTAGTATAAAAAGTTTGGTTGTAAATCATTTTCCATGCTAACATTACTCTTGTACGGTATATTTTGACCTTCTATTAAGGCCAATGCAGGGTTGATTCCAATAAATGATGAAGAATCACATGTAGACACAGATCTGAGTTTTTAAGTGAACTAAGAAAATAAGCATTGGAACGGCAGATGGATAAGCGAAGATAATTTGGACCTTGATTTTTTTTTTGAAAGGGACTCACCATGCAAATGAAATTCCAAGGTGTCGTTGGGTACAAACTCGTAAACAAGCATTCTTTGGGATCCAGTAATGCAGTATCCAACCAATGAAACAAGATGTCGGTGATGTACGCGGCTAATAATCTCAATCTCAGCCTGAAATTCACGCTCTCCCTGTCCACTCCCAGATTTAAGCTGCTTAATTGCAACCACTGTACCATTTGCAAGGATTCCCTTATGAACGTAACCAAAACCACCCTGACCAAGGAGGTTGGCATTGGAGAAATTATCAGTCGCCATGGCTAGTTCTTCAGAAGTAAAAGTAGTCTGTGAATATCCCAGAGAAATTCCAGAAGTATGTGATTTAACTTGTTTATCAGAGCCCATGCCGCTGCTTGTAGAAGGTTGTTCAGCAAAAATACCAAGCATCGGTTGCAGTTGGTAATTCGGCGGAGCTCCTTGGGGAATAGTGGGCTTCGGCCACATCATAATTTTATTGTCCGCAGCAGGAGCCATATTGGGCTGCCAATGCAGTGGCAAGCCATCGTCTGGAGGCATTAGAACAGCAAAGAAACATCAAGGAAAGTAATTGGCAAGAGTGGCTTGAATAGTAAGATGAATAGTAGCTTCACAAATCATAAAGAGCAGATACTAGATTCACAGAAGAACAAGCATGATGAGTCTATATGTAAGAGCAGATCCAAACAAAACCATAAACGAAATTCTACAAAGCAATCAATTAAAAGCGGACAGCGAATAGGACAAGAAACGAAGCAAATTAAGCATAAAAACACAAATGCACATAATTTTATATTCTACGCAATTCAAAGTCAAAAAAGGCAAACCTTTGCTAGCCACTTGTGAAGGTTGACCACCGAGCAATAATCTCTGCGCTTCCTTCCTCTTCTTCCTCCGGTACACATAAACAGAAATACCCACACCTGCCAGCACTCCTAATATTACTCCTACTATCAACGCCGCAAGTACCGGCGAAGACGGGGCTTTCGATCCTGCTGCCGGTGGAGGTGGCACTAGAGCACCACTCGAGTTCGTCGGAGGCGGTGCCTGAGAAACAGTTGTGTCAGGCGGAGGCGGAGAGGTGAGGCTCGATACTGGCGGCGGAGAGGTGGAATTGTTGGGGACAGGAGAAACTCCTGGAGCCGGAGACGACATCCCCGGTGATGTTTCTGGTGAGTGATTCTTTGTAGTTAAAACGAGTGTGTGTGTGAGGGAGAGAGAGAGAGAGCAGCCTAAAATTTTCCTTCTTTTGTGAACATGGGTTGCTGAACAAGCGAAGAAGAAGACCCGAGTGGTGGATCCCACTGAATTACAGACTGGACTGTGGCGACGGCGTCGCTTTGTGGATTTTTTTCCGCAGACAAGAACTTCGCTCGGTAATTACTTGTCTTTGTTGCGTATATATTTTTTTAACTTTTTAGGGCAAATTATTTATTGGTCTCGATACTCTCTGTAATAACGAACGTGTCTTAGTTCGCATACGTCATGTTAGAATAAATATTTAAAAATAAAAAATACCTATAGAAGGTTCCATATTAAAATATATTTTATTTTGCTTCAAAAGTCAATACACTTATTAATTTTCAATAACCAAATTCCAATTTGACGGGGCGGTCTAGTTGATTGATTATTAATTTATTATTATCATGAAAGAAATTGGATTTTATTAAACACGGTAACAAGTTTGTTAATAGATTATTTAATGTTAAAAAATTACTTAATTTTAACATGCAAAAATCTAAACTAAACTAAACATTCAAAAATTAATTTTAAAAATTAAAAAATATAATAAAGTTGTATTCAGATTATATTTCAAGATAGAAGGAACATGCATTGAAAAAAAAAAAAAAAGTGTTTGATTAAGTAAGTTGAGATAGACACGTAAAATAAATTTATAATACTGATAAAATAAATTTATCACTAACATTATTTTAAAAAGAATTTATAATACGTTAAAACATGAATGATAAAAGGATATGTTTTCTCTGTTTTAATTTTTATCATCTCTTCTATTTTAATATTAATCAAGCTCTACTTAGAACTTAATTATTTTAACATTTTAAAAATATTGTAAAAAAATTAAATTTTTTATTTTAAATTAATATTTTTTAATATTTTTAGATATTTTAAGTTTTTAGATATTTTAATATGTTGATGTTAAAAATAATTTTTAAAAAAATAAAAAATATTATTTTAATATATTTTCAAATAAAAAATACTATTATAAAATATCAGATATATACGGTTAAAAATATAATTTTTTATGAGTCATGAAAAGTAAATTCGAATCATAAAACTATAAAATTGCAATAAATTTTTTTTCAAAGAAAAAAAACCAACTTGGGCTGCTCGAGTTTACAAGTAAGCACCGAAAAGCAAGTTTCTCTCTACGCAACAATTCCAAAATCCAGTCTTACGGGAACCAGAAGAGCAACAATATATACACACACCAGGCCGGAAGCTGTTTCTTTTTTATTTCACATCATTTATGTTTTCTCGCACACACATATATAAAAAAGAAACAGACACAAAAGACGACTTACCTAGAAACTAAAATCCCCAAAAATCCACATAAAACTATACAGAAAAGGATTCTTGGAAGAAAAAACAGACCTAAATCTCAAATTCCCATCTTAGAAGGCAGGGGAGTTGCTAAAGGAGCCTTCACGGAGGACTTACTATAACAGTAAAAAACAACGGGAATGTAAACTTGGAGATTGGTGGGGAGGTTTTAAAGGTTGTGGAGCTGGCGTCTTACCAGGTCTGAAAGAGGTGGGAGCTCACGCACGTGAGAGCCAGGTTGGAGAGAGTTGTGGGGGCTCAGAACGAGAAAATTAAAAGCATGGATAGTGGGGGGAGAGAGAGAGAGAGAGAGTAAAAGGACAAAAGGTCTTTGAAATTGCTCAATCAAAGAAGTAAAAATCACCTCAGACAAAAGGAAAAGGATGGTGACGTGACTGTGTTATTTAAAAGTGTCCCATTTTTACTTATGAGTCTGGGTTTGTTTCGGTTTATAATTATATTTTAAAATGTCTTTTATTTAAAAATATATTAAAATAATATTTTTTTTATTTTTTAAAAATTATTTTAATATCATGATTTAAAAATATATTAATTTAAAGTAAAAATTTTAAATAAAATTTAAATTTTTTCAAAAGCGTTTTTGAAATGTAAAAACAAACCGACCGTAAATATAGTTATAAAATCATGATTTTGAATGATTTTATATCTGTTTGTTTGTTTATATGGTTTAAAAAAATTCTTAAAAAATATTTTTTTTCTTTAAATAATTTTTTATATATTTTTTTAAATTGATTTGATATGTTGACGTCAAAAATAATTTTTAAAAATAAAAAAAATTATTTTAAAATATTTCTTAAAAAATTACACTTTAAAAAACAATTATTATCATGCTCTTAAACATCCCTAAACTAACTTTAAAAATCAGCTTTCAATTTTTTAAAATAATTTCACATATAATAAATATGGTATGACTTATAAAATTATATAATTTCACATAATAAAATCATAAATATTTTTTAAAAAAAATTTAAAAAATTATTTTAAATTTAGTTTTTTAGATCATTTTAATATAATAATATCAAAAATAATTTTAAAAATAAAAAATATTATTTTAATATATTTCCAAATAAAAAATACTTTAATAAATAATCATTATCGCAACTGTTAAACACTCCTCAACCATCTTTAACCTGATTTTGTCAGCTTTCAAGATTTTAAAATAATTAAATATACTGTAACTTGTAAAATTATACAATTTTACCGGTTAAATCTTAATTTCAACAACCAACCTTGGATACAACTACCTTTCTTTGTTGCAGAAGAAAACTCCAGCTATTGCAGCGGTGGAGTGTACTATTCTTAAATTCATTTTTCAAGCTGAGATCAACTCTATTTTTTTTTAAAAAAAAAAATGTATAAGTTCATGTGCAAGAGAGTCTTTAAGATCTTTTAAAAGAAGATTTAACCTTAATTAACGCATAAATTGAATTAAAAATACTACTTCCCGTCAAATAATTTTTTAATTAACAATAAGATTAATTTACATGTATAATATTTCTCCTGTATTACCTATTATGGATTCAAATTGTATATACTTTGTCGCAAATCATGATCATGCTTTGCTCCAGGCAAATTCCCACGTCCAAAAATCACATCAAAACTGACATCGTCTATATCCAAGAAATAAGAACACCAGCAGCAAGGCGCAAGAAAGAAGTTGCACCAAAAAAGGGAGCTCGATGGTCAATCGAAAAAAAGCAGTGGAGATTGAAGAGTAATAACACGAAGAGAAACTCGATGGTTCAGAGTTAGAACAAGGGTGTGGTGACTTCGTTTTGTCTTGACTTTCTAACAGACAATTAGGCTTACAGTATGAAAGAAAAGGCCTGCAAATTTTTATCCGATAGAAAAATGAGGTGTTTTTTGTTATTATTTTTCAGTGATTTAGGAAAGCTATTCTTATTGTTTCAGCATTTGAGTGGAATCAAGATCATGTATATCATCAATTAACTATAATGGCGTAACGAAATTACTGTTCACAATACCATTCTTCACCCAACACTTTTTTGCCATTATATTTTTTTTATATATTACATTTTTATAGGCCTAAATTCATAACTAATTTAAACAAATTCATCAAGGAAAAGCAAGATTTAAAGTCAGCTTATCAAAATGAAGGAGGTTGTCGCACCATGGCGTCACATGCGACTTCCTTCGAGATTCAATGGTACCTTTTCTTGGTGTTGTTGGAATCGTCTAAACAAAAAATTGTTTATAAAGTGACATGATGGAGTACCAGTATGGTTTTAACGACCTACTTTTTTTTTTTCTTCTCTCTTTTGTCTCCTCAATTTTTGTGCTTGACCCTCTTTAAAATAGCAAAATGATCCATCATTTCTTTTATGTTAAATCTACTCTTCATGATATCAAATTTAGTTCTTATTTATTTGATTACTATTTCTAGCAATAATTATAGTTTGATTTCGTAAAATTAATGTTCAATAAATTAGAAAATGTTGTTTAAGATAATGAAAGCACAAGATAATGCAAGGTTGAAGAGATATTAGGAAGAAAGAGATGAAAATGCAATATAGAAGAAAGATCCAATCAACTATTGATTGCAAGAGTTACCCACAATGTTTTTGTTTTCATTTTTATTTCATTTTTATTGATCTTTTAAATTCTTTTTAGTCACTTTACTTTTTATCTCACTCTGTTCCTTTTGTATTAAGTTGATTTGGGATAAAACTGGATGATTTGTTTTGGATGGCTTAACATGGGGTTCTCGTGATGTCAATAATAAGTTTCGACATTGATTTAATATTCAATTTGGCAAAAGAAAATTCAATTTTATTCATTTCAAATAATTGAAACATTAAGGATTGAATTAGAAACTAGAACAAATATCTAGCCTCGTTTTTTTTTCACTATGCATTGAGGGCCTTTTTTTTTAGTCCAAAAAATTTTTGTTTTTGTTTTTTCATTTTTGGTCCTTGATTCTTGAATTTTTATGTTTTTCTTTTAAATATTTGGTTTACATTGGAGTCCTTTAATTTAACCAATGACAAGAGAGTAACAAAAAATGTCACCGAGAAACAAAGTAGAGAGTAACCTAGGGTTTTCCATAATCCGACCACCAAAAAAGTTATTTTTCTATGTTAATGGGTTCCATTTAGCAATAAAAGCTCAATTGTAGTGTTTTTAACCCTATATTTTGGAGTAAAAGGTAGATCGAGCCTCTAGAATGTTTTTTTTTTAATTTTGGTTAATTTTTTTATTTTTAGGAGATTAAAGGCTAGTTTGAGCTTATTAATTGGCTCATTGAGTGTTTGAGGTGTTTTTTACGAGAAAAAGGGTTGAAAACTGGGTTTTGTTTGTTGAATGCGTCTTAACTCAACTTTCTGATCATCTGAGGTAATCGGTGATCATATTAGAAGGTGATGCGGTGTCAATCACTACGCACAATGCATCATCTCATTTGTTTTTTGTTTTCAAGTAAAAAGATGGGCGGATGACATGATTGCAAGCCCATCGTGGCTCTATTTATAAATGTCTTTGATTTTTTTTCTTTTTAATTTGAATTCATTAAAGTTAAATTATCTAAAACATATTCATGATATTATTTCATTACATATGGTTCATATTTTCCTTCTCTTTTTTTTATCATGTTATTTTTTTAATAATATTATCAAGCTCTCTTTCTACACAGTCCTTCAAGATTTTTTGTTGTTGTTGTCTTTCCTCCACGTGCCTTCAAAAAAAGATTAAGAAAATCATCATGACAATGTGCAAATGGTGTGTTATTCTTTTTTCGTTTTAATATGCTCATATTGAAATTATCAAAACGTTTTTTATTAGAAAAAAATGGAGAGATGCCTTTTTAACCCTTATTTCAATTATCTTGATTTTATTTTATATCTATTCTAATTGCTTACAGTATTTATTGAATTAAGAACTCGAGCCAACAAAACTTTTTTTTTGTTTAAGATAAATATATTAACAAGAGAATTAGAAAGTATACAATAAAATTATTATTTTTAATTTGATTTAGATTATTGCTTTCCTTAAAAACAAAATTTTATTGTTGTACACTTCAAAAAAAATTTAAAAGCTTCATGCATCTTTCTCTTAGCTTCATGATGCAATCTTTGATTAGCATTAAAGTTTTTTTTTTAAAATATTTGCTAGAACATATAATATTTTATTTATTATATTAAACACACACAACAACGTTGTAACTCAGAATTAAAGTTTTTCTTGACCTACAAAACATGCTTACAATACCCGCATATTTTTTTGTTGAAAAAATATTTTTATTAAGCTCACAGCAAAGCACAAGCACTCTATCTAATATATATATTCACCTTTTAATTTATAGCATAGTTGTCAAACTCTATTTAGAGGTTGACCTGGAAAAGGCTTGGGTCTCTAGGTTAACTTAGTGAGACAAAAACATACTACATTAAAAGTGATTTAATATGTTGAATTTAAGTATGCCTCAATTTCAATATAATTTTAATTAATGAAAAAAATAAAAATTTAAAGACTTAAAATTTTGAATGAACAAATATATTAAACTTAAAGTTTCAAATATTCAAATGATAACCACCACAATCCATAATTAAAAAACACAATCCCTTCACTTTAAGTAATATTGTTGTTAATTTTTGTTGGTTTATAGTTTACTCGATCAGGTTTGGTTAGGTGACTTGAATAATTAAAAACCTAATCTAGTTGAACAAGTTTTGTTAGGTCATAGTCGGTTCAACTAACAACCTAGTTTTGGTTTAGGCTTTAAGCCTTGGATTTTTTTTATTCAACCTTCGGATTAGGTCGAGTTTTACAATTATGTTATATAGGTGGTAGTGTTAGAATGAAGTTAGTATCTTATTTTATACAGGATGGAATGTTGGAGTGAAACACCAAGGTGGTGTTCATAAGTAGAAACATATATGTTTTATAAATCTAAAAACATATCTCTATATGTAAAATAGGATTTTGTGTTTAATTATGATTTTTTTTATTTAAAGAATTCGAAAACACACTTTTCCAACTCTCCCGCTCTCCCACTTATAACTAGTCTTTGAATAATAACTAGTTAGAACAAAGGTGTGGTGACTTCGTTTTGTCTTGACTTTCTAACAGACAATTAGGTTTACAGTATGAAAAAAAGGCCTGCAAATTTTTATCCTATAGAAAAATGAGGTGTTTTTTGTTATTACTTTTTAGTGATTTAGGAAAACTAGTCTTATTGTTTCAGCATTTGAGTGGAATCAAGTTGTTTAAGATCATATATATCATCAATTAACTATAATGGCATGATGAGATTACTGTTCACAATACCATTCCTCACCCATCACTTTTTTTGCCATTATATTTTTTTTATATTACATACTTCTACGCCTAAATTGATAACTAATTTAAACAAATTTATTAAGGAAAGACAAGATTCAAAGGCAAATGATCAAAATGAAGGAGGTTGTCGCACCATAGCGTCACATGCGACTTCCTTCGAGATCCAATGGTAGCTTTTATTGGTGTTGTTGGAATCGTCTTAACAAGAAATTCTTTATAAAGTGACATGATGAGGTACTAGTATGGCTTCAACGACCCACTTTTCTTTTCTTTTTTCTTTTCTCATTTTTCTCCTCAATTTTTTGTGCTTGACCCTCTCCAAAATAGCAAAATGATCTGTCGCACCCTCGCGGTGATCCTCGATTGATTTCGTAGTCTTTGTTGTTTGTGTAAAAAGGAGTCGTCACCTAGTATTATGGTCACTAGAAAACCTAACTGGTCTTTCAGAGATTTTAAGGCAAGAGACTGGTTGCGTAAAGGGAAGGTATTAGCACCCCTAGTACGCCCTACCTAAGGTAAGCTACTTGGTGTTTGGTTTGTCTTATAATTGCTATGGTGTTGGTGTTTTCTAATTCCATCAGTTTTTCTAGGTTTGATTCTAACTAAATTTATTAAGATAGAAATCCAAGGAGATTCCATGTGCTTTAAAAGCTTATTTTTCCCTTGGTATTTCAAGAGTTTGTGATTAGTACTTAAAAGTGTATTTTTATCAAGGTTTTATATCATCATTTTGCACTTGAAGTATCAATAACTCCTTAACTAAACCATGTTTTATAATAACATATCTAATAATATAAGATACCTTTAATTTATGGTAAATGTTCATCTTAAATGCAGGCCTATCACATAAATGAAAGAATTGATTGATGAGTTGAAGTACTGAAATTGAAAGGACAAAGAGATGGCCAAACTTAGAAAAGAGATGTTGGTGCAGTCCAAACTGGAACATTGTTCGGTAATCGGGTCATATCTAGAGCTGTAGATCTCGGATTTAG
>Ga0307515_10001424_pt1 | contig 54170 bp, 55 predicted proteins | sample 17_EM_MG_FD_194513 | JGI IMG/M metagenome (GOLD analysis project Ga0307515, IMG submission 194513) | Populus trichocarpa ectomycorrhiza microbial communities from riparian zone in the Pacific Northwest, United States - 17_EM | ecosystem: Host-associated > Plants > Roots > Unclassified | place...
CAAGTGCAGCTCTCAGTTCACTCGATCTCGGCCTCCAAGTGCATCTCCAAACTCGCTCGATCACGGCCTCCAAGTGCAGCTCTCAGTTCACTCGATCTCGGCCTCCAAGTGCATCTCTGAGTTCCCTCGACGTCGGCCTCCAAGTGCATCTCCAAACTCACTCAGTCACGGCCTCTAGTGCATCTCTGAGTTCACTCAATCTCGATCTCCAATTGTATCTCCAAACTCGCTCGATCACGGCCTCGGAGTGTATCTCTGAGTTGTAGATTGGTAGCTATATAGATACATAGATACATAGATGAGAATACAACCTGAATACATGAGTTTTAAAAATCGTTGCACAATTAGTAGTAGCTATGAGTTCCAGGCGCAATAGCAGCGTTCCCAAAGAAGATGTTGTTTTTCCCAGAATGCTCTCCTGTGATTCGAGGTGCTCTACTGTGATTCGAGGTGCTCCCAGACGCTCACAGGTTTGTCGCCGGCGCTCCCAGGTGCTCTGCTATGCAACGCGACCCGTCGCCTGGGCGATGGGAAGCGTGTAATTCTCTGTCAGAGGGTACGAGGTTCTGTCAGAGCCGTCAGAGCCGTCCAGAACACCCGGGTGTTTCAGACGGAAACTAGATTTGTTGCTGATGCCACTGATCCTTCCAAATGCTTCCAGATGCTCCCAGATAGGCTGAATGCAAAGTGATGTGCTGTGAGGTGCTTAGAGACTACTTTACCGGTGCTTCTCAATGCTCCAGAAGTTGTGGAACACAATACTAGAATTTCCTGAAGAGTGTATAGTTGTCTTCAGAATGCTACGAAATCAAACCATTAGAATGTGCAAATTTCAGAGCTATTGAGAGTATTGGCCAGGTCTCCAATACCATTCTGGTGCACTTTGAACCTGGAGCCATACCCTCCGGGAGTGATTATTATCATGTTCATGTCAAATAGTACAGTTTGATTAGCAATCTTCCTCTTGCACACTTTGATTCAGGCATTGTAACTTAATGTACAGTCCAGTCAGTACCTGAATCCACATGATTATATACAAGCCATACGCTATCGATTCTATCTGATGCAGCATTATCTCACACAAAATGTGCCAGTCCAACAATTGCTCTGACAAGTACAATATGCATCTTATCAGTCTGTTTGACAACCCAGATGAACCGGTCAACACAATCAGCCCAACCATGCTGATCATTCTACTTTGTTGGAATCACTACCACATATTCTTGAGCTTGAGGATGTAATATCTATAGTGATATCTTCTTGCTCCTCTTAGAAAAGGTCAACATCATATTTCTGGCGGGTAGGCGCTCCTGAAACTGGAGTATCTTATCCGGTGGAGTTCAGCCAACGTATAATACAGAATGAGAAGGAATGAAGCCTTTGAAGGTCTGTTTGAGGTCACTTTCCATATATGGGACCCACATGCGATGAGATTCAGGCATCATCCAATGGTTAGCATCGGTATATTGTACCTTGCAATCACGTCCCAGACATTCAGCCAATGTAGGGCTGTGAAATGGTTGATGATAGTACAACCGCTCATTCTGAAGTTTAAGAAATGTACTGTCTATGAGTACATTGTGATCATATCCAAGCACCAGTCCACAAACATCATGTCCCCAGTCCTCTTCACATTGTGCACGGAATAGATATCCAAAGTTGGGAACTCCGAAATCATCTGATGCATCTCAGAGTGAGATTATGTTGATACCTCTCCACACTCCGCGGATATGAGTTTCTCTCAAATGATGTACCTGTGGTGGTACAGGGTGGTAAAATGGCTCTTCATGAAAATGCTGCCGGTGTGGAAGATGGGCTCTACCAGTATTTTGCCGTTTATCTGTAGCAGATAATAAGGTGAAAACCTTTCCAGAGTCAATATCATACCGGCCTTGATGGGCAAGATACGACAGTGTCTCCTCCATCAAGTCAGGACCAATACACCAGTCATTGTGCTTGGGAATCTGTCGATTATTATTGACTGTATTGATTGTTCGATATGCCTCTTCCATATTGCTGATATGTAGCCATTCAGTAATATCGTTGGTGAAATAGTCGCCAGAATGCAGTCAGCAAAATGATTGTCATATAAGACTCTCGAGATGCATCATAGAATATCCAAAATGAATGACCTGCTGATCGAATGCATTCTGGAGCCCCTAAACGCCAAATGCCAGCCATCAAGCTTGAAACTACATTCAGTGGATAGATAATTCCTTCGTGAACTGCATCTGCTAATTCGAAGTGATACCTTAATTCTCTCTCTCCAGCTGATTCATAACGCGATCCCTATCAGCGAAACTCCAGGTGGTGGGTGCAGACTCAGCATCGGATAGACGGACTTTATTTTCCACAGGCTTGTTGGCACTCATGTTTGCCCCTCCATAAACTTCTTCTTCTGCAGCAGATGTCATTTGGGCAAGTTTCTTGGTGAATGCGCTTCTAAAACCAGTTGGCTTAGTCCCAGCTTCATGCAATAGTTGTTGATCATGATGATGGAATGATTTATCGAAATGCTTCTGTTTGACAGGTGTCACCTGATTGATTTGGCGCTCCAATCAGTCTGTTGCCTGCGGTCCATCAGCATCTGACCATTTCATTGCAACATGTTGGGCCCTAGTCGGGCACACCTGAAATTGCCTTCTGGTTCTGGTAGTAACATTTTCAGCCCTGTAAACCTGTACCTCCATTGCGGCATTGATTTTATGAATCTGTTGTTTTCATACCTGATGGGATTCCATTGCCAATTGTTCATCCACTTTGGCCTCCACAGACTTTGATATTTTCTGTTCTCCAAAAGCACCCTTCTTCTGGTAAAATCACGTCAGTGCATTATCTTGTGCTGTGAGGGATAGATTAGAGTGATTTTGTGGGCTAACAAGTAGAGAGAATTGACAAAATGCCGGCACTGCTCCCATTACTGTTTCATTAGAGGCAGTTTCTGCTGCAGTTTTCCCATCATCCTTGGAGCAGTCAAGAATTGGAGCACAATTCTCTGCCAGTGTTATGATCATGCCCAGAATCTCTTTTACCCGCCAGGAGCTGCTGTTCAACAAACCAACTGGTGTAGAGAAGCGCTGGAGGCCCAGATATGGTGGTACTGATGTGAATTGAGTGTCAAATTGATCCTTGACATTTCTAGCTTTCGCGTATTTGAGCAGCCAGTACAATAAGTCTCTAACTGCACACAAGAGCAGCTGATGCAATTCATCAGGCCGCCAAAGTCGGTAGACACTGCAGAGAGTGTATTGCTAGAACTGCTTCCGGATTGGATGAACACCAAGATGTTGCAACCATTCACATTAGTTACCTCCAGAAGCTGTGAGGAAAGATGCTGATATCTTGAATTATCAAGTGGTCGAAAAGTGGAATGGCCCATCGGTGCACCTTTAGGATCTTCACACATTGGGCATGAACCAATGGAGATTTGAGCAACCATGACTTGTTCTGGATAATCCCCAACCCAGGCAGCCAAAAGAGGATAACATTGTCTCTGGAATCCATCAGCACAATTCCATTTCAAGCTGGAACCAGTTATGTCAAGATTCAGAAGTGGGGACAGCGGCCAAAAGGTACTGTATACATTTGAAAATATCCATATAGTATAATGTTCCAAAGATATGTGAATGATCATCAATCCAACTATCATCACTGAGCCCGAAATCGAGTTGAGAGGGGAGCTTTCACGGGTCCTCTTAGGACTGGAAAGAATCGATTACGAAGTTTTCAAGTCCATGACTGGCCCCTTGATGTATCCACATTTTGGTTTGCTAGCTAATCAATTCAGCTTGTCGAATGTCATGTGCTGACTGAAATGGATGCCATGGATTCGTTTGTTCTGAGTACTTGCGATGCTTGTTGTACAATCCAGTTGGTTTGCTGTATGCTTTCACCCACACATTTTCCACTCCAACTACCTGCCTATGAGCCTTTGTCTTTGTTCAATCAGGGGTACATGTCAAATCAGCCTTCTGAGGGTCTACAGATTCTTTGTTGGGAGTATCTTCAGGTTGTCGTGCACCCGGTACATTGTCTATGAGTAGATCATTAGTTGACTAGCTGACCAATTGACAGCGAGGTGCTCCAACTCAAGTTGAACCATGAATGCTGGGGGCGATCCCAGCTTGCAGGAGGTAAAATCCTGGCCGGTAATAGCCTGTCATATATCAATATCGCGTGATATTATTTATAGTGATCCTCAAATCAGTTCTGGTTGACAAATTCTTTCTTGCAGATAGTGGGTTGACTTAGTTCCGGCAAGTATCGACTGTATTGGCGAAGTGTTGAGTGAACCAGTATTCGGTTGAATCTTTATGATGGTGCAGGATGTTATTGAGAGCCTCAGGGATATTGATTTGAAAGTGAGCTGACTCAGCTTAGTGTATCGCATTCACAGCCGCATTGCACCACCTGGAATGCAGGGGAGGGGTAAAATATAGTCATCTTTCAATCAGCTTTTTTGATATACCAGGATATATGTATCACATCCTGCCCAATAATCATGCACATCGTCTGCTGAAAGTTGTTCACAGAGAAGAGAATTTTTCTATTGTCATCACTGCAATTCTCACAATGGGTCTTATAGTACGTCACTGCGGTATTGTAAGTTGTACCTACAATTGAGCATCCAAGCACCTGATGATGTAGGTAGATCATTGTAATACAATGAATAGGTGAGTTCACTAGCTAGCTGTATGCCCAAGCGAAAATTTTCAAGAACTGATAGGTTGGTGGGATGGTTGCTTCAGTAATGATCATCGACTGGAGCATGGATCCTGAGGGGAACAATGATGTTTAGACAACGAGCTCAATAAGAAGCAAGCACTGTTGTTCCTCCGCTCACAAGCCTTCTATTTAACAAGGTTGCAAGGTTGTACAAACACAACTTCTGTGTAACATTGCTAGTCATGCTAACCTTTATGCTGGATATAGTTCTTTTTGGGTTCCTGGAGATATCATATAATATCCCATCTATGACCTGCAAAGTCATTGAATTGAACAAAGATGAGCAGCTATCCAACATCGTAGTATATGAATTCGAGCACATAACGAAGAAAGGCAGGATGTGCACGATTAATGATTCTGTTTTTCAGCTGGGTTGGTTTTATGGATCACAGGTGTAGTGAAACACCACAGATCATGACAACAGAATGGGATATATGATGCCCTTCATTCCGCCAAAGATCACAGCTACCTGCAATATATTGAACCATACTCTGACATAGTCTATATCACATCTCGCATCTATAGTAGTTTACCACAATGTTTATTCATAGACCATGTTGATGATCAGATCTCCACCAAAGACAGTGAATATGGCTCCACCGGGTTGCCTATTTGGCAGACAACAACACCGTGAAAACAATTCAGAATTATCAGACATCAGTTGATGAACTGCCACTCTGAAAGACAGTTGAGTTGGGAATCAAACCAATCAATATCACCCACTGCATGGGTATGGTTACCCCCCTTCACAGCAGTCATTTCCTGGCACTCAGCAGTTTTATCACCATTGTCCTTTCAACATGTCACACAGTTCGCTACCAACCACCAGCGCAAGTGAAGAATATTCAAGGTACGGGCCACAGTGGCAAGGATATGACCTCCACCACTAAGGTGGTTATGGCGGGTCTCAAATGTTCCCCCCTCCATAGATATAAGGACAAGGGCCATTTCCTCCAGGCGCACCAAGAGTGCCTTCAAGAACTCTGGAAAACAATCCAGTCAATCATCCACCATCGTCCAGCCCTAATCCTCGACCTGAACCTTCTTCCAGTGTGCCTGCATGAAGACCCAATAGCCTTGCAAAGAAAGCATTTCAGCTGCCCGCGCAACCACAGAAAACAGATGTCGTAAGGATCACTGACCTGCCCCCATTGCCGGAGATATGCTATTAGGAATATGATGCAGATCATATGAACAATGATTTGTCAGACTTGGGCAGTACACATCGCAATCCTCCAATCATCCTGAAGCAAACAGAGTTCTACTTGAAGCAATTTGCCAAAACGATAGGGCAGGCCAAGTACAGTGTGTTTAACAAGTCGAAGACAGTATGTGTGGCTGGGTTTCTGGAGAAAAAGCATCGGTCCATTATCTGAGGGCAGAGCCATTGGAAACAGCTTTGAGATGCCCCCTTGCAGTGGGAGACAGCAGTTGCAGATTTTTTGGTGACATTTGAGAACTGGCTGCCATTGGATAATTTTGATCATGCTAAATGGATTAAGCCGCAGTGGGTTGCGATGTGTTGAACAAATGTGCAAGTGAAATTCGTGAGGCGAGGAAATAGAAAGGCCAAGGATAAAGGGAATGTGAAGCAAGAACAGGAACGAATTCAGGCAAGCGCGTGGGTAAGATGGCGAGAAGTAACTCCCCAGCATGACAAAATGAATTGTTCATGATTGTGATTCGCTGGGTGTCAAGTGGCAACAAATGCTTTATGTCCCACCATCGCCTTTAACGCTTGTATACAGAGGTGACAAGCTGCAACATGGTGATTGAATTTGTTGACAAGTACAGCAGCCCAAATGAGCCATACATTCTCACATCGACGTTCAAGTGCAGCTTGGAGCAGGATGAATTGGACACACAGTATATGGAATTATATCCACACAGAGAAATGATATTTGGCCTCATATATTGCCAGATTTTGTACAACTGTTGCCCTTCAAATGCTTTCAAGTTGATACTTTGACTGAATCTGAATATATTTTTTGACAGAAGTACGAGAGTTACAGGGAAGGTGATTGCGGAGCACTTAATTCCACATGTCAAGGTTATTCCCGTTAGCTGTGTCAAGGTGAGATTTGGGCAACAGCTAATCATTATTGATCAATATTGGAAGGTTGTAACGAGAGTGGACGAGACGAGGGAGAGGAGGATGGTCAGCAAGAGAATGACACTGAGTATAAAGTAAGCTCTGATTGAAAGAATAGAATTGATTGTATTCCGTCGATATATATTCGTTCTAATGGTTGCTTGTGTGTGAAATACCTAACACTATGAAAAATATCAGCACCACAGGAGTATGAGCCTATCTGCCCGGCTTACATTGGAGCAACTGAAAGTGATCATGGCGGATAGAAAGAAAACTAACAAAGATGCAAGGGAGGTTCAGGAGCAAGTGGAGGATGGTGAGGAGGTCCTCGATCAAGATAATAGCAGTTGTGTATTGAATAATGTTGCCAATAAATTCAACAACGAATTTGAACCCGAGTGCCTTGATGAGGCAATCAGGTCGCTGAATGCCTGACCGATTCGGCAATTGAAAGCAGACCAAGTCGCTGGCAACGACTGTTCAATTCCAGTCCTGCGAGAAATCACGTTTCTGGCACACCAGGTTTGGGCAATATAGTTCGATGTGAGGAGATGGGTTTGGGATTCAGATAAGCCAGGAGCGCTGGTGGCAGATGAAATAGGTCTTGGCAGGACTTTTGCCTCGATGGCAGCAGCTGGGATATGCAAATTGCTGAGTGAGAAGGTTGTTATGGGGTTGCCACAGTCAATTTTGTGGGGAAATGCCCTTGAAGAATGGGTGAATATGGCACAGAGCAACTATCCCAGGATTATTGGTGAAAAATGGGAGTGGCATCTGTTGCAGAGACTGAATTCAGTGCGTCGCCACCGTTTGGGGATCCATTAAACTCCATCTCAGGGGTATCCGGCACTTAATTCAGTCTTTGTACCAAGCCAAGTAATTACATTGTGCAGAGTGGCAGAGATACTCAAGAGTATCATTGACGAGATGACATATGGAACATCAGCGAAATGTATTTCAGTCACTGAGAGCCTCCAGGAGTGTCTCAGAGGATGTGGAGTGTAAACTTAGATGCGTCAATTTCAGGAGAGTATCAGACCCTAGGAGGGCATTCTGGCTGGCCTTGGGAGTAACTGGGATCTCTGATGACAGGTACAGGAGTACCATGGGAGTGATTGAGATAAGTGTGGGAACACCTTGGAGCACCGGAGCGAACTCTGGGTGCACCTGGGAGCACCTGAAAGCGCCAACGACAAGCCGAAGAGTGCCGGCAATAGGTCTGGGAGTGCTGGCGACAAGTCTGGTAGCACCTCGAATATCAGTTGAGCACTCTGGGAAAAACAACATCTTCTTTGTAAACGCTGCTGGTGTGCGCTTGGAAATCATAGCTACAACTTCTCATTGAAAGATTTTTAAAACTCATGTATTCAGTTTGTATTCTCATCAATGTATCTATATAGTGACCCATCTACACATGGTATATCAAGACTGGCTGCAGGGGGTGTTTGAGAGGAATTCAAGGAGAGCCTGGAAATGTCGATTGAGTGGACTCAGAGAGACACTCTGAGGCTGTGATCGAGCGACTTTGGAGATGCACTTCGAGGCGGTAATCGAGTGTATTTGAAAGTACACTTGGAGGCCATGACCGAGTGAGATTGGAGATGCACTCCCAGATTGTGATCGAGCAAGTTTGGAGATGCACTTGGAGCAATTAATGGAGCATCTTTGGAGATACACAGGGAGGCTGTGATCGAGCGAGATTGGAGATATGCAACTTGGAGGTCATGAACATGCGAACTTGGAGGCCATAATCGAGCGAGTTTGGATATGCAATTGGAGGCCATGATCGTGCGAACTTGCAGGCAGTAATTGGGCAAATCAGGAGATACACTTGGAGGCCGTAATGGAGCGAGTTTGGAGATGCACTTGGAGGCCGTGATCGAGCCCGGTTGGAGCTATGCACTTGGAGGCCATTATCGAGCGAGTTTGGAGATACACTTGGAGGCCGTAATCGAGTGAGCATGGACAAGTACTTGGTGGTGGTCGATGAACGGCCCGCCAGGTGCCGAGATTCTATTCATCAGCTAGTCAACTCGCAACCGTGGTAATATGATAACGTGACTTTACCTTTCAGCTCTCACAGAGAGCTGACTGATGGCGGTCGATGCTGTAGGGAGGCATGCCAGAACCTGAAGCTACATTCAGGGGTCAACTCGTAATCATGAGAAGGAAGGTAAAACAAACGATTTCTGGTCGATGCTGTACTCATTGTATGCTGGACTCGGTGCAACTCATGATCATGGCATGGGGAGATAGAGAGGGATGAATTAGCTTTGTATTCGGCAATGATGGTAGAGTTGTGGACGAGAAAGAGAGAGATGTGGGATTAAGATGAGAATGATGTGGAGGATACGAGCGGATAAGAGACATCAGGGGTGCGACTTGAGCGATTGGGTTGGGAAGACCTCGTATAGGTGTTATTACACCCCAGATCGGGACTTGTACCTGCCGTATCCGGGATGGTACATTGACTCGCACACCAAATGGTCTTAAGTTCCAGTTTCTCTTGATGATTTGCCTCATCTTCTCTCTTTCTCATCCACAACTCTACCATCACCTAAAAACACAAAGTTAAGTCATCCCTCTCTATCTCTCCATGCCATCATCGTGAGTTAACACTGAATACAGCATACACCAAGTACAGCATACACCAAGTGCTGCATGATCCCAAAATCAACTCTCTTCCGCTCACAGCCAGTCTCATCTCTGATCTCCCCGCGGATCTTGTTGTACTCAACTCTCTTCTTTCCCACAGTTATGAGTTAACTAATGAGTACAGTCTCAGCTCCCGTAGTGCCTCCCTCCCGATCAACCTCGTCTAGATTGACCACCTCCAATTACTCCTCCAATCTCGCTTGATCATGGCCTCCAGTGCATCTCCAAACTTGCTCGATAATTGCTATCCAAATGCATCTGCATCATCGCGTGACCCTGGCGTCCAAGTGCGTCCCTATACTCACTCAATTAGAGCGTTGGAGTGCATCTCCGAACTCTGTTGATCGTGGCCTCAAAGTGACTCTCTGCATTCACGCGATCTCAGTCTCCAAGTGCATCTCTAAACTAGCTCGATGACGGCCTTGGAGTGCATCTCCGAACTCACTCGATCATGGCCTTCAACTGCATCTGTGAGTTCATTCAATCTCGTCCTCCAAGTGCATCTCCAAACTCGCTCGACCAGGGCGTCGAAATACATCACTCACTTCACCCAATCACTGTGTGGTGGAACATTGGAGGTTTCTCGGCATACAAAGGGAATACGTGAAAAGGGGCGGTTCTTGTTTAAAGAGCGTAGGATGAGGGTGCGAGGATATGAAGGGGTACCTGGGCATGAGTAACCACACAAATTGCATCGATCCATGAACGTTTGGCAAGTGTGCGTGGGACCAAGAGCTGGGAACGATAGAGTGTGTATTTTGTATAATGAGATGTCTATCTACCCTGGAGTCTCCAAATTATATACTGCCTGTTGCTGGGACCATCTCCATGATTCCTCTATCTCCGTACACCCCCACCGGCTTCCCCCGGCCAAACTGAATGGCAAGGGTGGGTGAGAAACAGATTTTCCTGCCACATCTGCCTCTGAGTGCATCTTTAAGTTCTCTCAATCGGCGCGTCCAGGGGGTCCTTAGATTACGCTCAAGTACTGTATGTATATAGAGCGACTTAGATGATATATGCCATATTATGATGTATCAAATCTTGTGAATATAACAAAGACGAATATGATTGACAAAATCCCTTGTGCTTATTGAACCCTAAGTACCACTGCCGCGAGAATATGGCATGAATTCTCCTGCAGAGCTATGCAGTGGTCTCAGCTGCTCTCGAAGTCTCCTGCAGACCTGCACAGATGTCTCAGCAGCTCCAAAACGTGACTATTCTATAAGTCATATCTCGTAGCATCCTGAATGCACCTCCATAACTGCAGGTGCTTTCAGGAGCACCTGGGAATGCTCTTGCAGAGTCTGAGAGCACTTTGCTTAGCTCCAGGGGTGTTTCGAAGCATCTGAAAGAGGTTGAGAGGACTGGTGAGGTTAACCAGAGTGTGTGGGAGATTTGCGTGGGGCTTCCGGACTGATTTACATTATGCTGATGAACCAATTTCACACTGGGGAACTTGTTGCAGGGGGCAAATGCGAATATCTCCCACGAGGATCTGACCATGTGTACTGACCATCCGGAAAACCGGTGGAATATCCACCTTGTTACATATGGCACCATACCATGCAGAGCGAAACCATCAAGCAATAGTCAACTCTCATACTGTTCATAGAGTTTTGGGATTTTTGATGAGTCCCATCAGTACAAGACTAACAAAAGTTTGGGCTGGCAAAATGCAATGAAAGCAAGAATTGGATTCAAACTTCGAGTAACAGCTACACCGGGATTCCATTCACTCAATGACTCGTGTTATCAGACATTTTGACTGCTTTGAGGTGTACCTGAAGTTTCATGGGATGATACAGTAATGGAAAACCATGGTGCAGAGGCATTGTACTCCATGGCGAAGTGTTTGATGCAAGCTATCCGGACAGAAGACAAAGAAGCTCAACACATTGCGCCTTACTAGATGATGCCTACTGCAAAGCCTTGGATAAAGAGGAGGTGGTTGGAATCGACACTAGCTAATGGAAAACCACTCGTTTGGATATTCAAGGAGATCGCACACCTCATCAATCATGAGTGGACTGAGGATGAGGAAGTCAAGTGAAGACTCTGGTGGAGAGATACACTTCCCAGGGTGCTCCAGGAGCATGGACGCTTCATACATGGCGGCTAGCATACTGGGTGTGAGTGTTGGGAGACACCCAGGATTGAAACGACATTTCTGGGCAATGGTACAATGAATGGCCACTCAATTGTTGGGTGGATTCTCCTATTTTCTGACAGCTGAGAGAGTCATTTCTATTTCTGCCAATCCTTGTCAACAAACAAGCAGAGTATCCTGAACCTAACGAAGATGACAAATCAAGAGTTGTATTCCTTCCTGAACAAGACAGTAATCAAAATGAACTCCCCAGTGGACTTCCTCCACTGCATGCAGTGCTACTTTGTCCTCTTCTGGGCGACATTGATAATTTCAAGTGGTGGCTATAGAAGTATTTCTTGGATCATGTGGATACATTCCACATGTATGCCGAAATGAGCAATGATGAACACTTAGAAATGTAGCTCAAATTTCATGATTTACGAAATCCCTCTGCATTTGAAACAACACACAAGGTGGGTGTGACAGACCTAAATCTTACTGCAGCAAACCTTGCAGTATTCACTCAGAAGTTCCAGGTAATGAACGTGCAGTGGCATTCATTTGCATGAGTTGCCAGGCTACGGCGCAATAGAGTGCAACAGACATGGTTACTGAATACTGGTCCTGGTGGCTATGATAACCACGCAAGTGATCTTCACCAACACTCTGGAGTTGTGCAAATGAGTGTCTTGCATGGCTTAATGAGTTGACTAAACATTGTGCCGTGAATGATTTACGGAATTCTGGGGTTTCATCTGGACCATGTGAAGCAGCGGACAGAGAAAGGAGACATGTTGCACTGTGATGAACTATCACATTAGATTGTTAGGATGCTTTATCAAAGTACACCTCTTTAGACAGTCAACCAATATATCTTCTTAACTGATACCAATAGTCAAAAAGGTCATTTGTAAGGCAGACTATACTGCATAACGAAAGCCATTCTCTCTGCCATTTTGATATGCATAGATGATCTGATATTGGAATTGCTAGAGGGAGTTTGCATTGGCATTCCTGATTATCAATAATGACGAATATGAGTTGAAGTCTATTGATTAGCAACATTACAGTTCCTGACTGGCCTGTCTCATGACAAATGACATAAGTTGAATTCTGAACATGATGCACCAAAGTGCTTTGAATCATTTGTCAGTTGTGGATTTGGGGTTCAGTGGAAACCTGGGGACATGAATGCATATCGCAGTTGACAGAATGAACAGTACGAAGTCAACCACCTTCAGATACCCATGCGAATCCTCGGCGTCTGTCAAGAGTCTGGTTACACCAGATCCGATTACGCCGGAAATTTGCCAATCCCATTTGGCAACGCTGTCAGTCTAGGCAATATTGAGTTGCTGAGTCACAATACGAGACACTGGCTTGCTAATTGGTGGCAATGTAGCGGCATCCACTGTAGTATAAATAAAGTTAAGGTGCACCAGAGAATCTTCAGTGTAACTCTTGAGTCGCATTATGACAGATCCAGTCCAGTATATGTACCATTTGCATTTGGCAATGAGACAGTCTATGTGATTTTGAGTTACAGGGTCAGAAAATGAGACACAGCTCTGTTATTCTTGGCAAAGCTGGAGCAGTTGCTGGGATATGATCAAGGTTCAGGTGCACCGGAGAGTTCTTAGTACATATGGTTATCACTGAACCATCATTGCATATTTGGCAATCGCTGTTGCAATGATGTCAGTCTAGGCGATATTGAGGACTTGTGTCGGAGTATGAGACACAGGTTTCCATTTTTGTGGCAATGCTGCAGCTTATGCTGGCCTATACTTGATGTTCAGGTGTGCTGGAGAATCCTGGGCATATTGTTATGACAGATCCAGCATGGCATCTTTGCCAACCACATTTGGCAATCAAGTCAGTCTAGGTGAAATTGAGTACCTGTGTCTGTTACAGCTGTGGGATTGGTCAGGGTTCCGGGGTCATGAACGATGACTCGATGATGCTGTCACGTGGCAATTGATAAAGGTTTATCAATTTTAAGCCTGCACTATCACCACACGAATGACCGCCAGGCACATTGACCTCAACCACCTCATCACCACCCACCCTCGAGTGTTGTCACAGTTGCAATGGTGTGTTAATATAGTGCGAACACACATCGCTATATTCTCTTTAGATGAAGATACAGAATGGCGCTAGTAATCCTCACCACAATATGAAGTAACTCTCAATTAGCATCAGATATGGCCAGTAGTGTAGAGATAGTTGAACACAATATGAAGGAAGGCTGTTGAATAGTACAAAGAGGTAGATGGTCTGGAAGACAACAGTCCAATGGATACCAATCAGTCTGGAGATGTATATCAGAAGGATACTGGTGGTCTGGAAAGACTGAAGGATTCAAAGGATACCAGTTGCACAGAGGGAGTTCAGGCTAACTGGTTATCGGAGCAAGGGGATTGGAGGACGAGAGGAAAGTGAGCATTTATCTAGAGAAAAGCGTTGTCAGAATTAGCAGTGACAGCACAGAGGAAAGAGGTATAAAGACCTCGCAATACCCCGCTGGTATAGAGGGCAACCTTCCCATGACCGAGACCAAGCCTTATCAATATAATCTGATTGGAAAGCTAATCTACATCTATTCTGCTGTAATTACATTCTGCGCCTGAGTAAAGCTTGGAAGTGAACCAGCTATTAGTCCTTGTATACGTCCAAGATCAAGTCTGATAGTGAGACAAGATGGAGGGATACTTGGAAGGGATACTTCGAGTTGAATGTATCTTGGAGTCGATTCCTCCTGTGTTAGACTATTTTGTTATATCAAATGTCTATCAAACATCACCTTATGATATTTGAGATCTTCTTTAGTATTTCTCACACCTTACTCTACCCATATATTGTCCTTGCTATCCAAACTTACTGGAACACCCCTCCTACCAAAATCTTCTTTGAATGTCCCAAGATTGATATCCCCAATCCCTGGGACACCTTAACTGAGGAAGAATACATTGAAGATATTGGGTAGAACTCAAGCAAAGATGCAGACTGCTCTGTTTATGAGCCAAGAACATTTGACATGATTGGGAATAGGCCAAGAGATTACATCGGTCACTGTTATCAAGCAGGAGGAAACACAAAACACTGCATAGTTTTCAAGAAGTAGCTTATGTTTCCATCAGAGGTACAGCGGTTAACAGTGGAAAGTAGGAGTAATGTCTTGATTCTGAGTGAAACAAGTGGAAATGTGGTAGAACAATATCAGCCTATCACCAACGAACAGGTTCCCATATGGGCAGTCGGGTTGTACAATGGATTAACTGCAGACTTGGATGGAATGAAAGCCCTCGTCTCAGAATCTATATTGAAATCCGTTGATATACAACCGGAAATGCCTCAGCTGGTGGATGCGTATAGGTCAATGGTCAGCAATCAGAACACCTTCTATGATCAGATGCACAGGGGAGTTGTAACCTTGTGCCATAATGTGTACGTTCAACAAACCGAGATCATTCTCCAGTCTCAAATCTTTGTGGCCAATGTCAAGGGAGGAATGGCAGTCATTGCAGCCAAGGCATCTCAAGATGATGAGAATCTGAAGGACACACTCCATGCCCAAATCCCAAGCAACAATAGTGCAAGGGCCAGAATAGCTGCAGTACATAGAGAGACAAGACGCTGAGAATGGGTTGGCAACACGGTTGGAAGCTCACAGGTTGAAGATGGAAGAACATTGGTTGAACGCTGACAGAGCAATGGCAAGGGTACAGAATACACAATGTATGAAAATAGAGGACAATAAGAAGAAGGGAGAAGAAGATTTGAAAGAGCAATGTTCAGAGTTGTCTTCAACCAAGAGAGAAATGACAGTGAATGAAAAACAATGCCAACGGGCCTTCACAGAGTTCCAGGAAAAGCTTGAAGAAATATCTTAGGAAGTCCCAAAGGAAACCCGACGCTCCATCAGATCTCTGGCAAAATCAGTTGCTGAAGACAATCAATCTGAGAACCCAGAAGGAAACCCAAATCAACCACAGGATGGAGCCCTTATTGAAACCACAAGTGGTATTGAATGGATTGACAGTCAAAAAACTGGGAAATGGGGAATCGTTAAAGATAAAGACACTATGAACTTCTCCTTATCATCTTGTACCCCGGTATCGGGGAAGGCCGGACGTAGAGGAGAGGGTCCCTCTGGAGGAGATGGGGTAGGGGGTGGAAGACTCAATAATAATTAGGTTGCTAACTCAGATGGGCCACCTCTTCCCCGATTTCCCAATGGAAATGACTCGGATAACAGTTCGAGCTGTTCAAATTGCAGCAACGACCCCACACGAAGGCGTGGTCCAGGTGGATTACCACCGATACCACCACCAGGCTCTGCTATATTCAGTGGTTGTGTGTAAGGATGCAGTCCTGGTCGAAAGTACGAAATGAGAAAGAGTCAAATGAAGCTCGCAATAGTGTTCAGAAGAGGCCCAGCAGATGGCACCCCACAATATGGAAAGTGGTTCCACTCCGTGGAAAACTACCTGAAGTGGCACGGATCAGACTTCGAAGATGATATTGATAAGGTCATATGGATTGGAGTTGACATGGATGGACACGCCGGAACCCGGTACAAAGCAAGAGCCGAGTATATGAAAAAATAATTCATGCTGGCTCAATCGAACCACCTTGTCAGTGCAATGGAAGAGAGATTCCTTCTTAGACAGGAAGAAAGGAAAGCCCTAGGCAAAATGAGGGAACTCAAATACAAGGGAGACATTGGGATCTACCTATCAGACATGGATAGAGATAGCAACGGTTCGAGACTGTTGCTTGGGGTCCGGGTCTGGGTGTGAACTGGATCGTCGCCAAAGTGATTGTCCGGGTCATCGATACACCCACACTGTCAATTCGGGTAAGGTTCGATACCAATCTCCCCACCCATCTGAATTGGGCGGGTTGTCAGCTGGTTGTCCAGTGGGTCTGTCTGTAGATTCATATAATGCTCTTGGTTTTGCAGTTTGATAATAGTATTTGATCAAAATGGCTAATTCAACATCCAGTTATCACAATTTGAATGCTTTTCAGGTTGCGATATCGATTATTTTGGTATCAATGTCTTTCCTTTAGTGTTTTGTATTTTGCACTACTAGGGTGGTCAATAGTTCTGTTATGAGCTCAAATATCTGCATGATGCCTTGATTACCCAATATACAAGACTAAAAATTCTTGCCAATCCATTGACGCTGATTTTCAGGATGGGGTAATGAAGATATCGTGCACTGTTTTGGCTGAAAAGGCTGCCATTGCATGGTATGTGAATTATTGCCACAAAGTGATACAGAGATTACCAAAGATGCAAGACAAAAAATTGTTGAGGCTCCATTGACACTCATATTCAGCATGCGGCAGGGAGCGTGCCACTGTTGGTTTCGCCCCTAAAGGCGGCTAATACCTTGTATATGGATGTCTGCAACCAATCGCCACTTATATAACCCAAGATGCATAGTCACAAATCATTGACACTCCATTGACACTCATTTAATGAATGGGGCTATGACCATGTCAGTTTCTCCTCTGCCTATAAATGCTGCCTTTACATCCATCATGTCTATCCACTACCAGAGTACTTTTTAATTACCTGACATACAAGACTAAAAATTGTTCACGCTCCATTGGCGCTCATTTTCATGATGTTGTGACGAAGATATAACACATAGTTTCACCTGAAATGGCCACCAATACATCGTATATGAATTATTATCACAAATCAACACTGAGATAACCCAAGATGCAATGCCAAACATCGTTGACGCTCAGTTGACACTCATTTTCAGAATGCGCCAGTGACTAAGTTGCTTGCTGTTTTGCCTATAACAGCAGCCAATAGATCCATTATGTGTAACAGTGACCAAATCAGTTTACAATTACGTTGCGTACAAGACCAAAAATTATGGACTCTCCGTTGACAATCATTGTAATGTATGGTCTAGTCAATATCTGCTGCCATCGATAATTGCATGAATAACTATTTAGACATATTGGTTGCCTTTCTGCCAGATTGAGACCCAGCCCAGTGGCACAGCCAAGCCCAGTACTATTCTTCCATGGGTCACTCTCATTCTGCCAAAATTGATATGTCTTGCTGAATGACTCATTTTGCCCACTATACTTCTGTTTATGAACCAATATTCCCAAGTGACTGCTCAATATACTCCCAAAATATTTCTCCAAGTGTAATTCTCAGTCAAGCAACATATAGAACCCGGTGGAACCATAGTGACCCATTCTGTCCTATGTTTTCTTGTTTCCCTTTTTCCTCCATGTTTCCAATGCAGTGACGGTCATCAACCCCTTGTCAGCCTGTTTCATTGACCTCCATGTTGGCTGAATCTATTCGGGAAAACGTGGTGTGGCACTCACATCCAGGTGCTCTGGGTGATCCCGAGCCTTGGTGCCGTGGTCTGGCTCTATATTGGATTCACTGTCAGCTTCCCAGTCATGGTCGGTCACCATTGGATTATCTAAGTCACCATTTCAGTTAAGCCAAATCACAGTGTCGGAAAAGCTTTCATGTGCACCATCCTCATCACTTCTGGCTCGATGACAGTTGATTCTTGCGATCCAGCGGACATTTAATACTTGAGCTCGTCTTCCAGGGAGGGTCTTTGCAGACAAAGCTGGTGGCAAAGGTAATCTTTCTGTCAATTTAAATCCAGCCGCTCCATCATGTTGAAAGTTTGACCAGGATGCTCTGATGATCTCTTCGGTAGGTGAAATGTATTCTATAGCTGTCATTTGCTTGTTTTGGGCACGAGATTCCTTCTGTGGAGCACGTAGGTTCTGGCTGCCTGGCCACATCCCCAAACAGTTGTGGACCTTGCCCATTCTGTGCAATTTCCTCTCCTCTGCCTGTTCCTTCAATTCCAAGTCGTTTTCAGTTTCCATGGTATCCAATGCTGTGTAATTACCTGCCAAAATTCCATTACTGGCTGGAGCAAACTGCCTTACAAAGACATTTTCCCAAAGAGTCTGACCAGTGGTTTTAGACTGTCGCCAGCCAATGAGGTTCCAGCCAAGGGAAGAACTGGCTTCTACTCTATCACCGTGTGGTATGATAGTGAATCTGTCGCATGCCGCATTGGAGAGACCTGCAAATTTTGAATGTGCTTCCTCAGGTTGCTGCCACCAGTCGGTTATATCTGGTAACCAAAATGTACTCCTCATCTCCATGGGGTTGGAGTGGTATCTATCAAGATTTGGATTAACTTGGCCCCCAGTTCTTTGGTGCATCAGGCACTGAATTCAGATAGATCCGTGGGGCGGTCAATCAGCGTGCCGTGCAATCGCATAGTCTGGGTGTCGTTTCAGCCACGCTTTTAGGCATGAAGCATTCTTCATCATTGCTGGACAAATGAGATGGATTGAATGTTGATTGAGCAGATTCTGAAGCCGTTGCAGAGGGGAAGAGAGTGCCGCCCGGAAAATTTTCGGGTTTCATGACAGACATTCGTCGATGTTTGGCCCAGTATTTGTTCTCCACTTACTTCAAAAACACCATTTGGTCTTGGGTAGTATAAGCAGACTCGTCCTCAGAATTAATATCAATTCCCTTCTCCCACTTCCTAAATGATCGCCACTTCAGGAAAGGATTGAGGATATGTGCTGAAATGAAATGCATACCGGTTGTTGGAGTTAGTTCAGCATAATATTTGGCCAGCTTCGGTCGCGCACACTTGACGGTGAAGTATAAGTCTTCCTTCCATTCAGTTGCCTTCTCAGCAAAACCTCGCATAATGTCATCCATATAATAAAATATGTTATTGTAGACAGTGATGCCATGATGCAGAGTGACCGTATGCCTTGTTGACATCCAGAGGGTCCAATATCGGAATGGCCTTAAAACTTCCATGACGTACTTGTTGATGGTCAATTCATTCTGTGTTGTGTAGAGTGGCTGGTAATCATCAGATTATTGATTCTGGAGCCACTGATGGCTGAGTTCTCATAATCGGTAGGCTCGCTCAACCAACTCCAGTGTCAAATACCACTGTTATTTCACACCCATTGTTGGTAGTACTGCAATTCGTACATTGGCCTTTTGACTGTCAATGAACTCATTTCGACAACCAGGCGTCAGAGGAATCACTACAGCAAGCATTCTCTGCTATATGATGGTCAGTTTCAGGTCTTTCAAAATTCTGTTGAAATATGTACTTTCTCAATTATCTTTGCTATACCTGGTCTCATAGCTGACACCTTGTTGATTCTAGCATTGAACTCTTTTCGAAGTCTTTGACTTGTCCCAATGTCTTTTCCTTCTTTCTCGCCAAATTGCTGACTGCACTGATGGGCTTTGAAAGACTTCGTGCGGCGTTTTACACCAAGACTACCCATGAACGCACCCAAAGCCAGTTGAATGATGTGTGTCATGGATGGCATATGGTTTCTGATTGCAGGCCACTAGATTCCGGAGGTACCAACGGTTGATTGTAGTTCCTGAGTCATTGCGTAATTTGAGGAAACAGTATCTGTTGTAATTCTATGTAAATAGTCATCGGTAAGTTCAGAATGATCTAGAACCTCCTTCGACTGTAGGGCTAGCCAAGCTCCAGTATGTTGACCCATGACCTATCATCCTTCATTGGCTTTTGAAATAGGAAATGAACAGGCTATCAAGCTCATTGAAAGTGCGTTGTACTTCTCACAATGGGCAACAATTCTACATATTGTAAGGTATGACCGACGAGATAGCTCATTTGTACGTTGATGTCCACCTGCCCGATGCTAAGCTCAATTTATTACTTCTTGGCAATTGCTTCCTAATTGCATCCACTGTCAGTGAGAATTCCCTCCAGCAAATGTTGGTAAGGGTGCTGGGTAGTGTTGCCAACGATTCCAGACTGTCACTTCGGGTCTGGGTCCGGGTCTAACCCCAACCGTTGCCAAATTGGCGTTGCGGGTTGTCCATACACGCACACTGTCAACTCGGGTACGGTTCGATGGTAAACTCCCAATCCGTCTGAATTGGGGAGGTTGTCAGCGGGCCGCCCAGCTGGTCCATTCATAGATTCAACTACGGCTCTTGTTTTTGGAGTGTGTTAATAGTATCTTATCAAAATCGCGTTTCCAACAACCAAGGATGTGTTTTCGCATGTTTTGCAGCTTGCAATATCAATTACTTTGGAATCGGTGTTTTACCTTTGATAAATTGTATTTTCGCCTATAAGGAAAGTCAATAATTCCTTTATGAATGCGAAGATCAGCGCGATGCCTTGATTACCAAATATGCAACACCTGAAACTGTTGATGTTCCGTTGACGCTCATTCTCAGGATGCGGCAGGGAGCATGTCACTGTTGTTTTTGCCAGTACAGGCTGCCAATATTTGATGAATGGATGTCTGCAACCAATCGGAACATAAATTACCCAGAATGCGAAGCTCAAAATCATTGACGCTCCGTCGACGCTCATTCTCAGGATGCGGCAGCGACCATGTCTCTCTGCATTTTCTCAGTAAAGGCAGCCAATATCAGATGAATGGATGTCTGCAACCAATCGGAACATAAATTACCCATGATGCGAAGCTTAAAATCATTGACACTCCGTTGACGCTCATTCTCAGAAAGGGGCGGTGACTGAGTTGCTGTCTTCTTTGCCTATGAAAGCTGCCAATACATCGGTTATGCATAACAGCGACTAAATCACTGTGTAACTACCCTACCTACAAAACCACAAATCCTTGACGCTCCGTTGACGCTCATTCTCAGAATGGGGTGGTGAATGTGTCGCTGTCAATTGTGCCTATAAAAGCTGGCAATTGATCAGTTATGCATAACAGCAACCAAATCACTGTGTAATTGCCATACTTACAAAACCACTAATCATTGACGCTCCATTGATGCTTATTCTCAGAATGGGATGGTGACCATGTTGATGTCTCTTTTGCCTATAAAGAGTGCCAATACATCGGTTATGCATAACAGGGACCAAATCACTGTGTAACAACCGTACATACAAAACCACAAATCGTTGACGCTCCGTTGACATTCATTCTCAGAATGGGGTGGTGACCATGTTGCTGTCTCATTTGCCTATAGAAGCTGGCAATAGATCGGTTATGCATAACAGCGACTAAATCACTGTGTAATTACCATACTTACAAAACCATAAATCATTGACGCTCGGTTGATGATCATTCTCAGAATGGGACGGTGACCCTGTTGCTGTCCCTTTTGCCAATGCAGACTGCAAATACATTGGTTATGCATGATAGGGACCAAAGCACTGTGTAACTACCATACTGACAAAACCACGAAGTGTTGACGCTCCATTGACGCTCATTCCCAGAATGGGGCAGTGACCGTGTTGCTGTCTCTTTTGACTATAAACGCTGCGAATAGATCGGTTATGCATAACAGCGACCAAATCACTGTGTAATTTGTATAATTACAAAACCAAGAATTGTTGACGCTCTGTTGACGCTGATTCTCTGAATTGGGCGGTGACCGTGTTGCTGTTCATTTTGCCTATAAACGCAGCCAATACATCTGTTATGCATCACAGCGACCAAATCACTGTGTAATCACCATACTTACAAAACCATAAATCATTGACGCTCAGTTGACGCTCATTCTCAGAATGGGACGGTGACCCTGTTGCTGTCCCTTTTGCTAATAAAGACTGCAAATACATTGGTTATGCATAATAGGGACCAAAGCCCTCTGTAACTACTGTACTTACAAAACCACAAAGTGTTGATGCTCCGTTGATGATCATTCCCAAAATGAGGCGGTGACGGTGTTGCTGTCTCTTTTGACTATAAAAGCTGCGAATAGATCGGTTATGCATAACAGCGACCAAATCACTGTGTAATTTGTATACTTACAAAACCACAAATCATTGACGCGCTGTTGACGCTGATTCTCTGAATCGGGCGGTGACCGTGTTGCTGTTTATATGGCCTATAAATGCAGCCAATACATCTGTTATGCATAACAGCGACCAAATCACTGTGTAATTACCATACTTACAAAACCACAAATCCTGGACACTGTGTTGACGCTCATTTTGATGTATTGTCCATTCGACATCTGCTGCCATCGATCATAGTCTTCACCATGTTTTGAACTTCGTGGTAGTCCTTCTCACTGATTGAGACTTGGCGCTGTGGCGAAGCCGAGCGAAGTAACATTCTTGCACTGTTCGCTCTCACATGACTAAAATTCATGTATCTTGTCAAAAGGTTCATTGCGCCTGCTATACATCTGTTTATCAACCGGTATTCACAAGCTACTGCTCACCATTGGCCAATTATATATCTCTAACTAAAACTCTCGGTCAAGATACATAAAGAAGCTGCTGAATCATTGATGCATTGTGTAATAGTTTTTCTCCACTTCATTATTCCTCCTCGTTTCGATTGCATTCACGGTCATCAACGCCTTCTCAGCCTGTATCTTTGACTTCCGTGTAGGCCTAATCAATCCGGGAACATTTGGCACCGCGCTCACATCCTACTGCTCTGGGCATTCCGGATCCTCAATGCAATTGTCTTGCTCTATGATGTCAGATTCAACGTCCGCCGCGCACTCGTCTTCGCTGTCATTTTGATTATCTAAGTCCCCATTCCAGTGAAGCCAATCTTGAGTGTCCGAAATGCTGTGAGTTGCGCTATCCTCATCACTTTCCACTCGATCACGGTTGATTCTTCGGATTCGGCAGACATTTAATACTTGAGTTCGTCTTCCAGGGAGGACCTTTGCAGACAAAGGTGGTGGCAAAGGACATCATTCTGACAATTTGAATGCGCCCGAACCATCATGTTGGAAGGGTGACCACGATGCTTTGACGATCTCGTCAGTGTCCGAAATGTATCCCACGGCAGTCATCTGCTTGTTTTGAGTGAGAGATTCCTTCTGGGTAGCACGAAGGTTTTGGCAACCCTGCCACATCTCCAAAATGTCGTGAACCTTGGGCATTCTGTGCAATGTTCTTTCTTCCACTTCTTTCTTCATTTCCGAGTGGTTTTCAGTGTTTGTTGTATCCAATTATGGGTCAGCGCCTGCGAAGATACTGTTATTGGCTCGAGCAAACCGCCTTACAACGACTTTTTCGCGAAGGGTCTCGCCTGTGGTATTTGACCGCCTCCAGCCAATAACATCTCAGCCAAGGGAAAAACTGACCTCCACTCCGACACCATGTGGTATGATAGACATGATGTCGCGCGCCACATTGGAAAGATTGGTGTACTTTGAGTGGGTTTGCTCCTGTTGACGCCACCAGCCTGTTATGTCTGGTAACCAAAATGTGCTGCTAATCTTCATTGGGTCGGAGTGATAATCCATATCATTAGGATTCATTTGCCCCCCGTTGTTTGGTGCTTGAGGTGGCGAAATCAAATAGAGCCTGGCGGCGGTCAATTGACGTGCTGTGGGATCGCATCATCCAGGTGTCATCCCAGCCACATTGTCAGGCGTTAAGTATTCTTCATCATCGCTTGACACATCATATGGATCAAAGGATGATTGCCAGGATCCTGAAGCCGTTGCGGAGGGGATGAGATTGCAGCTTGGTAAGCTTTTGTGCTTATTGACTGGTACACGTCAATGTTTGGCACAGTATTCATTCTCAACATACTTCAGAGAGGCCACTTGGTATTGGATAGTATAGGATGTCTCGTCCGCAGGATCAATATCCATTCCCCTGTCCCACTTTCTAAATGATCACAACTTCCGAAAAGAATTGAGGATATGTGCAGTAATGAGCAGCATACCCGTCGTTGGAGTCACTTCAGTGCAGTATTTGGACAGCTTCTGTCCATCTAACTTCACAGCGAAGAACATGTCTTCCTTCCATGGAGTCTTCGTCTTGGCCAAAGCTCGCATCACGCCGTCCATGTAATCGAACATGTCATTGTACACTGTGATAACGTTATGCAATGTGACTGTATGCCTCTTTGACATCCACAGGGTCCAATATCGAAATGGCCTCAATACTTCCATGACATACTTCACCATGGTCCACTCATCTTGAGTTGTGAAAAGTGGCTGGTTATCAGTGTATTTTGGATTTTGGAGCAACTCGCGTGCGAATTCCTGTAATCGGTAGGCGCGCTGGGGCAACTCTAGTGTTCAGTTCCACCGGGTCTTCACATCCATAATCGGTAGTACTGCGATGCGAACTTTGGCTATTTGACAGTCAATGAACTCGTTTCGATCACCAGGTGTCAGCGTAATCAATACAGCCAGCATTCTCTGCTATGTGAAGGTCAATTTCAGGACTTCCAAAATATCATTAAATACGCACTTTCTCAATTATCTTGGCTAAACCTGGTTTCATGGCCGACACCTTATTGATTCTAGCGTTCCCCACTTCTCGAAGTCTTTGACTCTTCCCAATGTCTAGGCTCTCATTCTCTCCAAATTGATGATCGCGCTCAGGGGCTTCCCAAGACTTGGTGCGGCCTTTTACACCGAAACATGCACCTGAAGCCAGGTGTATAATGTGCGCCATGCATGGTATGTGGTTCCTCAAAGCAGGCCACGGGATTGCAGAGGCCTCGAGTGTTGATTGCAGCTCGCGTGTTATCGAGTAATTTGAGGAAGCATTCGCAGTCGTAATACCAAGCCAGCGCCCGTCGGTAAGCTCAAAATGATCATGGATGTTCTTTAAATGTACGGCTAGCCCTGCTCCAGTATGTTCGCCCTTCACCTATCATCCATAATTAGCTTTCGAAACGGGAACAGAACAGGCAATTGACCTCATTGAAAGCAAGCTGAACTTCACGCAATGCCCAGTTTCAATCCACATAGTAAGCATTGACCGACCTTATGGCTAGTGTGTTCGGAGATGTCCATCCGTCCAAAGTTGAACTAACTTCATTACGTGACAGCAATTGCTTCTTGACTACATCCATGCTCAGTGGATAGTCCCTCCGGCAAAAGTTGCTGAGGATGGTAGTGGACGGCAGCACTAGGTCATTGCGTAATGCCTTATATGACCGTCATAGCTCTAGATTAGATATAGCTTCCGATGGAATATGAGCCACAACAAATCCTAACATGAGGTAGCGATTCCACATGTCCTGGTGAAATTTGCAGGTTTCAAAGTCCTTATGTCCCAGTTTGGAATGTTTTGACTGTCATTTCGGTCAATAGGGATCAACCTGGATGTCAAATATCATCTTCCTCTGCTAACTTAGTATTGTGATTCCTCGACTTCCTTGCCTCTTCAGGATGGCCAAAGCTGTTACATCAACTGTCGAACTAGTCAATTCTGTGACCACGGACTCTGTTCATTCGTTTAACCTTGCGATCTGAGCTTTTGCCGGCATGTGTTTCCCCATTGAGCTGGTCCCATGTTCTGATGGATGGCGAAGAACTTGATGACAAATGATAGATATGATGGCAGGGCTGCCGGTCTCCTGAATTCCGCAGTGTAAATAGCAACACCACAAAGGCGCATGTCTAGAATTATTCCAAGCAATAGGCTGCTTCAAGCCTACATTCATTGAAGCCCACCAAGCATCGAAGATGATTTGTAAAGTAAGGTCACTCAAATCACGAATAAAGACATATCCATTTTTGGAAGAGATCATAACCTCGAGCAATGAGGTGTTTAAAGATTTTGAATCGGAGATGGCCGTATGAATTAGAAATCTGGGTAATCCGACTCGAAAGACTGCCCAAGATAACTATACAGTAATGCAGACTGCGTGTTCTTAAATATTGACTCTACAGCTACAAGGAAAAAATCAGATCTGGGATACATTGCATGCATATTTGCGAAGTTGTGTACAAGAACATAATGAAATGACTGACTGCGTGAGACTCAATTCTGTAACAATGCGATCCAGTTCATTGCTGTGTAACTTACTGAGCCCCCACAAAAAGTGTTCATGCTGGGTGGGCGCTCAATTGTAGGAGGCGGATGCGATATCGTCAGTAGCATGTGTGCCCGTCAAGGTAGCCGATAAGTTGATTATAGCTTAACCTCTTTCCGTAGCCCTTAGATTGTCCAATATGCAAGACCAAAAATTGTTGACACTCCGTTGACGCTCATTTTTAGGAGGTGGTAAGAATATTGTCCCTAGCATTATTGCCCATAAAGGCGGCCGATACATTGATTATGGGTTGATGTCAATGCACAGTGCTTCGAGTGTCCATGATGCAAGACCAGAAATTGTTGACGCTCTGTTGACTTTCATTTTCACGAGGTGGTAGCAATATCGTCAATGCTGTTTTTTCCCTTAAAGGGGGCAAAAACTTCGATTATGGCTTAATATTGTCGCACAGCTGTTTGATTATCCAAGATGCAAGGACAAACATCATTGACGCTCCGTTGACGCTCATTTCTAAGAGATGGTAGCGATGTCGATGCTACCATTCTTGGCCTTAAAGGTGGCCAATACTTTGATTATGTGTTACCGCGACCATGTCTTCTGTTTGATTATCAGACTCACAAGACCAAAAATTGTTGGCACATCGTTGACGCTCATTTCCAGGATTGGTCAACGAGCATGTCAGTATCCATTTTGCCTATAAGAACCGCCAATACAATCACTTGGGAAGGATGTGACTATGCAGCTGGTTGTTTGCCAAAAATGGAAGACTAAAAATCGTTGACGCTCCGGTGACGCTCAACTTAATGACATACTGACAGTCTGTGGGAGCTCAACAATTGTATGTAAAAATGCATATAGTCATCATTGGCAGCCAATAAATCGTTTCTATGTATAAACATTTCGATCGAAATGCTGCGAAGCCTTTCGATTTCTGATCCACCACTAGAAACATTATCTGAGTGATAATTGACGTTGACCCATCACATTCAAGAGCTTTTGGCCGGCAATTAACCACATATAAATCCGTACGCTAGTTTTTGATATTCTTAGCCAGACTTCCTCACCTTTCCTCATCCAGCTCATTCTCTGCGATTTCCATGACCTGCCATAAGCAATTTTCAAAATCCCGACTATGTGCACCAGGTCTGTGCAGCCCGTTATGCAGTTGGATCCATGATCGTATGAAGCATGAAGGTCGTCATTCATTCAGCTTCGTATTGGACTTTGACCGCTGCATCTATGACTCATATGACATCACTGACTCAGATTTTGTCAGCGAGTTTCGTCTGTAATTGAGTTTGAATTTTCTCACTTAATATTGATGGGCAGGACGATATCACATTCATTGGTCGTCAGTCAATGAGATTTGATGTCTAGAACATTGGCATGGCCTATCTGACCCTTGCACATGCATAGACAAATTATCATGTGTCACAATTTGGTCACTGAAATCAAGTAAAAGCTGACACATAGCAAACTAAGTACAGGTAGTGCATTTGAAATTGATACATCATCACAAATGCCAATTTGCCTATTCATTCTTCCGGTGACGCAGGAACCGTCACCAAGCCCTCGTCGGAATCCGATTTCAATATGGTATATAGCTTGGGATGCGATATGCAGGGGTCGAAGCTTATGGGTTGAACATGCCTGGATTGCTGAATTTGTGACCACTCAGGCATTGGGGCGGGCAGGAGGGACGGAACGCATTTGTGTATCCGCAGTTTCTGCGAACCTAGCCTCATATGACTACTCCCTGGCCGAGAAGTCACTTGCGGCATTTACAATTTTCGAAGGACACTGTCCAGAGTGTCCCGAGGCTCACTACATGTCGTTGGCACTGATGACGCTGCATCATCTGCCATTTGAGGCTGAACCAGAGCCGGAACCTTCAATTCAGTGGTCCCGTACTTCTTATCCCTCTCACAGAAGTAGTCTGCCGCGTCTCCCCAGCCTGGTTGAGTCAATTCTTCAAGCTTCATTTGCTTCTGCCGACAACACTCCATGCGATACTGTACTGTTTCGGAGTTTGTTGGCATCACCCAGCTGGGTTCGTCATCTTCTCTAAGTTTGCACCCAGCAGAATCATCTTCATCATCATCCTTGTCTTCCCCATCCTCCCCATCGTCGGAACTTGCAAGATCCCTCAGACTATCTCTGATGGCGTTCAACATCTCCTCAAATGTTATTTCAGGCTTGGTGGTTGTCAATCCTGCCTTTTCAGCATTTCTCATATCATCCTGCTTTTGTTTAATTGCTGTCTCTGCGTCTTCAACTCGCTTTCTTGCCACATCGGTTTCTCTTTCCACATAATCCTCGATCCATGTCTCTTTCTCTTTGTCACTTAAAGAGTGCGGTTCCAGTCATTTCCCGTCGTTTCCCCGCCGTAAGCTTCTTTTTGAATCGCAAGCTACGCAACACTCCAAGGGCTGGGACCCATTCCGCTTCCAAGCCGCTTTTACCCTGATTTGCTTGATGACGTCGTCAGGCGGAATGCGTTGTCAATGTGCTGTATTTGCCTGCCGGAAGTGGTGAATGGTACTTTTTTGGAACATTGACCATTGTATTTTGTGTTGACTTTGTTGATGGACATGATGTTGGATGTTGGAAGATATGAACCATATAGAGGCAAGCTGTGTCTTTTATGTCGAGGTTGGCACTCTTAATCGACTTGAACAAAGCAAATTCTGCGTTTTGACCGTCACAACATTGGGAATAGCAATGCTAACCGTACATCATGACATGATGTTTAGCGTTTGTATCATGTAAGATCCCACAGATTTCTTGAGACAAACATCAGCAGATGTCCTTTCCGATAGAGAATGTACCATGTTTATCACACAAACACGAGATTTCGACGGTCGTTCACTGTGAAATATCCCCTTAAACAATCACACAACATGGGACCGACTTGGTGCAAATCGCAGGATGGTTGGCAATCCGTGCAACTGGCAGCGATGCGCAACGGGCTTCATGTTGTGTAGAACGGGCAAGTTGGCAGTTACGTACGCCATTTCGACTCAAGGCTAACTATATATTCCTCAGGACTTCCCACTTCTTGTTGTGATCTTCTTCCTCAGGACTTCCCACTTCGTTTCATTATCATCATCTCTTCAATTCCACAGCCTCAAATCATGGCTCCACAAACACCTCGGCAAGATCAGCATGGAACAGAATCGAGCACAATGACGTGCCCTTCTCCCAATACGTCACCTGCTGAGACCCAACTACACTGCAGCCACCACCTAGCTCACCACGACTCTGCACATGTAGCCACTGAAAATATGACCCTGGACGCACTGTCAAACATTGTCCGTAGAACCGGAAGAAGCAAGAACAAGACGCAGTACATGATCCGATGTGAGTATAGTCGAATCGAGGTAGACGACTGTCAACTGATGATATAGCATTCAGCTGGTGTACCTAGTGAGCTGCGTGAGCAATTTCTAGCCGCCCAGAATGGGAAACCTCCATGGTCGACCCAGGCATTTGTCAGCACAGGCCGCGAAATTGAACATCATGATGTTATCAGCTCTGGGATGTTCGCAGAAGCATTTTTTGATAAGAATCCCCAAGAGGAGACCAAACAGGCTTTAACGACATTTGAGAAAGCTACGGAAGCGTATATGGGTGAGCTAATGGCCGAATCTATTATGTAGATGCAGCAACTGATATCCTTGTAGGTTTTCAACATGTCTGCAACTATGGCAAGGCAAGGAGGTCGGGTACAGCTGGAACAGTCTGACATGTGCCTGGCTTTGAATATGGCCAAAGTGGCCAAAGGGGGGTTTTCGCGCGCCGCGAGAGAGGAAACGCACATTCAAATCAAGAAACCTCGGGCGGAAGTCCGAGAAGAGAAGAAGTGGTGAGTTGAGTTTCCTGGGCATAAAAATGTGAAGGTTGCGATCGAAAGACACCCGGCTATGCTTTGGGAAAATCAGACAGACGGCTACCTTCCTTGCCAGAATGACACAGCACAGAATTCTCAGACACGCTGGAGACGCAAAGGCACAGGTGCACGTCCACCAGAGCGACTCAGACAACCGACACCTGAACCGACGCCACAACCCCCCAAAATGGCACCTGTTCCACCCAGTATCAATGAGGCAGCACACTTATCAGAAATCGAAGGTGTGCCACCCGGATATGTGTATATACATACTTCTCTTCCCAGTGCTCAATTTTTCAATCATGATGCATATGCCAAGGATCGCAAGCGTGATAAACATTTTGATCCAGATCTGCTGACTGATGAAGAAATATCCACTGGTTAGTACACTATCAGCTGCGTGGTAATGCAGCTGAAATCCATTCTGCAGATGACAGCAACCAATTAAGCAAACCTGACAGTGAAGATGAGCATTGATCGAATGAAACAAGATTTTTGAGTGTATTATTATCCACAATTAGTGGACACTTTAAAGTATATTTTAAAGGATATATTTATATGTATTATTAAAGAACAATGTTTTGATGAAGGAGAAAGTATATGAAGATGGTACAAAGGCTGCCAAAATACCATTGATGATATATTATGGCAAAATAAATCATGACATATTGTGGATAGGCCCATGGCGAAATGAGCGTCAACTGAGTATCAACGAATTTTGGTCTTGCATCATTGGTAATCTGCTTGGCGAACGGCTGAGACAATTGATAAATGCGGTATTGGCTGGCTTTATCGGCAAAACAGCAAGCCTCATGCTCCGTGCCAAATTCTGAAATTGAGCGTCAATGGAGTGTTGATGATTTTTTGTCTGGCGAGTCGGGTAAGTCAAAAGCGATACGGTCGTTCCAATATATAATCAAAGTATTGGCTGCCTTCATAGGGAAAAAAGATAGCGACACGCTCCGTGCCCCTTCATGAGAATGGGCATCAACTGAGCATCACCAATTGTTGTCCATTCATCATTGGTAATCAAAGCTCGATGCATGTGTCATTGTGTATATACGATGGTTTGACAGTTTTTCTCCGCTAAAACGGTTTTGAACTCTTCCTTGCATCATTGTATATGAATTGAGTTGTTACTGTCCGGGAGGCTGTCGCGGGAATGTCGCTTGCTTATCTGCCTAGAGAGGATGCCAATCCCTCTTCAATAGAGGTTTGCAAACATGCGCCACTTATATTACCCAAGATGCGGGACCTGAAATTGTTGACGCTCTTTTGATGCTCACTTTCACGATGGGGCAGGGAGCATGTCGCTTCTGCCTTCGCCTATAAAGGAGGCAAATACCCCAGTGATGACTAGCTTCAACCAATGCGCGCTCTGATTACCCATGATGCAAGACCTAAAATTGTTGACGCTCCATTGACACTCATTTCCAGGATGGGGCAGGGAGCATTTGTCGACATATTTCCATCACAAAGGCGGCCAGTTTGTCCAAAAAAAACATTGACGTACCATCGTTAATATTTTATGATTAACAGTAAGATATCTGAAAGCGACTATAAATAGAGAAACCTGAAATGCAAAACCGGAGATTGGATGCGACGGGTCAAGCCAAACTCGGTGAAACCCGCGGGTTGACGGGTACGGGGCCGGGTTTGGACCACCAAGAAGCAGCGAGTCAGGTTTCTGGACGGTTCTGGAACCGAACTGAACCGTTTTTCCTGTTCAATCTGGGACCTTTTGTGGGTTACCCGGATCCGTTGCTATCAGTAGTGCTGGCGGACGGAAGCCCCGGGTTCCAGTGTAATGCATTATATGACTGTCGTAACGCAAGGTTTGATATAGTGTTCCACAAAATATGAGCTGAAACAAAACCATCATGACGTAGCGATGCCAGGTGTCTTGGTGAAATTGGCCAGTTGGGAAGACCTTTGCTGCCAGTTCAGAGCGTTTTGTCTGTCAATTGTATTGATATAGATCAGATCTAACTGTGGAATATGAATTTCCTTTGGGTACTTAGTATTGTAATTGTTCGACTGCCTAGCTTCTTCCGTATAGCCATCTAGGTTTCATGGATGGTTGTACTTGTCATTTCAGAAACTTCTGACTCCGTTAATTCGTTTAACTTTGCAATTTGCTCATTTGCCTGCATGTCTTTCCCTGTTGAGCTGGTCCCAAGTTGGGATGGATGGTGAAGAAGTTGATGACAAACGATACGTAAGATGCCAGGCCTGCCGGTCTCCTCAATTCCGCAGTGCAAATATAATCGCGACAGAGGCGCATGTCCAGGATTATTCCAAGCAATAGGATGCTTCGAGCCCACATTCATAGAAGCCCACCATGTATCAAATATAAATTGTGAATTAAGGTCGCTCAAATTACAAATGAAGACACATTGTTTTGTGGAAAACATCATAACATCAAGCAACGAGTTATTTAAATATTGGGAATCTGACCTGGTGGAAGGAATTTGAAAGCTGCATAATTCTGGTTGAGAAACTGTGAAAGGTTATGTTATTGTTAAGTAGAATGCTGGTTCTGAAATATTGACTCTAGAGATATATGCAAGACAATAGTAAGACCTTTGACACATTGCATGCATCGTTGCGAAGTGGTATGGAAGGACATATTGCAATGACTGACCTTTTAAAACTCAATTTAGGAACAACCCAAGGCAGTTTGTTGCTGTGAAGCTAACTGAGCACCACAAAAACTATTCCTGCTTCGCTGACTCTTATTTGTAGGACGCGGTAGCAGCATTGCTATTAGCATTTTTGCCCATACAGGTGGCAAATACTTTGATTATGGGTTAATGTCGATGCACTGCCCTTGGATTATGCCACTTGCAAGAACAAAAATCATTGACGCTCCATTGACGCTCATTTTCAGGACATAGTAGCACTGTTGTCAGAAGCATTGTTGACTTGAAAGGTGGCCGATAGTTCGATTATGGGTCCATGTGGTCGCACAGCCCTTGGATTACCCAACATCCAAGGCCAACAATCATGGAGGCTTTGTTGAAGCTCATTTGTTGGATGGGGCACCGACTGTGTCACTTGCCTGTATAACGATAATGGCAACCAAAATATTTACTTTGGAAGGATGTGACAATGCAGCCCATTGATTGCAGAAAGTGTAAGACTAAAAATTGTTGATGCTCCATTGACGCTCACATTAAACACATCCAAACAATCATCATACTCTCAGTAATTGTATGCTATTAACCGTATAGGCATTATTGTCACCCAATATAGCGTTTCGATGTTTTATGACTTACATCCAGAAGCTTTGTGGCCTCTCAATTTGTGATCAACCACTATCGATGTTATCTGAGTGATCAAAGATGTAGCCATAGCACATTACCGCGCTTTTGGCAGGCAACTTACGGCAGGCATATCTTTCCAATAGTTTTTGAATAATGTGGCCTGACATCCTCACCTTTCCTCATCCAGCTTCTTCTCCTCGATTTCCATGACCTATCAAAAGCAATTTTAAAAATCAAAACCATGGGCACCAGGTCTGTGTGGATGGCTATGTACTTGGATGCAGGGATGAATACTGCATGACGTCATCATTCAGACAGATTCGTAATCAGCACTGACCACTCCTTCTATGACTTGTATGATATCATGCACTTACATTTTGTTACTCAATTTAGCCACTAATTCAGGTTTTGCTTTTTCACTCAACGGTAACAGGCAGACAGATATCTGGTTTATGGGTGATCTTACAGCCGGATTTGGATTCTAGCAATTCTGCATGGTGTGTAAGACTCTTGCACATGCACATACAACTCATTCTGTCTCACAATTTGGTCACTGAAATGAAGAAAAAGGTGACACGTAGCAAAATTGGTACACGAATTGCTTGTCACTGAGATATGATGTCAACAATTGTGATTTCCCTACCAATTCCACCGGAGATGCAGGAGCCATTACCATTTCTTTGTCCGAATCTGATTTCCGTATAGTGATTAGCTAGGGAGGCAATATGCACATGTGATTGCTTATAGGTTCAACAGGCTTCACTTTCTCAACAAGTGATAAATTCGGCTCCGCATCCGGCGGATGACAATGTATGTCTTTGTTTGACTGTGGCTTCCCTGACATTAGCCTCAGATGACTACTTAATAGCTGAGAAGTCCCTGGCGGCATTCGCGATATTCCGGGGACAATATCAAGACACTCCATATGCTCTCCAAATGTTGTGGGTGCAGGTGCAGCTGCAACATCATCTGTTTGCACCTGAATCACTGCCCGAACCCTCAATCCGGTTGTGCCGTACATCTCATCTTGTTCCCGGCTGTAGTTGGCTGCGTATCCCCATGCTGGGGGTGGCAATCAATCAAGCTTCATCCACTTTTGCCGAATCCTGCCCATACCCAGCTATACTGTTTTGGAGTGTGTGCCCATCACCCAGCCAGGTCCGTCATTTTCGCTCAGCTTGCCCAGCTCACTATCTTCTTCATCCTCATTGTCCCCACCCTCCTGAATCGTCAGAACTTTCAAGATCACACAAACTGTCTCCGATAGCAAACATCCTCTCCTGATATGTTTCTGTTGGCTGTCTGGTTGTTAATCCTTCGTTTTCAGCTTTCCTCATATATTCCTGCTCCTGCTTAATCACTGTTTCTGCATCTTCAACTTGCTTTCTTGCCACAGCAGTTTCTCTCTCAACACAATCCTTGATCCAGTTCTCTTTCTCTTCATAACTCAAGAAGTGGGTTTCTCTTTGCTGCTGCACCACGAGCTTCCGTTTGCATCGCAAGCTGTGCCATGCCCCAAAGGCCCGGACTCTTTCTGCGTCCAAGCCGCTCTTCCATTCATGCACGTGATGACGTCGTTCTATGGAACACTTCCTTGATTTGTCGGATTTGCCCACCGGAAGAGGTGAAAAGTTCTTTCTCAGAGTAATGACCATTGTAGTTTGACGTGACTTTGTTTTTGGGCAAGATGTTGGATGTTGCAAAATATGGACAATATGGAGGCAAGATGTGTCTTTGATGTCAAGGTTGGTACATTGGATCAACTTGAACAAAGCAAGATGTGCGTTTTGACTGACAATAAAATGGGAATATTTATTCTTACTGTACAACATGACTTGATTTTTAATGTCAGTTTCATGTAATATCCCGGTGATTTTTTTAGACAAATATTACCAGACATCATGCCCCTTGGGAAATGTCTTGTTCATATGTGACAATCGAGAGCTTTCGGCAGTTGTATCCCACTATTTATCCCTCAGAACAAACAAACAACATCGGACCGACGTACTTCACATCGTGGGATAGTGAGAAACCCATTCAACATGCAGCTATGCACAGCAGGATTCATCTTGAGTACAATGTGCAAGTTGGCTGTTACTTATTCCATTTTGACTTGAAGCTAACTATGTAATCCTCAGGACTTCCCACATCTTTTCGTTGGCATCTTCCTCCCCTATTCCACACTAGGGTATCCTGTGTACACAGACACCTCAGCCAGGTTCAAGTGGATCCGCATCAAGCCAATCGATAGCCGCATCATTCAATGCGTGACCCGTTGGCACACAGCAACAACGGAGACACTAGTTAGTCCCCTTGCGATGCTGCCAATGTTGCTAATGACAATATGACCCAGGTTGCACATTGAAAAATCATCCCTACTACCGGAACCAGGGAGCATACAAAGCAGCATGCAATTGGATGTGAGTAGATCCATACCGTGGTAGACGACTGTGAACAAACCATAGAACTTACAGCAGGAATACGCACAGAGCTACGCAATCACTTTTTTGGTGCCCATTATGGGACACTTTCATCGTCGACTATGGCATTTGTCCCCACAGTCCACGAAATTGAACATCATCAAGCTGCCAGCTCTGAGATTTTCACAGAAGAATTTTTTGATCAACATCACCAAGAGGGCATGACACAGGCCTCAATCACCATAGAGGAGGTTACGGATGCTTATATGGTTGAGGTAGTAGCCAAATGTCATTTTGATACGCCGCAAGTAATTTCTTGTAGGTTTTCAGCATGTCTGCTCCGATGGGAAGGCAGGGAGTTCGGGTACAGCTGGATCTGTCCCAGATGTGCCTGGCCATGAATAGGGCCAAAATGGCTAAACGAAGGTGTTCGTGCACAATAATAGAGAAAAGACAATACCTGATCGAAATAGCTCGGGCCAAGTCCGAGCAGTGAGGCAGCAGGGCATTGACTTCCTTGAACATAAAAACGTGAAGTCTGCGATAAAAAGACACCCAGATATGCATTGTCAAAACAACACCGATGGATGCCTTCCTTGCCAATGTGGCAATGCAAAGAATCTAGTGACATGCTGGAGGCACAAAAGAATGGGTGCACCTCCACCTAACGAACAGAGACAGCAGAAACCAGAACCGAAGCCACCACAGCCCGGAACGCCACCAGCGCCACCCAGTGTCAATGACGGAGATTGAAGTACTCAAATCGACAATTTGCCTCCCAGATATGTGTATTCACATGCTCCTCTTCCCAAAGCTCAATTGTTCAATCATGATGTATATACCCAGGATAGCCAGCACGATAAAGATTTTAATCCAGATATGCTGACTGATGAACGCACATCCACTGGTTAGTACACTATCTGCTGTGGGGTAATGCAGCTAACATCGGTTTTGAAAATGAGAGCGGCCTCTTGAGTGAACCTGCAAGTAAGGATGAGCATTGATCGAAAGGAACAAGATTTTTGAGTTTATTATTATCTACAAATAGCGGACACAGTAAAGTATATTTTAAAGGATATATTTATATGTATTATTAAAGAACAACGTGGTCATTAAGGAGAGAGTAAATGAAAACAATAGAAAGGAAGCCGAAACAATTTGAATGATATACAATGCCAATTCAATTGAGTGCATATTGGGGATACACCCGTGGCAACATGAGTGTCAGCGGAGGATCAACAATTCTCATTCTTGCAAGTGAGGAAATAAACAATTGATTTGGTTGTGGTTATACATAATGAAAGTATTGGCCGCCTTTATAGGCAGATATATTAGCGATACACTCCGTACCCCATCCTGAAAATACAAGTTGACGCAGTGTCAACGATGTCTGGTCTTGCATCCTGGGTTACCTGATGGGCGATAGATTGCAGACAGTCATAAAGAGATTATTCACTGCTTATAGCGGAAGAAGAGATAGGGATACCCTCCCTGCCAATCTAGAAAATGAGCGTCAATGGAGCATCAAGTATTGATGGTCTTGCATCTTCAGTAATATGAGTGGTGCTTGATCACAAGCATCCATAAACAATGAGTTGGCAACGTTTATAGGTAGATAAGCAAGTGCTATTCCCACGACAGCCTCCGGGACAGTAACACCTTATTTCATTCACAAAGGTGTCAATAAGTGTTCATCAGCCATGTAGAGAACAAATACAGTCAAAACAATGTATATAAACAATAACGGCCACATCACACCATGATTAATCATGATGCAAGGCTAACAATCTTAGACGCACCATTGATGCTCATTCTCAAGATGTTCCAGAGAGCGTTACACTTCCTCTTTTCTTTATAAACGAGGCCAATACATCATTTATGACTGTCTGTAACCTATCGCCCCCCAGATTACCCAGGATACACAATCAACAATCGTTGACGCTCCATTGACGCTTATTTTCAGGACAGTGTAGGGAGCGTGTCTATGTTTGTTTCATCATTAAGGCGGCCAATACATCAACGAAAGACAGCTATGTGCCAAAGTCAATATTTTGTGATTCACATTGGCATATCTGAATGCGACGATAAATAGTGAAAACCAACACGCAGAACCGGAAATACGGACCGCCATGTCTAGCGAATCACCGTACAACATGTCGATGGACGGGTATGGGGACCTGTTTGGCCAGCCAACAGGCAGTGGGTCGTGTTCTTGGACAGGTCTTGAACCGAACAGACGCATTTTTGCAGTTCAAACCCGGACTGCTGGCAGGTTGCGCAGACCTGTTGCTACCACTCGACATGGAGACCCTTAATTAGAAGGTCTTCCTAGTTGGCACCTCCTGGAGGACCTTGCCTAGAGATGGGCTTGCAGAAGATCTCCAATACCGCCAGTCAACCTCCAAACGAGAAGCTCAAAATGACATTCCATATGTGGAGAGTGTTTGACGGGTTCGACTTGAATTGGAGGAATACCTGATGCAACACAAGAAGCAGTCATCGAAGGATAACTCTTCAAGTCTTAAGAAGAAGGAAAAGAAAACGAAGCGTCAGGATGACAGAGACCAAAGAGAAGACAAACCCAAGTATTGTGGATCAGGAGGGAAGCCTGGCTCCAAGATACTCAAGAAGGACGACAAGCATAAAGGTTCAATTCCTGTGCATATGAACAAGAACAAAGCATTGGAAGGAATCGCCCCTTCTCTTGTCGAGGCACCATTTGAAATGGGCGAGTGTGGTCACTGTGGCATGGACACCCACACTTGGATGTTCTGCCGAAAATCAATTGTGGTTTCATACTGCAAATGCAAATGGCCAAAGCTCAAAGATTACCATCCAAAGGATGTCTCGTCTGCGGCAGGAGCTGCTGGGAGCAATCCCAAAGCTCAGGTCTCAGCATCTAGACGAATTTACAAGGCAGATTCTAACAATGAGATGATCATTGATTGTGAAGGATAATGTGGTACAGTCATATGATATAGAGGCAGTCGTACTGATCTATATAGGAATATGGGGATGGAAACGATAATGTTTTCCTTGTGTAGCTTGCTTAATCAAGATTGAATATAAAGAACGCCTGAGGATGAGCTTAGTACTCGAAATGTGCTGGCCACATCGCATTCCGTTAGGAAGCAAAGTGACCATACGTACATACCTACCCATACATTGCAACTCTTACCAGTCGATTTCTCACCACCTGTTGTGGCTGGAGCTGTGTCAAAAGGCAGTTCATCATTAGAACATCATGAAACAGGCAGGCTTAGCCTTCCAGCGATTCAATCACCCCCAACAAACTAAAACAAGCTCCACCCAAACCCAAGTCAGGTAGGAAACCTGAAGTGAAGATGATTATCTCATTTCGAGGAAAGAAGGACATTCCAGCAAGAGTGCTACCCGATTGTAGATGTACTACGCCTATTGCCTCCAAACAATTGATTGAAGAACACAATGTCGCATTAGTTACCCACAAAGAGCAGAAGGAGCTACAGAACTTTGCTAAAGACACAGTACAGGATTGTGGATGGTGTTATAACTTCCCACTCACCTGTCAACATGGAGAACACTATTCCAAAGAGACCTTTGAGATAGGTCCGATGGAATATTCCTGCGATTTGATGCTTCCCTATTGGTGTATCGTTAAACACAAAGCCAAGGGATTCACAGCTGGAGGAATCATTCACTTCGAGAGCGAAGAATGCAAGTTGATATGTGCATGGCATAACTGCAATTCTTCCATTATTGAAATCGATGATACTATATTAGATTTTGGGAATAATCCTCAATGGATTCGTATTATTGGAAACCTCGAAATCAATGACAGGGATGAAATAGACATCGATTGAATTGATAGGATTCTATGGCAGTATTGAGATTATAAGTCTCTGTATAATGGAGATGTCTCCAATGTTTGCCACCTCACCGATCATTTGACCATGCCATTGTCATCCAACCAGGAAAGGAACCCCCTTGGGCACCTATCTATACTGTCTCGGAAAAAGAGTTATCAGTACTCAAGGAATATATCCAAGACATGCTTGACCAGGGAAAGATCCACCCAAGTAAGTCAGCAGCAGGTGCACCAATCCTCATCATTCCAAAGCCTCATTGGCCAGGCCTACCATTGGGCGTAGACTATTGAGGACTCAACAAAGTCACGATGATGAATGGAAGAAAGCTGCCTCTGATGAACGAACTTCGAGATGGGATACAGGCAGCTGGAGTACTTACCATGATCGATGTTAAGGCTGGATAACACCTCATTCGAGTTAGAGAGGGACACGAGTGGCAGACAGCATGTCGGGCAAGATATGGCCTCAGTGACAATACCGTCATGCCCTTTGGTCTTATCAATGCCCCAGCTACATTCCAAGACGCCATGGAAACAATCTTTGGTGACATGCTCGAAAGAGTACTCCTCATCTATATGGACCACATCTTGTTCTATTCAGAAACAGAAGAAGAATGTACCCAAATAGTCCTGTAGTTACTCCGACAACTAAAGGAAATCAACCTCCCAATCGCAGCAGGCAAATGTGTATGGCATGCCTCCAGGGTCGAATTTCTTGGATACATCATATCTTCAGAGGGAAATGGGATGGCTCTGGATAAGATCGAGACTATTCTGGAATGGCTAATCCTCGAAACCAAACAGGACATACAGACGTTCTTAAGATTCACCAACATTTATTGACAATTCTTTGAAGAATTGGCAAGAAAGATGAAGCCTATTACAGATCTCCTCAGGAACGGTGTTCCATATAAGTGGTCTCATGAATGTGCTAAGGCATTTCAGGACTTCAAGGACCAAGTCACCAAGGTGTCAATCCTAAAGCACTTTGCACCGATGTGTGAAATTTTTGTGGTAACTGATGCAAGTGATTTCGCTGGTGGTGCTGTACTCCCTCAAGCTAGTGATGGTCGATTACACCCCATTGCATTCTATTCCAGAAAGATGGATAAAGCAGTGATTGATTATGATATCCCTGATAAGGAACAACTCACTATAGTAGCTGCATTGAAGGAGTGGAGATGTGACCTTGAGGGAGCTCACCATCAGATTCAGATCTATACTGACCATAGAAATCTCGAATATTGTTCCACTACAATGATCTTGAATAGACGGCATGCAAGATGGGCACATGAGATGATAGGTTATGACTGTAAAATATTCTACCATCCACGAAGTGCGAATGGAAAACCTGATGCATTATCTAGGCATTTGGATTATTGCCGAAAAACAGGGGGAGGTAGCATTGAGGAATACGAAAATCACACTATACACTGAGTCCTCAGATCAGACCACCTCATTTTTGTTGAACGAGACTAGGACATCTGCTGCTAGAGCTAAGCGCTCACAAATGGTGGTTTCGTCTCTCCAGTCACAAGCGGAACGAGTTATCTTTTCATTTCCAACATTGAAAGCCATACCTGTGGTCAAATTCGATGGACACATATACCAAGCTGTGATCTTATCCAGCCACAATGACGAAGATTGGCTTAATGAATATGACAAGGCATCGAATGGAACGGCGGACACAGATGTCACACTTGAAGATGAAGTTCTTTGGTATCTAGGAAAGCTATGGGTTCCCAATAGTGTGGATCTCTGAAAGATGATTCTACAGGAAGAACATGACTCCAAAGGAGCAGGCGACATGGGCCCGGAAAAGACGATTGAACTTGTATCGAGGAACTTCTTCTGGCCCCAGATGGATCAATGGATTGAAGACTATGTTCGCTCATGTCCTGATTGCCATATGAACAAGTCAGCCCATCACAAATGTTATAAACTACTGCAGCCACTGGAGCTAGCGTACAGACCTTGGGATGAGGTATCCATGGACTTTATTGTTGATATATCAGTATCAAATGGGGGCTCATCCATATGGGCAGTAGTTGACCGCTTCATGAAGATGTCACACTGTGTTAACCTCATGGATGGAGAAAAGAAGGCACCAGACTTGGTTCGCATATTCCAAAGGGAGATGTGGAGACACCATGCAATACCATCAACAATTACCTCGGATAGAGACACAAGGTTTACATCCATGATTTGGAAAGGCAGCTTAGATACATTAGGAATCAAATCCAAAATGCCATCCCCCTTTCATCCACAAACTGATGGACAAATGGAAAGAATGAACCAAACATTGGAGTGTTACCTCTGAAACTACTGCGATTATGAACAGGATAATTGGGAAGAGATGTTGCCAATGTCAGAGCACACCTACAACAACTCCCTCCATTCCACAGTCAAGATGACACTATTCTTTGCAAACTATGGGTATCACCCTCAAACAAATTGGCCAACTTCAGAACCCTCGAGCAATCCTACTTCTCAGAGCCACATTGAATGGACAACAAGTGTTCGTCTGCTCTGTCGTCAGGGACTTGAGAAAGCCAGCGAAATGATGAGAAAGTACCACCACAAGAACGCCAACGCTGCACCAGTATACCAACTGGGCAATATGGTTATGCCAAATGGGAAAACCCTCAAAACGAGGAGACCAGCAAGCAAGTTCGACCCCAAACTCCATGGTCCATTTGAAGTCATGAAGGTGATGACACCTATAGCACCGACGCTCGAATTACACTGATGATGGCGAATGCATCATGGCTTCAATGTATGATTGATTGAGCCCTCCCGCATCTGTAGTAATCCGATTCGTGATCCACCAGACCGGGATGCCATGGTTACCAACGAACATCATTTGGGATATGATGTCGAAGGCGATGGATCCCCGGCAGGCTATGAGGTTGACAAAATCATGGGCAGTTAATTGAATAAGGAACCGAAGAAAGTCTTATATCTAATCAAATGGAATGGGTATCTGGAAGAGACAGATTGGACAGAAGAGCCATATGGGAATTTTGACGACAAAAAATGACTGAAGCAATTGCATGGACGAAATCCCCACGCAGCTAAGGATAAGAGGTTATAAGTCCAGCTTGTACCCTTCCTCCTGGTAGATATAGTTGTACCAGGTGGTTTTAATGGCAAGCGATAGACTGATGGATTAGGATATGGTTTGGCAGTGACCTGCAGGTTTAGCAGCATCAGAAGAAGGAAGATAGGATCGAGGACGACCTAGTAGGAGAGGGAGGTTGTTACGCCTTTGGTGTTACAGGTATACGTCCGGGATCATTCAGGATCACTCGATAATCCAAATATGGATACTAAATCCAAAATCATGAGTTATCCCTCGAATTTCCTAATTGGATCAACGTTCCAGATTTGTCCACCTATTGGTGATAGTTCCATTACCCTACCTTCGTACCAATTGATCAATGACAGCAATCAAGCTGAGTGCAGATAGGATGTGTATCATCTTTAGATCGGTATTGGTCGTAAGATCTCTATTGTCAATGGTCATTCCTTATCGGCAGGAAACCTTATTTGTAGTCGCCGAACAAACCACTATTCTCTCATGTCCAATAGTATATTTGTTATGAGATGGGATCTCGTCAATATCAGAATACTATCGCTTCTCACGATATGCAGGGTTATATTGAAGATAGATCCGGGAACCAATGATCAATATATCAGAGCCCAGTCGACCGAATGGACTTATTCAAATGTACCCTCAGTTCGACCACACTTTCTTGGTCTGGGCAAGTAGGACCTAGGATTCATATGTCCTGAGTGGCGCGGGATACTCTCCGTTCAATATATGGCAAAACACCTCAGGTGCAGAATACTGTATATTTGGCTCCAATCAAGCGTAGTCAAATTAGGCGTTCTGTCGTTTGCCGCAATCATTAAACTGTTACGTACCCGGTGGGTATATTAGAGGGCGCTCTCACCAGCTCTTGGTGACACAAACCTATTAGTTAATGATTGGCTTCAGATAACCTCGTAACACTACGAGGTATCGCCAATAGCAGTAGTATCGCAATACGACCTCGTTACCTTGATGATGTAGATAGTACTTTCGGGAGTTAGAACTCGACCATCAATGGTACAAGGCAAGGATGATAAGGCAGTTACGTATGTGAACTCCCAAACAGGCTTTCGCAGTCTTAGGATTGTTAAGGGTGTGGATCGTCTGATATATATCGGCGATACCGACATTGAAGAATGACATCGATAACATTCTATTGAAAATACAATCTACCTCAAGATTTATCTACGGATACCTATTGACCTTCTCAACCTGGAGGTCAGGCCTTAACTTTATTCCTGTGTATTATCTATTACTTCTGTATTGAAGTCAACGAGGTTACTTCTCTATTGGAGTCCGGAGTTGTACGTTCCTCTTCAGTTCTATATCACAGATCAATCCATCACTCTTTATATACTTGGTTATTCTTAGTACCTTCGTCGAAGCAAGTCGTTGATCGGGAAGAGAGCAGGACCATACTCTTGAGTTCGATAAACCAGCCCGATAACGTGGAGGTTTAAATGAATACTCTTGAGTCGGCACTACTCCTTCTGCTGAGGCGAAACTACTTTGCTGTTTCTGTGAAGACAGGTTGATACTTGGAGTCGTCGCATTCTTGGACGAGTCAGTCCTCGAGTATAAGTGCCGGTTGTACTGACGATACTCTAGTATCCGTTGGAAGTCCGAGAGTCATCACGATAGTGTGGTGGATCGGAGGATACTGTTTTCAGGCTCTCCTGGAGTCGTGTACATCAGCATACTGATATCTCAAAGACGATACTCTTTAGTCGATACTATCTTTCGGAGGCAGAGAATGGAACAGTACCTTGCAACCTTGGGTGGTAATTCTTATACGCATCCTGAGTGAAGCCTTATTCATCTTCTTCTTTATAAGTCAGAAACTCATTAGGGGCTTTTATTGATTAGGACTTAGGGTGAATCTCCCGGTGTTACAGAGGTAGTGTTACAACTTTCGCATTGGTCACTGTTCTGGGGTCACGAATGATCACTCGATGATGTTGTCATATGGCGAATGATTATGGTTCATCAATCATAAGGCAGTACTATCGCCACACCAATAACCACCAGGCACAAATCCCTCTACCACCTCATCACCCCCCACCCTCAAGTGTTGTCACAGTTACAATGCTCAGTGAATACAGTGCAAACACACATCGCTATATTCTCTTTGGATGAACATACAGAATCGTGCTGGCCATCCTCACCACTATATCAAGTTACTCTCAATTAGCATCAGCTATGGCCAGTAGGGTAGAGATAGTTGAGCACAATATGAAGGAAGGCTGTTGAATAGTAAAAAGAGGTAGATGGTCTGGAAGACAACAGTTCAATGGTTACCAATCAGATTGGAGATGTGTATCAGAAGAATACTGTTGGTCTGGAAAGACTGGAGGATTGAAAGCACACCATTTGCACAGAGGAAGTTCAGGCTGACTAGCAATTGGAGCGAGGGGGTTGGATGACGAAAGGATAGTGAGCATTTATCTAGAGAAAAGCGTAGTTAGAATTAGCAGTTAAAGTGCACAGGAAAGAGGTATACAGACCTCTCAATACTGGGCTGGTATAGAGGGCAACCTTCTCACGATGAAGGACAAACCTCAACAATATAATTGGATTGGAAAACTATTCATTATTTATTCTAGTGTGATTATTTGCTGCGCCTGAGTGAGGCTTCGAAGTGAACCAGCTATTAGTCCGTTTATAAGGTCATTGTCAAGTCTGATAGTGAGACAAGATAGACGGATACTTGGAACGGATAGTTCAAGTTGAGTGTATCTTGGAGTTGATTTGTCCCGTGTGACAGTGTCAGACTCTGAGAAATGGGCTCACTTATGAGTACCAAAGGTATAGCTTGTGCTGGCATATCATTGGAGTTCAGGCGAACCTCAGATCTGTACCCAGAGTGTCAGATATGGAGACATGGCTTGGGTATTCAAGGCACAGCTGCAGCCTTCACTGACGGGTATTTCCTGGCCTAAGATTCAAGTTCAGGAACAAGTGTGATATGCAATCCAGTGCAGAATGAGGTTCTTGGATTTGTATGAAGCCAACATTGACAAGCTGCCACTTATGATGGATGTGTCATTCCGGCCCAGGCACTCCTCCAGAGTGACAAACAAGCCTCCAATATGCATGTATTCCATTCCGTATTGCACATTATATATCAATTTACATCATTCTCATCATGTTTTCTTCGACTTTGACTCAGTGGATGCTGTGCACACATCTTGCCATCTAGCAAGACACTTCACGGTTAGGTGCAGGTGGCTCATTCTCCTCAGCCTCTGCTAGTATATGAATCTATGACTGACCAGTAGATGAAGGCAACAGCTAAAATGTCTTGATCTGTCAGCTCTGTGTCAACGGTCCGATGGAGAAAGGTAGCCCTGCACCATTCAGCCATGAATGCAGAGACCTGGCCATTTATTAACCGCACTTTACTCGATATTGTTAGGGGTTCTCTCCTATCGGTGTAATGGTCCTCAACAACATGCGGTATGTCCTTTAGTGGTGGCTTACTAATCATGTCTCGATTGGACAAGCTTATGACTTGGCGGATTCATTGAAAGCAAAGTGCTGCGGCAGCTGTTTTGATGATGCAACACCTGGCCAGATTGAAAGGACTAAAGTCCTGCCGAGTGATATGTTCTCAACCAGATTCATTCTTGGATACTATGCGGTTGTACATGTTGTACATGGCAGTCGTGCAAGTAAAGGTCTCTCGGGTTTCCAATCCAATTGGATGCAGGGCACGCCCGGGTTAAAGTTGAACATCTAAGCACATATGACTGAGGGATTATGGCGTTGGCAATGAGCCTAAAACGGACATCCGGCATTGAGTTGAGGAGTTGGATCTGTAATGTTTTAATCAGTGGCAAAGTGCCTTTTGATTACCGCGCGTGACAATCTACGTTGGCATAGCATCGTATTCTGACTGATGTAAGACTATGAGTGATTAATATCACGAATGCCGTATCACTGTGGGGGTGTGCGTTCCAACTACCAATCAAGACGTTGCGATAAGTCAAAGTTGAAGATATGGTCTGATTTATGAGCCGATATGATATCATGCGATGGATGGCCTGATTCTTATCAGGTGCATAATGCTTTGAAACCACATTGAATGAACACGATGACCAAAGGGATGCGTGGCGATCGATAGTCGAAGCGCGGGCTACGGACCGTGAGACGCTAAGATACGTAGCTATCATTTGAGGGATTAAATCATAGTTTCAGTTGGATGAAACCAGGCCAAAGGGACTATAAAGAGATCACATTATTCCGGCAATGAAGAAGACAAGCTCGAACAGCTAGAAAGAAAAACGATACCTACCAGCGGAGAAATATCCTTATTCATTATTGCGTTTTTATGATACCTACATCTATTATATTATACCTACAATCTATTAGCTTTGTGTAGCAGCAGCCGCGCACCTTTGATATGTATTCCTTGCCTGAATGCCGATAACTTTTGAGAATGATAACGACGTTATCATATATGCTTTGGAGTGTATTTTATCTCACGCGAGGAGAACCCGGCAAATCTTCGTCGCGCATCGAGTGTGGTAGTTAGCCTCGATCATTGGGCTTGAACAAGGATTGGTTTCCCACCTCAATAAACTCCAGGGCCAAGTTAATATGATATCACAAGAACTTCCTCGAGAAGTCTCGGCTATTCCTAGGGACCTTGTTGAGGATCGACTGGTGAATCAAGTATTAGATTGTACCGAGCAGTTTTTAGAAGAGTCTAGGTGGTTGAGAGAGTTAGCAGCTTTGAAGAATTCCGAAGGAATGACAGTTGGTCGATTTTACCCGTTAAAGAAAATTAAGAAAATCTTAAGGATAGCCAAGAGGATGTTCAAAGACGTTGCAACCGATAAGGGGAAAGATTGCAACAAAACGGAAGGGATTGACGTCAGCGAGATCTCAAGAAGGAAAGCAGCGGGTGAGTGGTTACGTTGCGCTTGGCCTGGTGATAGGAAAGGAAATCACCGAGTTAAGGATTGCCGCCGACGGATTAAGTTGGATCAGGGAACTGCTTTATTCCCAAAGGATAGGAACTATCAGAAGCCGACTGAATCTTCAGAGGAAGAGTGATCCTGCGTATAGTTCCGATTTTAAGAAAATATAGATTAGGATCTACGGCCGTATACACTCTGAGTACTGAACGAAGTATCTTGGATAGGTGTTGTTACCCCCGTAACAGATATTAACTAAGTTGAAAGTTTGGACCTATACTTCTAAATCGTAAAATACCTTCGGTGAGTTTCGGCTCTGTCACAAGAGCTAGAGCTTGAGAGTGAGAACCTCAAAAGACAGATTCTGTTCCACTACTCCGCATGATGGCCGGCAACTCCCACTCTCCTATATCCCACAGATACTCAGAGAGGCCTAAGTTCTCAATGCTTTGAATGCAGACTTAACTAAAGTCTGACTACATGTATGTATGGGCCGCCAAAGCTCGTATCTGGAAATAGATTATGGGATCAGATTTCATTCCAGAGGGATGTTTGAAGCGGGAGAATCCCCAAAGCTCTAGTTGAGAAAAGACTCCTTCGAAGAGTGCAATTGACTATCTGACTGTTGAGACCTTCCAATCCGAAGCCATTCAATCAAATCATAACCAGTTCAATTTCGGTGTTCTTTAATTTCCAGAACTGCATACCCGTAATCATTATTTCTCTGCCTGCTGTGCAATGATCCCTCAGTATACTTTCATACAATTGTGGTATTTAGCTTTCGACCCCAATATGTATTTTAAGTCAACATTGTAGTTGTGAGAGTCAAAATGAATATGTGATTTAATGGTGTACAACTTACTAGATATTAGGTGCAAAATAAGAATGTGAGTAAGTATATATGGCCAATTTGTTAGCAATGTTGGCATTGGCGAGTGCTTGAATCAATATGATTACCCCTGGATCATCCATAATATGTTATCATTCTTTCTCTACGCCTGTATCTCTCCTCTGTTCACCAAATCCTTCCTCTCCTCTATTGACTGCAACATTGTTCTGAAGGATATTCTGCAGACACGGCTGAGATGAATGCATGAAAGGGAAGTTATGCTTATGATATCACCTTATCAACTGCTAACTCAGCTGCAGCATCCTAGAATGATACAATATCATCTAATTACGTGTGTCCTTTCGGTGGATATACCACATACAGAGATTCATATTTGTCATCGATCAATACCACACTCAGTATGAAACCTTGCAACTCACCCATCACTCTTAAGGTCACACATCTATCGAGTTCTGCAGATTGCAAATGCTGCATCAATTCAATGCCATGCGGTCTCCTCATCTGCTCAAACCTTCATGCATAAATTTTTATGTTTAGCAGAGTCCTATGCAGGGGCACATGTTTTCATTCAGGTTCTCAGTGCTCCATTAGGCCAGCGCGAAGGGTTACTTAATGTTCTGAGTATTTGTCCATTGTGTCTGGTTTTATTCCATGTGCGTCGGCGTTGGCCAACCTCTAATTCTTGCATCCATACAGAGTGTTGAGGATAGGAGTTGCTATCATTTGGCATTAGGAATCCTTCCATTCCAGCACACATCAGAAGGAATGCATCCATTCCGGTGCATCTGACAACATCTTATGTCGTAGCACTGGACTGCCGTCCTGGATATGAATATGAAACATTGAAGTCATGTCTGCTGAACTGTTTGAGGCATGCCTCGAATTACATCCTCCTCGATTATGTGTAACTTCTTGCAACATTAATTCTGGTATTCTATTGCATTTAATCTTTTATTTACTGCGTATACACTCTCTCCCACATTCCTCAACTTTTTATCTTTATTACCACAACTGGAACCTATGCCCAGCCAGGGAAGGAATCACTATTCACAGGAGAAACAAGAAGCACACCTTGAGAGTGCACATGCATTCAAGAAAACAGCCTATCTTCATTGTCCATCAAATGTTTCCATTCCAACTATCTGCCTGAGCACATTGTATTGCAGATGACAAATGTCCCTGGTTTCAGTAATGGAGCATCATGACGATACCAATTGGGAGATTGGTGATTATGAAACTGCTGACAGCAGAGAGTGCACCTTATCACCCAAGATTGATGAAGATGATTGGGATCACCAACAGGAGGTCCTGCTTCAAAGCCAGGAGGGCCAGGACAAGTCATTACGAACTACAAGGGTTCCACTGCCAAAGAAACAGAGCCATGCTAATACTGTCATTCCACGCCCTCAGCTTCCAAATTCTCGAAATCCGGCTAGGGTAATGAGACCACCACTGCTTAAATGCCGAAAGTCAACCCTCCTTAAAGAAATTCTCTTAGTCTGACTATTCGCAAGCTGCTCAGGCACAGCCGCAATCCAAATACAGTGGAGACCAAATTGTTCTACAACCAAAGGCCAGTGCTGATCAGAATATTCCCCAACACCAAAAGGCTACATTTTAGGCAGTGAAACGGTTCATGGCGGCAATTGTATTCATGAAGACTCCTTGGCCAATATTATCCAATGACAGGTACTTGATGGTTGAAAAAGCTTGGAAACTAGCCATTGAAGCTCAGGATCATCAGCGGGCATTAGCAGGTGCTCCTGTAGGTGCACCATCTGTGTGTCAATTGCCTGGCGGTTCATCTCTCAAAATAGATCTGCAAACATGACAAGCTGTAACTGTTGGATGCTGTTCAATGCTCCTCTATCAGATTTACAATATTGACAATGCCCTACAATATACAGAGTTAAAACTGAGGATCATCCCCGTTGGAGGATGGTTGGCAGATGTGGCACATCGAAGTGTTGTCTGTAGGTACAAATTTTATTTGCACTCTGTGACTGAACTTTGGATCCAAGCTAAGGAGCTCCTGTTTGACAATGCATATCTCTCAAAGGTCGTGGATGATATGAAAACATGGTTTACCCGAATGGAGGTGGGTTATATAATTTACCATCACTCTTTGTTCACTGCAAATAGCTTGGAGCACCCGCCTGTTACATCCCAGTACTTCCAATGTCTAGCTCCACAGACTTAAGTGCCGGCAGCAGCAGCTATTGATTGTGCACAGTGTGTATAGGCCAGTTGAAAGACAGCTGCGGTAATGTTTTCTCAAGATGAATATCGAGGTACATTTTGCCCATCCCCTGTGATACATTTTACTCCAGTAGCCACTGCACTCATCAATCACACAGCAGTGGGCCACTTGATAACCCAGCCTGCAGCCCAACTCCACTAGGATAGGTGCTCCTCAGCATAGATTTACACTCTTCTATTTCATTTGCACATTCAATTCCTACTCTTTCAGCACTGCTCTGCTGGGATAGGCATTCCTTCATCCCCTCTGTCTGGATTGGCACTCCTCTGTTCCATTCTGTACTCTATACCCCCCTTTCTGCGCTCCTCAGCTTGGGATAGAAGCTCCTCAATTCCCACTGGCGCACCTTGGTCTAGATTGTCACTTCTAATATTGAATTCCGCGCTCCATACCCCCACCCCCTGTTCCCTGCTCCTCCACTGTGATTGCACTCCTCAGTCCCCATTGGTGCTTCTCAGCCTGGATTAGTGCTCCTCTATTTCATTCTGCACTCTATACCCCCCTAACCATATGTTCTTAGAATGGGATGGGTACTCCTCAACACCCACCAGTGCACCTTGGTCGGGATTGTCACTCCTAGATTGAAATCTGCACTCCTAACACCCACCCCATTTTGGTGCGCTTCGGCTGGGATAGCACTCGTCAATCCCGATCAAAGCTCGACTGCATTGATTGGTGCTGCTATGTTGGATTCCATACTTGTTACTTCCCTTTCGGCTCTGCTTCGCTAGTATGGCCTCTCGTCAATCTCCATCAGCTCTTCTGAATCTAGATTTTGTGCTCTTTTTTATTCTGCACTCCTCCAACACCTTCTGTGTACTCTTCTTTTGCACACAGCTCTCCCCATCTGGTGCTCCACTTGTCCTGGTGGTTGCTCCCCATTTTCATCGAAATGTATCATTCCCTTTCAAATGCCAATTTGGATCCGCAACTAACTAACAACTCATTGCACATTCGATATATATCACATATCGAGCCAAACTACAAAGCCATTCAGTTTCATCCACTTACCGGGTACGAATAATCGGCACATACAATGAGTTCCTGTAACTTCTTTAAACCATTGATGCAATGTGTGTTCCTGCTTTGATGGGCCCTTATGAGATGGGAGATAGAGTGGATGACATTGACACAATGTTTGATTGATATCATACGATCGCTTAGTGGGGTTGTTGTTTTGCTGTCGCTGCCTTTATGTTTGAAATGCTTGCCCTTTCCTTTGGTTCTTTAATGTAGTGAGGAAAAAAATGAAATGTTGAACAAGATGATAGCTAGTATGATTCAGAAGTGACAATGAACAATGATCGTTGCATCATATTCGGCTTGAGGGAAATCGATTACTCGAGTTCTTCCGGAGAGTCTCAGATAACGCCCGCAGTGCTCTGAATGAATATCCATAAGAACCCACCCAACTTTCAAAGTATGCTTGTGATTTCCATGATGCCTTGGCGACACTCCCAGGTGCACCCAAAGTTCTCTCTAGCACTCCAACATGTTCCCAAATGTATCACAATCGCTCCCATGGTACTCCTGTCCCAGTCAACAGAGATCTCAGTTACTCCCAAGGCTGACCAGAATGCCCTCCTAGGGTTTGATTCTCTCCTGAAATTGATGCTTCTAAGTTTACACTCCACATCAGCGAAAAACATTTCCGACCGGGCGGAATGGCTCCGTGAGGGTGGATGTGCTCTGTCAGAGCCGTCAGAGACACCCCTGTGGCGGATTACTCCGCGCCCGGTGTCAATACCACGCGTCGCATTGCATATCGCCCTCTGATCGCCGTTTTGCCGTTTCTTCTCGCTCTGTAGGTCTCCAATTTTGAACAAACACTCTGGCGTTGTGGCCAACAGTGACCATACGTCGAAATGGGTTCATTGGGTACACGCTTGCATCGGGAATACAATGCAATGGGTGACGCTGCAAAAATCTCTCCTCACATTGCTTCTCCATTACGCCTGAGGAGCGTGGGAAGAAGGTGACAAGATATGATACTACCTGGCCTTGAGGATCCACGCAATTGCTTGGATCCACAAAATCTCGGGAAGAGGGAGTGAGACCAAAAGTTGGGAAAGATAGAGTGAGTATTTTTGTTATATGACAAGATGAGATGAAAATGAGATGCTGTCTATCTACCCCGGGGTCCCACGAATATATACTCCGCGTCGCGCATTCCAACTCTGTTACCCCTGTATCTCCGTTCATCCACTGTCGCACCTTAACGATATACTTGGAGGCCGTGCTCGATCGAGTTGGGAGATGCATTGGGAGGCCGTGATCGAGTGAGTTTGGAGATGCACTTGGAGGCCGACATGGCGTGAACTCAGAGATGCACGTGGAGGCCGTGATTGAGCGAGTTTGGAGATGCACTTGGAGGCCGAGATCGAGTGAACTCAGAAGATGAACTTGGAGGCCGATCGAGTTTTCAGATGCACTCTGAGGCTGTGACCGAGCAAGTTTGGAGATGGTCTTGCAGGCGATGATGGAGCGAGTTTGGAGGAGTACTTGGAGGCGGTCGATTTGGAGGGAGGCGCGACGGCAGCTGAGTCTCTATGCATTGGTTAACTTGTAATTGAGGGAATGTAGAGAGTTGAGTACAACATCCGCCAAGAGATGAGAAAGTGGCTGCGAGCAGGAGACTGTCGATCTTGGGATGATGCTGTACTTGGTGAATGCAGTAGTCAGTGTATGCTGTACTCGGTGTATGCTGTACTCGGTGTATGCTGTACTCGGTGTATGCTGTACTCGGTGTATGCTGTACTCGGTGTATGCTGTACTCGGTGTTAACTCTTGATCATGGCATGGAGAGATAGAGAGGGATGAATTTACTTGGTGTTCTTAGGTGATCGTAGAGTTGAGGACGAGAAAGAGAGAGATGAGAGGAGATGGGACAAATCATCATGAGAAACTGGGACTTTAGAGAATTTTGTGTGCGAGTCAATCTACCATCCCCGATAAGGCAGGTACGAGTCCCGATCCGGCGTGTAATCTCACCGATACCAGGTTTTCTATACCCAATCAGGCAAGTCGTACCCTTGATTTCTCATATCCGCTCATATCCTCCACATCGTTCTCATCTCCATCCCCATCTCTCGCTTTCTCGTCTTCAACTCTACCATCATCGCAGAACACAAAGTTAAGTCATCCCTCTTTATCTCTCCATGCCATCATCATGATTAAACACTGAGTGCAGCATACACCTAAGATTGTCTGTCGTCCCTTCATTCTCACGATTTCGAGTTGACCCCTGAATGTAGATTCATCTTCCGGC
>Ga0307515_10001425_pt1 | contig 54095 bp, 61 predicted proteins | sample 17_EM_MG_FD_194513 | JGI IMG/M metagenome (GOLD analysis project Ga0307515, IMG submission 194513) | Populus trichocarpa ectomycorrhiza microbial communities from riparian zone in the Pacific Northwest, United States - 17_EM | ecosystem: Host-associated > Plants > Roots > Unclassified | place...
TCCAGTAGGAAGCCACGGGTGCGTAAGTTCAACGAAGTCCGACATCGCCGCACGTCTGCCCCTCCCAGCCCTCACCTGGCCACCCCTGCAACCGAACGACGTAATGTGCACCGTGGGAGCGGCTTCCCCTGTCCTTGCCCAAAAAACAGACATGCGCTAGGGCTAACACTGCAGCGCAGCAGGCGTCGTTCCCCTGCGTCGCACGCTAGGCGGGTCTAAGGAGCTGCCTATCGTCACACCAACGACCATCGTCCCCTCGTCACGTTACCAGTTTCATGAGACTCAACTGCCTGCCCTCGCAGTCGCTCACCACCCTCTGTGCGGCCAGTGCAAACAAAAAATCCCGCTGATGGTTGCCAACAGGCGTTCCACCTGTTCAGCTTATGGCATGACTCCCAAAGCAGTGGGAAGGATGACAGACCGAGACTGATTCTGCGCATGTTTCAATGTGGTCTGCGTGACGGATGCCGATTCCGATGTGTTCCTCTTTTCCAACAGAAACGTTTCGTTGCTTCTTCTGTTGTCGTCGTGTCTCCCCTCCCCCGCCAAATCGAGAGCTGATCCAAGCGCTGCGGGAGGGAAAGGCGAGCCCATACACACTCACACCAGATGCACTAGAGTAGAGACGAAAGGAAAGCGGCCGGCCGGTCTCGGTTGTCTGATATGCTAGCTCGAAGGTTGGTGTTTCCCTCCACGATTTCCAACACTGGCGAAGCAAGCAAGCAAGCCCTACACTACACCCCCCAAGTACGTGCTCTGCTCTGGCATAGGATGATATTCTCCTCCCGCATTCCAATTCCGGCGGGCTATCCCCATCGACGATGCACCACAGACGTTCGGACTATCCAACGCACACTAGGAACGACCGGACAGGGAGCGAGACAGATCGAAAGTCAATGCTCGATAGAAACGTGGACGCCGTGTGTGCAAGTGTCCGCATCACCTACTCGCAACGATCCTACTAGCCTGTACCTGCTTATGTCCAGGTTTTTTTTTTTCGTGGGACGAAAAGGTACCTCTTGCACCTTGTCTCACATCACCACCACCACCTCCACCATCACGATGCGACCCCACAGGAGTGCAACGAACTAGAGCTTGTCCTATCTACACCCTTCCTTCCTTTCTTTTCTGCTTGCCGCGCTTACCATACCTGCACGCACTGATCGTCCCCCCCGTTTCTTTTTCCCCCTTCTCCCCCTTCTTTCTTTCTTTCCCACAGAAACGGTTCTCATACATGTCGTTGGGTACTCAATAACCTCCGAGAAAACCCTCACTACCAGGTACAGAAGCACTTCTTCCAAGAGATGGAACTTACTTCCATACTAGTCCATGCCATGTCTTGCATTTCCCCCACCCCCAACTACACTTTGATCGAAGCCCAGAGTCATAATAGATCTCGTTGAGTTCCTGAGTGATCACCATTACCCACCTCCACCTCCACATCAGCTCCAAAACTAGAGATGGAGGTCCGTGCTTATAATAGCTCAGGTACAAACACATGCGTTGGTATGTATGTACCACGCGGTCTTACGTATGGAGATGGGGTACGAGTATTCGAGCGAGAAGGTGTGAGATGGGGGGAGGACTGGAATAGTAATTGTAGTGGTGGTGGTGGGAGTCGGAGGAGGCGGTGGGATAAGACATACCATATGTTTCATAGGTAGCCGTGAGAAACAAAAAGGGCAAATATAATACGATACTGGTTAGGGTACCTGCGTGTTCAGATCTGGCGGCGACTGAGGTCAATGGTAGTGGATGCAGTCATGCCACTTCTTCACTTAGGCTGTCAAAGCTGAAGTTTCACAGGCGAGCATGCAGCATCACTCGTAACATAGACACCAGTAATAAGAAGTAATATTCATCTCGCGCACACAATCACAAAAGAGGTTACATATGAAGAAGTAGTTAACGTTGAGCTCGAGCTTGGGAGTCAAACCAAGTAAAAAAGAGTAATCAAGCCCAAAAAAAACGAAGGTAAAAAGACACCAGCAGCCCAGCCCGTAAAAAAACAAAAAACAAACCAACAAAACCAGCAGTTTCTTGTTCATAAGAGACGAAAAGGAATCGAAATCGATATCAATGCAAAGAAAAAGAAAAATAGCCGTAAAAAAGAAAACCGATATCGCACATAAAGAACAGAGCGGGAAAAAACACCCACCTAGCCCACCCCAGTAGTAAGTAGCAAATCAAATAAAGCAAGTAAAGCAAGTACGCAGGGCAGAGAGCAGCAGCACAGACAGAGAAGCCGTCGTCGTTCCACATCAACATCACCAACGAAGCAAACAAAAACAGCTTCTCGGAAAAACATTATCAAGAAAGATGAAGCAGAGAACAGACCATAGCAAATCCATACAATTCGCAACCAGAAAAATAAATAAAGGTAATAAGCAGTAGAAGTAGATGTGACAGCAAAAAAGCATCAAATGGAAAACGAGCCACCCAAAACCAACCCATCAAAGACGTTTCAATGCACACTTTGTAACTAGGAAACCCACATCTCGGAACAAGACGCCACCCCGCGCAAAAATAGACATCAATGCGACGTCGTATCGGCCGCCAATCACCACCGTCACCGCCACAAACGCCCTTCCGCGCGTTTACGCACCACTTCCACCCCACCATTGCTGCTGTTGCGGCGGCGGCGGTTGTGGTCGGTAACCCTGAGAGTGTGGAGGGTACTGTTGTTGTTGTTGCTGCTGCTGTTGCTGCAGGAACTGCTGTGGGGTGGGGCTCGATTGATACATCTGCGGCTGCTGCTGGGGATGACCGGGATGTTGTTGTACATGCAGGGACGGCATTGATTGGGTGTGTTGCGACTGGGGCGCCATTTGCCGGTGCTGTGGGTGTTGTGGCTGGGGCTGCTGCGGATGACTTGACTGTGGTTGGGGTTGGGGATTGAAGTATGGCCCCTGTGGCAGGTAGCCACCTGCAGCGGGATTGTGCAGCTGTTCTGGCTTTATGCCCTGCGTTGGTCGGACAGGGGAGTGTTGCATCATTGAATTCATTGGATGCAGCTGTTGCTGCTGTGGCTGTTGGTGCTGCTGCTGTTGGTGATTCAACGATGACAGTTGTTGTGGGCTCATCATTGGTGGGGGTGGGTGCATTTGGGGGTGAGAATGCTGAGGTTGTGGGGCGTGCTGGGGAGTATGATGGGCCAATGGAGGACTTGCAATCTGCTGCGGAGGTGGCGACTTCTTGAAGCCGTCGTTGTATATTTTAGTTCGCATGATCCGACCTTGGGTTATACCTTTATTATATTCCGCAGTCTGATGCGCTTGGTCCATAATCTGTGACATGGGCATACTCGATGTCCGATCTTGATAGGGTGCTCCAGCAATCTCGTGTCTTGGACGGGGCACGTTGTACAATTCCTTAGACGTTCGCTCCTCTTGCGGCATAACATGGATCATCGGCAATGGTGCCAGACTAACTGGAGCAGGACCACCGAGACCCGGTTGGACCATTTGGGGCTGCGGTTGCTGTTCAAGCTGCACGGAATCGTGCGAATACAATGAGGACTCTGCAGAGTGTCCTTGTTGAGTCTGTTGTTGAGTGGCCTGTTGCTGTTGGGCAGCTTGTTGTTGCTGCTGCTGCTGTTGCTGCTGTTGCTGTTGCTGTTGCTGGGCAGCTTGCTCACTCGCAGCAGCGGCTCTTTGTTTCGCAGCGCCAGGTCTTTTCTCTCCAGCCGGATCATCCTCTGTAAACCCTTGCTTTCTTGCCTTCATTTCCCAATAGTCATCCCGGACTCGTCGTCCGTTCACAATCACCCTGCTACCAAATTGTCTAAACATGCTCTTTGCCGTGACGATTGCGATTTGGCGTGAGCGGTATGAATATGGGAGCAACTCCTGTTGAATAAGATCATCCTTTTCTGCTTGTGTCGCAATAATCTTGTAAAGTGATCTATTCTTGTTGAACAACAAGTAGGAATCCCGGTAACCCAGCACCCTAGCGCACTCTGTAGCCAGCATAAAAAGCTTATCCCCTCGATTTGGAACGTGGAACGTCCGGCAGCGGTACTCCCTCCCACCCAAAAGATGGCCTGTTGGCATCACTTTTTTATCCCCTGCATCATCAGTTTCACGTGGGATGTATTCATCCCCCTCCGGAGTTAATTGGTCGGTCGTGTGGTCGCGCACAGTGGGCAGTGCCTTGACAGTGGGCGGCTTAGGTGGTGTGGGTTTTGGAGGCGTGGGGAGTGGTGCAGGTACGTGTTGAAGTTGAGGTGTTCCAATCGGTTGAGATGGCGGAGGTGGTGGTGGCGGTTGATGTTGTTGAGATGAAATATGGGATTGCTGCGGTTGTTGTTGGGAGGGTGTGTTGGACAGTTGTGGGTTGGGAGGAACGGTGACTGGCTTATTCTTCGGTGGCCGCCCTCGTTTTCTTCGTACAGGCTCTTCGGCAGCGACTAATGCGGGCTGTTAGATGCTGGGACCTTGCAGCAGCAATATGAGGGGTGAAGGTTGTAGAAACATGGGGGGTGGGGAGAAAAAAGTAAAAAATAAGTCAATCTGCTGCACAAAAAAAAACACATATCACATCAGGAAAGACGAAGCGCGTACCTGCACCAAGATCGCCACTGGTATTGTCCGGCGATCGACTTCGCTTGATGCCGCGTGGACTCAAGTTATCCAGGCCGGTACGTGGTTTCGAGTCGGGGTGAAACTCCGATGTTGCCGTGGCCGGCGGAGAGAACGGTAAGTGGTGTTGGCCGCCGGCAAGATGTGACGTGAATGCACCCGCAGGGTTAAGTGAAGCCGGGTTAATAGTACCACCACCGTCGAGATCCCCAGCATTGCTGAGTCCCGAGTTGGCAAGCATGGGCGAACCCGATGCTGGTGAGTACATCTAAGTAAACTTGCTGCGCCGCCGCTGGTGCTGCTGTCCGGATGCCGAGCTGCCGGGGTTGACAGATGAGGCGGGCCTGGGCTGGCGGGCGGGCACTCGCTTGGAGTGGTAGGCTTCGCACAAATTCTGCTGGCTGCTGCTCTGTTGGGCTGGGTTGTGGGCTGGGTTGTAGTGGTGGTGGTAGTGGTGGTGGTGGTGGTAACGGGTTGTAGTGGTGGTGGTGCTTGGTGGGGCGCTGCAGTTCGGAGGGAACGCAACGTAACGCGGCTGGGTGACGAGTTGTATGATGCGCGTTGCCAGAGCCGCAACAATTGCAGGTGGACAAGCAAGCTCAGAAGTGGAAGGGGTGGGTGGAGGGGCGCAAATGGTGCGTGGATGGATGGATGGATCGGGGGGGTGTGTGTTGATAGATAGATTTGAATTTGGGGTGGGTGGTGCGCTTTTGGTTGATGGTGGGTCGGTTGGGTTGGTGGGAAATCGCGGCTGCAACACCCTGCGATGCGACTGAAACCGACAGGGCAACCAGCAGCAGACCTTCCGCCCACAAGAACTGCGGTGGGGCGAAGCGAGAAAAAAATAAAACAGCCGCCGCACAGACAATCAGGTCCACAGATTAGTAGCGAGCTGCTATGATTGATTGATGGACGGATGGGTGGATGACAGATAGATTGATTGAATGATTGAAATCTGAACGAACGGTACCGGTCAAGGTAATGCAGTGCAGCTCGCGAACTCTGTCCGAGCGTGTGTGCTTGTTGTACTCGAGGGTGTTGTGCGGGGAGGGTGTGGGGCACTGACTGGCTGCTGTCGCGAAGCGAATAATCGCGACGGGGAAGGGGTGTGGGAGGGAGGGGGAGGGGGAGGGGGGAGGGGGAGGTTATGGGTTGCTGTGGTGGATGGTGGTTGATGGGCGATTATGGATGGTGTGGTTGCTCGTGCTAGTGGCGAAAACGCGACGCCTCCAAGCGATCGAAATGGTCGATAGCCCGCTGATACAGCGATCAGTAACAAGCCGCACGAAGCGTCAAGCCAATGAAGGTCCTTCGGACGAGATCAACGTACAGTGACAAAGACTCTGCTTGGCCCCGCAGATACATATAAAAATGGAAAACGAAAACCAAGCAAGTCTCAAGTCCCAAGCGCAGAGCTCCAGAATCTCTTTCGCTTCCTTCGCTTCCTTCGCTTCCTTCTCGTTCACGAGCCTGATATTTGCCTTCTCCGTCGTTTTCTTCAATGCTGTGCCCTCAGGATAAACAACCGGGTATTGTATCCGTCCGGTCTTTGCGCTTCTTTCAGTTCTTATGACTCCGCTATCGATACAAAGCCAATGAAGTCTGTCAGCGGGTCATGCACACACAGGTAGGCTAATGTCGAAACCCCGCGTGTGCATCTGTCTTTTAATATATGTACCAAATTCCTAGAGGGTGGGTTTCGTGCAGCGACTGCTACATCGTCGTCCCAGAAAACTGGCAGAGCGAGAAAAGGGTGTGGGTGGGTGTGGTGTGCAAGGGGTTGGACATATATTAGAACACACTTACGAACTGTTTTCAGCCTTTGATAATGTGCACGCCCGGTGGAGGTCACAGACGAGTGCCTAATGGAAAAAAAGAGGAGTGTCACCACGGATTGTAGTAAGCGACAAATTGCTGCGACGGTGGATCAAAAGTGAAACGAAACGAATGGAAAGAGGGAAAGCAGTGAAAGCCTCGATATAAAATCCGAAAAATGTCTCTTTCAAGAAAGGTATCCGGGGTTGCCGCACCGCGGTAATGCACCGCAAATTAATCATTAAAATAACTTAGGAATCAAATCTCAGATGACTTCCTATCCGACTTCTCCGGTCTGCGTTCCGGATGTTAGATAAGTGAGAATCACCACGGCGGTCGGATACGAAAGAACCACAGCAGCAAACGCTCTAGCTTTCTCTAGTCGGCGCAGGCTAATGATTGCGCAATGGCATGGATATATGCAGCAGCCATATGGACATAACGGTCTTTGTGCATATGCACCTCTCAGACTTTATGTATCACCCACCTGACCTGGAATCGACAGCTGGAGTATGTCCGGCTCGATTCACTTGGGTAATATGACTACTTCATCTCTTCGATGCAAATACCTATTTGTCGCGATGAACCAACGAGTAAATTAAAAACACACAAAAAGCGCTCGAGAAAGAGGCTGAAGATCGAAACGATCACAAAACTTGCCCTGTTAACCATATCTAAATATAGCAGCCTTTTTTAAACTAGCGAAGCGGAAGGTTCACAATATATAGCGTCCTACGGCCAATATAGGGGACAATTTCCCCGATCTATCGTTTGAACTCCTCAACGAGGTACCCGAGTTTATGAAACTCGAGCTGGTCATTCTCAGTGGTTCCGCTATCAGTCAAGGATGCTAATCACAGACTGCGGAGACTCCAAGATGGAGCGGTGGGGCAGCACGAGAAGGTTGAGATCTAGGCGGGTGAAGGCGGTGCGAGACGCATTTGGCAAGTTTGCGAATGCGGGAAGGTGTGGGCTTGAATAAGAGGGTGAAGGAAGGAAGTCGCAATGCAAGTTGCTCATGATGTTTCTGTACCCGCGGGCCGCAGCGGAGGGGGATTTGAGTTTGAGTTAGTTTATTCGTTGAGCTAGTTAGAAAACACATAAAGTCTGAACTTGCGGACTAGAATTAAGCAAAAATGATTTACTTATCATGGGAACTTGAAACCTGCATCAATTGAGGAATCCTCATCACTGCATCCAACGAGGCCCTGATAAGAACTGTCAAACCAAAGTGGTGAGACAAACAAGCTGTCCAACCGACACTCATCCAGAGTTCCACCTTAGCAAGTCTAACATGAGAATACCTGTGCACAGCAGTCTATGAAGGCAGTGTCCGAATGGCAAATGTGTCTCCATATCGGTGTTAGTCTATTCCCAGTACCACCCATCGTGCGCTACCCCCTCGGAAATATATTTATAACCACGGCTCTTCATCTCCATTAAAAGCGATAGGATTGTAGTACAAAGTATGCAATATCTAGGTGCCTATGTGTAAGCCCAGAGCATGTGATTTTGCATAGGCTTCGAAATTCCGGAAGCCTTCGAGTTGCTAATAAATATTTCATGCCACTTAAGTCGATCCACAGGATCCAGATTTTGCCCTATCCCCCGCTCCTTCACCGATACTATGCGAACCTCACAATCTCTGCCAAAATCTCTTCATAGTATCGAAAACCTGCAAAGGCACCGCGATCCAAGTGTGGAGTCGAATCTCAAGCGTAATACAAGTCGGTAACTCTGAGGTTCGTTCCGTATGCTAGAATCCGGACCACGGCCCTGCTCCCCGGTGACTGGGCGTCGAAAAGACCTCTTTGAAAGACCCCGCACTCAGCTAGGTTCTCAGCACCCCCGCAGTCACTAGGATCCTTCCTAACGCAAACATCTATCTCCCATCATCGCCTTAGTACTGTGAACTACCTTCGTCATTAGCTCACAAACCCGCCAGTACAACCCTGGAGGCATCGTTCAGGATAGTTTGAACTGTAGCCATGGCAGGAACCCGGGTGGCGTTGCCCAAGACGACTTGAATGCCGAAGGGCGGGCAGCAGAGAACACACAGCACATACTCTCTGAGCTGATACTAGCTTGTTTCGCTGTTTTAGGTATTTTAATATGGCGACCCCTGAGCACTAGAACTTATCTCCCTTCCAAGATACCTCTACGGCCTGAGAGTTGATGGTTTCCCGGGTTGATTCATAACCCCTCACTCGCTTGTACCGTCGACGAGAATTTGAGGAGGCTGCCCCAAGAATTCTCACTTTCGTAACCTGCCCGTCCGCATTTGGGTTCAGCCGCTGCTCTCAATGCAATACAGATCTGGTGAAAACTGAAATCATTCTTGGACCCCACCCCCGACCCCACCTATACCTGTCACTACCCCGCCACCGCCCGGGACAGACATAACCCGTCCGAACCGGCCCGGCTCTACGCCAAACATATACATTCCCTTAGCAACTCCTCACCCCTTGACCTGGCCCCCCATCACACGGATCCTTTCTCGGGGAATATCGTGAAATATGTCAAACGTGAGGGTGGCAAACGGAGGGTAGTAGGCGGTAATCACAGCTGTGACGGGGACTGCATTGTGCAACGTTTAATCTCTTATATCTGGTTTCTCTGGGATAGATCTGGTTCACTCTGGTTGATGAGCAATCGCAGTGTGAAACGTTTCAGTTTTCCTATTTCTCCGGTATATGTAGATCCACCAATGGCGTCTCTGATTGATAAACACTTGTAGATGATACTGCATGTAGTTGCCATCGGGGATTGCAGGTTGCAGTTTCAATTACTCATCTGGTGCTTGCGGTTTCACCTAGTGTTCATCGCTTCCGGCTCATCATTCCTGTGACGCTAGATATAAACTCGAATCCTAGGCCGAATGGAGGTACAGCTGTAACAATTAAAGGTTGCACTCATGGCAGGGATTAGTTAAGTACGAAACTTCTGAGTGGCTGAGGCCTGCTTGATTGGAGACTGTACACTCCAGAATTGCTGGTTCGAGTAGGTTTCAGCCACTGCAAGTCTCGATGCTCAACCCCTGCCGTAGGAACATCTCGCGAAAAACACCATAAGCTTGCTTCCGCCCTAGCCAATCGGCTGCAGAGCTAGAACTAGAGCTTGTGTGGACCAGCCGGGTGTGGTATCCAGGAAAGTTTCTGAAGAGTCGTTGCGGCAATCGAAGATGTAGAAGATGGAGTTTCATGATCTGTGCAAGTGCTTTCCGTCAGTATGGATCATAGATCGCAGAAGTGTAATTCGGCGGTGGAGATCTGGGACATCCCACATCCAACCAAGTCCCATGTCTTTTAACAATTGTATTGCAGCGGCAAGTAAGAAACCGACGAATGATCGAGATTGAAATTCGTGGTACGCCAGCATCAGGCCGGTGAAGAGGAAGGGAAGCTGATTGAGGACGGGTCACGTTAAGGTGCGGCTTCCCAGCATCCGGGTGCAGAGGCGTCGGTTATGGACAACTCTCTCCGTCTGGCTCTCGGATCGCACCGACACTCAGTTTAAGCCGCCGCCCCCACGCGTGGTGCTGCAAATTGATCCCCATCACCATTACCGTTACCCTTGTATCCTCCGACAGTCGTTCAACACCAGAATATCTCTTCTACTAGAATATAAGAGTCCCTACCAAAGATGTACATACAGCATGGCTAATGAGTATTGGGACCCAAGAATCCACTTCCATGTCATGATAAACCTCCCCAGCTCGCCGTCTCCAAACACCCAACAACTCCAAATCTACGTTGGAGGCCATCTTTGTCCTCGCTATTAAGTCTTTAACTAGAGAGCATACCGAGAGGAACATGGTCTTCGTCGGGGTTCGCATTCCCTAAACCATGCCAGTGCATTGTTTCCGTAAACTGGTCCACCGGAGTATCCCTCCGGCTAATCGAACCACACACTACATTCGGCAGGCCACCTGTCGCTCGACTTTTCAGATATCTGCAGGTCAGCCAGGCTAGGCCTAACTTCTGTCGGCCGGCCTTAATCTTGAAGCCGCTCTTAGGCCCGGCCGCATCATCCAAGTAATCGAGTATGCCTGGGTAGAAACAACAAGGCGCCTAGGTAAGACGAAAAGCTTGAAGGTCTGCATATGAAAGAATGAGACGCAATTGTGTAAACATTGGAGCACTGACCAGCTTGCTAGCGCCCGCACCCGAAGTCCTCATGGCACTTAGTCCAAGACTCGCTCTGAAAATTAAACTTTCACAATTCCCGAGGCGTCAGGAGAATCGCCTCTGGCACAAGCTTGGCCTAATATCTGGGTATGTCTAGCTTGCTAACGCCATTGCAGGGTGCAATTATCTGTCCTGAGTCTTCTCAAACTTGAAAACTATATTACAGTGTGATGGATTACCTCTCAGCTTGGAACATGACACCAAAATACTGCTTGTTAATATCCACATAGACCGTGGCTTTACCACACTCACTTTCCTAGTTGGTGGCAAGAAGATATGGCTACTTTAGGGGATATCCATTAAGAAATTTTATAACGAATGGGTCAAACACGCTCGCATTTCGCAGACAGCTTGATCAATGAGTATTTGAGACAATAGGACCGGACAATCCGTGGATTGCCCTTATGGAAGGCAACACTGGCCTAGTAACCCCTCCGGGCTAGGCCCACTGCGTCTATACGCCACAGTTGGGGTACCTCGGTGGGCTTGTCTTTCTACCTCGGCCACGGTGGATAGCCTGATCCAGATCCTTGAATTGGAATGTGAGGCTGGCAAGCATGGAAGGTCTGAGTGCCTAAGGAACGATATCGCATCCAATGTTCCACCGATACTCGAGCAGATATATCAAGACGGATGATATCTGTTTGGTGTATATACGCGAAGAATTCATTGCTCGCATATTTTGTCGGGGGAATAATCACTTCCACATATTCTAGAAGTTCAGTGGATCCAGGCTCAACTACACTTTGTCACCAAGCACCGTTTGAAGCAAGCCCTCCGTCATAAAAACTAGAACGATTCTATCCCGAAACCAGCCAAGGAGACTACTTGTATGTACGCACACCCAGAGTTTGAGGGGGGGGGGATGCCGTTCGCAAATTCATCATTTCCTCAAGAGAGAGCACATGCCAATCCTGATGAATGGGTTTCAAGCTCTTCCCATGACTTCATTTCATCCGCAGATAGCGGTATAGAAATGCATAAAATGGGGTTCGACGAGTCTACAGTAGTCACACTGCGTCACGGGTATAGAAACTTGTTCAATCTTAACCATCGTACCAATTACTGAACTGGTTCAAGCGGTTCAACTCTCGACCCGAACCAATCCCCGCCAGAACCCGTTAGCAACTTTGGTGTGAAGTCGCATATGGGGCGGGACTTCCTCTAACTGGCTGCTTTTTACATGTATGAAACAACTCCAGCCAATAATAGGTGACAAAGGGTTAGGGGTTACGAACGTGCAGTATACTTACCGCGGGCCACAATATGGAGGTAGTGTCAGGGAATTGGGGATTTAGCCCCAGTATGCAGATTTCAGTGCTATTCTGGATCGTGCTAAAATTCGAAGTAGGTCACATGTGAATAACCGATCATGGAAAATCACTAAGGAGCTGCTCCTACAAACTATCGTTTGCTCGCAATCGAATAATTCAATGAACCCTTTCCCTGGCAATGCCGTGGATACCATCACACACTGACACAAAATACTCAATTGCAAAGCAACAAAGGTTAACTATCAGGGCCAACATGTCGGCTCCCACTTTAGACATGGTATCATGTCACCTGCACATACATATCAAAACAACCTGTCCAGATCCCTGCTACAGCCGACTCCATCACTTGAAGAAAATCACGTGGCTCCCCCTCCCCTCTCTTCCCGTCCCTCTAGACAGTTTGGGCGGGTGACGCAAAGAACTGGGGTCTATCATATCAGTAAGGCTGTAAGTAGCATGTCATATTCGTTTGCAGATATGATTTCCGGCGCATAACCTCCCCCCCTCCCCCAAGGAAGAAGCAATTTTCGGGGCATGTGGCACGAGCGTCTGGGTTTTCCAAACACTGCAGGCCTGGTGATCTTTTAGAGCAGGGGGACAACTAGGCACCGACGACTCGGACATAAGGGTAGCAATTGGGTTCCTCCAGTCAGCGAGCGCAAGGCCAAATGTCGTAGGAAGAAACGAAACATTGGGAGGGGGCTGCCTAAGGCTGAAATGAGACCCATATTGACATCGCCATGCCTGGAAAAATCCAATCAGCTCTACTCTTTGATATAACAGCGGCTATCTCGGGGAAGAAAAAAGGTGGGTTCTTGAACCATACTGTCGGGTCCTGCCAATCATCGGGATTTGTTTGCTCGTTGTCCTCCAAATGCCGTAATTCTTCGAAGGCCTTGACTCATTTAGTGATTCATTACTAGCTCTGATTTACGTCAGAATAGAAATAGAGAGGAAGCACAAACAACTCCAATTCCTCGTATCCACCATTGAATTACGTTAGAACCCCCTGAACCAGTTTCAGCGCTACTACATTTCAGATTTTGCTACCATCAGCTTCTGATAATTAATCCTCATTCGCAAGACGGGCACCTTGGCACAACTGTCCACGACCTCGTGGACCATGACCATCAGCACGAGGAAGTAGACTCCATCTGAGCGGTGAGGGCACGTCAGTAATCCCTGGAGAAACCATGGAGTTGGGATTGCAGGGAGGATTTAACGGAATTGAGGGAGAAACATCATTGGTCAGTGGTGTAAGAGACACAAGAGTATGAATCGAATGCGTAGGAGATGGGCGAAGACTGGAAATCCTAGAAGCTGACGAGATTCTGAAGCAGAAACGTAGAGTGTTGATGATATTTCGTGATTCAATGTCTGTTGAAATTGTGAGACTAGGACAGTCCGATTTGAACCCCAAGTCGGTCCCGGAGAAAAGGCTGCCATGCCACACTCACTGGCTGGTTTGTTACATAGGCACGGTCCTGGAAGCTGGAATGAATAGTCGGTGATTTTTGATGATGGGACCAGCCATTCGGTGCTGCTGACTAAATCATGGCATATCACTAAGAAATGGATCGGTCTTCAGTTTCGGTTAAATTCGGAGGCCGGTCGGCCCAGCGGTGTGAGGACCCCGAGTGACGCCGCGCAGAAAAGTGAAAATAACTACCGGAAATGTTTGAGGGAGGAGTCTGCGAAGATGGATATCCCAATGAACGCTCCCAAACCGCGACCGCAGAATTCGAGTGTCGAGTGATAGGCTATGAGAACTATGGAAACAATGGATTTTGAGACTTGGAGTTGGTCGGAGATGAGCTTTTGTTGGCAGCTTCCTTCAATGACGCGACATAACAGGCGGCTTGAGTTTGCGTTGTTGCCCTGTTTCTGTTAGACCATGCATGTATGTAGAATATCCAATTGGAAGTACCACGTGAGGAGATCCTATACCCTAGTCCCGACTGCCTCTAACGTCATCTAGAAGAACACCTATCCACTTTTCCTGGGTTCAATTATTCACCATCGTGGATCCATCTCCTTCCCTACTCTTTATTCCGCGGTTAATGATAATACGAACAACCACAGAATGGCTGTAACCAAATCTTTTGAGTTTGCTTCCCTATTGGAGCTTGTCGACCTTTCCCAGGACAGCTTGAAGAGTTGGTGGTTTGCCCGATAGGAATTGAGTATTGAAACTAATGATGGTGGTTATCAATTAGTTGCTGCCGTTTCCATCACGTTTAACCCCATTTTCTGGAAGTAAGTGCTGGCCTCCATGACTGAGGTTGATGTTTCGGTTGCAACAATGGCTAATTTTGTTGGGATAGCATTGTTGCGCGTCAAGGTACAAACTCGCACCTTGACCCGACTCACCGTCTCTAACTCCGCCCGACAGAATACCACAACAAAGTCCTCACCAAGCTCTTCGGCGGTAATTCCCGTTACGGCTGCTACTTCCTTGCCATCGTTATCTTCTCGTTGGGCATCATCCGAGACTATCTTTACGAGCAAGCTCTCCGAGACCAGCCCGCACTCGACATCTTGCAATCGGATACTGTAAAGTATGCCGCTGTAGGTCTCTTCCTGACAGGGAATGTTCTCGTAATCTCCAGCATGTGGGCCCTGGGTCTCACTGGTACCTATCTCGGCGATTACTTCGGAATCTTGATGGACAGTCGTGTCACCGGGTTCCCGTTCAACATCACCGATGCCCCGATGTACCATGGATCTACCCTGAGTTTCTGGGGCTCTGCATTGTGGTTTGGAAAGCCCGCTGGGATTCTGTTGTCCATCTGGGTCACTGTGATGTATCAGATTGCCCTTCGGTTCGAGGAGTGAGTAACCCGCAATCGGTCGAGATTAAGGTGCTGACGGGGTATAGTCCTTTTACAGCAGAGATTTATGCCAAGAGGGAGCGCAAGAGAGTAAAGAAAACTGGTTAGAGTGATGCGTTGTTTCGATTCAATATTTACGGCTGCTATTGCATGTGGGGCGCTAGCCATAAAATGGATATCATGTTTCTAAGATGGGGCCTTGATTGAGAGAGGGATTGATTTAACATTAGCTGGTGCAATGAATTCAACTTTTGCATACAATTGTAGCGATCTATATCGTTTGCAAATTTGCTGTCCTTTCGGTAATTTCCAGCTGAAAATCCCCCATAATCTATGCCATATGCGCTATGGAATGTCCATATAAGCCGCCTCACGGCACAACCCGTGCCTGAACGTCACTGGTCTTTAAATGGTTCCACCAGACCTACGAATCCGCAGACCACGATGCCAGCAAGATCACAGCTGTCACCCAATCCCCGAAACCGTATCCAAGTATACTGTATATATGTATAGAGTATAACCCCTACTAATTTAACTGGACGGTCATTGCCTCGAGTAGTGGGTTATAATGTAATCATCGCTTCGATGCTTTCCCAACGTGAATCCTATATTCAGCCAACTGCAAAATCAGCGAAACCGTTCTGCCTGAAGACTGCCCCATCGCATCACCGGCCGTTTCTTCCTTCACTATTTCCCCACCGGACACACTAACCCACCAACTCTCCCCATGATGATGTCGGTATTCAATCGAATACTCAGCGCGCTCGGTTCAGGGATGCTGAAGCTACCAAACTTTGGCTACGGTGAGGAAAAGCTCAATCCTTACTGGGGTCCGATTACGGCGACGATAAAGTAAGGCGCTACACTCTTGATACATCACCTTCGGGGCTGACTTGTGCATCATCAGCTGGTGCGAGGAGGACTACTACTTGACGCAATGTACCACCTTCTCCCCCTCATCCCACTCTCCAGCGCTGCTGCAGCTGACCTTGCAGACTGCGCTGAGATCGTAAATTCGATAACGAATGTTATCTTTATCTGCCTCGCGATCCGGGGAATGCGGAATTGCTACAGGGAGGGACACGATCCGATCTTTTTTGTGGCGTTTATGGGGTATTTTGTGGTTGGGGTTGGAAGCTTTATGTTTCATTCTACGCTGTGGTGTGAGTTATCTGTGTTGGTGTTGGTTTTGGTGGGCGGGGCTGATGAGTGCGTAGATTCAATGCAGCTGGTGGATGAGTTGAGTATGATCTATTCAACGTCTTTGATGCTGTGGGGTTTGTACACCTTTTGCACCGAGGTGGGCGTGGGCTAACGGGACATAGCATCATTTACGCACGGTAAATCACTCCGCTACTCCATCGTAGTCGGAATCCTCCTCTCCACCCTTGCAGCCGGGATAAGTGTGATCTACCACCACCTCCAAGACCCCAAATTCCACCAAGACGCATTCGCATTGATGACGATAGTGGTCTTGTTCCGCTCCTTCTACTTAATGGAGAGTAACCTCCGCGCCGTCGACCCCGCGTGCGTAAACCACATGTGGCGGATGGTAGCCTGGGGAATCACGGTATTCCTGGCCGGATACGCTCTGTGGTGTCTGGATAATGTGTATTGTGGCGATTTACGCGGGTGGAGACGAAGTGTGGGCATGCCGTGGGGGTTTTTGTTGGAGGGTCATGGATGGTGGCATCTTTTGACGGGCGTGGGAGCGTATTATGAGCTCATGTATGGGATTTATTTGAGACACTGTTTGGATGGGAGACAGAATGAGTACAGACTTGTGTGGTCGTCGGTCTTTAGTATTCCGGATGTAAGGCGGTGGGCCTCGGGGGAGAGGGAGCTGTCGAATAGATATGCAAGCAAGAAGAGGGTTTAGTTTGAAGTCTGAGGGGTTGTTTCCTTGGTTATCTAGAGGCGTTGAATTTGGAAAGACTGAAGTTATCTGTTTTGAACAGAGAGCGCGAGGGTTACATATCATAGACGCTCTAGATACTTTTGTAGAAATGATTTACGGAGTTTGTACCTGCAGGTAATTTTAGCTTCCTCACTGACAATAAAAAACTCCGCCCGTATGATAGACGGCTTGGTTCCCGTAGATAGCGGTGTTCCAAGCCGCTGAGAGTTTTCGTGGCCGTTTCAAGCTACTTATCACCAATTCCGGGAGATATTTCGGTAGTCGTCACACTACCCACTATATACAACCCTAGCCCTTCATTTCGACACGAAACGTAACACCTATACCACAAACCCACCACTCACCACCTCACTCACATCAGCATTGCGAGGCCACATACACGATGAATTTCCTGCAGAAGGGCCTGGCGGGCCTGGAAAGCAGGCTCGATAAGGTCTTGTTGGACGACCCGTCCTCTGTGACTGCACAGCCACCAAAGACGTCTATGGCAGCGGAGGTGAGGAGGAGCGGAGACCTGGGTAGGTCGAGTATGCAAGAGCGACTTGCGGCCGCTGTCAAGAGCGGAAGGAATAGTCCGAGTCCGGTTCCGAATAAGTCGGAGGAACTACAACGGGAGGAAAAACAAAAACCAACAACCCCCCCTCCACCAGAGACAAATGGCAGTGCGACAATACCATCGAGAATTCAAACCAACGATCACGACCTCCCCACCCCGAAGTTACAAGTTTCAACCGACGATGACCTCCCCACTGCACAAACTACAGATGACCTAGCCAACCTCCCACAAGCAGACCTGATCACCCTTATCACCCAGCTCCGCGCCGACCTCGTCACTTGCGAATCTCGCCGCCAAGAAGAATCTCATGATGCAAGCGAACGCATCGACGCACTATCCTTGAAGCTCCGCTACCTCTCGCAGGAGTCCGCCGCCGCCGCGCGCGAACGTGTTGCTACATCCCCCACCACCGCGGAAAAGAAGCTGGCGGAGAGAGACGAAAAGATTGCGCTCTTGATTGAGGAGGGGGAACATCTCTCGCGCAACGAGCTGAAGCTGCAGACTACTATTAAGAAGCTCCGTGCGCAGGTTAAAGATGCAGGTGAGCGAGCGAAGAGGCAAAATGCGGGTGAGAAGGCGTTGAAGGAGGAACGAGAGAAGGTGCGGAAGTTTGTTGAGGTGGAGAAGAGGATGAGGGAGAGACTGAAGGGGTTGGAGAAGGTTGAAGTTGAGGTGGAGATGTTGAGGAAGGAGAAGGAGGCGCTGGAGGTGGAGTTGAGGGAGAGTAGAGAGCGGTTGGAGAGTGTGGAGAGGCGGGTGGACGAGGCGGAGGGGAAGGTACAGACCGAAGCGCTGGAGGTGGAACGGAAAAATACTATTGAGCTCCGCGCGCAGGTGGAGCGCGCACAGAGTGAGGCTGCTATGGTGGAGGAGAAGCTGAAGGGTGAGATTGCAGATTTGAAGAATAAGATGGATAGGGATATGGAGAAGGCTAGAGCTAGGGAAGTGGAGTTGAAGGTCGAGCAGTCGGTATAGCGCAGCTTCTACCGCGTTGCATTTTGGATCACTCGCTAATGAAGTTACAGGTTATGGAGAGTAAGCTGGAAGCGCTCCGCGCACGCCTTGAAGAAGCTTCCTCTGGCTCGACTGGAGATGCGCATGCGAAGCTTCTACGACAGGTTGAGACGCTGCAGACACAGTATGCAATCGCCAGCGAGAACTGGCAGGGTATTGAAGGCAGCCTGTTAGCACGAGTCGCAAGTCTAGAGAAAGAGCGTGACGACCTAGCAAAGAAAGAAGGTGACATTCGACGCAAAGCTCGGGAAATGGTACCCACATCTCTCCCCACATCCTTCCAACCAATCCTAACATTCATACCACAGAACCTAAAACACCAATCCCTTGAATCCTCTCTCGAATCCGCAAAATCCAAACTAAAAGACCTCGAATCCGACCTCACCTCCGCGCACGAACTGACCAACACACTCCGCGCGCGCCTCTCCACCGCCGAATCCTCAGCCACAGCAGCCCGCATCAACTTTGAACGCGAGCTTCAAACCCGTCTGACAGAGGAACGTGCCGCCGCCGCCGCGACCGTCACCCTCCTCTCCCCCCCACCACCCCCCCCCCCCCAAACTGTCGCCTCAACAACCGAGAGCTACTTCCTCGGCTTCCAAAACTCACGCAAGCCCTCGGCGAGGAGCGTATCCGCTGAGCTCCCACCACGCTCCACAAGCGGCTTCCACACGCCCTTGCTACAACGTAATGACTCCTTCTCGCTCCCTCCCGCCACAGACGACGAGTCCTCGTACTTTGAGGGCGTCACCCCGTCGTCGCCGCACCATCGCCACCCAGACCTTGTCAGTGTCTCTACCGTCGCCGCCGGTCCGTCTGTGCAGTTGGTTGAGCGGATGTCGGCTGCGGTAAGACGGCTTGAGAGCGAGATGGCAGGATCCCGGGAGGAGCTGGCGAGAGTGCAGGGACAACGGGATGAGGGGAGACGGGAAATTGTGGAGTTGATGAGGGAGGTTGAGGGGAAGAGGAAGGCAGAGGAGAGGGTTAGGTGTTTGGAGGAGGAGATTAAGGAGCTTGGAGTTAGGATGGAGACTACGCTGGAGTTGTTAGGGGAGAAGACGGAGAGGGTGGAAGAACTACAGCAGGATGTGGAGGATTTGAAGGAGATGTATAGAGAGCTTGTGTTGGCGACTAGCGGGGTCGGGAAGTAAGGACGCAGGGCTTCGGGTTTTCTTTGATTAGCGTGGGAGGGGAAAAAGGCGTTTTTGATTTATTTTTTTGCTTAACTTAAGATGTGCAATGTTTGTGGTTTGTTATATAGCAGTTTGGGTGAGGGATATATATACCTACGGTTTGTGTGTTGCCAGTCTACTTCACAGTGTTGTGCAAAAATTGAAACCTCTTTCTAACTTTTTAGACACAAAATGGGGTCATGTGTAGGGTACTTTTCAAAATTATGACTTCAATTTGCATAGATGAAAGGAATCCTCAAAGAACCTGTGTTTAAGACTACGGCAGAGTGGCTAACAGGAGTGCCAATCACGAAAGATCACTCATCTTGCTGCCAATATCTTCGTAACATGTCTATATCATCATTCCAGGCACGTACCCATAAATAATTCGTCTAGACATCTCCTGGCCTGCGCTAAGGGAATCCTCCGCAAGCGTTGTAGGCTTCTGCAGGCGGCGGTAGGTTTATGCAGGCCAAGTGGATATGCAGGTTGGCCAGGCTTTTTTATAAATCTAAGGTCTGGCCCGGGAGCTACCAAAGGCAGCCTTGAGAAGTTAGGCTTGGCCTAGCCTGTAGATGTCTAAAAAAGCCCGGTGGCAGGCCTGACCGCTGACTCTGATTTTGAGTTTAGAAAGCTTCCTGCTTTATAAAGCCTAACCTCTCAACTCTACAATATCATAACTAATCACCTGCGGCGCCATCATACTCGAGGTGAGCGCCCTGATCAGCCAAGAACCTCGTATTTTAGCACCCTACACGTGTCGGTTTTCCGATTTTGAAGTGTATTACACTCTGAGACTAGATTTTTAGGCCCATATCCGGATACCGTTTCGTGCTAATGGTTTGGAGTCGACCCTGAGTGACGTAGGGTGCACATGAGCCGCAGTTACAGTCCCACAAAGGTGTTCAACAACCTTCCCAACTGTGTTTCCGAACACATCTCCAACTCACCCTCGCAATGGCACCACCACCTCCACAAGAAGAATCAAAGATCATCGACCCAGTACCCGCCGAAGAACCCGACCCCGAATCCGAGACCGAGCAAGCTGCAGACGCTCCCATCACCACAACCACTTCTACCACCGCAGGAAAGAAGAAGAAGTCAAAAAAGAAGAGCAAGGGAAAGAAGGCCGCTACAACCGAGAAAGGAGACCTACCAAAGAGTGTTATCGACGATGTCTTGAAGCATAATCCCGCGCTAGCCAGCGAGTTCCAGGGAATGGACAAGAGCAAGGCCGAAGAGCTGATGAAAGCGATGAAAGTAGAGGATGTGTTAACGGGGATGGTGGGCACGACTTGCTGCGGCCGGTAAGAGCGGTGGAGCTGATACGTATGCAGGCTGCCGGGGGAAAGAATAAGAAGGATATGGCAAGCTACAAGTTTTGGGCTACCCAGCCAGTTGCAAGATTCGGTATGAAGTTCGTTTCAGCGGGAAGCTTTTCAGGTTGGTTGCTGATTGGTGGTAGATGAGGAGGATGCACTGCTGCCGGATGGCCCCATACGAGAGAAGAATCCGGAGGCTGTTTCCGCGGAAGGACCAGTGCTACTCGATGGCTTCGAGTGGGTTACGATGGATCTTACGGATGAGCACCAGGTATGGACTGTTTTGTCTCGTGCCCGTGTTACAGCTCACCACGTACCGCGGCGACGACCCAGAGCAACTGGTGATGCTGTGTCTCGTATATGTGAGTTCTGACAACGACTGTAGATGAATGAGGTTTATAACCTCCTTACTGGCCATTACGTCGAGGATCGTGAGGCAATGTTCCGCTTTAATTACTCCGCATCCTTCCTCAACTGGGCGCTCAAGGCGCCTGGCTGGCTCAAAGAATGGCACGTCGGTGTTCGTGTCTCTACATCCAAGAAGCTCGTCGCCTTCATCTCCGGTATCCCTATCAACCTTAGGGTGCGAGAAAACCTCATCAAAACTTCGGAAATCAACTTCCTCTGCGTCCACAAGAAGCTGCGATCTAAGCGATTGGCACCGGTGTTGATCAAGGAGATCACTCGCCGGTGCAATGTTGAGAAGATCTGGAACGCCATCTACACAGCTGGAATCGTGCTGCCAAAACCTATTAGTACCTGTAGATACTACCACCGTAGTCTGGACTGGTTGAAGTGCTATGAAGTCGGTTTCAGCCCTCTCCCACCCAACACCACAAAGCCTCGCCAAATCACAAAATACCACTTGCCAAACCAGACTGAGACTAGGGGTTTGAGAGAAATGCAGGCGAAAGACATTGCGCAGGTGCGTTAGTTCCACAGAATAGAAAGGTCGGAGACTAGACAAGAGTGACGGTATTTCAATGGGCCATCCTTGTTCAAATTCGGGCGCGCACGCTTTGGTGACCAACCTTTGCTTCACGCTCGCTTGACTCTAACTAGTCTAAAGTCCCGTAACAGTTTCATATGCTAATATTGAAAAGGTGCACGACCTTCTCACACGGTATCTAGCACGATTCGATATGGCGCCACAGTTCAACGCAGAGGAGATTGAGCACTGGTTTCTGCACAAGGACCAGCCAGGAAAGGAGAGGGTTATCTGGGCCTATGTCGTCGAGGACCCTCAGACCAAGAAAGTCACCGACATGTTCTCATTCTATGCTCTCGAATCTTCAGTTATTGGCAACAAGAAGCACGATCTTATCCGTGCTGCCTATCTCTTCTACTATGCATCCGAGGTGGCGTTCACGGGTACGCGGAAGGATCTTAAGATCCGCTTGAACGAGCTGATCAATGACGCATTAATTCTGGCCAAGGAGGTAAGTCGTCCGTTGCCAGAGCATGCAGTGCTGATGTGGTAATAGTTCAACTTTGATGTCTTCAACGGACTCACGCTCATGGATAACACGCTCTTCCTGGAGGAACAGAAGTTTGGTGCCGGTGATGGACAGCTACATTACTACCTTTTCAACTGGAGGACAAAGTACATTAAAGACGGTGTGGACGAGAACAATGTTATTGACGAAAATAACGGGAGCGGGATCGGAACGGTGATGCTGTAAATGCTTCTGTTGGCGCAAGAGGTGTATTTCTATGAATGAGCGTATTTAGCGGCAACCAGTGTTCTACTCTTAGTATATACTAAGTATATAATGATCTGACTGGAATTGCGAAGCTTCACTTAAATTTCACCCCACTTTTTGTCACCTTGGTTATTGATGGTAGATATGCTACGTGTCTGGCCATGGATATTAACAGTAGGTTCCCCAATCAACAGGCTTCGAAAACATCTAGTGTAGTATTAGCGGCTAGTCGAGTGACATCCAATGCTTCCAGCCCTGGCTAGTGGGGTTGGCGGGGCGTCTCCATGACGTATAATCTCGTGAACCCTCTTCAACCACCCACCACAACACACAATGTCTACCCTTCTCCCTTCTCGCGAAGAAATCCACGAAGCTTGTCGTGAAGGCCGCTGTCCGTCCCCCTCCTCCCCCTTTCCTTTACCCCCTAACCCCCCCCCCCTCCAGACGCAAAAGTAGAATCGCTCCTCCTCGAAAACCCAAAACTCTCCCAACGCATCGACAGCGACGACCGACTACCCCTTCACTGGGCCGTATCCCACAACCACCGCTCGATCGTCGAGCTCCTCCACCAACAACCACGTTTCGACCCCGACGCCCCCGATGGCTCCGGCTGGACACCCCTTATGATCGCAGCCTCCATCCCCGACGGCGATGCCCTCGTAAAAATCCTCCTTGCGTACGGTGCAAACGTGGATGCTAAAAGTTTCGTCCCCCCTCCCCCCGGTGGTTCCTACTGACAGACGAAGATAACGCAAACCAAACGGCGCTGCACTTCGCGGTTTCGAAGCAGCATGTTGAGGTTGTGCGGTTGCTGCTTGGGCAGAAGGCGTCCGCGCGGGTGAGGGATAGGAGGCGGCAGTTGTCGCTGCACCGCGCGGCGGCGGTCGGGAGTAGCCCTCTCGTGAATTTGTTGCTTGATGCTGGGTCACCAGTGAATGCGCAGGATGTGGATGGGGCGACGCCGCTGCATCATGCTGTTGCTGAGGGACATGGAGATGCGGCGGTCACGTTGTTGAAGCGGGGGGCGGATAGTGGAGTTAAGGATCGTGAGGGGAAGCTGGCGATTGAGCTTGCGCCGGATCGGAAAGTAAGGTTGTTTATTCTTACTGCGGCGAGGGATGAAGGGATGGAGGTTGCTATGCCTGAAGGGGTGGAGGTGTAGGGGATGTGGGTTGGCGTTATGGGTTGTGGGTTTTTTGTGAGGCGTAGATTTAAATATACTATGGTGCTTTTGCGGGTGGGGCTTTCCTGCTGAGTTGGAAGCATTGTTTGTCCGGTGTTTGTTTATTCGCCCCGTTTTTGGTGGGGATATCAAAGTTCAGTCACTTGTCGACGCTGTCACCAATTCAATCCCCAAGAGACCAATTGTAGTCTGATTTAAACCGGTATACACATATGTATACTCCCCCTAAGCCCATCAGCCCCAAAGAAATGAAACGCCGTATGATGCTGCATAAATACTCCAGATGCCCCTCCACAAAACTTTCCTGTCCATCAACTCAGTTTCTGCAAAAACCCCTGCTGTATCAACCTCCCCACATCACCCTGCCTCACAAAGAACTGACTATTCTTCGTCAAATTGATAGCCCTGTTCACATTAGCCGCCACCCCCCTCTCTCCCCAGATCCCAGATCCCAGATTCCACATACCCATACTCAGTCTGTATCTCCCCCGCATCCTTCAGCACTCTAACATCCACAAACAAATCCCTCGGCGGCTCCAGAGACCCAGTAAGATCAATATCCGTCCACTTCCCCTTCGCGGCAGCAAGCAGGTCGTTGAAGCCACGCATATACTCCTCCTCCTCGGGCGAGAACGCATTTGCATCCCCCACATCCCCATGCACGGCCGTTTCTATCCCCGGCATCGCATCCTCATCCGGCGCACCCCCACTCCAACACAGCTCCTCGATCGCCTGCACGCGCACGCGGTGGTACGCCAAGAGACAGCGCTTGTTGCGGCGCATGCAGAGGTGGTGGACGAGGAGGGTGTATGCGGTGGCGGGATTCGCGGAGGGATCGAAGTTGTTGGCGAAGGGTGCGAGGATCTCGGCGACGTCGCGGTCGAGGTCGCGGACTTCGCGGGTTACCGACCGGACTAGTTCAGATTGGTAGGGGGGGAGGTGGGAGAGGGATTGCGTGCGTTTTGCGTGTTGGACCTGAGGGGTTAGTGAGGTGGAGAGAGAGGGTGAGGTATAGATACTAGCTTTTGGCCTAGGTCGCCGTACATTGTTGGAGTCGTGATGTGGTGATGTTGGTGGGTTAAGGCGGAGGGTACCAACGTTCAAGAACGGCTGGGAGGGTGCACCGTTAGGGTTAGTTTGCATGTGAGAGACTTGGCAAGAAGGCGTATGTTCTCGTATAAGCTTGCGATTAAGCTCCCTAGCCATTACCATCGATAATCATCGTAAATTCTACTGTCCTCTTTTTGTGCAATAATTCTAGTTTCTCACTGCCTTCAGTGCTTCCCTCCTCCGTATCACCAATTTCACACTCCAAGTTTGCTGCCATCAATCCGGCTACTCGCCGCCTTCGGATACAATTTTTCGCATCCAGATATGCAGCTAAGAGGGTGAAGACTCTCCTCATCCGGTACATCGTTAGAGACGGCAAAAGATATTCTTCAGCTTTCTTTCTTTTGGTCAATTTGATCTTATTCTAGAGCTTGCTGGTATAGAGGGTTTAGTATTTTTAGGGTAGCTTCAACTCGGACGCAAGCTACTGTAGATTCCCCAGAAAAGTATAAAAGAAAGCTACAGAGGAAAATGACCTCATTCCCCATCCTATAAGCACATCTTCTATCCTTACCAGTTTTCTCACGGTTTGGCCTCTTCAGCCGGGGATACCGCCAGTATAGGATCTCAATTGCTAGTTTATAGAAGAGCAGATGGGTACCTGCGGCATCATGCACAGCGGCCTTTAAACCGTTGAAGGGGTATCTAGGACGTCCGGACGGCCGCATCAAGGATTACACCATATTCGGGTCAGCCATGATCAATCCGGACACCCCATTTCTGGAAATCAGTTTTTGCTGAGTGACTGGGCTGCTGAGGTACTGGCTAGGGGGGAGGAGGCTCAATTTATTGTGAATCGATACTTTCTTCCTGCGTTTTACCTAGTTTAGTGCATGCACACTGATAATTCTCAATTTCTTGCGGTTTCTGCCAGAAATGGGATGTCCAGACTGGCCATGCCTGACCAGAGTACATGGCGGTAGCGTACGCTGTGTCCGTAAACTTCAGGATACACGATAGCATACACGCCAAAGTTTTGGAAAAGTATGGTCCTGCCCGCACAGTTACGCTAATAGACATCGCAGTGAGTGTCATAACCATGAACTAGCGATTCGTAGCAGGGCGGCCGTTAGCGGACTGCGGGTAGGTTCCCGGCCCCGTGTATAACTTAGTCTTTCGTCTGGGGGAGGACATTCTAGAAGCCTCCTGTATGTCTGCATCTAGCCTCGTACCCCGGCCCTTGATCTCACGTGATTTTACACTAACCAAAATGGTGAGTCTGATCCAAATTGAGATCATGAAAAAAAAAGTGAGGTGAAAGGGCCTGGAGACATCACTCCACCAAAAATTCAAATTACCTCTAGAGAGCTGAACTTTTGGGGGGTATTAGTTTACACCTACCTGAGTCAATGCTGGGCATTTTTAAAGAATTCCACCACATGGACACTCACTGCAGTCTTAACCTAAAGCTGATTCAGAATATTGCTAGCTTGACCCAGTTACTTTACACCACAAATTTTGCCTGATTCACTTAGTGCCCCATATAAACTGTATTTCCTTTACCCTAAACTCTTCTTTCCATATAAACTCAGCTCAAGCCAGTGGTGTTGAAATTTTCACCAGGTTGACCTATGAACTTTGTGTGGAGCAATGTCTCCAAGCCCTCTCTCACAACTTCATTCCCTTTAACACTATTCCCTTTTTGTCACTTCCATTTTCATCTTAGTGCAATTGAGGGCCTGGTTCGAGACCACATCTAGGCCTCTCGTCTGTGTGATAACAGCTGTCTTCCGCATGTATGCATCTTAGTATACATATACCCGAAACTAGGCATAGGTGGTATATGTAGATAGCTGTACGGTCTTCGCACGTATCAAAGATATGGTTTTCTACGCTGTGGATTGGTTCTGGCATTTCTATCTATTTGTTAGGAAAATACCATACTTCAAGGTGATGGTTGATACCTTATCCTCACTCCACCATGTGAGGGTATTCGCATACGCGTCACCTTTGCTGAGTGTGTTGATACCGTCCAACCAGAGCCATCTAGACACTTTGGATGGAGAAAGAAGGATTTATATTCGCCAATGCATCTAACATCCACAAGTTTAGTCACCCCGGAAAATAAACAATAAAGCCCCATTTCCATATTTTCATATTCGGTCACAAAACGTTACTCGCTGCAGGTCCCCGACCAGGGACGGCGTGTCCCCCCGCATCCAACAAATGCGGAGAAGTACGCGTTGCCCCTTCAAGATCTCGATCTGATGATGTCGGGCATGCGCGAGTCCCAATGTTTCCATTCGAGCGCACCATTGATATGACAGAGAGACCATCCGATCCTCCGTTGAGTACTGAGTAAATATATCGCATATACGGGGAAGTCATTTACATTCTGGAACCCGCTACCATAACCACCGTCGTCGGAGGGTAGATAGATAACTTACTTGCATGAGGGGTACAAGAAATCTAGGAGAGTTCTTACAGCGAAGATACGCCATGTCCAGACGGACGGCCGTTGAAAAACGCCATTCTATTAGGTACCTGTACGACATGATTCGTAACGTTTCGCAGATTTTTCCGGTGTACACTTTGCTACATCATCGTCATTTTTTATTTTCTGCCATGCTTGCAAAATCCGCCTTATCGCATTTTATTCGCTTATCACCCCGCCTCCCCCTCGCCCATGCAGGAGGTACATGTGATGGTTTGTTCTGCAGCTCATGAAACTGACGCAAATGGGTGAAATCCGGTTAGTTGGGTGTCTGGTAACGGACGTGGGTCGAAGGTCGCGTGGTTTACTGAGCGCAATCGAGACGTTTTGATGTTACATACGATGATGACGCGGTTGGAGTGTCGGAAGTACAGGTTACATGGAAATTTTTGTAGAGCAATGGTCACACGATGGGCGTGGAATGTTGTGGTGGGTAGTACATATACCTATAGAACTTTCGATAGCCGGAAGAAGTATCCAGTGACTCCAGAGTCGATTAAACTTATGCGATCCCATGAGAAGGCGCAAAACCGATGCCATGCTGACGATCCAAGGAGAGACATCGCGTGCCCTTGACATTTTTTCGTTCCTCGGCAACCTGGAATGAATAAACCCTCAAGTATAAAGGGACTCTTTATACCGAGAAACAAACGTTCGAAACGAGTATACAGGGAACGCTATTGCTAATGGCTAGGCTCATTTCCACAACGGGCCCTAAAGTCTTGACGTCAATGCACAGGCGACGCAACTCTCTTTTAACAACCGAAAGTAGTAAGCACGAGTGCTCTACCTGGATGCTCCAGAAAATTAATTGGACGAATTAACTCGACGGACCGAGCGCATGTTGCTTTTTGGGTGTCCGGTAAATGATGACTGGCGCCTGGAGATAAAACGGCTTCTGACTCGCGCATTGTTACCTGTGAAAATTTTCAGCCTACCTCTCGCATCGGAGAAAGTTGCAGATTAGAAGTTGCTCAACTCTTATTGATCACGCGGTTGGCGAAGCCAATCGCGAGGCAATATGACGTTTATCCACGGTTACGCTTTCGTAGGGGAAACACCGAGAGAGCATGTACATGCGGATAGAGTTACCCATGTAATAGCGTCGAATATTAGCGAAAGCGAACCCTGGCATAAGTCTAAAGGTGCAATCTTAAAGCATGAACGAGGCACGATTGGGAAGACCATGATGAAACTGCTGCAGGAGTCAGGCGCCCACTTGATGTGCGAGTGAGAATAATAGCATCTCTTGCTGCTCAATGGTGGTGATGATGATACTGATCGATTGTTTTGTGTTGCAGAAGTAGCCCCAATATTCCGGATCCAAACAAACAAATTGACATTCTCAGAGGTAACAAACGACAGTAGCTGTTATAAGAGATACTGCCGGGGGGAGGAAGATTGCGTTTGGCCAGAGTGGGTCGACGGTGATTGGAGCTTGGATGGTGGAGAGGTGAGAAATTGAGGAAGAAGATGAAGGAGAGGATCAAAGGAAGTTTTGTGTTTTAGAAGTCATCTCATCACAGTCAAAATATCAATGCACGGCGATGCTGCTGCTGCTTCTTTCCTGTGATGTTGAACACAATAAATGCGAGACGGGGGGGTATGTAGAGTACCGGTACGTGCGTAAAGCCATGACAAGCATCCAACCACTATCGGCTGCGACATGAAGCCATCTGCTCTAGCTGCATCTAGAAAGGTGCAAGAGTGCCCTGTCCATACCGAACTGCTCGCAACTCTTGCTGCCGCCCTTTTCTCCAACCCCCAAATTCTGTTCTCTTCTCTCCACCTCCCCTTTATTCTTCCCTTCCTTCTGCTTCCCCCCCTGCCTACTTGTGTGTCTTTCTCTCCATACTACCTGTCGTGAATACATAACAGTACTGTACCACTCTCTCCCTAGTCTCAGCTACCCAGCTGCTGGTGTGATTTGTCTTCCGAGCTCTTACTGATAGTTTCTACCTGCAGTCATCACGTTACAGACTATTTACGACCTTTTAATACTCTTTCACCAAACAACCTCACAATCACCATGTCCGACACCGCGGTTAAGCCTGAGGAGACTGTCAAGCCTGTTGACACTTCGGCCGAGTCAGCCGCCCCTGTTGTGGAGGCAGCTCCAACGGCTGAGGCTTCAAAGACTGAAGAGTCCACAGAAAAGAAGGAAGAGGCGCCTAAAGAGGAGAAGGCAGAGCTAAAGGAGATCACTCACGGTACACTCTCTAAGGCTCACAGTGGACTGTTATCGTATGTCATCCTATTATTTCAAAAGTTAAGATGAATTGATGGCTCACTAACTGGCATATAGTTTCTTCAAGATTAAGCGGTTCTTCTACTTCCAGGATGAACCCATCAATGAGGAGAGCTTGAAGACTTACCTTCACAAGGACAACCATTCCAAGACAACTGCGGCATATGCCCTTCAGACTGGAAAGGGTTTGTGGTTCTATTCCAAGGATGAGGCAAACAAGGTTCCTCATGGAGTCATCAAGCTGGCCGATGTAACTGAGGTTACCGAGACCGGTACGAGCAAATTTGTGTTGAAGCTGTCTACTGGCGATTTGCACTTCGAGGCCCCTGCTACGGAGCGTGACAGCTGGGTATTCACCCTTAAGACCAAGATCGCCGAGGCCAAGGCTTCTGCTGAGGAAGTCACCGAGTCTGATGCTTACAAGGCCGCGTTGGAGAAATTGTGTAAGTTTCTTCATGTAACCTAGCACTTTCGCTGCACGTGCTGATGGTTGTTATAGCAGCGAAGCCCGTTAGTGGCGCTAAGACCATCCCAAAGGTTGATGAGCCCAAGGATAAGGAGGCCGAGGAGACTAAGTCCGCTGAGGAGTCAAAGTCCGAGGCTATTCCCGAGACGGCTGTTACATCTGACGAGGAAGCTGGCCCATCTGAAGTTAAGCGGTCACCATCTAGAAAGAAGAGGATCTCCAGTTTCAATGCCGTTTCCTTCTTTGGCAAGAAGGACAAGGCTGAGGAGAAAAAAGAGGAGAAAAGGGAGGAGAAGAAAGAGGAAAAGGAGGACAAAGAAGACGAGGAAATCAAAGATGACAAACCTGCCGATGCCACCGTGACCCTCGCTGCACCTGCTCCTGGTAGTCAGTTTGAATCTCTCTTGTACCCCTGAGAGCAATGCTAATTTCAGAATAGTCACCGAACCGGTTGCTACTGAGCCCGTCACTGAAGTAAAGACTGAGGAGGAGGTCAAACCTGTCGAGGAGACCAAAACCACGGAAGAGACCAAGCCTGAGCCTGCGCCCAGGAAGTCGAACCGCCACTCATTCTTTGCGCGCTTCGGAAAGCGTGATGAGCCCACCGAGGAGAAGAAGGACAAAGAGGTTGAGCCCGCCAAGGACACTCCCGCTACAGAAGCCGAGACCGACTCAAAGCCGGCCGAGACCGCAGCTGAGACTCCAGCCCCTGTCGAGAAGGCACCCTCCTCGCCCAGGGCCGATCTGTTGTCCTTCTTCGGAAAGCGCGATAAGAGTCCTGCACCAAAGGCTGCCATTGTGCCTGAAGAAACTACCGAGGCTAAGCCGGAAGTTAAGGCCAATGCCTCCACGGAGGCTGCTGCCGAAGATGTTGTCGCCCCCGCTGAGGAGACCCCCGCGGAAGTTCCCACCTCCTCGAAGGAGGTTTCTTCACCTAGGGAGAAGCGGATCTCGAACTTCTTTAACTTCGGCAAGGATAAAAAGGCTGAAGAGAAGAAGACCGAGGAGGTCAAGTCTGACTCAGAAGATGCTGATGCTGCGCCAAAGCCTTCCACCTCACCTGTTTCCAAGAGCTTCCTTGGGGGTTTGAAGCGAAAGGTCAGCAAGGCCGGCAAGTCATCCGATAAGTCTGAGACCAAAGAGGTCGCTACTCCTGCCCCTGTTGAGGAGGAGACTCCTGCCCCTGTTGAAGAGGAGACTCCTGCCCCCAAGACGACAGCAGAGCCTGTCAAGACTGAGGAGGTGAAACCCGAGGAGAAGACTGCACCAGCAATTGGCGATGTTGTCCCTGAGGCTGTTACCGTTGGAGCCAAACCGGTGCAGGCGGCCGCTTAAAAAAAAACTGTTTCCAATTAAGATGTGGCATGACATTCTAGTATAAGTTTTTGTTGTCTGTCAAATTTGTGAGTTCCATCGCGTAATGTTTGCGATCTGTTTTTGAACAGCGTGTTTTGTTTTCCTCTCATTTCGAGGTTTCCTGTGTCCTATAATTGCATTCTCTTTACGTTCCTTTTGTGATTTCTCCGCTGTATAGGCTGTACCGTAATATCTTGCATCAATGGGGATGGGAATGTCCAGTTTGAAGTAGCGAGACTTGGGGCGGAGTGAAGTGTTCTTTATATGATAGTTCCGTTCGCTGTTTCTTTATTGGCTTTGTGTTCTATATCTTGGTGACAGCGAAGAAGTCGCAAATACGTATCTAGTATTTAATAAGGAATTCGAACTTTTTTCCCTTGGAAGCTTTGATGGACGTTCTATGTGTGCGTGTAACCATGAGCTTAAAGTGAAGCCGGAGTGACTTGTCTACAGTTTCGAGCCTGAGGATTTGGAATAGCGCATGACTAGGCGAGTAGGAGCTCGTTAATCGAAACTTCTTTGGGTCAGTAATCTATTGTGACCCACGCTGCGTGGTACGGGTGGCGTGCGTGGTCCATGCCATCCCTCCCTTGGCGACCATCTAGGTGGTAGTTTATCACCAGCTTCTCTCCCACTCTCGTACGTAACATCAACCAAGCAAAAACACAAGAGCTCCGTCATTACTGCCCATTGATAGAAAAAACACTCACTGCAATTTCAGACTTTCGCCGAACGAGCTTCTTTTTCTATGCCCTCTGCGTGATCTGGGGTGCAGCAAGGATGGGCTGCTGCATCTCTCGAGAAGAGCACCGACGTTCAGCAGCTACTCCGGACGTCGAAACTGAACAGCTTCATCGCCACCGGACCAGCAGTGGCGCTAATAATACTACTGCTGCAACAGCCACCTCTACACATAATGCGCGACTTCAGCATGTCCCGCCCGGAAAGCGATATAACCAACCACTGGTGCGAAGGGCACCGTGGACGAGCAAGACGCCTGTTACAACGCGGGAGCTCCGGGCAGCTAGAGAGGAGTTCTGGGAGACGCGGGTTACGGGGCGACGCGAGATCTGGGGTGCGCTCAAAGCAGCGGTTGAGCTGATGGGTGTGGATATGGTAACGGCGCAAGGAATTGTCGATGCTGCCGGGATTAATGTTCCTACTGGTTTGTGTGACGGTTCTCTTTGGGGAAGGCGGGGTGAGGTGTGGAGACTGATGTGGGTGGTTTTGTAGGTGATCTTGCGAAGGGTGCTTACGATGAACTTGGGCAGCGGTATGAAGTCCCCGAGTACTGCTTCAGTGATCCCATCAACGTTGTGCACAGCGATGAGGCGGAGGAGATTGAGGAGGGTAATGACAATAGCGATGATGCGGCAGAGGAGGATTTTGGGAAGGGAAAGATGCCGGCACGCATCAGCAGGCAGTTGACGGTAAGGGCGAGACTTTCAGATAGAGGTGGGCCCGATATCCGGATTAAGTTCGAGGAAACGGCTTCGGTCAAGAAGATTGCGTATATGATTGCTGCGAAAGCTCAGGTACACCCCCCTGGAAGTATTGGAGATGGAACTGATATTGGTGTTTGGTGATAGTTGCCTACAACACAGAAAATCACTGTCATGTACCTTGGGAAAATGTGAGTGCTTGCTTACCTTACTACCCTGTAGATTTTTTTGGTTACTGATCATGATCATCATACTTTACAGACTCGAGGAGAATAAAACATTGGTATCACAAGGGTGGAAGAAGGGAAATGTCGTGAACGCACTCGTCCGAGCCAGATAATACCACCTTGTTCCGTGTCTGATTTGATAGCGGCGAATTCATGCGTCTGTAAATAAACATCACGATGTTATGTTCATCATTTCTATTGGTGCACTAATACTTAGCTACTCTACAATCCTCCATCTGGTCGATGGTTCCTGCCGGTCAATTAATCAATTCCGAATAGGTATTTCCTGTATACTAATGCCCGAAGAAACGCACGCCCAAGTAATTCCAATCAGTAAGCCCATAGCACGGCAGAAATATCAACTCCACAATAATGCTAGATAGAAAACCTGATGATGTGGCAAGTTACCGCTGGATGCCGAGAATCGCCGATGGGCTATATGCATTCTTGATATTCTACTTTTGCTTCGGGCACCATTGGTGGGAGAGTATGTACATCATATACTTAAGCAGGTAGCGTCTTACGTCGTCGATCATAATATATCACCCTCAAAATACTCGCGGGATGGTCAATCACGTGATACTGGGACAGAGATAGACATGGATAAGGAGATGATCTTCTCTTCTGGTCACGTATTCTGGATTGGCCGTTAGAGTTGCTTGGAGTTGACGCCTCGTGTCACCCCTGTTCCTGTTGGACCTGCAGCGCTGATTTGCGCTCGAGGCTGAGTTTGCCAGAACATCCCCGGCCAGCACTTTGAAATGTCGAGCAAGGAGTACCTGAGAAGTACTACGTTGCGAAATCTACCTCCAACATAGGTACTCTACTCCAACGCTCTTTCTCTCTATTTATTAGCTTCACTCTTTTTCCCAGTCGCTCGCTATCTCACGGACGCCCGTCTTATTTCTTTCCCTTTCAATCGATCCTGCTGATAACTGGACGCTCGTCAGTTATGGCTTTGGGCAGCCACAACAGCAATCCTTCCGATATTCCTCTCCAGGACCTGTCTAGCGCATCACGACATGTAGCATTCGAAAACAGTACAGCCCCCAGCCTCTCCCGAAGTCGCTCCCTACTGCAAGGCAGCTCTTTCGGCGCGCAGATCGGTCGGCGGATATCTACGCATCGTCGTCAAAGGAGTGACTACGGCAGAATCGACGAGAGTCCCAGTCGACGAGAACTACGCCCCCCACCGCCGTCGACAGATGTTCCCGATCTCTTGGTCCCGCAATACAACGATGGCGCGAGCGACCTACCGACGAAGTCGCAATTACGGGAGGAAGTAGACACTGCGTTAGGAAGCAATACCACGGGAAGAGGTAGCTGGCTACCACCGAGGAATCTGAACGACGCCGTGCCTAAAGCTAGGGTGAGCCACAACGATGGCCACGAGGATGATGGATATGAGGACGATGTATATGAGGACGAGGATGGACGAGAGTGGGTCGAGGATGACGAGGTGCCGCTTGCGGATGTTGCAAATCAGCAACCTGCGGCGGGTTTCTCGGAGGAAAAGCGTCGATCTATACAGTCGGTGAAGTTTGCGCCGGGGCCTTCGCTGGGCGATGACCTGCATACCGCGGAAGAGGGACTTGCTAGGAGCTCAAGTAAAGCTTCGGGGAAAGTGTCAAGGTCGGGATCGGTGCTGAAGAATGGAATACCCTCGCGCTCTAGTTCACTATTATCACCTGGATCTTCGCCGGTTCGCCGGGTCTCCGTCGCGCTGCAGAATATGTCCCAGAGAGTGGTTAATTTGAGTAATGATCCTTCAGCGGTAGAACAGACTATACGACGGAGAGGGTCGAGCAAAACGCACGCTGCCGAGAAATCGAGGCGCCCCAGAGCGGAGATTAGCCAGTTTGATGAAAGTGCAGAACCAGAAGAGAAAGCTGATGCTCCACTGCGGAGTCCTTCTCGTCGCGATAAAGTTCCCTGGCGTGAACAAGCGAACCCTCTAAAGGGCAATACTTTACGAATATTTTCACCAACCAGTCGCGTACGGCTTATCCTTTGCGACGTGCTCATCCACCCGTAAGTCCCTGATACCTGTTCGGAGTTGTGCTCCTGATTTCTGACTTTGGAATAGCGTGACGGAACCGCTAATTCTGCTTCTGATATTGGTGCAAACAATTCTGCTAACTATTGATTCCGCGCCGAGTGTCTTTAATGACCCCCGAGCTAAGCGCTGGGGTACTTCCTCAATTGACTATGCCTTGCTTGCGCTCTTTAGTGTATACACGTAAGAATCCCAAACGATTTACTATCAAGTGTTATGGAGATTCTGACCTGAGTAGTTTAGAAATTGTTGCTCGATGTATAGTTTCTGGCGTTATTATGAATCCCGTCCAAGTCAACGACCCGGATGCTAGAGGTGGCCTTCGCCGGAGAATCGTTCGGAAAGCAAAGACATTTCTAATACCGAAGAAATCGGAGAATACCCGAGCACCTTCACCGAATCGATTTGATGATGAAATGCCATCGATTATGCGTACTATTACACAACTAAATATGGCAGAAACTACAGGTGGGACCGGTTCCGGCTCGGTGCAATCGCAGGCTCGGTTCCGGCTGGCTCGCAGGGCGTTCCTTCGCCACTCTTTCAATCGTTTGGACTTCGTAGCCGTAATATCATACTGGATCTCATTAGGCCTGTGTATCTCCGGGCTCGAAGCGGAAAAGCATCTGTATGTGTTCCGCATGATGAGTTGCCTTCGGATCCTGCGCCTTCTGGGGATTACTAGTGGTACTTCCGTGATTCTGCGAAGTTTGAAGAAAGCAGCACCATTACTTGTCCATGTAGCTTTCTTGATTGGGTTCTTTTGGCTTGTTTTTGCAGTAATAGGAGTACAAAGCTTCAAAGGTTCCCTTCAGAGAAGCTGTGTATGGGTTGATCCGCAAGGGCTACAAGGCAACTATACACAGCAATTTCAGTTTTGTGGAGGCTATATGGATGTGGTGACGGGGTTGAAAATGCCCTATCTTTTGGCCGATGGATCGCCGGGAACCGATGAGGCAAAGGGATACATTTGTCCGCCACATTCGCTATGTGTTTCATCCCAGAATCCGTATGCCGGGACAGTCAGCTTTGACAATATTATACAGAGCTTGGAGTTGGTGTTTGTGGTTATGACTGCAAATACTTTCTCTGATTTGCTATATTACACAGCTGACAGTGATTATCTGGCGGCGTCTTGTTGTGAGTGAAATACTTTCCGGCGGATCAGAGAGACCAATGCTAATTGGATTAGTCTTCATTGCTGGGATTGTGATTTTGGCGTTTTGGTTGGCGAATTTGGTGAGTTGGCATTTGTCGTGCCGTACGGGTGATTACTGATGAAGTTGCTGTCTAGTTAATTGCTGTTATTACGTCCTCGTTTCAGGTTATTCGAGAGGAATCAAGTAAAAGTGCCTTTTCTGCAGATGAGTATGTTATTTTGCCGTCGCCCATACACGGTCTTGTGGCTAACTGATGATCAAAGCACTTCATCGATCCATGAGGACAATAGCCAAGCGAACAGGAAACCAAGTACGATCAAAAAGCTTTACGATATTTCGCACCATCTATGGATTGCTGTTATAGCTGCAGGTTTATTTGCCCAAATGTTCCGCAGCTCAAATATGACCCCACGCGTGGCGAGACTATTAGGTGCGTTGATGTAACTGCGAGTGCTCTGTTTGGCCATACTAAGTGAGAATTAGATAGAGTTGAACTCGGAGTTACCTTAGTCCTCTTCATCGAGATCCTACTTCGATTTATTTCCGACTGGCGAGCTTTTCACCAGGCGCGAAGGAACTGGGTGGATTTATTCCTGGCACTAATGACATGTATCATCTTAATGCCGTCGATCAGACACTCTGGCCGGGCTTACGACTGGCTTACTATCTTTCAAATTCTAAGAGTATATCGCTTGGTTTGGGCAATTCCTGTCACTCGAAACCTTCTAGTTCGTCCCAAATGCTTGCTCAGGTGACGCCATCTGTTCTGACTAAACTGTAGGCAAAAGTGTTGGGCAACGTCTCTGGTCTATCTAATTTGATCTTCTTTGTGATTCTCCTTACCTTTCTATGCTCTTTGTTTGCTGTCCAAATAATACGGGGCGACATTCCGGCCGAGATCGAAGGAAACACCACACCAGTATCATTCCATACCATCTGGAACGCATTTCTGGGGATGTACCAGATCTTTTCGAGTGAGGGTTGGACGAGTTTGCTCTACACCGCCACTGAGATGCAAAAACCGTATGGTGTTGGGTGGATTAGTGCTATGTTTTTGATAGGGTGGTTCATCCTTGGGAACTGTAAGTTCAAACTCGCGGAGGATGAGTTACTACTAATAGATAATGGTATTAAGTTATTGTGTTAAATATGTTTATTGCTGTCATCCAAGAAAATTTTGACGTTACAGAGGATGAGAAACGGATGTATCAGGTCAAAGCGTTTCTGCAGAACAAGAGCTATAAAGCTCCCAGTCAAGGGTAAGTCTGGAGGATTTCTTCTGTTGAGGTAGTGGCAGTTTGGCTTACATATATCAGGCTTGGACTTTCGTCCCTATTTTCAAAAAACAGGAAAGTGCCGACGGAATCACGACAAGCTGCGTTTGAGATGTTGACCAAACAAGCAATCGTGGAATCGTTTCTCGACGAAGGAGAGCAGCACAATCGCGCTGTGAGTGAAGTCCTCAATATGGTAATTATGACACGGCTAACACATCTCAGTCTATAGCCAGAGGTCAGAATTTGGCTGTTGCAGCTGCAGTTGAGAATCTGCAGATGCAGGAAGAAAAACGACAACGATTCTTCCAACGTTGGTATGCCAAGGTCAAGGAACTATGGAGAGACCGAGAAACCAACCCATTCTACTCTTTTCAGTCACGGTCCGTTGCCGATTTGGCGCCGACAGCATTGGCCCAGGAAGTAGTCACAGAGGCTGAGAGAAGGAAGAAAGCCCAACGGGAGTACTTAGCAAAGCATCCCGACTACAATGTCTCTCTATGCATCTTCAAACCAACGAACCCTATTCGACGGATGTGTCAGAGGATGGTCGGCCCCAGTCGTGCTAATATCAGATATGATGGTCTACCTCCCAGTACAGCCCTCAGTTATGGCTTCTCGATATTGATCTATTGCGCCATTGTTGCCATGGTTGTTCTAGCCTGCCTCACAACTCCGCTCTACCAGAAGGAATATTTTCAAAAAAATGGGACAGATTCAAGGAATTGGTTCACTCTCGTAGATGCCGGTTTTGTGGCACTCTTTACTTTTGAGTCTGCCGTCAAAATCATTGCGGATGGGCTGATTTGGACGCCTAATGCCTACTTACGTGGATCCTGGGGTATTATCGATTGTATCGTGCTTATCACACTCTGGATCAGCGTTGCCTCATCTCTTACAAACAAAGATGATATTAGCAGAGCTGTTGGTGCTTTCAAGGCTTTGCGTGCTCTTAGATTGCTCAATATCAGCGGTACCGCACAGGATACATTTCACTCTGTCGTTATTATCGGCGGAAAGAAGATCCTGTCCGCAGCATTTGTTTCGCTCAGTCTGATCATCCCGTTTGCTGTCTATGGAGTCAATCTATTTGCTGGACAGTTGGATGCTTGCAATGATGGCTCGAGTAATATCACTAATCTCACAGATTGCATTCATGAGTATGCGAGTTCACCGTACAACTGGGACGTTTTGGCTCCTAGAGTGGTCAACAACCCATATTTCAACTTTGATAACTTCGGCGCGAGTCTTTTTATTCTGTTCCAAATTGTCAGTCAAGAGGGATGGACAGGTGTGATGTTTCACGCTCAGAATATTGTTGGGAAAGGTATGCTCTTAAACCTCTTAGATTCGTTGGACCTAAGTGCTAAAAATGGTAGGAATGCAACCACAACCGTTCCACTCCCAGGTCAACTCGTTGTTCTTTTTGGCCTTCAATTTGCTAGGAGCCGTCTTCGTCTTGACATTGTTTGTGTCTGTGTTTATGCGAAACTATACCGAGCAAACTGGGGTTGCTTTCTTGACTTCTGATCAGCGAACGTGGTTGGAGTTGCGGAAACTGTTGCGTCAAGTTAGACCGTCGAAGCGTCCCAATGAAAGTCCGGATTCCGAGTGGAAGAGTTGGTGCTATCAGAGATCAACTCATAAGCATGGATACTGGCAGAGAGGTGTCACAGTCTTGCTGATGCTCCATGGTGTACTCTTGTTGCTTGAATACCATCCGTCGCCAACGTCGTTAGACAGAACTAGAGGTAGGTTTCTCACGATGAGCTTACCTTGATAAAAATGCTGATGTGACGGTAAGATTGTTTCTTTTTGATTCTGGATACTATATTCATCGGCAACATCGTTGTTCGGATCATTGGCCTGACATGGACGAACTTCATCAAGAGTAAATGGGACCTATATGGGTTGCTCTCGGTCGGCGGCACGTTTATTACCACTTTACTGTTACTAGCGGGGTACCAGAATCCGACGTTCGTCCAATTGCAAAAGCTATTCCTGGTTTCTGTGAGTTATGCCGATCGGAATATCTGGTGTTTAATACTTATTTGCAATGGATAGATTGTCATCTTGTTGATACCCCGGAATGACCAGCTCGATCATTTGTTCAAGACCGCGGCTGCGTCGCTCACCTCGATTGGAAATTTAATAGCGACCTGGTTTGTTCTGTTCTTAGTTTATGCGATCGCATTGACGCAGACTTTCGGTAAGACAAAATGCTTGTGTTGATTGCCTTTTGATAACTGGTGTTAATTGTGGGTTAGGTTTAACAAAAATTGGGTCGCGTGGTAATGGTAATATGAACTTCAGAACCGTTCCCAAAGCTTTGATTCTGCTTTTTAGAATGACTTGCGGGTATGTAATCTTGATACGGTGTAGCTGTGAAGATGCGTTGCTGACGAAAAAATAGTGAGGGTTGGAACGAGATTATGAGTGATTATGAAATCCACGAACCCGCATGTGTACATGGACGTACCTTCTTCGATAGCGACTGTGGTAGCCAGGTGTATGCCAACGCTCTGTTTGTATCGTGGAATATTCTGAGTATGTATATCTTCGTGAGCATGGTGAGTAGTCGGTGTCCCCCATCGGTGTGTGGCTTGTGCTAATCAGCTGCAGTTTATCTCTCTTATTTTCGAGAGTTTCAGTTATGTCTATCAGAGATCAGGTGATTCATCGCAGGTTTCGAGAGAAGAGATCAGGAAGTTTAAACAGGCGTGGGCGAAGTTTGACCCAGATGGGGCGGGATACATTCCGAAAGACAAGTTTCCGAGGCTACTGGGAGTAAGTCACCCTTAAACCTACTCTTGATCTCTAAATCTAACGGTATAATTTACAGCAACTTTCGGGCATTTTTGCTATGAGGATTTATGAAGAACCTTTCACGGTGCATAGGATTCTCGACGACTGCCGGGTTGATCCCAATGGCGTCGAGGGAATGAAGAAAGGGACGATTGTGCATGGAATAGATTTAGAAGCACTCAACAGGCGGGTTGCCCAGATTCCTATCCATAAGATTCGACGACAGAGGCACACGTTCACGTTATTTTTTGAGGAGTGTTTGGTCTCGGCAGATAAGGAGTATGGCGTCTCATTTGAGTCGGTGCTACTTATCCTTGCTCATTACAAGATCATCAATGACAACAAGAGTCTGAGGTACGCATATTTTGAGACGCCCCATCGGTAATAGGCAGTAGGAACTGACGAATCTTACAGGTTGAAGGAATATCTACACAGACGGTATCGATTGCAGAGGGTAGAGGAGCAGGTTCAACGGAACGTTGTAACGAACTTCTTCTTGACCTTGTGAGTTTCACATCCTAGCATCAAACCGTACTCGGCTAACCCTCTCGCATAGATACTGGAGTAAGCGATTCAAGGACATGAAATCAGGCATCATCACGCCCCCATCACTACTCAGCCGCAACCCAACCACCAACGTCCCACAAATTTACATAGACGATGCCAGCAAAGTGGGTATTAATACGAGCGTCCCAGAGATCCGCATCAACACGAACTACAGCGAGGCAAGCATTCCACAGATCACCCTTAACGAGGAAGGACCTGTGACGCCGCCCAACGGACGCTCCCAATCATCCCTAGACTTCGGCGAGTCCAGTGGCTACAGCCCTATCGAATCCCCAACCAACGTAGCGTTCGGCTTTGCCGGAATCGACCCCTTCGCTGATGACGGACTCCGCCAGCGAGGCCCTGGGCGAAGAACTCCGCCCTACGGAGGAACTCCAAATCTGTCTCCTAGTGCGAGCCCGATGATTAGTCCTTGTACGAGCGTGAAGATAGGGCCTGATGCAGGTGTGGGGATGTGGCATAGCGGCGGGCTTGGACAGGGGGGGGAGGAGGAGGGCGGAGGTAGACCAAGGGAAGGGAGTGAGGTCGCTCCACAAATAGTTCTGGACGCGCTAGACGATAGTGAGTGGAGGGATCAGATCAGGAGTTTCATCGAGAGCGAGATGGCAGGTGCTGGGGGTATGAGTAGGGCAAGTAGTCAGCAGGGCAGAAGCGGGAGTGGGAATAGGAGTCCTAGATAGATAGATGATGATTATATCACGTGGAGGGTGGGGACGGCGTTTGGGTGCGGTGCGGGTTTTGTCGTTGTGTCATTAACGTTTGGTTAGTGGAAGGAAGTGTATGATAGGATGGGATGGATGCGGTGCTGTGACAATGGTGCCGTAGGGATGGAAACTCGCTAGCAAATAAACAAGCGACCTTCTTTTTCCCGATGAATCACCCCTTTGCAGGGTATAATATGCGCGGAATCGGGTGTTCCTGAGAAGATGGCACGTCAGTTTGGTGAGATGTGGTGGCGGGTTTCAGCTTGAAACGTAGAGGCGAATATATCGACATCATCATTCAGCACTACGAGTAAGTTGGGCGTACATATATACCCCTCCCGGGTATCTTACTCGCATATTTCTCTTCCCTTCCCTCCCTACGACGAACGAAATCGAAGAAATCGGGGAACTTGCTGTGCTTTCTGCGCTCTTTCCTTCCTTCATCACACTCGCTTTTTCTATTCTATTCTACCAGGCTGTGCCTTTCACTTCCTTCTCCTCCACCGCCAGAATGCGTCCGCACCTCCCCTCACTGTTGACATCTCTCCGCCCGCACCGGCGGCGGCGCTCCTCCTCCTCCTCACCGTTATCGGCTACAAGACTTTACGGCATCTTCCCGCCGCCCGATATCCACAACAACATAAACTCCGCATACGAAGATGAAGACGAAGAAGTAGAGCAGATGCTGCTGGAACCTAGGCCAATCACGCCCGGGGGGAGAGGGAGAGGGTTGTTTGAAGTTTTGGATGGAAGGTTTTAGGGTGGGATGGGAGGAAAATTGCATTTTTATGGTCGGAGTGCTCCGGGATTTATAGGACGAGAGCAGGAGATGCGTCGGCTGGCTGACATTTTTTGGGTGGATGGAAGGAGGGGTGTGTAGGGTCTCGAACGCTGACGCGCGGTGGGGTAATCGTCGGACATTACCGTTTTCATACTCGGCCGTGCTCAAGTGGCGGAGTCACCAGTAGGGATTTTCTCTATAGAGTTCAAAGAGGGATTTAAAAAGTATTCTCTTGTTTTTTCCTCTGGGTTTTGATTTGTCGCCAATACAAAAGTTTTGAATGGAAAAATACATCAAAAGTATCAGGACACTTTAAAATCAATATCAATCTGAAAAGTGACAAGTATTGTCTTTTTTCCGACTACATGTTGTCCGGAAACTATTGATATCACATCTGTTCTATACCGCAGAAATAGAGAATGAAAATATATCTAGGAAATGAAACCGATACCTGTAAAATTGTATCTAAGAATGAGACACTATGCAAAAATTATACCGGTACTTCTGCAAAACCAAAGAAAAAAATAGTCTCGCCGTGTAGTACACAGAAAAGAGGGCGGACAAAAAACTCCCAACCCCATGGCCCAGTAGCAGCGCTGATAATGCTCAACAAGAGATACAACCGTAAAAAAGGGAACACTGGGTATCCACCGTACCTTCTCACCTCATCATCATAATCATCATCATTCAACTCCACAACCACTTCACGCAGTTAGGAGCACCGCAATGACACGGCCATCCCTCACCTTCCGGTTTCGTAGCGGCCACAGTCGGAACCGTGTTCGTATACGAGAAGCACATCTCTTCGTACGCGGGGATATCCCTACAAGTAAAGATAGCGAGGTCGTAAACCTTTCCGTCTCTGCGGTCGGAGGCGACGGCATACGTCTCCAGATTCGGGTCGCACGAGTGGTTGATGAACCGGGTTACGGCACCACAGTAACGACCATCGATGGTGTAATGGTTCTCGTGATCAGCTGCTTCCATTCCAATTGAGAGCTCGTCCTGCATCTCATCCTGCAGCGTGAACTTGTCGAGGTCGTAAAGATAGCTGAGGCCGAGCCTGTTTCCCTCCTCTGCACGGCGCGAGGCTTCCTTCGGTCCAATCACCTCGCCGAGGTACAGGTCGATGAAGGTTCCCTCCTTTAGACGTTCTGGGCAGCGAATACCTAGGACAGGTTAGCACGGGAGGTTTGTGAGACGTGGGAGTACGGTACTTACCCCATCCTTTATCTTCCGTCTTGAAGATCTGTAGTTTAACTTTGCGTCCATTCTGCACGACGCGGTTGATGCAGCCGGGTCCACAGGAGCACTTGTCATTGCACTCGACGATGGCGACCTCGCTATCCCGGATCACCCTTCCGTGCTTATTGTACGCAAACTTACGGATTGCAAAGTCGTTCAAGCAATCACATTCTTCCTCTTCGACGCAGCCAGATTCGGGACATTCGCAGCCAAACGTAAAGTCCGAATCGAAGGAAGGGACGTCGTCAGACAGACGCAATGACTCGACGAACTCAAAGTCAATAGGCGGGGACGGGGACGTGTCGACTTCATTGACCAGCTGGACCTCAGGGCCCTTGAGGGCCCTAAGCTTCTTGACGAAAGCCTGATAGTCCGGATGGGCCAGGACTTCCGGGAGCGTTGGCTTTTCCACATAGGGACTCGTTTTCCGGGGACGGCCAGGTCGCTGTTCAAAAAAAGTATTAGCATTCATTCGTTCACTCGCGTCTTGCAGTGAAAGGGTGTTTACCTTTCCACTACCACCACCAAAATGGTTGGTCTGGATGTCATAAGTGACGGTAGGGCCCTTAAGACCGGCTTTGATATCCGACAAGGTCAAAGCATCTTTCTCCTCCAGGGCTTCATCTGAGGATAACTCGCCCTTGATTTTCTTGGAGTTTTTATCCCCAGAGCGGGATCCAGAAAGTGGTCTCTTCTTGTCATTCACTTGTCCATTCACTTGTCTATGCCAGGAAAGGTCAGCAACTATCATATATAATCGGGGATACAACCCACTCATTCTTGAGCTCCCAGACCTTCCGCTCCCAGGCCTTCAAGATATCCTCACAGCCTCCCAAATTATTCCTAGGTTCCCAGGTATCATAGGAAGAATCATAACCCTTCCATCTGATTCTATACAATTTCTTCCTTCCCCTCCCCTTCCCCACCTGTTAGCTATTAGAAAAAAATACCATGGAGTAAAAACAAAACCTTTCCCTCTTTCTTCTCATCAAGGATCCTCAAGACCTGATGTTGATTCTAGTCTGTCAGAGCTGCAAGCGACATTTACCCGGCGATCGCGTCAAACTGGGGCTCACCTCATATTCTGGAGGTGAAGGTGGAGAAACGCTGATGCGCGACGACGACGCAGTCTTACCGCCGCTCGCTCGTGATTTTTTGGATGATACCATGATCTGTATACGACATTACGTGAGTCAATGCTGTTTGCCGAGGTATGGGGGTGTATGGAGTTGTAGGAGGAGGGCAACTTTTACCACAATGCTTAGACCTTGTAGGGGTAAACAAACCTTGAAATGCCGGCTCTGGAATGCTGAAAATGTAAATATTACTTGTTTGATAGCTGCTAATGCTGAAAATAAAGCTTTTGAAAGTATTGTAGAAGGTTGTTTGATGATGTACAGTTGAAAAAGAAGATAGTATGATACTATAAAAATTTGAAAGTAAAAGGCAAAAATAACTGATTATATAATACTTTTAAGCTAACTTAATTGAGTAACTTACATTATAAATAAATATAAAATGTAAAGTTAAATGTAATTTTGTATATTTATTTGATTTTTATAAAAGTTTATACTTTTATAGCTAAATTTATATTTTAGTTGTTAATGTTATGATTTTCTTCCCAAAATGGCAATGTCCTTTAACAATCATCTTTTATCACACTATGTTTTATCTTATAGAGTTTATTTCAATTATATACTTTATTTTATCAGTACTATATGTATTAAGTTATATTTACTCTGGTTTATACTTCTTTTACTCTTAAAATAAGACTTTCACCATGTACTTTCACTTAAACTATCTTTAACGGTATTCTAAAGCTTTTCTACATCTGTATATATCCTCTATATACAGTTTAACTTAGAAATAGTGGATCTCCAGTTAATACAACTGCTGTTTTGTAGTCTGAAGTTGTATCCTGCACGGTCCAAGTCCTCCCATCATGAAACACCCACATACTACGGTTTTTAATGATCTGAAGCTTTATTCTACACGGCTTTAAGGATTTCCGTTATAAAATATTTACTTACCATGGCTTTTATATGGTCTGAACCTTTATCCTGCACGGCCTCAAGTTCTATCATGAAATACCCAAAGCTAATAAGAGCCCGTCCAGGGCGCGCCCAAAGGTTTCAATACCGCGGCTCACATTGTCCAATGTTGTGTAAAAGGTAAACCGGCCCTCTTGGCTAGTTCTTTGCATTTCTATCCGTCTAGAATATGTCAAAAGCACCAAAACCCTATATACCTCCATAGCATTCCCAAAACCCACCTGTCCACTTCGCCCTCTAAACCCCAGGAGCTTCATAAAGATGCCCCTTAGCCAGCACAGTTCCCAGCCCACTATGCACCTCTGCCTGAAATGGCGCGAACGGTATCCGCTCTCCATCAATACTAATATACTCCTCCTCGACGCCCTCGCGTTTATGCGGCACGATCCTGTACCCCAGGACTTTGCGATATGATACCTACATGTGTCAATTTCTCCCCCGGCAAGTCTCGAACTAGTGTCACAAACCTGCGGTAATTCAAAGTGTGTTCCCGTCTCGACTGAGAGTAGTACGGCCATAGCCTTCCGCCGGCTGACGGTGCCGTCCACACACACCAGGTCGAAGAGTCCATCGTTTGGTAGCGAGGCGGGGAAGAAGTCAGCGCCTGCGCTCACATACGCCATCTACATAGATCAGCAAGTTGTCAGAGGCGCGGCGAGTGATAACCGACATTCCCGGCGTAGAAGTTCCCCATGTTGGAGTGGTGAACGAGCTGCCAGTCTTCTGGAAGCGGGGAATTAACGGTACCGAATCGTAGTGGCGGAAGCCCACGGTTTTCGTTGTCGGGGTCGTCGTCGTCTTGCCCGATACCCTGCCGGTAGTGCTCCCGGATCGTCTCCTTGTTGTCCATTGCTACCCCCACCGCAAGATCACACGGGTACACAGTTTGCTTCCATAGGCGGTGCATGAGGCCCACCGTGAACCGGAAACCGCCCATCCACCGGAGCTCTTCGGTGCCCAGGTCTACTTCAGCTATGATTCCGAACGACTGCGAGAGGAACGAGAGGAACCGTTCCTCTCCCTGGCTTATAGACACGAGGTCGAGGGGCTTTCGTATAGACTTGATGATAGACAGCGTAGCCGCAGAAACATCCCCGGTCCCCGCCAGATTCCAGCACATGGCATTTCCGGATCCGCAAGGTAGCTGGCAGACCGCGATGCGTCTTAACGCCTTGATATCATCATCGTGCTTCGCCAAGCCATTAAAGACCTCACTTGCGACGCCGTCACCAGAACAACATATAACCGCATCGTATGCGTCGATATCAATATTTTTCGCAATCTCGATTGCATGGCCGTGGTATTCGGTGGTCTCGACATCGACAGTACAGTTTGCAGCTTCTAGGAGGGGTCGACTCTTCTTCTCGAATAGTTGCTTTGCGTAACCCTGGCCTCCAAAGGGGTTTATCAGAACCTTGAAGCGTTTCCGTAGGTGTGAATCTGTGCCGATCAGCTAGTGTCCCCAACCACATACATCAGAACCAACCCTCATATGCCGCTTGCAATAACGTCACGGCCCAATTTTCAACCTCAGAACGTGACGGTATGTCGTACGAATAGCTCAAGCTACTGGGCTTAACAGCCAACTTTGCAAACTTTGCTGCCGCAAACTTGATAGTAACATCAGAAGTCCCAACATCCACCCACAGCACATTGTAAAGCAGAATCGACGCGCTTCCGCCAGTGGCGCCTTTCCATGCATTAGCTTGCTGAATACAAAACCCGCCTAAATACTGCTTCAATAATTACCGTAGCAGCACGATCGAGATACAGATACATTCGCAGTATAATTCTCATCTAAAGTCCGCATATTAATGGCGGCGCCTACCCACGTACAATGAGCCCTCACCATGAATATGCAGCACCTTATTTCCAATCGACAATGTGAGTCCCTTTGCGATCACGAGAGAGCGTGGCGGTGGCTGTTGAGGGCCAGGGCTGAGAGGCAGTTCGGACCCTAGGAGAGGTTCCGACGACATCAGGTTTTGGGGGTAGCTAAATAAGCGCGGCTGCACGGCGAATGGGTGGCGAGTGATAACAAGTAACTATACGTGTTGGTTGTCTGTAATCGCAGGAAGAGTGAGAAAACGGGGGAGCGGATCTTTAACTGTATGTAGTAGTATTGTAATGCTGGGATGGAGGTACTGATAGATTAATTTGCAGCTACACCCACCGCGACAGCCGAGAAGCTCCTTCCATGGTTGAATCCTACCCCGTACACGAATCAAAGCGATAAAAATACTCACCGGGCCCCGCAAGACCCGAAGCCTATGGGCGAATCATCGGCAAGTAGCTCAGAAACGTTGCGGTAAGCGGCGCAAAAGCCCGATCTCGCATAAACCATGCGCCAAGCCGATGAGCCCAAGATATCAACAATCCACAATCAATAGCAAATGCGAGAAGGCTCATCGTGAAGTTGATTTTATGAGTTATACAAGAACAATGGATGAATCATAGTGGCACAGATATTTGATTAAAGATCTCCACAAAGTTTATCCACATCGCTACATATCAGATGATAATAAGGGACACATGCGGATTGCTCAGATGGTATCCCTATCCGACGACTCACAACCGCACAGCACAGATGAAATCGACGCAGGATACCCCCATAAAAGCAATATAATTAAGGTCTAGCTTGTATTTAAAACGTGGGGGACTAACTTCACCAAACACATTCTCTCACTCGTTTGCAAAAACCGATACATAAACTGGCAAGTGAAATATCTCAGATTACATTGCCAACATATCCCATCCGTCTCTTGGGCAAGTTGGGTCAATCATCTCTGACGTTTTTTCTGCTCACAATCACAGACGGCACTGAAGTGTACGGTAGACACCACAAAGAGTTTAGGCAAGCGGGAATGATGTGAAGTTGGATGAAGACCAGCACTAACTCATTGTGTAGTAGAAGAAAATGCGCAGGAGAATAGAAGACTAGTGATAGAGGCAATAGAGGTGTAGCGGCGGTGTGGTGGCGGCAGAAGGCAGACGCAGATATATATCCCAACCCTATAGCTACAGCACCCATCAGCTTGCGAAAATCCGACAGGGCTTCACTTCCCACGACAGAGCAGCAGTGGTCCAGTAGCGAAATAGGAGATACATACCTTTCCCTTTCTCCCATCTGTCTAACAGCAGAGAGCTTTGACAGAGCAGCTCTAAGAGCAGCACTCTGTCAGGGACCACCGGCTCTCCGAGCAGCAGTGATCCAAGGAGTCCCCATCAGCGTCGCAGCCAAGCCGCATCATAGACAAAGCAAAACAGGAGCACGGTAATACAACTACATGCCCTGCACCTCCTTTGGGTCATACATATCTGCTCTCTCTATGGGTTGGTGGTGGGATGCATCGCGAGGTGATGGGTGCTGTGGGCGGCCTGTCATTAAATACCTGTAGTCGCATGCTGCGTAGGGACCGCTACCGCGGTCGGAGTGTTCCTGGGCAGTCAAAATTGCGCCGGCCAACTTTGACCATTGTGAACTATAAATGTGATTTATTACTGTTCCGTTTATGACTTCGGGAGAAGTGGTTCGTGAGTGTAGATTGACACTCCGGGGACTGGATGTTTCAATATCAAATTGTCTAGCAAACTTCCGGACTCCATCCTAAACGGGAGGACATATTATCAGCTTATTTTTACAGCTTCCATCATTAATGAGGGGCTCAAAGTTAATCGGTGCGATATGATCTCGAGAATTGGCTGTTCGGAAACATATATCTAGATACAATAATCTCAAGGGATAATTACTTTAGTACAATAATATATTGGAAGCATAGTTATGATCATATATAATGTAGCACCTCTTTTCTTCCAAGATACATATCTGTAAATCTTGTGCGGTGTTTTTTTTTGGAAGAGCTCGCAGTCGTCCCCTTGATTCTGATACAGGTTTCTCTCCCGACTCAGATGCATCATCCAGACTTAGCAACGATAATCAGGTACATTATGTCCATCATTCGATATCACTCAAGGAGTCGAGATGTTCGGGGGGTTGATATCGCGTCCATCACCACCGGGTGCCTATCTGTGCTCCCAACGATCTTTGCTACATATACGTCTAACGTCAGAGAGTATTTGATATTCAAGCTTGTGGTATCAACTACTGCCTCTGTTAGAGTTCAGAATGGCACCGAATTTGTTTTAGTTAGCGTAAGCGTATACTAGATGTAAATTAGATTTCAGTGTAACAGCGGTTAGCGAAGAGTAACGCAAATTGATGTGTGCAAAAGATAGATGGAGGTTCAATTGAGGCCTCATCGTCATACGACACTAGTGTAACACCGCGGGATTATCCAAACAAAGCGTGTAAGTAGAATTTGTTGTGACTGGAGCAGAAAGAGTTCGTAACAACACCGGGAGAGTGAAGTCAAATTGTCTGATAACAAAAGAATTGAGACCGCGGCAATTAAAAGAGGACAGATTCTTTGTCGCATGCAGTGAAGTTGCTTGATGTGCATCCATCACAGAACCCAAAGCCAAGCCGAGACTAACTAGCGCAAGGGCCTCCCCCATTAGCAATTGCACGCTGGCAGCAGACCAACTACAAAAAACTCAACGAACGATCCAACCCCAAGCGGAATTGCAACCAGCGCCCCTTTCTAGTTCTTATCACGCTGCTCATCCTTCTTCCTCTTCTCCCCTTCACCTTCTCTTCAACCTCCATCCATCCCATCAACTTTCTTCATTTCACCTCACGACAACTCATCTTCAAACTACCGTCCTTGTTTATCGCCTAATCTTCGGTACGTTGAAGTCCCGTCTGACACCCCCGCTCTGCGCGTTGTGTCTGTTTATTTTTTTTCCTCTTTGCCACCTGTAACAACGCGTCGTCTCACGAGCTTCTCACCCTCATTTACTGCCACCTCGAAGCTTAGAAGCTCTGTAGCTAATATCAATTATAGTAATTAGTCAATATGCGTGAGATTTTGCACATCCAGACCGGTCAGTGTGTACGTATAACCTATGATCCTTAAAAAGTGTCATCAAATCCATCTCATTGAGCTGGATATACTTCATAAACTGGTTTCTAACCGTCTTTTAGGGTAACCAAATTGGTGCCTCTTTCTGGCAGACCATCTCTGGCGAGCACGGTCTCGATGGCTCCGGTGTGTAAGTATTTTAACGTCTGTTGTAAATCTCTACGGTATTGACTGTTCTGCAGTTACAATGGTACCAGCGACCTTCAGCTCGAGCGTATGAACGTCTATTTCAATGAGGCGGCTGGCAACAAGTACGTGCCTCGCGCCGTGCTCGTCGACTTGGAGCCCGGTACCATGGATGCCGTCCGTGCTGGTCCTTTCGGTCAGCTCTTCCGTCCCGACAACTTCGTTTTCGGGCAGTCTGGTGCTGGTAACAACTGGGCCAAGGGTCATTACACGGAAGGAGCCGAACTCGTAGACCAGGTTTTGGATGTTGTCCGTCGTGAGGCTGAGGGATGCGACTGCCTCCAAGGTTTCCAGATCACCCACTCGCTCGGTGGTGGTACTGGTGCTGGTATGGGAACACTTTTGATCTCCAAGATCCGTGAGGAGTTCCCCGACCGAATGATGGCTACTTTCTCCGTCGTTCCCTCGCCCAAGGTGTCTGACACAGTTGTTGAGCCCTACAACGCCACTCTCTCTGTACATCAGCTTGGTATGTTTTCTATTACTGGCTTAGATCTATAGAATCTAACTGGCCTGCAGTTGAGAACTCCGATGAGACCTTCTGTATCGATAATGAGGCTCTTTACGACATTTGCATGAGAACTCTTAAGCTGGCCTCCCCATCCTACGGAGACTTGAACCACCTTGTCTCAGCCGTCATGTCTGGTGTTACTACCTGTCTGCGTTTCCCTGGTCAGCTTAACTCTGACTTGCGGAAATTGGCTGTCAACATGGTTCCCTTCCCTCGTCTTCATTTCTTCATGGTCGGATTCGCTCCTCTCACTTCTCGGGGCGCCCACTCCTTCCGTGCCGTCACCGTTCCGGAGCTCACCCAACAAATGTACGACCCTAAGAACATGATGGCCGCATCTGACTTCCGTAACGGTCGTTACTTGACTTGCTCTGCCATCTTCCGCGGCAAGGTCTCCATGAAGGAGGTCGAGGACCAAATGCGCAACGTGCAGAACAAGAACTCTTCTTACTTCGTTGAGTGGATCCCCAACAACGTGCAGACCGCTCTCTGCTCGATCCCTCCTCGTGGATTGAAGATGAGCTCTACCTTTGTTGGTAACTCTACCAGTATCCAGGAGTTGTTTAAGCGTGTCGGAGATCAGTTCTCTGCTATGTTCAGGCGTAAGGCTTTCTTGCATTGGTACACTAGCGAGGGTATGGACGAGATGTGAGTTTCCCCGACTTTTATGATGATGAATCCATCCTTACAATTTCTCAGGGAGTTCACTGAGGCCGAGTCCAACATGAACGATCTTGTTTCCGAGTACCAGCAGTACCAGGATGCCTCTGTCTCGGATGACGAAGGTGAGGCATACGAGGAGGACCAGCTTGCTGGTGGTGATGAGGAGTAAGGGTTTAGTTAATGATACCAAAATGTGGGATTCCGGATGTGGGGCGACTACAGATATCGCAGGGAGGAGAGTGGGAGGATTCCTGACGAGGGCGTGTCCTTATAGTTTAAGAAGGAACTTGTCTCCCAACTTTAGCTTGCGTGCTGTTGTCCACTTTCGTGATGCTTCGATCTTCCTTTTCTGTAATGATGTTGACTTCTATGCTCTTATAACCCTTTCATGAATGCTTATTCCTGTTGGCAATTCCGAGTTCCAGTTTACTCACTCTTCAATGAAAAGTCCTCTTAACTGTAAATTAATAGCGCGTAATTTCACGAAGATGAAGGACTCAGACATGTACTTCGACCTTACGCGACTTTCAGGTGTACCGCGCTCCGAGACTAGATTTTCATGCGGGTTCGGTTAACTGAACTAGCTTAGCGTGCCACCCGCCCACCACCCCACCAAAGAGGGGCAGCAAACAAGCTGGGTGCAAGGAAAAAATTGTCAAAAGTCTCCTCCTTCACCTCCCCGCTCTCCTCCATCCTGATACCAACTACTATATATTGCCTCTAGGCTCCTACATCCGTTCAGTCTACCAACACCTCAATTGATCTTTAAAATGGCAAAGGATAAGGTAAATTCACCCCGTGCCCCGCATATATATTCCTATCATAACAAAGAAGCTAATCAATTAACTGGTAGGTCTGTCTCGCATACTCGTAAGTGACCCCAATATGCTAGATTTAGCCCTCTTCTAGTTTTGCATCGTCCTCTCCACAATTGGATACAGCTAACAGAAAATTTACTGTAGTGGCGGTCTTGATACCAGCTGTATCCTTGGTCCGTACCGCCTCTTTCTTTGCGCATTGTTGCAGTCAACATTGTCTCTGACTCATTATTATAGCATGGCTCTTGGAGGCTGGATATGAAGTTATTTGCTTTAGTAAGTGCTCAATTCACCCCAATTGGTTGCGCGGAGACTTACGGATGGTTCAATCCAGTGGCCGATGTTGGTCAAGAGGAGGACTTCGAGGCTGCCAAGGCCAAGGCTTTGAAGATTGGTGCTACCAAGGTCTACATCGAGGACCTTCGAAAGGAGTTTGTCGAACAGCTTTGCTTCCCTGCCATTCAGTGCAACGCCATCTACGAGAACGTATACCTTTTAGGTACGATTCCTCAATTCTTCCACGCATTGGCCATGTGACTCATCTTTCTTAGGAACTTCTCTCGCCCGTCCTGTCATCGCCCGTGGTCAGATTGCAGTCGCCCAGAAGGAAGGATGTGTCGCTGTTTCTCACGGTTGCACTGGTAAGGGTAACGACCAGGTCCGCTTCGAGCTTGCATTCTACGCCCTCCAGCCTGATATCAAGGTTATCGCGCCATGGCGTATGCCCGAATTCTATGAGCGTTTCGCCGGACGCAACGACCTCCTCGAGTACGCCGAGAAGAAGGGTGTCCCCGTCTACCAGACCAAGGCTAAGCCCTGGTCCATGGATGAGAACCTTGCACACTGCTCCTATGAGGCTGGTATCCTTGAGGACCCCGATGTGGAGGCTCCCAAGGACATGTGGAAGCTCACCGTCGACCCCACCGAAGCCCCCGATAAGCCTGAGGACTTCACCATCCACTTCCAGAAGGGTCTCCCCGTCAAATTGGAGTACGAGAACGGAAAGACCGTCACCAAGCCACTAGAATTATTCTTGGTCGCTAATGCCATCGCCCGCCGTAACGGTGTCGGAAGAATCGATATCGTCGAGAACCGCTTCATTGGTCTGAAGTCCCGTGGTTGCTACGAGACCCCTGGTCTCACCATCCTTCGTTCCGCTCATATCGATCTTGAGGGACTGGTTCTTGACCGTGAGGTCCGCGCCCTTCGGGACCAGTTTGTCACCTACAACTACTCCAAGGTCCTCTACAATGGTCTGTACTTCTCGCCCGAGCGTGAGTTCTTAGAAGGCTCTATTGTTGCTTCCCAGAAGAGCGTCAACGGAACCGTTAGGTGCAGGGTGTACAAGGGTAACTTCAGCGTGTTGGGACGAAGCAGTGAGACCGAGAAGCTCTACGATATGAGTGAGAGCTCCATGGATGAGATTGGAAGCTTCGCCCCTCAGGACACTACCG
>Ga0307515_10001426_pt1 | contig 54094 bp, 33 predicted proteins | sample 17_EM_MG_FD_194513 | JGI IMG/M metagenome (GOLD analysis project Ga0307515, IMG submission 194513) | Populus trichocarpa ectomycorrhiza microbial communities from riparian zone in the Pacific Northwest, United States - 17_EM | ecosystem: Host-associated > Plants > Roots > Unclassified | place...
TACATATCATTTTATGGTTTTTTTTTTAATGACCGGACATTGTTGTCCATTTCTCCCTAATTCATATATGTGTAATTCATCATTTTTAATCATAAGTATATCCACAACCACATGCTACAACCATACCTTCATTCACTTGGTTCATAACCATGCAAATTTATCAATCACATAACAAAATCAAATCATTAACATCGACATGAATTCTGTTTCAACACAAGTGTGTTCCTAGGAGTTCAACAAGGTCACAATCCATGCATTCTATCATTTCATCTCACATTTCATACAAGTTCATTAATGTAAACACCAAAAAAAAAAATTACAGCCAGAAATGACTCCACCATTACTGCCGATTTTGGCTGCTGATTTCAGAATCGGCAGCGGTAAAGTTTTTGGCTTCCGATTTCAGAATCAGCAGTGGCATATTTTGGCTTTTTATTTTTGAATCGACATTGACACAGTTTTTGGCTGTCGATTTCAAAATTAGGAACAACACAGTTTCGCTACCTATTTCTGAATTGACAACGACATTGTAAAACCTAACAAAAATTGGTGTTGGATTGCCCTATCCTAGAAGAGAATGAGAATAGAAACCAATTTAAGATAACATAAAAGGGAGATAAGGACAGCCTTGGTCCAGTGCCTAAACACTCCAGCACACTTTTGGGGGCTATAAATACAAGGAGAGAGAAAAGGTGACTCTTCACTCTTCCCAAAATGAGCTCCATGCTTTCCCCCCCTTCCCTCTTCCCAAAATGAGCTCCATGCTCCTGTCTTCTCCTCCTTTCCAAAGAGATCTCAACAAACTCTGTTGCATATGCCTCCTTAGACGTGTGAGAGAGAAGGGACAGCTAGAGGGAGGGTTGAACACCTGCAAACATGGAAGGAGAGGGAGTCTAGAACTGGTGGGAAGCTGATTGGAGGGGAGAAATCGAGAGGGAAGAAGAAGAAGAAGAAGAATCGAGTGAAGAAGGGAAGAATGTTGTCAACCTCTTTCCTAAAACTACTTAGATTTATGAGGTATGAACCATGCCACATCTCCATTTATTCTTGGGACTTTGGGGCAGAAAAAGAAGAAGACAACCCTAAAATCAGATGGAATTGAAAAAGTATGTGCTGGAATTGAATTTGCATGAGTGTGTTTAAGCTAAATTCAGGTGACTTTGCTGGAAACTAGTGACAAAATTGTGTTGTCTGCAGCGAATTAGCGTTCGCTGTCAAAATTGTGTTGTCTGCAGCGAATCAGTGTTCGCTTTGCTGCTGAAATTGTGTTGCCTACAACGAATTAGTGTTCGCTACCGAAACTATCTTGTCTGCAACGAGCCAGTGTTTGCTGCTGAAATGGTGTTATCTATAGCAAGCCAGTGCTCGCTACTAAAATTATATTGTCTGTAGCAAATTAGTGTTCGCTGCCAAAATTATGTTGTCTGTAGCGAATCACCATTTCCTGCTGAATTCTGGAGTTTGCAGCGAACTAGCTTTCGCTGCCGAAATTGTGTTGTCTGTAGCGAATCAGAGTTTCCTGCTGAAATTGGGTTATGTGCAGCGAAGCAGTGTTCGCTGTTGAAATTGTGTTGCTTATAGTGAAACAATGTTCGCTGTCGAAACTATGATGTCTGTAACAAGCCAGTGTTCACTGCTGAAATTGTGTTATCTGAAGCGAATCAGAGTTCGCTGCTGAAATTGTGTTGTCTACAGCGAATCAGTGTTCGCTGCGGAAACTTTGTTGTCTGCAGTGAAGGATTGTTCGTTGCCAAAACTATATTGTCTTCAACGAAATAGTGTTCGCTGTGAATTCTATTGTCTGCAGTGAAGTAGTTGTCACTGTAAAAGTGTGTTGTCTGCAGCGAATCAGTGTTCACTGTCGAATTTCTATTGTCAGTCACAAACTAGTTTTTCTAACTAAATTCTGCAGCAGATTATGTATCTGAAATGGCCTGGTGATTAAAATGATTGCTTTGTGTGATGGTAATATGTGGAACAATAGAACATGAACTTGTGTATGCTTGAGACATGTGTAATGACGAGTTATGTGTGATTACTGAATACAAATGTACTGATTTATGGCCATTGATGTTTTAGGTGGTGCATCCGGGATCAGACCTTTGTCAGGACAAGGATACCTTATGGGTGGAACAGGTAGGTAATTTCCACCTTTTTCTCGTATGATGTTAATGCTTTGAAATGATTTACTTATGGATGATATAGTATTGAATCTGTGATGAATGATGTAATGACGATGAAATGTTTGAGTGAATTCTTGACGGATGTTGTAACGACTATGAAATGTTGATCGAGTTCTTGATGAGTGTTGAAATGATGATGAAATTGCTAATGTTTTGAAATGACTTGTTGAGGAGGATATATATTATGGTGTTGCGATGAATAATAAACCGATTATGAGTTGTTAATTGAGTTGTTATGAAATTGGGCTGCTGACGATTGTCAAATCGATTATGGAATGTTGATTGTGATTGTTGATTAACTTGGGCTAATGGCATCCAAGATGGACTACCGAATTGTGATTGTTGGTTAGACTGGCTAATGGCATTCAAAATGAATAATTGGGTTGTGGGTGTTGATTAGCTTCAACTAATAACATCCGAGATGGATGACCAAATTGCGCATGGTGATTAGCTTCGGCTAATGGCATCCGAGATGGATGATCGGGTTGTGGTTGATGATTAGTTTTGGTAAATGGCATCCTAGATGAATGGTAGAGTTTAAATGTTGCGATTAGTTACGGCTAAAAGTATCCAAGTTGGATGACGGGGTTAAGGTGAAGTAATTAACCCCGACCGATGTTAAACTACTGCCACACAACTCCTATGGAGAGATTGGGGTGTGTGAGTGAGAAAAACATACTTAACAAATAATAAGAGATGTACAATGAATATAAGAAATGAAAGAATTACGATTGTTATGCTTCAAATAGAGAATAACGTTAGTTCTGTTAACGGTATTCGAGACGGATGACCGGGTTTTAGTATTGTAATTAGCCACGGTAATTGACAAATTATTAAAGGTGGTATTTATGTAAGTAAGAAGAAAATGAAAGAATTATGCTCTTTGGTCCATGAATGAAATGTAACGTTGATATTGCTTTATTATGTTTTTAAATTGCTTATAATGCTTGAAATTATCTTGTGCTATAACAGGGACATCATACCACCATGGCGTGTAAGGAAATTTGTTTCACGACTCACACATTTTGAAAAGAACTGTATATTCGCATGTTATAGGTGATATGAATTCTATATGAACAGACGAGCTAATCGCTTAATTAGTCGTCCGACCCCTTTTGTAAAGACTTGTAATGAAAAATTGAAATGAAACATGGATGTGTATGTGTGAACATGTAGATGTGATATGTATGAATATATGTATGTGCTATTCTTCTTATGAGGATGTAATGTTGTGAAATTACATTAGGTCAGGATAAACGAAAGTATTAGTTGTGTAACTTGTAGTTCGACATGAGGTCATTTTATTCCATATTCCACTCATCCTTTCAATTTGATCGGCCCCCCTCTTAGGTTTACACACTCAAAGTTACTCATATACACACATATTTCTTTTGTAAGAGTTTATCCTCGTGTTCTTCTATTCATTATTCTACTTAGAACTCCATATTTTATCATTCTTGAAATCATGAGTGCAAGAACCCTAAGCCTTCTACTTTGAGGTTTCATCCCCTCCTTATCCCGAAATCATGATGTAGTAACCAGTCAAGGAAGTGATATTCCTCTTACCTAGGATAGGCCGGTTTTCCTTCCCCCTTTTCCACCTAGAGCAGGCCAGTTTGTTCTCCTTAATTCTTGCTTAGCATAGGTTAGCCTTTTACTTAAATGTTTTGTCGGGTTTTACATTCTTCCCTCTTAATATAAATTTCATCCTTGAAATTATGGAGGTTTCGTATCCCATACCTGGTTGTTCAAACAATTTGGGGTATTTCTTCCTTATTTCAGACTCATCTCCCAAGTCTCCTCTTCTATTTGAGAGCTCCATCATAAGACTCTAACAATGTGAATCTTCTTATTATGTAGTTCTTTCACTCCCCAATCTAGAATTATTATGGGCCTCACTTTGAGTGTTAAGTCTTCCTTGACCTGTACAGGAACTTGGGGTAGAACTGGAGTGGGATCTATGTCGGTCTTTCGTAGCAAGGAGAAATGGAACACATCGTGAACCTTGGCTAACTGCGGGGGAAAGTTTGTAGCATATTGGCCTAATTCACTGCAAAATTTAAAATGGTCTGATGAAGCGGGGAGCTAGCTTTCCTTTCAATCCAAACCTCAAATTGTTCTTCCACAAGGCTACCTTGAAGAACACATAATCCCCTACACTAAATTTGAGGGGTCTCTTCTTCACATCTGTATACTACTTTTGTTTGTCCTGTGCGACTTTTATTCGATCCTTGATGGTTCTCACTTTCTCCGTGGTGACCTGAACCAATTCCATGCTATACAACTTCTTGTCCCAATTTCTTCCCAACATAAAGGAGTCATGCACCTCCTACCATATAAGGCTTCATACGGGGCCATCCTTATTGTGGCCTGGTGACTATTTTTATATGTGAACTCCACTAATGTTATGTGCTTTTCCCAGTTTCCTTTAAACTCTAACACACACGCCCTTCATAGGTCTTCCAAAACTTAGATGACTCTTTCCGATTTGCCATTGGTCTGGGGGTGAAACACAATACTCATATCCAATCTTGTCCCTCAGGCGTGTTGTATGCTTGGCCAAAGACAAGAAGTGAACCTAGGATCCCAATCTGAGACAATAGATATGAGAATCTTATGGAGCCGCACTACCTCATTTATGTATATCTTGGCAAGTTTGTCTACCAAATCAGTCATCTTTATTGGCAGGAATAATGCAGACTTCGTCAAGTGGTCCACAATGACCCATATTGCATCATTCCTTTTCTTTTCTTTAGGAAATGCCAACACAAAATCCATGGTGATCATCTCCCACTTCCATTCTAGGATTTGTAGTGGTTGTAATGGTCATGTTGGCCTTTGATGTTCAACTTTAATTTGTTGTCATATACCACACTTCGACACATATTTAGTTATTTCTCTCTTTATGTTAGGCCACCAGTAGTGGAATTTCAGGTCCTGGTACATCTTGGTGCTGCTATGATACATGGTGAATTTGGATTCATGTGCTTTTTGTAGAATCATCTATTTAACCATCTCTTCATCAAGTACATACAAACATTGTCCCATCATCTACGTTCCACCATCTGCTATTCAAAACGAAATTTCTATCATGACCTCTATTTTCTTCCTATTCTTGGACCCTTCAATGTCGTTGGATTGGGCTCATAGTATTTATTCCTGATACGTTGGCCGCACTATCAGCTAAGCTAATAGTTCTCCTCCTGAGTTAATACCAAATTCTGCACCCATCTCTTTCAACTCCGTTAGTTGTTGTTCCCCCCCATAATGCTAGGTGACGACTCCTTAAACAAGATTTTTTCCAACCAAAGAACAAGATTCTAGAAATCTGTCATTTTAATTTTTTAAGGCCATCACAATGTCAGGTGCGGCAATGATCTAGTACATTTTTTCATTACACTAACAATTTGCTTTTAATTCATCTATCATCAATTTCTATAATTTCCCACTTGTCAACGCAGCAATCTTGTCCAATAATAACTGATTCTATTAGTTGTCTGTTCTTAGGGCACCAGTTCCATTCCAGAATACGGGTCCAACTAACAGCCCATTCACAGGGCACCAATTTCAAACCAGGACACTGGTCCAACCATCAGCCCATTCATAGCAAGCTGGTCTAATCATCAGCCCATTCACTGGGTGTTAGTCCCAACTAGGAACTGGTTCACCCATCATTCAAACACTACATATAAATACTAAAATTTGAACTGCATCTTATTATGAGTTAAGCTAAAGAATTAAAAGAGACTTTAAATTAGAGATCTAAGTGTCAGACACCTACCTGAAATCTGTGCTCTGCTAGTCGTCCCCTACTCTTGTTTATTTCTCACAATCTCACCGTACCAATAGTTGCACAAATTTAAATTTTGAGTCTTAACCACACATACACTCATATACGTACTGTTTTCATTGCCTTAATAATTCAACATTTTGTAATAAAAAACAATTCCAAACAAAAGTTACTAATTTACAAGTTTTAGGTGGCTCAACATAACAGATTCCAAACACTATTTAGTAGTTTAAGTATAACCAGAGCTATAGAACTTGGTTTTATACATGGTTTATTTCTTTAGAACACTAGAACATGGGTCTACAATGTTTGCGAAGATGAATATACCTAGTTTTTCTATCTACATGTCTAAATTCACAAATTTCAGAAACCAAAAAATATGTCCTGCTAATTTTTGGTTTTGACCGATCTTCGGTTTTGCTTCCATATTTAGTGTTTGTCACTCCACATTAAGCAAGGTAAATTTCATTTGAAAGGTAACATCTATGTCTACATCTTTCACGAGGGAAATTATCTCAAATTCAGTCATCTTAGGGTTCAAATCTTAGTAGAGAAATTGAGAGATAACCTATCCAGTTTTGATTTCTAAGTTCAACAAGTATAAATTTGTTTCCCATGCATTTTTCCGTCATTTCCGGCCACTATAAACACAAAATGCCTCCACCTATCATTATTTAACAAAATTCTTAAACCTATACTAAGATGTTCTGAAATCTCAATTATTCAAAGAAAACACAAATAAATTCAAGTGACTTAATAAGAGCTTGTTACCTTCTATTACAATGAAAATGAGTCAAGAGATTGAGAACAACCACTTTTCTTCTTCCCCTTCCTTCCTTCTTCTAACCCTTCCCTTTTCACTAGTAAATTCTCTAGGTTTTCTCAAAGTTTTCTTCCTAAATCTTACTTGAAGCACTCTTAGCTCACTTACTCTAACTTTTGTTTGGATTCAAAGGATTAATTTACAATCTTTCCTCTCAATTTTTTTCTCTTCTCTTTCTTCCTCTCCTTGGCCGGCCATTACTCTAGGAATTTCTAGAGATTTCTTCTTATTTATAATTATGTTTTTTCCTTATTTACATCTTACCCCCTTATATTTACTTTTATTTTCACATTGACCCCACCATTTCTTTTATTATTACATTGACCCAACTACTTCTCTTTCTCTTACTAACTCTTTACTCCTTTATTATTTTTTTCAATTTCACCCCTCTCATTATATAACTTCTCTTTTAATCTAATTAATTAGTTTAATTTAATTCTTTCTCCACATCCATTGTATTTAATTTAATTTTACTAAATCAAGATGAGATTATTTTATTGGAGGGTTTACATTCTCCCTTCCTAAAAAATTTCGTCCTCGAAATTAAAATTTTATACCTGAGTTTAGAAAAGTCTACGGTACTTCCTCCTCACCTCTGCCTCCTTTTCCATGTTTTTTCCTCAATTTGAGAACTCCTCCATAACACCTTGACCAAAGGAATTTTCTTATTTCAAAGCTCCTTTTCACTCCGATCCAAAATCTTCACAGGTTTCACTTCTAAAGTCAAATCTTCTTCAATCTCTATAGGAACCTATGGTAGCACTCGAGCCGGGCCTATCTCTACTTTCCGTAACATAGAAACATGAAACACATCATTGATCTTGGTCAATCTCTGCTTTTCGTAACGCCAATTGATACGCCACAGGTCCAATTCTCTTTACCACTTCACAGGGCCCGATGTACCTTGGTGCTAACTTTCCCTTCATACCAAATCTTAACATGTGCTTCCATGGAGCGACTTTCAAGTATACTCGGTCTCCTACATTAAATTCAAGAAGTCTCCTTCGCTTGTCAGCATAACTTTTCTGCCTGTCTTAGGCTGCTTTCATACTATCCTTTATAACCTTAACTTTTTCCGTTGTCATCTAAATAATTTCAGCTCCAATTAAACTCTGGTCACCTACTTCTTCCCAACATACAGGAGTCCGACACCTCCTACCGTACAAAGTTTCATACGGGGCCATTCTTATAGTGGCTTGATGACTATTATTATAAGTGAACTTCATTAGGGGTAGATGATCTTTCCAATTACCACCAAACTCCAATACGCAAGCTTTTAATAAATCTTCTAGGATTTGAATTGTTCTCTCAGTTTGCCCATCAATCGGAGGATGAAAAGTTGTGCTCATATTCAAACTATTCCGAAAGCATGTTGTATGCTTGGCCACAACTGAGAAGTAAACCGAGGATCCTAGTCTGAAACTATCGATACAGGTACTCCATGCAACCTTACCACTTCATTTATATACAATCAGGCCAATTTATCAATTGAGTCGGTCATTTTCATCAATAAAAAGAGAGTAGACTTGGTCAATCTGTCTATTATCACCCATATAGCATCATTGCCCTTCTTCCCTTTAGGTAAACCAAATACAAAGTCCACAGTGATGTCCTCTCATTTCCACTAGGGTATCAACAACGACTACAAAGGCCTGCCGGCTTCTGATGTTCTGCCTTTACTTGTTGGCAGATAGCACAACTAGTTATGTATTTAGCTATTTGTTTTTTCATATTTGGCCACCAATACAACTCCTTCAAATCTTTATACATCTTAGTACTTCTAGGAAGCATATTATGTTTGGTCTCATGCGCCTCTTTCAACAATTCATCTTTCAAAGCCATGTCTTCCGGTACATACATTCTTTTTCCCATTACCACCATTCCATCATCTAAGATTTGAAAAAGAGTTTTAACCTCAAATTCAATCTTATATTTTATCTTACTAACTTCAATATCATTTTGCTGAGCCCCTAATATTTTTTCCAGAAATACCGATCTCACTTTCAATTGAGCTAACAAAGAACCCTCGGGTCCAATCTCCACCTTGGCATTAATGTTCCTTAACTCTAACAATTTTTTTTCATAACAATTATTTGATTCCAAAGTTAATATCTTATTTTTACAACTTAGAACATCCACCACAACATTTGCTTTTCCCGGGTGATAATCTATCACACAATCATAATCTTTAATCAGTTCAACCCATTGTCTTTGACGTATATTTAACTCCTTTTGAGTCATTAAATATTTTAAACTTTTATGATCGGTAAAAATTTGAACCCGAGACCCATACAAGTAGTGTCTCCACACTCGTAAGGCAAATATTATAGCGGCCAATTCTAAATCATGAATTGGATAGTTGACCTCATGAGACTTCAACTGTTTAGAAGCATAAACAATCACCCTCTCATGTTGCATCAGTACGCACCCTAAACCCTTTTTGGATGCGTCACTATATACCACAAAACCTTTTGTTCCTTAGGGTAAAGCTAACACTGGTGCAGTGGTAAGCCTCTTCTTTTGTTCTTGAAAACTCTTTTTACATTCGGGTGTCCATTCCCACTTTGTTTCCTTCTGAGTCAATCAGGTCATTATGGTTGCTATAGTAGAAAATCCCTCAATAAATCTTCTATAATAACTAGCCAACCCAAGAAAACTACGAATTTCAGTCACATTAGTGGGCCTTTCCGATTTTAACATTGCCTCCACTTTTCTTGGATCAACAAATATCCCTTCAACCGATATAACATGCCCTAAGAAAGTCACCTCCTTTAACCAAAATTCATATTTACTCAACTTGGCATACAACCGATGTTCTCTTAAAGTTTGTAAAACCTCCCTCAAATGTTATTCATGTTCCAAATATGTATTGGAATACACCAATATGTCATCTATAAAAACCACCACAGACTTATTCAAGGTCGAAATACTTGATTCATCAAATCCATAAATACAACAGGAGCATTTGTCAACCCAAAAGGCATCACCAAAAACTTAAAATGCCTATAGCGGGTCCTAAAAGTGGTCTTTGCTACATCTTATTCTTTAATTCTTAATTGGTAATACCCCGATCTCAAATCTATCTTTGAAAATATCCTAGCTCCCTTGAGTTGATCAAATAAATCATCTATTCATGGAAGTGGATATTTATTTTTTACTGTCACCTTATTCAACTGTCTGTAATCAATATAGAGTCGAAGAGTTTCATCCTTCTTCTTTACAAATAACACAAGGGCTCCCCAAGGTGAATTACTTGGACGTATGAACCCCTTTTCTAACAATTCCCGTAACTGTATTTTCAGCTCAACCAGCTCCGTCAGTGCCATTCTATATGGTGCTTGGGCTATAGGGGATGTACCCGGTAGTGTATCTATTGAAACTTCTACTTCTTTCTCTAGGGGTAATCCTGGTAGTTCCTCCGAAAACACATCCGAGAACTCTCTTACTATGGGGATGCTGGCCAACTCACCTTTTCTTCCATGGACATCCACCACTAAGAGGAGGTAAACCTCGCATCTTTTCCTCATCATTTTTTGTGTCGTCATAGCATAAATAAGACAATTTGGTATGAGATTTCTTTCTCCTCGAAAAACTACTCTCTCACCCATAGATCCATAAAATGTTACTATTTTTGCAAAGTAGTCCATTTAGGCCCTATACTTACCCAACCAATCCATTCCCAATATAATATCAAAATCATGTATCCCCAATGGAATCAAATCTACATGCGTCTCACACCCCATGATTTCAAGTTTAATACCCATATATATTATATCAATGTCTACATGTTTCCCTAAAGGTGTACTAATGGTAAACCATTTCCCAACTCTACTTGGACTCTTTCCTAATTTTCCTACTGCCTTATATGCAACAAATGAATGGGTAGCTCTAGGACCAAATAACACATAGATAGGCAAATGGTTTAACAGCAAGGTACCTGCAACAACATCAGGGGTAACCCGAGCCTCCTCTTGCATCATGGTGAACACCCTACCCTGGATTTGATCCCTTTATGTCTTGACACAACCTCTATTTCCACTGGCTCCAGACTGAGTCTGTCTAGCCGATCGATCCACTGTAATCGACTACTCCTGACTTTGTATCTGCTGTTGTGTCTGAATAAACTCTAACCTCCAAAGGCAATCCTTTCTAACATGTCCATGGCAGTAATAACATTCCTTGCCCAAATATAAGAAATCCCTCCATCTATGCTCTCCTCGACATACATAACACCGCCCTAGTGTAGTGGAACAGTCTCCAGGATGCTTCTGTCCACACCATATACATAAAGGATAAACAATTGACCTCTACTCTGACATCCTGTCGCACCCTCGCGAGTAGTGCGACGTCGTGGCGACCATCCCTAGGAGTAGGGATTCATGTTGGGGTCTTTGTTTTGTGAATAAGGGAGTCGCCACCTAGTATTATGGTCACTAGAAACCCTAACTGGTCTTTCAGAGATTCTAAGGCAAGGGACTGGTTGCATAAAGGGAAGGTTTTAGCACCCCTAGTACGCCCTACCTAAGAAAAGCTGCTTAGTGTTTGGTTTGCCTTATGATTGCTATGGTGTTGGTATTCTCTAATCAGTTTTCCTAGGATAGGTTTGCTATGATGAATGGACTTGGGTTCAAAAGTCTAAAAGAGAGAACCCTTGGCCAATATGGATCATACCTTTAAATATGTCTATAGAGTGCCAAAGAGGACCGATGCAGATCTTTTGAAATCTGTGTTTGATTTGAAATAAATTTACAACCTATGAATTAAGAGACAGCTAAGATAGAAATCTAAGGAGATTCAGTGTGCTTAAAAGCTCATTTTCCCTTAGTATTTCAGGTGTTCGCGACTTGTAAATCGCAAGGAAGAGAAACAAAAAACTAAGTTAGCAATCTAAGGAAATTCAAGGTGCTTTAAAAGCCTATTTTTGCCTAAGTATTTCTTACTTTCATGACTCATAAACCGTGAAACAAAAATTGAAATGTCCCCAATTATAATTGAGGCTTCTCTCAAGGATGTGCAATTAAATTGTTCTATATAATATTTTGGGCATAAATATACTCTTATGTTAAAAATGAACAAGTTGTATTACCCTCAATAATATTTTGGACATTTACTTTTCATAGGTTTCTTTGTCCTTATATTATTAAAGGATAATGACTTATTATTCCTAGGAAAAATATTTTGGATATTAACCATTTGGGGTTTCTTTATCCAAATATTAATAATGAATAATAGCAAATTATTCTAATAATATTTTGGATATTAACCATTTTGGGATTTCTTTATCCAAATATTAATAGTGAATAAAGATGAATTCCCTAAAAATAAGATTTTTATATTTTTGAAATATTGGCCAACACCTTGTGGAGTTTTACAAACATGTTGTAAAATCTAGAATGCAAGAAAATAATTTTTTTGTTGTGTTTAAGAAATCCATGCGAAAACACATTTTCAAAACTTCAAATATTTGTTTTTTTATATGAAAGGAATGTTAAAAATATGTTAGGGTATTGGTCATATGTAACAAACAAGAAAACCTTTTTTTTTTGGGGGGCTGGGTCCAGCTCGACCCATGTGGCTGGGCTGAACCCAGCAGGCCTAGCCGGGTCACTACCTTGGGCTAGTGACCCGGCTGGGCTAACAAAGGCATGCGTGAGTTTCCTCAAGCGTGCATTGCCTGGTTACTGTTAATTCACTTGAACAGTAATAACGTAACTAAGAATGCATGCAAAGCTAGGAAGAACAGACCTGGAGGCGGAAGCGAAGGGACTACAATGATGTTGAAGGCGTGTTGGCTGATCTATCAGTATCCTCATATGTTTTTAGCCCATTTTTCCCTCTATTCTCTGTTAGCGTCCGTCTCCTATGTTTTTTTTTGCTTCTTCGTCCCTCCCTCTCTACTGGTTTTAGCTCTTTTGTTCTCCCCTGTTCTGCAGATTTGTTTGCAGAAAATGGAGCAAAGACCAAAAGGCAGTCCCTGCTTGCTCTAGCTTTTGATGATTTTAAGAAACCTTAATCTTTTCCGTTGTTCCTTTCTAATCTCCCTCTCCTTCCTCTCCTCTGTTCTCTTTTCTGCCTCTATGTGTTTTTTTCTTCTCTGCCTCTCTTTCTCTGTCTAGTGTTGTTTGCCTCTCTCTTGTTTCTCTTCTCTCTCTTTTTTTTCTTCCTCTCTCTTTTAGGTCAGTAGAGGAGGTTTATATAGCCTAATCACAACTCTTATTAGGAAACGAATATTACATTAATTCTGGGATGTAATCTCGGGAGATCAATTAAAGCAAAAATAGGAAACTAAAATATTCTGATTGATCCTGTGATCTCGGTAATTATTCTCCACGTGTAGAATCCCAGCCATTAAATGATGGTGCGGCTCTCCTCTGCATTCTTCCACAGCTGGAATAGGTGTTCAAAGCAGTTGCCTTTGGACCAAAGATGAAAAAAAACTGGATTGTTGCCGGGTTTGTTGCGTGCAGAACATTGGTTTGTTCTGGATGCAACGTAATTAATTACCCAGGTTTGGGTTCCTTCTAATTTCAATATTCAATTAAATCCCTAATTTTAACACTTTTCAATTCAGTCCTTGGTCAAGAAAAAATCCTCCAAAGTGGCTCGTAATCCCTTGAATCAGACCTGCAGGCTAGAACCCTTCTCGCGGCAGGATTCCCTACTTTCTAATAGGAATATCTTGAGTTTCTGATATTGAAATCAGGAGATTCAAAAAAACCAAATTCATCTACGCGTTCAGGTCTACAACTTCATGAAAGATTCAAAGAGAGATAAATTCATTTTGAAAAACAGAATCTGGCTGCAATCTGGTTGGTCAAAAGGATCTCCTGATCTGATTCGGAAACTGACAATGCCGAGCATCCCCATATGACTGAGAGTCTAACATAAGAAAAGTGGGCTCTAGGACCCAATAAAGGTGCAGATGAATTCTTTAACATGTCATGAATGATAGAATATAGCTGGGATGGTCATATATTGCGCGAAACCAAGTCAGAATCAAAGTCTAAGTTGGAACAAAAATTGGTATTACAACAGAATTGTGACAGCAACAGAATAATTTTTTTAGTGCAAATTCTGAGGGATTTATCCAAACTTAAAGACCAGATAAAGAAGGGATGAGTTTAGCATTATAAAGACTTCTAATTAGCCTAAGAAACCTGATGATTTTGTCAGCAAAAGGGGGAGGATAAAGAGGGTAGAAAACAACTGAAATAGGGTTAGAAAAACATTTCTTTATTCTCTGCTTTTATCAATCTTCCAGCAACCATGAGCTAAACTCCTGCATTCGGTTCAAAAGAGGTACACACCATCTCCAGCACATGGGGCCCAAAAATGAGGAACAACAGTTGCCCCCTCTTTACAATGCTTACGAAGCAAAACTCCTTAATGTTTTGTATAGTAAGCTTGTAAAGAAAAAAAAGTCTTTCTTGCTTGATGAGGGATCCAGTCATCCAAGAACTTCACCTTTTAAAAGAAAAATGATCTCGTTATCATGAGTGACCTGCCCTTTTTGAAGAAAATTGGTCTATTTTCATTGGCGACCTTCCCACACACACTCAACCTGGTCTATTTTCACGGGCGACCTGCTCACACACACTCACACTTGTCTATTTTCACGGGCGACCTGCCCACACACACTCACACTAGTCTCTTTTCAGGGGCGACTAGCCCACACACGCTTACCCTGGTCTATTTTCACGGGCGACCAACCCACACACACTTACCCTGGTCTATTTTCACAGGCGACCTGCCCACACATACTCAGTTTGGTCTATTTTTATGGGCGACCACACATGCACACTAACCCTAGTCTATTTTCACGGGCGACAAGCTCACGCGTACTTACCCTGGTCTATTTTCACAGGCGACCTGCCCATTTTAAAAATTTTAGAAAAACTCCATGATTTTTCTAAACAATGGTCTCAATATCAAGTGACCTACCTATCTTAAGATTTTTAGAAAAACTCCACGCTTTTTCTAAAAAATGGTCTCAATATCGGGTGACCTGTCCATCTTCAGTTTTTTTTTAGAAAAACTCCATGCTTTTTCTAAAAATGATCTCAATATCGGGTGACCTACCCATTTGTAACAACCTGGCTTTTCAAGCCTAAAACAACAGTAATTGTTTTTTGTACTTGACACACATCGTGTCGGTAATCGGGGGCCTGTTCCCTCGTATCATCAAGATACAATCCATACATCAACAACAATTAACATTTCATTTAAAAGTGAATCTTACATAAACACATAATATTATGTTTGCACAATTAGAAGTTCACATTAAAAATATACATACATAGACATGAGTTTGCATTCCTATCCTACTAATAGTCATCACGAATTTAAATAAAAAGGATATAATAATAGTTCTACGTTTAGCACATTGATTCATACAAAATACATCGTGATTTAGAATGCAACTACATGATTCCTTGCAAAAGTAGCTTCCCGTGTATTGGGTTTCCTAGGCACCTTGTTGGTGTGACGTCCCTGCTGCAGTACAAAATATTTATAAGAATGCAATTACTTATGGATTCCCAACAGCCAGATTTCCACTATCACCCGAAATGTGCATTTCATCATATCTGTCACCTTGCTTTTGCTGATGACATTCTTTTGTTATGTCGTGGGGATAGATCTTCTGTTCAGATATTCCTTGAGCAACTTCATGTTTTTGGCCGGACTTCAGGGTTGAATATTAATGCAGGGAAATCCTTTATTTACTTTGGTGGAGTTGGTGACAGCTTGAAGCAGCATATTCTTCAGGATTCTTGCTTCTCTGAAGGTAGCTTCCCCTTTAAATACCTTAAGGTCCCCCTAAGCCCCCACAGGCTTCTAGCTAGCCAGTCCCCCCCCCTCCTACACCACCTTGAATATGCTATTCAAGGCTGGATGGGCAAGCACTTATCCTATTCTAGGCGGTTGGAATTAATCAGATCTGTTTTATTTGGAATGGTGCAATTTTGGCTCAGTATATTCCCCCTGCTAGATAATGTTATGAACCAAACTACTTGTATTTGCAGAAACTTCCTATGGACCGGTAGCACAACTAGAAGTATGTCTGCCTTGGTTGCTTGGAAGCACATCTGCTTACCAAAAGTTGAAGGGGGTCTCGGCCTATATGATATTAAAGCTAGGAACAATTGCTTCCTTGCAAAGCAACTATGGAATATTCATTTGAAATCTAATTCTATTTGAATTTGATGGGTGCACCATTTTTATTTGCACAATACCACCATCTGGATAGTTCCTCTTCAGAGAACTTCCTCCCCTCTATGGAAATCCTTCATCAGTTTGCGGGACCGGCTCATTGATGACTGTGGGGGGCAACAAGCAGTAATCTCCATTATGCAAAGTTGGGTCAATATAACAAAGCCTTTCTTGGCTAATGCTTATGAGTTCTTGAGAATCAAATGCACCCCGGTTTCATGGGTTAATATGGTTTGGGAGTCTTGGTGTCTTCCAAGACATAGTTTCATTATTTAGCATGCTTTGCTTGGGCGACTAAGAACAAGAGACCGACTGTATTTTATTGATGCTGATGTTAGTTGTGTCTTCTGTCAGGATCATGAGGAGAGTTATAGTCATCTTTTCTTTGCCTGCAGCTAGACATCCCTCTTATGGATGAAAGTTAAATCTTGGCTTAGGCTTCGTAGAGGGATGAGCACCATTAATAGTGCAATTCGGGGCCTCCATCTCAAGGGGAAAACCATTATTAGTAGAATGAAAAAGGTCTCCCTCAACATTATGTCTATTTGATATCGGAAGAAAGGAATAGAAGAGTTTTTTAAAATTCTTGTTCTCTGGTGGATCCTATTTTTCAGAGATTTCAGGTTTTATTTCACATGATATTGCACTTTCATGAGCATGATCACCCTATAACTAATGTCAGCTGACTGATTTGGTGGTTTTTATGGTTGAGCTCCTTTGTGGAAAGCTGTTTTCCTTTGGTTTGGTTCCCTCGTGATGTGTTGCATCTGCTTCTCTTTGTTGCTGATGCTTCTTTTGAAGTTTCATTGTTGTGTTGCATGTTGTTTCCTTCCCTTGGTTTCTGATTTGATCTCCAATTGGTTCTTCGCGCCAGTGGTTTCTCAGGATGTCCTATTGTCCTATTTTTTGCTTTGTGTTAAGTTGGGAACCTTGTAATATTTGGTTCCTCTCATAACCATTGTATGCTTTTAGCTTTTGTTTTTTCGATGGTTGTTGTATAGCTCACTCAGGGAGTTTGTTCCCTTTTTGTAAATCCTTGTATCTGATCTTGCTGGTTCACCAGCAATGTATATTTTTGATCTATTAATACACTTATATTTTGATAAAAAAAAAAGAATGCAATTACTTAATAATAATAATGATAATAAACGGTTTGGTAGTTTAATGAAACATTAACATTATCCCATGTTTGAAGCGTGACATTTGTAGTTCCTTCATGTACTTGGTATACACAACTTGTAGTACATATAGATGCACTAATTCTTGCAATCAGCCATAATCTTAAATTCGGCTATCCTCTTAAGGCATCATTTGTTGAGGTTAACCGTTCACTCACCCCGGCCATCCACTTTGGATGCCATCAGCCAAAGCTAATCAACCGTTTATTCCGATCATCCATTTGGATGCCATTAGCCAAAGCTAATCATTCATTTATCCCTGTCATCCACTCGGATGCCATTAGCCGAAGCTAATCATTCATTTGTCCCAGTCTTCCATTTAGATGCCATTAGCTAATCAACCATTTGTCAACATTTAAGCATTTGGCAATCTGATATCTATACTAACACAATACAGTAACATTCATGATAAAGTATTTCATTATTCAATGTTATGAAAAAGAAAGGTGAAACTTACATACCTGCTCCACCTGTGGTTGTTTTTGTCTTGATGATGGTCCGATCTCGACCACACCACCTAAGACATCAATGGTTACAAATAAGTACATTTGTATCTTTGAATCACATTCGTCACCATAATTATCTCAAGAGTTCATATGTTCACATTCAAGTGTTCCATATTTTACACCATCATACCATGAAATTATTACTAGCATTTAAGTCATTTCTGCTAGGGGGGCCTATTGTAGAAATTAGCAGCGAAAACTGGTTCGCTGCAGGCTGCCCAATTCGGCAGTAAAATTGTTTCGCTGCTAGCTCCACAATTCTAACAGTGAATGCTGCTTCGCTGCAGCCAACACGTTTTGCGGTAGCAAATGCTACTTCGCTACAGACAACACGTTTTAGCAGCGAATGCTAATCGACTTTGAAACGACTTATAAGACCATGTTTAGAACACCTTACCCGGTAAGAATCAAGGTTTTGATCTTCAACTCCCTCCTTTTCTTTCTAATGACAGTCGGCCCTCACCTATTCTTTTCTTGTTCAAATTTTCTTGTTAATCCCTTGCCCACAAGTGTTTATTCTATCTATAACCCTTAATCTTGGATGGGTTCTTGAAATTTTAGGTGTTTCTCTCTTGATTTGCAAAAATGGATACAAAAACTCCATCTTTTCTTTTCTTACGGTTACTGCAGATTTTTTGGGTGAGAAGAGGAGTATTTATGCTCTATAATTTTTCTTATTTACATTTAGGCTCAATTTTCTTTAAGTGTATTATTTTTGCCCCCACATCTTTTGTTTTTTTCTTCTTCTTATAATTAAGTTATACCTCTTTTCTTTTCTTATAATTTCACCCCCACAACTATTAGTTAGTTTATTTTCTTTAATTTAATCTAGCCTTGATTTTTTTCCCCAGGGTTTACAATATGTCAATGAAGTAGTGAGATTACATGGGGTGCCTTTGTCAATAGTATCGGATCGAGATCCTCGATTTACTTCTCGATTATGGCCTAGCATACAATGTGCATTATGATCAAAACTGAATATGAGTACAATTTTTCATCCTCGAACTGACGGACAATCTGAAAGGACAATTCAAACCCTAGAAGATTTATTGAGGGTGTGTGCTATGGAGTTTGGTGGAAATTGGGAGGATCACCTACCTCTCGTGGAATTCACCTATAAGAACAGCTATCAGGCTACCATAAGGATGGCTCCATATGAAGCTTTGTATGGCAAAAAATGTCAAATTCTAGTGTGTTGAAAAGAAGTAGGGGATCGAAACTTAATAGGGCCTGAGTTCATCCAGGATACATCAGAGATGTAAACATTAAAAAAAAAAGTAAAGTTGGAATGACTCCACCATCGCCACCGATTTTTGAATTGGCATCGGCAAAGTTTTTGGTTGCCGATTTTTAAATGTTTGGCAATCGATTTCTGAATTAGCAGCGACATAGTTTTGGCTCCGATTTTTGAATCAACAACGATATAGTTTGGCTGCCGATTTCTGAATCGGCAACGACGCAGTTTTTGCTGTCGGTTTTTTTATCGACAGCAACGCAGTTTTTACTGCCGATTTCTGAATTGGCAGCAATGCAGTTCTCACTGCCGATTTCTAACTCATTTTTCGCTACCCATTTCTATTCAGCAACGACACAATTTTCGATATCGATTTTTTAATCGACAACAACTGAGTCTAATTAAAAGTTTAAAAAACAAACCAGGCTATCTTAAGGAGCTAAGAGGGAGGGGTAAAACCAGTTTTGGACATACCAAAACAAGGACAAGAACACATCTAAACCAACCCCAAACACCCCACATCATTTAATGGGGAGTATAAATGCAAGGAGAGAGAGAGAGAAGGTGACCCTCCCTCTTCCCAAAGCTGTTTGCAGCTGCTGCATGTTGCTCTTCTCTTCCTCCTTCCCAACGGAAACCTAAACCAAACTAGTAGAGAGTGCCTTGTGAAAGTGTGAGGGAGAGTTGAGATCTTGAGAGAAGATTGGAGAGCTACCTAGAGGGAAGGGAAAAGGGGCTAGAAAACATGAGAGGAAGAAGGAGGAGGAGAACCAGCAGGAGAAGAGAAAGAATATTGTCAAACCTTCCTCAAACTTACTTAGATTCAAAAGGTATGGGTCATGAAACTCCCTTCCTCTTGTTCTTAAGACCCAGAACCGAAAATGAAGAAGACCCTAAGAAAATTGATCTAAGACCTAAGCTAGCCGTGAAGGAAACTTAAATTAACTAAGAAGACAAGGAAACAGAAACGAAATGAGGCTAATTTCCAGAACATCTAACAAAGAGGGTCGGCCTTAGCTATGGGGTCGGACAACATGCATGTGTGTGTTCTACAGGGATTTGATGAAAGATTATATGATGGAATCGATGGTTTCAATGTGTGTGTTCTGCTGGAATTTGATGAAAGATTATGTGCAGGAATTGGTTATTTCATGTGTATTTTGCTGAATTTAGTGATAGTTTATGTGCTGGGATTGATTATTGCATGTGTATGTGTGTGTTCATGTTGAAATCATGTGACCTTACCGGAACCTAATGACAAATTGTGTGTTCTATAGTGAATTTGTGATTCGCTGCCGACTTGGTATTGTCTGCAGTGAATTTGTGATTCGCTGCCGAAACTGAGTTGTTTGCATCAAATTAGCATTCGATGCCTAATTGTGTGTTCTACAGTGAATTTGTGATTCACTGCCAAAGTTGTTTTGTCTACAGCGAATTTGTGATTCACTGCCGAAACTGAGTTGTCTGCAGCGGATTTGTGATTCACTACCGAAGTTGTATTGTCTACAGTGAATTAGCATTCGATGTCGAATTGTGTGTTCTGCGGTGAATTTGTGATTCACTGTCGAAGTTGTGTTGCCTACATCGAAATGAGTTGTCTGCAATGAATTTGTGATTCACTGCCGAAGTTGAGTTGTTTGTAGCGAATTTGTAATTCGCTGCCGACACTGAGTTCTCTGCAGTGAATTAGCATTCACTGCCGAATTGTGTGTTCTACAGCGAATTTGTGATTTGCTGCCGAAGTTGTATTATTTGTAGTGAATTTGTGATTTGCTGCCTAATTGTGTGTTCTGCAGTGAATTTGTGATTCGCTGCCGAAGTTGTATTGTTTGCAGCGAATTTGTGATTCACTACTGAAACTAAGTTGTCTACAAAGAATTAGCGTTCGCTGTCAAAAGTGTGTGTTCTACAGCGAATTTGTGATTCGCTACCAAAATCGAGTTGTCTACAACAAATTAGCCTTCGCTGCCAAGAGTGTGTTGACTGCAGCGAATTAGCATTTGATGCTGAAGTTGAGTTGTTTTGCAGCGAATCAGCGTTCACTACTAAAAGTGTATTGATTACAGCGAAAATGCAATTCATTGCTGAAATTGAGTTGCATGCAGCGAATTAGCATTAGCTGCTGAAAGTATGTTGGCTGCAGCGAAGTAGCATTTGTTGCCAAAATTGAATTGCTTGCAGCGAATTAGTTTTCGCTGCCGAAATGTGTACCCTGCAGCGAATCAGTTTTCATTACCGAACTGTGCAGCCTGCAGCAAAACAATTTCGCTGTTGAATTGTGCGGTCAGCAGCGAACCAGTTTTTGCTGCCAATTTTCTACAATAGAATCCCCAGTAAAAAATGACTTAAATGCTTGTAACAATTTCATTGTAAGATGGAGTAAAATGTGAAACACTTGAATGTGAACATATGGATTCTTGAAATAAGTATGATGATGAATGTGATTTGAGGATGCAAATATACTGATTTGGCATTGATGTCTTAGGTGGTGCGGTCGAGATCGGACCATCATCAGGACAAGGACAAACCGCAAGTGGAATAGGTAGGTGGTTTCCACCATTTTCTCGTATGATATTTATGTTTCGAAATGATTTACTTATGATGATATTTTATTAAATCCTTGTTGAATGAAGAAATGACGATAAAGGGTTTGATTGAATTCTTGATGATTGTCGAAACGACTATGAAATGTCAATCAAGTTCTTATTGAATGTTGAAACAATGATGAAAATGTTAATTTTCTGAAATAACCTGTTTGAGGTGGATATATTATTGTGTGGTTTCCACCATTTTCTTGTATGATGTTTATGTTTTGAAATGATTTACTTATGATGATATTTTATTAAATCCTTGTTGAATGAAGAAATGACGATGAAGGGTTTGATGAATTCTTGATGATTGTCGAAACGACTATGAAATGTCGATCAGGTTCTTGTTGAATGTTGAACAATGACGAAAATGTTAATGTTCTGAAATGACCTGTTTGAGGTGGATATATTATTATGTGGTTTCTACCATTTTCTCGTATGATGTTTATGTTTTGAAATGATTTAGTTATGATGATATTTTATTAAATCCTTGTTGAATGAAGAAATGATGATGAAGGGTTTGATTGAATTCTTGATGATTGTCGAAACGACTATGAAATGTCGATCAGGTTCTTGTTGAATGTTGAAACAATGACAAAAATATTAATGTTCTGAAATGACCTATTTGAGGTGGATATATTATTGTGTTGTGATGAATATTAAATCAACTATGAATTTGGACTATTGATGAATGATAGTACGAGTATTACGAAGGATCCACTGTTGTATTTTGTTGGATGTAATTATGACAAATGGTTGTATGAGTATCTTGTTGAATGTTGAAACAATGACAAAAATATTAATGTTCTGAAATGACCTATTTGAGGTGGATATATTATTGTGTTGTGATGAATATTAAATCAACTATGAATTTGGACTATTGATGAATGATAGTACGAGTATTACGAAGGATCCACTGTTGTATTTTGTTGGATGTAATTATGACAAATGGTTGTATGAGTATTACGAAGGATCCACTGTTGTATTTTATTGGATGTAATTGTGATGAATGGTTGTATGAGTATAACGAAGGATCCATTGTTGTATTGTATTGAACATTAATTGTCATGAATGGTTGGATGAGTAATACGAAGGGTGTACTATTATGATATTGAATGCTAAATTATTATGGAATGTTTGTTTGTGTATTAAAAATGATCTATTATTGTGTTTACTGAATGTTAGACTATTATGGAACGCCTGTACGAGCATCACGAAGGGTCTGCTATTATGTTGCAATGAATGTCAAGTTGTTATGAATTGTTTCAATGAGCAATTCAAGGGATATTACCATATTATAGTGATTTCATAAACCACCTTTGGAACGTTTGATGGGTTCATGATTAGCTTCGGCTAATGGCATCCAAAGGGATGACCGGGACAAATGATTGATTAGCTTCGGCTAATGGCATCCGAATGGATGACCGGAACAAATGAATGATTAGCTTTGGCTAATGGCATCCGAAGGGATGACGGGGACAAATCATTGATTAGCTTTGGCTAATGGCATCCGAATGGATGACCGGGATAAATCATTGATTAGCTTCGGCTAATGACATCCGAAGGGATGACCGGGACAAATCATTGATTAGCTACGGCTAATGGCATCTGAATGGATGACCGGGACAAATAAATGACTAGCTACAGCTAATAGCATCCTAAGTGGATGACCGGGATGAACAAATAATTAGCTACGGCTAATGGCATCCAAAGTGGATGTCTGAGATGAATAAATGATTAGCTTCGGCTAATGGCATCTGAATGGATGACCGAGAGAAATCATTGATTAGCTTCAACTAATGGCATCCGAAGGGATGACCGGGACAAATCATTGATTAACTTCGGCTAATGGCATCCGAATGGATGACCGGGACAAATAAATGACTAGCTATGGCTAATAGCATCCTAAGTGGATAACTGGGATGAACAAATGATTAGCTACGGCTAATGGCATCCAAAGTGGATGTCCAGGATGAATAAATGATTAGCTTTGGCTAAATAAATGACTAGCTTCAGCTAAAAGCATCCTAAGTGGATGATCGGGATGAATAAACGATTAACTTCGGCTAATGGCATCCTAAGAGGATAGCCGGATTTGAGAGTTATGAATTAGTTTTCAAGAATTGATGCGTTCATATATACTAGGTTTTGTATATACTAAGTATACGAAAGAGCTATGATTGTTATGCTTTAAATAGAGAATAACGTTAGTTCGGCTAACAATATTCGAGATGAATGATCGGGTTTGAGTATTGTAATTAGCCTCGGTAATTGATGAATTATTAATGGTGGTATTTACGTAAGTAAAGATAAATAATAGAATTACGCTCTTTTGATCCATGAATGAAATGTAACGCTAATATCGCTTTATTATGTTTCTTTAAATTGCCTATAATGCTTGAAATTATCTTGTGCTGTAACAGGGACATCATACCAACATGGTGCGTAGGAAAATCCATTTCGTAGCTCACACATTTTGAAAAGAACTATATATTCACATGTTATGGGTAATATGAGTTTTGTATGAACGGATTGTTAATCACTCAATTTGTCATCCGACCCCTTTTATAGAGACAGTAATGAAAAATTGAAATGGAACATAGATGTGAATGTGCGAACAAGTTGATATGATGTATATGAATATACATATGAGGTATTCATTTTATGAGGATGTCATGTTGTGAAATTACATGAGGTCAAGATAATGAAAGTACTAATTGTGTAACTTGTTGTTCGGCACTCTTGTATGAACTCGTGATGTTAGCGAGACTAGAATAGGAATATGAATTTGTGAGTATGTCAATATGATGTAATGTAAACCTATGAGTATGAAAATATAATAATATGGGCACGTGTATTGAGAATCTGTTTTATAAGAATATTGATTTACATTATCCTACGTGGATTGTGCCTTGTTAATGAATGGAATGCAATTATAAATCTGCAAAATGATATGGTGAAAAACATCCAGAATCGAAAAAAAAAAATCCATCAATTTTGGCCTTAAAAAAGCCGAGTCATTACAAGAGAAGATTAGAAATATAAGAGATCGAATGAAGACATCTCAAGATAGACAAAAAAGTTATGCCGATAGACAAAAGAGACCTCTTGAGTTTAATGTGGGGGATAGGGTGTATTTGAAGGTGGCTCCTTGGAAACACTTGTTAAGAATTGGTATGAAAGGGAAGTTAGCGTCGAGATACATCGGGTCCTATGAAATTTTGAAAAGAATCGGCCCAGTAGCTTATCAATTAGCCTTACCTTAGCATTTGGTCAAAATACATGACGTGTTTCATGTATCAATGCTAAGAAAAGCTAAAATAGATCCAACCCGGGTGCTATCTCAAGTTCTAATAGAAGTTTATGAAGGATTAACTATGGAAGTCAAACCTGTGAGAATCTTGATCAAATCAAAAACGTGCTAAAAAATAAAAAGATTTATCTGGTTAATGTGTTGTGGAGGGGTTCACAAATGGAAGAAGAATCCTGGGAGCGGGAAGAAGAAATGAGGAGCAAATACCCAGGATTGTTCTTAAAATCTGGTAAGAAATTTAATTTCGAGGACAAAATTTTCTTTTGTAGAAAGGAAAAAATGTAACTTCCAGATAATTTTATGTATTTTGATTTACATTAAAAAAAAGGGACAAATAATTAAATAAAAAAAAATTATAGAAATTTATGGAGTGGAAATTTTTATCTAATAAGGTTAATGTGGGACAAGGATGAAATTGAATAAGTCAAACTTTTGGGCCAAATGGTTTTAAAACAAAATAAGGAAGTACTTAAATGAAAATGGGGGAAAAACTTGTAAATATATAAATAAGTGGGAAGTGGAAAAAAAGGAGCATGTTGGCTGACCATGTTAGGGCTTGAGAGGGAGAAGAAATTGAGTGGAAAATTATCAAGGTTCATCCAAAACAAATAACAAAAAAAAAAAGAGTAGAACTAGTGATTAAAATATACTAAGAAGGGTTTGAACAATGAAATCTCAAAAGGGGAACAAGGAATTTTTCTTATAAAGGGGTGGCATTGAGAGGAAAATAAAGGGGAAGGAGGAAAGAAATTTTCGTGGTGATTTCAAGCTTCTCATTTCTTATTTCTTTGGGTTAGAAGGTAACAAATCATTTTCTCTTAATTAAATTGATGCATTTAGTGTATTAAGATTTCATTTAATTGTATTAGTGTATAGTTATGGTATGAGCTGTGAGGTTGATTGGGTTAATCTATGTAATTGTGATGAATTAATGTTTAAATAAGTGAAATAATAGTGGGTAATATTTTAATTTGTAAAATTGAAGAAATTATATAAGTGATGAATTGATATTGTTTTTTTTTTATCAAATGTAAGAATTATATATAAAAAAAATAAACAAGCTGGAGACCAACAATACATATACATAGACATACCCAGACAAAGGGAATAGACTCCCTTGAACAAACCATAAGCAAGATAATCTTACTGAACAGAAGCAAAGGGAACAATCTCCCTTGAACAACCTAAAATCAAATGGAACAACCTCCCTTGAACAACCTAAAATCAAAGGGAACAGGCTCCCTTGAACAAGTATCCAAACTATATGGCAATAAACATACATGAAAAACCAACCTAGCAGACAAAAGCATCTGCTTGGAGACCCAAAAACCGGCAGTATCAGAGAGACGAATCTCCTTCCAAACCAGCAGATTGGCTGTAATCGCAGGAATAACCTCCAACCAGCATATAAGAACTAATCCGACTAGTAATTGCAACCACGCATGAACCAGCAACATGCTTTCCATCAAGAGAAGGATAGCATCAGCTGAGACAAAAAGCATGCCCTTCACTAAACATAATAAAACATAGCAACAAACCGGCTATCCACAAAAGCAAAACAGCTGCTCCAGAACAGCACCAGGCGAGGGGACCAAACATTTAGGGAGAGAGCCTCACCCAAATGGATCCCATTACCAAGCAATCATGAGAGACCATCCGCACATCATCACTAGCAGACCAAACCTGCACCATAACATTGTCTAGGTCGCTATTAGGACCGACTCCATCCAACACTCTTCACTTAGAATACTAGTAGAGCAGCAACAAAGAACACTACGTCAGTAGCCCAAGCATTTAGGGAGAGAGCCTCACCCAAACTGTTGGGATCCATAGCAACTATCTAGAGAGAAACAGAGTGGGGAATGACTTCACGAGAGCCCAAGAAAAGAACCCAAGGGCAGCCGAATCAGACCTGCAGAAAAACCAATATGGAACAAAAGGGGCGTACAGTTTGGACATGGGGAGAGAACCTCACCTAAACAGACAAAGCCCCAACAAAGCAGTAGTACGAAAACAGACAAAGGCAACCCTGAGAAAGGAAGACATCCACCGTAAACAAAGCTCTTGGCTGATAAACCAAAGCACCATGCCAGCAAAGGGGGGGCCAAGCATTTGAGGAGAGAGCCTCTCCCAAACAGGGCCCCGCAATATGCATCCATTGCAGCAGGACTCCACACATTGCCAAATTCATACCTACAACATACTCTAGAGAGGAAGTAGCACCTTAAAGTAGCCTCAACCCACAGTAAAGACCATCAAACCGAGACACAGAGACCCGACAAGGGGACCAGGACCACGCATCAGCAAGCATCTCACATAAAAATCAGGGATATACTAAGATTCACCCAGGGCACTCGTGCAATATAGGAATAGCAAGCTGACGGCAGCAACAACCTGCACACCTAACAACAGGGGAACATGCAGGGGAAGAGAGACTCATGGAATTAAGCCAGGAGTAACAAGCTAGAGAAGGAAATCACAACAACTCTAGCAAACCATAATTCCAGTCAGCTTCAAGAAGCACAGCATACCAAGCTGCAAATAGCAGCAACAAGCTAACTAACCTGCATAACACAAGCTAAGAAGGAAAGCTAGCATTAACTCCAGCAAACATGCAATAACCAGTCACAAGAGCTAGACCACACAAGATAAAAGCTTGATAAGAGTAGTAGGACAAGCAAAAAGCAGTCCCAGAACAAACTTCATCGGCAGGAAGCTGCATACAAGCTCAACGTAGCTACCCAATAGATGAAGCATCAACAAGAACAATCAGTAGAAATAAACAAACTCCACCCAGCCATCCAGTAAGAGAGACTACCTAAACAACATCCTAACACCAGCACAACCAAGAGGAGGAGCAAGACATATACAGAACATAATACAATAGCAGTAAACTATAGCAAGGCAAGAAGAACTTGCAATCAGCTACCAAAATATGAGGTACATGACCCCATGATATGCCAGAAGGCAAGCATGCCCTCTGATACACCGGGGAGGGAACATTACAGAGAATGGCGGGTAGGAGAAACCCTACCATAGCCAAAAGATCTGATGGGAAGTGGAGGAGCAATAATATGGACATCAAAACCTTCAAAAAACCTAGCATCAACAATGTCAGCGAAGAAATCAACGCCGGCAATGGTGGTAGGAGTAGTTTAAAGATGAACAGAAAAGGAACCAGAGACCCCATCGGGCCAAACAAAGAGCAAATCCTTGACAAAAAAGGGTGGAGGGAAAGAATTCAAACCTCCATCTAATTTGTTTGCAGAGAAGAGAGGGGCCATAGGTTCATCAGCAGAAGCCCCAGTATCAGAATCGCTAACCCATCCACCCGTTAGGGTTACGGGGGGGAGACGATGTACGCTTTTTGTTTGCTTCCAATTGAAAGGAAACAAAGATGTCAATTTTGGACTAGCCATGAGAGACGTGAAGAGAGAGCACGCTGAGCTTAGGAGCAGCAGGATGTCCACGAGGAGAAACTTCAGGAGAAGGAGAGCATCTCTCTCTAAATTCTCTCTCTATCCAGCGCTGATATTGTTGTTTATTAATTAAATGGGTTGTGTAGTAATATTGATGATGAAGAAATTATATTAGTGATAAATTGATATTGTTGTTAGTTAATTAAATGGGTTGTGTGGTAATGTTGATGATGAAAAAAATTATATTAGTGATGAATTGATATTGTTGTTAGTTAATTAAATGGGTTGTGTGGTAATGTTAATGATGAAGAAATTATATTAGTGATGAAGTGATATTGTTGATTGATAATTAATTGATGAAAAATTATATTGGTGATAAATTGATATTGTTGATTGATAATTAAATGACTTATGTGGTAATGTTGTTGATGAATTAATTAAATTAGTAATGATTTGATATTGTTGGTTTGATAATTAATGTGGTTTTGTGGTGGTGTTATTGATGATATAATTAAATTGATGACAAGTTGATTGTTTTGATATAGAATTAAATTGATAATGAGGTGACATTATTGATGAAGTAATTTAATTGGTAACGAAATGAACCTACAGGAGACAGGAACCACTCAGCAGACAGGCTCATCTAGCAGAACGCAAACAGTAGGTAGGTGTATAACACCTTGAATTTTTCTAAACTCTAAATATTTAAATTATCTCCTCGATCAATGAAATTTTATGCGCCATGCTGATAAATTTTCCCATGATCATTTAATTTGTGAATGGGTGACTGGTAGGCTAGTTATCCTAGTATGGAACTGGTACTCTGCTTAGTTAAACTTGTACTCTATTGTGTAATTATGTTTCTAATTATAATGATGTTATATATATATATATAAGCACGTAGTTAATATCGTTTGTTTAATATTAATACTTAAAAGATTAATTATGGTGGAAGGAGGTACATTAAATCTATAAACTTTGATTATGTATATACTTGTTAAAATAATTGTTTTTCTTTATTATAGTTAATATGATTACTCTTTGAATTGATATGTTAGAGAATGTGAAATATTGTTGATTGAGAAATGTTAGAGTATAATAAAAGCATTGAATTGTGAAAATGGTTTATTAGGGATTGCTGTCGATTTTGTCGATAACTTGAGATAGGCTAAATTAGGGGAAACCCTGCCAAAAGTTTTGTATAAAAACAAAGTGTGAATTTTTAAATATATTGCTAGAAATTTTGGGACTGTTATAGTATCTTCATCTTAAACAAGTTAAAAGGTATGTATTGTGATTCAATATACTAGTTAATTTTCCTTTTTTCATCTTTTCTTTGTTTTATTAACAATATATTTTTGTTTTGTTTTTTGTTTTTTAATATTGTAAGTAGGTAAAGTCTAGAAATAAACACACTATTAAGGTAAGCATCTTTTATTTCTAAAGTTTATAGTTTTTTTTTTAATTTGTTGTCTATTTTATAGTTTGTATTGCTATAATAATTGAATATTTTGTGAATTTTAATTGTTATAGTTGAATTTGCCTTGTAAATGTTAATTGAATATATAAGATTAAATTTAATTGTTTTATCTCAATTTTACTCTATTATTGCATAATAGAGTGTTTGATTGTTTCCATGAAATTTAAATTTTTTTAGATGAATTTATATAGATGTTAGTTGAATATTTATAATTAAATTTTATTTTTTTCTTTATTTTATTGTTAAATTTGTATAGATGTTAGGTTATATATATGATTTTTTTTCTTTATTTTACGGTTAGAAACATTTTATTATCATTTTGAAAATGAAATGAATTTGAAAAATATAAAATTTTGGGTATAAATAAAATAAAATTAACTGGTTTGTGGAATATATATTGTCAATATTTGCAGGTTTGAAAACTTTGGGTAGTCTCTAGTATAGGGGAGGTGCTGCCGATTTGTTTTAAATAATCGAATTTGATTATGTAATTATTTGTCCAATTTGTTTAGATGCGTAGAATGAAATCAATAACACGTCATCAGCATATGGTTGCAGTTAGTTCTTCTAGCAGCGATGATGACTTGTCCTTAGGTACCGATCAAGAAGAGGCACTTGCGCCAACTCACGATGTTGTCTTCACATCAGGGTCAATTCACCCGTAAGTACGAGGCACATTGGAAGGACGATCTTTCAATGTATGTTTGTTTTAGTTTTTTTTTTTTTTACTTATAACATAATTTGTGAACAACTAATTAATATTTCATTATTTTTTTTATTTTTAGGTTCACAAACATCGAGGCCGCCCGAGTAATAGCATCGATGTTTAAATCGTCGATGGAGATTCAATTATTTCAATATAGTCAGGTTTCCAGACATCCTGATTGGCGGCCTATAGTGTCTTAATTGTTGGGAGCTCCCAATCAGTATCGAGCACCCAGTCTGAGGAGTATGTGGCCTTGAAACAACAATATCAGCAACTCTCTACGGATTATAAACATCTCCGCAGATAGTCATGGAAATTAAATCACAGATGGGTGGTACGCGTGCGCTCTTTTTTGGGCGTATGGTCCCGGGAATGACCATCCTCCTCTGGCTCCGCCATTGTTCTAATTCAATACCTTTTTGGAAACACTCTAAAATTATAATAAATATTTTGATGAATATTATGTAATTTTATTTTTAATATTTATACAATTTTATTTGCTTAATTGGTTTTTTTACTATTATTCTATGCAATTTTATATTATTTATTCTACACAATTTCAATTTTTTAAAATATCACCGATGGATTTTCGGATGGTATTATGTCGTTGGTATTTCACAGAGAGTTGCAAAATATTTACTAAATATACCACAATCACCAATGTCTCTATAGACGAAATTATTCAGTCAGTATTTTACAGAGAGTTGCAAAATATTTACTGCATATTCCATAATCACCGACATCTTTATTCCATTGGTAATTTTACCGATGGAACTACAGGCGGAATTAATCCATCAGTATATTTCCAGCAGGAATTTTTTTTTGGCGCGCATTTTCTATCTTTAAAACCATCAAATTTTTTTTACCAACTGAATGAGCGACAGAAAATGGAATTACCGACGAACATTATGCCGACATACGTATTCCGTTGGTGATTTAGTTGGTAAAACTTTTACTGATGAACTTGCAATTTGACACCGATGGATAATGGTCGTCGGTAAAACTGTTAAATGTTTTAGTGTCAATGATCGCTAAGTATTTAGCCCCTTCATGTGTTAAATTGCTAGTAATCATCGCTTAAGATGTTGGCATAAGATCTTTGTTGTTGAACCTCCTTAACAAAGTTTCAATGAAATAATGAGTTTGTCCTTCAATTGTATTTACGACTAAGCAGTGTTCATTTTCCTTAGAGAGTTTCCCTATAAGAACTTACAAATACACCTTTGCAGTCTTGCATGATCTAATAGACTCAATTCATTTCTTTTACCAAAATCTTTTCTGCTAAAATGAATTTTGAAAATTTGAACTTGCTTTTGGTTTCAAAAATAATTTGATGTTTATTTAAAAACAACATGAATCAAACAACTCCTCCATCAAGATGACCAAACTCTAAATCAGAGAATATGAATAGAAAAATATGAACAGTCACCCTCACACCATGACTCTTGAGCCAAGTGTTTTAAATGTATGAATAAAAATACGTAGTGAATTCGATGCTCATGGACTCATAAAATGCATCTCTTTGCAAAGTCCAAACCATCACACTGGACGAAATCAAAGTTTATTAATCTTAATTGCTTGTGCTTTAAATGAGAAAAGACCATCTTTGTTATCCCTTTCACGTTTTAAAATGAATATATCCCTTGTGAACACGTTTTGAGCCTGAATAAAATTTCTTTCATGAAAAATCCTGACTAGGATCACACACCATACTGGGGGGTAAGTGAAATTTGAATGATAAAGAATGATGAAAAAGCCATGAGAAAGCCAAAATGAAAAAGAGCCAAAGAAACTCAAATGCTAGGGGGCATGCCCAAATTACAAGAAAAAGTGAAATCTAAAACAGATATACCCTGGCCAAAACAAAAAGAATGACAAAATAAAAGATAAAAGACACAACGAGTCGAGCTGTTGATAGTGATTCTCAGTCTTTAAAACCTTGAAACACTCTTTGAGCCTTATAAATCCTTTTCTTTCATAGCAAAAAACCACATCCTACATTACGTACCTTTAAAAGTCATTTTTAATCAAGTAAGCAAGCGACTTAGAACAATAAACTATGCTCTCAAATGCAAAGAGTACATTTTCATGAGAGTCATGATATCAGGAACAAACTTCTTATTATTATTCACACTAATAAAATGAGTGTTCAAAAGAGACAATTTTTTACAAACAAAACCTCGAGCTTTTTCTCGAGCCTTTTGCCTTGGAATCCACAAAAGCAGAAGGTCACCTAATAATGTACCTCCACCAATGACAATATTTCCAGCATAAGAACTAATCATCTTCTTTCCAAAAGAAATAACCAGAGGGTTGCAAGATTTAAAAAGCAAATTGTTTTAAACTCACATCAAAACAATTTTTGTTCTAAAAAAAGCAAGATCAAGATTTCAAGATTCATTATAGACAAAGATTCCTTCACCAAAACCAAAAAGGAGAAAGGAAACAAGGGTTACTCAAAACCATTATTTATCTGAGTCGCTGACAAAGCACACTTAGGGGGAAATGACCCGTACAAGGGGGCAATATTGTGTTAAGAAGGGGATTTGATCTTTTCGGGTCATATAAAAAAAAGAAAAAAAAGGAACATTTCCTACAACGAGACAAGAGGGCATTCTTCCTTACAGAAAGCATTTTGATGTTTTCAACAAGTGACATCGAATGTTGTTGACAATGAGATAAAGAATTAATGAATGATCATCTCAAATTGATTAACAAGACAGAGAATTTCTAGCAAGTAAATGGGTCACGATGGGCACCATAAAGGCTGAGATGTGTAAAATTGCAAATATTTTGGAAAAGACTTACATGAGCCACTAGAGTGGACAAGAAGCCGAGTGAAAAAAGGACTCAAATCAAAAGTAACAAGACTTCATAGAGTGAGAAGAAATGGGGACCTATATTTCCAAGCAGGTAAAGGTGCATACATATCATTAACTCTAAAAATTGAACAATGTGTTTTGCAAAAGAAATCCCTGACGGGATCCATCAAAAGGAAGGCGGCCTCAAAAAGGCCAAAATTTAAAATGCTTTTGAAAATTTTTCACTTTTGAAATTTTTTTGACCTGGGCAGGCGGCCCACGAGAATTAGGCCACCCGAAAAATCTTGTATTTTTCCCTATAGGCAGGTCACCCATTACAATGAGACCCCTTTTGAAAAATCCTATATTTTTCTACCTGGGTAGGTCACCCATTACAATAAGACCATCTTTGAAAAATCTTTGTATTTTTTTTAAAAAATAATAAATCTCCCTCTGCATTTTTTTTTTTATCATTGGGCAGGTCGCCTGAAACAATTTGACCACTTGCAAGTTTCCTCGCATTTTATCATTAGGCAGGTCACCTAGAACAATTTGACCACGGATAGGTTGTCTAGAACAAATAGACCACTAGTGAGATTTCTTGTATTTTATCATTGGGCAGGTCGCCTAGAACAATTAGACCACTCGCGAAATCCTTTTCGAGTTTCTTCTTCCCATCGGGCAGGTCGCCTAGAACAATTAAACCACTCACATTTTATCATCGGGTAGGTCACTTGGAACAATTAGATCAATCGCGAAATTCTTTTCGCATTCTTCTTCTTATCGGGCAGGTCGTCTGGAACAATTAGATCACTTGCGAAATTCTTCGCTTTTTTTTTTTTACTATCAGGCAGGTCACCTGGAACAATTAGACCATTTAAAAAAAACAAAAATTTGATTTTTCATCGACAAGGAAAGTCGCATTTCAAATGACTAATTTTTCTATTTCAACATCTCTCAGTGAAGGTTGTCTGCCAATCTAGTGTTTTTGAAGTTTTTCAAGACTCTATAAAAAAAACTTCTTTTTATGTATCTACTTTTCTTTATAAATTTACTACACAAACCCAAAAGAAAACAAAATTTTCAAATGTCCTTGCATCGTAAATATTATAAAGAGGGGGCAACTGTCATAACCCAATTTTGACTCTTTTATTATTTATATTTTTATTTTACTATATTTTCTAAAAAAATACTAATAAAAAAATGAAAAATTAATGATGAAAAAAAAAATAAAAAATGAAATGAATAAAGAATAAATTAAAATTTGGGCTAAGGCAATATAATTGGAAGTTTGGGGACTTAATTAAACTTTGGATTAGTTTAATTAACCATATCAAGGGCTTAATTGAAGAATTGATAAGTTTATGGACTTAATTGAACTTGAAATTAGTTTAATTAATGAAATCAGGAGTTTAATTGAAGAAATACCAAAGTTTACAGCAATTAAGGACTGGATTGAATAATTCCAAAAAACAAGGATTGTGTTGTAAGTGGTGCTAAAATCCAGGGGTCCAATTACAATTTATCCAAGGGCTTGATTACAAAATTGTGAAACCTCAATGACCAAATAAAAAACAACCATTTGAATTGGGAAAACGGAGCCGTTTCAGAAAAACTATTCATTACCTTCTTCCTCAAAATTGTTTCAGTAGTTAAGGCATTGGAGACGTTTCAGCAGTAAAAGCACTAAATTATTCCAGTTATAGGACATATCTCACGGCTATTATCCCTCCTACATGGCGTTACCAAATCGGCCGTTACACCGCATGGCATTCTCTGGCCTTATAAAAAGCCAGAGAAAGGCCACGAATGAGGGGGGAACGAGAAAACAAAAAGAAACAGAGAACAGAGAGAAATGGAAGGTGAGACCAAACCGTGGTATTCCTGCAGTAGCTCTAGAGCCATCTTTAATAGCAACAGAGCATTCCAAAAGACCACATAGGATGCAGACATGCATAAGGGGGAGCATACAAAAGAGCAGAAGAGAAACTAGGAAGACAAAAACAGAAGATACAGGGAGAAAAGAGAGAAAAAAATAGAGAAAATAAGAAAAAAGAAAAAGCAGATAAACAAAGAGGGAGGGAGAGAATCCTGAGAGCAGAAGAAAGCAAGAGATAAAACAGAAAAAGGGAGAGGACGTCACCCGGCCAGGTCGTCCCCAGCGTCTTTATCTTCGGTCTTCAAGCTACAGGTCAGTAGCATTCTTCTTCCCTCCCTTTTCCTTTTTAATTACATTAGCATTGTTGCCAGTATGTGTGAGTAATTCATGTATGCTAAGCAACAGTGCCCGGGTTGGTCACTAGTTTGGCCAGTGACTATGCCAGGCCTGCTGAGTCTCGTCTTGCCCGTATGATTGGACTAGACCTAGCCTTAAAAAACATAAAACTAAAAATTATGTATGTATTGATTTAAATTTATTTTATTGGTTTATTCACTAATGCCAGAGCCAGGAATACCATATGTTTTTTTTTCCTGCATAATATTTACCAACACCAGAGTTGGAAGTATTCGTAGTTGAATATTCACTACACCAGAGTCAGGAATATCGCAAGCAGACCATCATAGCATAAACCAACAAACTCTTAGCAATTTAAGACAAAACTAGCGATGTAGCCCACCTCAAGTAGGACACTTAAGGGGTGATAATATCTTCCTTTTTGCGTAACCAGTCATGTACCATAAAATCTCTGCTGACCAGTTAGGGTTCTTAGTGACCATAATACTAAGTGACAACTCCTTAAACAAGACCTTTTTCCCACCAAAGAACAAGATTCCAGAAATCTGTTCTTTTCATTTTAATTTTTTAAGGTCGCCGCGATGTCGGGTGCGACAATGATCTAGTACATGTTTTTCATTACACTAACAATTTGCTTTTAATTCATCTATCATTAATTTCTATAATTTTCCACTTGTCAACGCACCAATCTTGTCCAATAATAACTAATTTTATTGGTCGTCCTTTCTCAAGGCACTAGTTCCATTCCAGAATACAAGTCCAACTAACAGCCCATTCACAGGGCACCAGTTTCAAACTAGGACACTGGTCCAACCATCAGCCTATTCACAGGGCACCAGCCCTATACCAGGAAATTGGTCTAATCATCAGCCCATTCATCGGGCGCCAGTCCTAACCAGGAACTGATTCAACCATCATTTAAACACTACATATAAATACTAAAATTTGAATTGCATCTTGTTAGGAGCTAAGATAAAGAACAGATTAGTTACGCAAAAAGGAAGATATTATCACCCCTATTCACAGGCCAGTCCTAACTGACCAGTTAGGGTTCTTAGTGACCATAATACTAAGTGACAACTCCTTAAACAAGACCTTTTTCCCACCAAAGAACAAGATTCCAGAAATCTGTTCTTTTCATTTTAATTTTTTAAGGTCGCCGCGATGTCGGGTGCGACAATGATCTAGTACATGTTTTTCATTACACTAACAATTTGCTTTTAATTCATCTATCATTAATTTCTATAATTTTCCACTTGTCAACGCACCAATCTTGTCCAATAATAACTAATTTTATTGGTCGTCCTTTCTCAAGGCACTAGTTCCATTCCAGAATACAAGTCCAACTAACAGCCCATTCACAGGGCACCAGTTTCAAACTAGGACACTGGTCCAACCATCAGCCTATTCACAGGGCACCAGCCCTATACCAGGAAATTGGTCTAATCATCAGCCCATTCATCGGGCGCCAGTCCTAACCAGGAACTGATTCAACCATCATTTAAACACTACATATAAATACTAAAATTTGAATTGCATCTTGTTAGGAGCTAAGATAAAGAATTAAAAGAGACTTTAAATTAGAGATTTAAGTGTTAGACACCTACTTGAAATTTGTGCTCTGCTAGTCGTCCCCTACTCTTGTTTATTTCTCACAATCTCACATGTACCAATAGTTACAATAATTTAAATTTTGAGTCTTAACCACACATACACACATATACGTACTATTTTCATTGCCTTTATAATTCAACATTTTGTAATAAAAAACAATTTCAAATAGAGGTTACCAATTTACAAGTTTTAGGTGGCTCAACATAACAGATTCCAAACACTGTTTAGTAGTTTGAGTGTAACCGGAGCTATAGAACTCGGTTTTATGCGTGGTTTAAGGGTCTACAACTTTTGTGAAGATGAATATACTCAATTGTTCCATATACATGCCTACATTCACAAATTTCAGAAACCTAAAAATATGTCCTACTGATTCCTGGTTTTGATGTATCATCGGTTTTGCTTCTATATTTAGTGTTTTATCACTCCAAATTAAGCAAGGTCAATTTCATTTCAAAGGTAACATCTATGTCTACATCTTTCATGAAGGAAATTATCTCAAATTCTATCATCTTAGGGTTCAAATCTTAGTATAGATATTGAGAGACAACCTGTATAGTTTTGATTTCTAAGTTCGACAAGTATAAATTTGTTTCCATGCATTTTCCATCATTTCCAACCACTGTAAACATAAAATGCCTCCACCTATTATTATTTAACAAAATTCTTAAACCTATACCAAAGTCTTCTAAAATCTCAATTATTTAGAGAAAACACAAACAAATTTAAGTGACTTAATAAGAGCTTGTTACCTTCTATTACAAGGAAAATGAGTCAAGAGATTGAGAACAACCACTTTTCTTCTTCCCCTTCCTTCCTTCTTCTAACCCTTCCTTCCTTCTTCTAACCCTTCCCTTTTCACTAGTAAATTCTCTAGGTTTTCTCAAAGTTTTCTTTCTAAACCTTACTTGAAGCACTCTTAGCTCACTTACTCTCATTTTTCTTTGGATTCAAAGGATGAATTTACAAGGTTTCCTCTCAATTTTTTTCTCTCCTCTTTCTTCCTCTCCTTGGCCGGCCATTACTTTAGGAATTTCTAAAGATTTCTTCGTATTTATAATTATGTTCTTTCCTTATTTACATCTTACCTCCTCATACTTACTTCTATTTTCACATTGACCCCACCATTCCTTTTATTAATACATTGACCCCGTTACTTCTTTTTCTCTTACTAACTCCTCACTCCTTTATTATTGTTTTCAATTTCACCCCTCTCATTAAATAACTTCTCTTTTATTCCAATTAATTTGTTCAATTTAATCCTTTCTCCATATCCATTGTATTTAATTTTATTTTACTAAATCAAGATGAGATTATTTTATCTAAGGGTTTACATCAAACTTTTATAATCAGTAAAGATTTGGGTTCGAGGCCTATACATGTAATGTCTCCATATTCTCAAGGTGAATACCACAGTGGCTAACTCTAAGATGTGCACCAGATAATTCTCTTCATGAGACTTTAACTGTCTTGATGCATAGGCAATCACCTTCCCATGTTGCATTAAGACGCACCCTAACCATTTCCTCGAGGCATCATTGTAAACCACAAAACCTTTGGTTCTTAAGGGAAGTGTCAACACTAGGGCGGTGGTGAGCCTCCTCCTCTTTAACTTTTTGAAGCTGTCTTCACATTCTTTTGACCACATCCACTTTTTGTCCTCCCTAGTTAATTATGTCAAGGGGGCTACAATCAAGGAAAACTCTTCAATGAATCTTCTATAGTATCCTGTAAGTCTTAGGAAACTACGTATTTCAATTACTAAAGTCGGTCTCTCCCACTTCAATACTACGACCTTCTAGAGGTCTACAAAGACACCTTCAGCGGAAATGACATGTCCTAGAAACGTTACTCTTTCTAACCATAACTCATACTTGTTTAGTTTAGCATATAATTGGTGGTTTTTTAGACTCTATAATACTTGTCTTAAATGTCTCTCATGTTCCTCAAAGGAATTTCAGTAGACCAAGATGTCATCAATAAACACCACCATATGTTAGTCCAAACGTGGCGATCCCCTTACCCGGGATCGTAACATACACTAAATGTATGCTAGTTTACGCCTCAAATCACACTTCTCATATTTCCTTTGTCAGTGATAATTTCATCACTTAGCAATTCACACAACAACCTTCCCCCTTGAATACACATACATTCAGTAATTCACATTTCTCATGTTCCTCAAAGCTCTACTCGCGCTCCCTCGTTGTTGTTATTGCACCACGCCTGTGGTCCCTCCTGCAAATCACAGGTTCATCTCACAAATTTTCCTCACTCAAGGATATGTTTTATAATAACCATATCAACAATCAATAAGTCTTTCTTTCAATCATTTCTTAATATTTTACGTTTTTCTCATTTCACCCATTAATATTGTCGTTCTTTGTCCAACCCCAGTTATTATTCCTTTCTTTATATTTGAATTGTTTCTGTTTAAAAATCCTGAATTGTCACTGTCTAGATATTGAATTGTTCTGTCCGACCTCTCTCAGATTTTTAACTATATCAAGAGTTATAGAACCCTGTTTCAAGCGAGATTGGCCTCATTAGAAAGCTAAGACACGAGGCTACAAGTTCTCTGAAGGAAGGAGAACCAGTTCTGCCTCTAAGATAGTCAAAATTGCTCATCAACAAACATTTGGACTGTTACTGTCCAACTATTACTGTCTCGTTTTTGAACTGTTACTGTCTGACCTCTCCTCATATTTTTAACTATATCTAGAGTTATAGAACTCCGATTCAAGCAAGATTAGTCTCGTTGGAAAGCTAAGACATGAGGCTACAAGTTCTCTGAATAAAGGAGAACCCACTTCTACCTCTAAGATAGTCAAAATTGCTTATCAACAAACATTTGGACTGTTACTGTCCAACTATTACTGTCTCGTTTTTGAACTGTTACTGTCTGACCTCTCCTCATATTTTTAACTATATCTGGAGTTATAGAACTTCGATTCAAGCAAGATTAGTCTTGTTGGAAAGATAAGACATGAGGCTACAAGTTCTCTGAAAAAGGAGAACCCAGTTCTGCCTCTAAGATAGTCAAAATTACTCATCAACAAACATTTGGACTGCTACTGTCCAACTGTTACTGTCTCGTTTTTTAACTGTTACTGTCTGACCTCTCCTCAGATTTTTAACTATATCTAGAGTTATAGAACTCAAATCTATAATTTAACATCCAGGAATCAATTCATAATCGACTTTAAAATGACTCATAAGACCATGTTTAGAATATCTTACCCGGTACGAATCAAGGTCTCGATCCCTCCTTTTCTTTCTAATGACAGTCGACCCTCGCCTCTTCTCTTCTTGTTCAATTTTTCTTGTTAATCCTTTGCCCACCAGTGTTTATTCTACCTATAACCCTTAATCTTGGATGAGTTCTTGAAATTGTGGTGTTTCTCTCTTGATCTGTAAAAATGGATACTAAAAACTCCATCTTTTCTTTCTTCACGATAGTTGCAGATTTGTTTTTGGTAAGAAGAGTATTTATGCTCTATAATTATTCTTATTTGCATTTAGGCTTCATTTTCTTTAAGTGTATTCGTTTTGCCCCCACTTCTTTTTAGTTTATTTTATTTTTTTTAATTTAACCCAGCCTTGATTTTCTCGGGATTTACACATAAATTCACATTCTTGTTCTAATCTCGTTATCATCACGAGTTCATACAAGAGTATCGAACAACAAGTTACATAACTAGTACTTTCGTTATCCTGACCTCATGTAATTTCACAACACGACATCCTTATTAGATGAATGCCTCATGTGTATATTCATACACATCATATCAACTTGTTCGTTCATTCACATCTGTGTTCCATTTCACCTTTTCATTACTAGTCTTTACAAAAGGGGTTGGACGCCTAATTGAGTGATTAACACATTTGTTCATGCAGAACTCATATAACCCATAACACGTGAATATATAGTTCTTTTTCAAAATGTGTGAGACGTGAAACAGATTTCCTCATGCGCCATATTGGTATGATGTCCCTGTTATAGCACAAGATAATTTCTAGCATTATAGGCAATTTAAAAGAAACATTGTAAAGAATATTAACGTTACATTTCATTCATGAATCAAAAGAGCATAATTCTTTCATTTCTCCTTACTTATGTAAATACCACCATTAATAATTCATCAATTACCGAGGCTAATTACAATACTCAAACCCGGTCATTCATCTCGAATATTGTTAGCCAAACTAACGTTATTCTTTGCTAAAGCACAACAATCATAGTTCTTTCATATACTTGGTATGTAGAAAACATAGTTTACATGAATGCATCAATTCTTCAAACTAACTCATAACTCTCAAATTCAGCTATCCTCTTAGGATGCCCTTAGCCAAAGTCAATAATTTATTCATCTTGTTCATCCACTTATGATGCTATTTGCCGAAGCTAGTTGTTTGTTCATCCTGGTCATCCAGTTAGGGTGTCATTAACCGAGGCTACTCATTTATTCATCTTGGTCATCCACTTTGGACGCCATTAGTCGTAGTTAAACATTTGTTCACCTCGGACATCCACTTTGGACGCCCTTAGTTGTAGCTAATCATTTGTTCATCTTGTTCATCCATTTAGGATGTTATTAGCCGAAGCTAGTCATTTATTCATCCTAGTCATCCACTTAGAATGCCATTAGCCGAAGCTAATTAATCATTTATCCCCATTAGTCGAAGCTAATCAATCATCTGTCCCGGCCATCCATTCGGGTGTCATTAGCCGAAGCTAATCAATCAGTTATCCCGGTCATCCATTCGGATGCCATTAGCCGAAGCTAATCAATCACTTGTCCCGGTCATCCATTCGGATGCAATTAGCCTAAGCTAATCATTTGTTCATCCTGATCATCCGCTTAGGATGTAATTAGCTGAAGCTAATCATCAACCAATTAAACATTCCATAGGCGTCTTATGAATCACTATAACATGGTAATATCCCTTGAATTGCTCATTCAAACGGTTCATAACAATTTGATAGTCACTGCAACATAATGGCAGACCTTTCGTGGTACTCGTATAGGCGTTCCAAAATAGTTTAGCAATTCAGTAAACACAATAATAGATCATTTGTAATACACAAACAAACATTCCATAACAGTTTAACATTCAGTAACACAACAGTACATCCTTCGTATTACTCATCCAACCATTCATGACACTTAATGTTCAATACAATACAATAATAGATCCCTCGTAATACTCGTACAACCATTCATGTTCATTAACATTTAGTATAATACAATGGTAGATCTTTCGTAATACTCATACAACCATTCGTCACAATTACATTCAATATAATACAATGGTAGATCCTTCGTAATACTTATACAACCATTCATCACGATTACACTCAATAAAATACAACCATAGATCCTTCTTAATTACTCATACAACCAATTGTCACAATTACATTCAATAAAATACAACAATAAATCCTTTGTAGTACTCATACTACCATTTGTCACAATTACATTCAATAAAATACAACAGAAAATCCTTCGTAATACTCATACTACCATTTGTCACAATTAAATTCAATAAAATACAACAGAGAATCCTTCGTAATACTCATACTACCTTTATCAGTAGCCCAAATTCATAATAGCTCAATCAACATCTCATAGTCGGTTTAATATTCATCGCAACACAATAATATATCCACCTCAAACATGTCATTTCAGAACATTAACATTTTTTTCATTATTTCAACATTCAACCAGAACTCGATCGACATTTCCTAGTCGATTCGACAATCATCAAGAATTCAATCACACACTTTATCATCATTTCATCATTCAACAAGGATTTAATAAAATATCATCATAAGTAAATCATTTCAAAACATAAACATCATACGAGAAAAAGGTGGAAACCAACTACCTGCTCCACTTGTGGGTTGTCCTTGTCCTAGCGATGGTCCGGTCCCGACCACACCACCTAAGACATCAATGACCACAAATCAATACATTTGCATCTTTAAATCACATTCTTCACCATACTTATTTCAAGAGTCCATTTGTTCACATTCAAGTGTTCCACATTTTACGCCATCATACAATGAAATTGTTACAAGCAATTAAGTCATTTATGCATGGGGGTCTATTATAGAAAATCGACAGCGAAACTGATTCACTGCTGGCCACACAATTCAGCAGCGAAAACTGATTCGCTGCAAGCTGTACAGTTCGGCAACGAAAACTGGTTTGCTGTCGGACATATAATTTGGCAGCGAAAACTGTTTCGTTGTAGGCACCACAATTTCGACAGCAAATGCTACTTCGCTGTAGCCAACACGTTTTTGGTAACGAATGCTAATTCGCTGCAGGAAACTCGAATTCGACAGTGAATCACACTTTCGCTGCAGACAACACAACTTCGGCAGCGAACGCCGATTCACTGCAGACAACACAACTTCAACAACAAAACCTGATTCACTGCGAAATACACTATTCAGCAGTGAGCACTTGATTACCTACGGACAACATAATTTGGCAGTGAACACCTGATTCGCTGCGGGCAACACAAATTCAGCAACGAACACCTGATTCGCCATGAAATACACAATTCGGCAGCGAACACCTGATTCGCTGCAGACAACACAATTCGGCAGCGAACACCTAATTCGTTGCGGACAATACCAATTCAGCAGCGAACACCTAATTCGCTAGGGACAACACAATTTCGGCAGCGAACACCTAATTCGCCGGGGACAACACAATTTCGGCAGCCAAAACCTGATTCGCCACGGACAACACAATTCGGCAGCGAACACCTAATTCGCTCACACCTGATTCGCTGCGGACAACACCAATTCGGCAGCAAACACCTGATTCACCGCGTAATACACAATTCGGCAGCGAACACCTGATTCACCGCGTAATACACAATTCGGCAGCGAACACCTGATTCACTATGAACAACACAATTCAGCAACGGACACCTAATTCGTTGCGGACAATACCAATTCGGCAGTGAACACTTGATTCGCTCACACCTGATTCACCGCGGACAACACCAATTGGGCAGCGAACACCTGCTTCGTTGCAGACAACACAATTCGACAGTGCAAACCTGATTCGCTACGAAATACACAATTCAACAGCAAACACCTGATTCACTGCGGACAACACCAATTCAGTAGTGAAAGCAGATTTGCCATGAATGACATAATTCGGCAGCGAACATTGATTCGCCGCAGACACTAGAATTCGATAGTGAAAACTGATTCGCTGTAGATAACACAATTCGGCAGCGAGACTAACTCACTGCCGACACAGAAATTATTAACGAGAACTGAGTCGGTGCTGACTTAGAAATCATCAACGCAACCCCTGTCGCTGCCGATTCACAAATCGGCAGCAGCAACGGAATTGTTTCTGATTCAACTTCTTCCCTTTGGCCAAGCGTAAAGCTTATGCTAGGCTTTTCTCATTTGTAACACTTCCTAGCCGAAACTTGTACACATAACAACAACAATCATACTCCAATTCATATCACAAAAGCATGAACAATGCACCATCAAATCTCAACATGCATATTTGATTTAGGTTCTTCTAACTACTAGCTCAAGTTATACAAATCCATTCATCACACAACAAATTCAATGCATTATCAAGGGGTAATTTTCGTTTTAGCTGCAGCATGTTTCTTCAAGATTTATTATCAATATATTTTCATAGAACTACATCAACCAAACATGCTGAATCACACCATTCACACAAGTATAATTCTGTTTTGATTTTGCATGATCTAACATCTCTTATAAGGTTGTCATCTATTCATTTTATTCTTTTAATCCCTATTCTGTTCAGCCCTCACCATGGCTGACCAACTTTCCAAATTTGTATATTCAAATTTGCAATATTTCTTTTGTTAAATATTCTAGAATTAGGTCCCCCATTCAGCCCCGTTTTTTGCCCCTCCTTTTAGCTTAGTTCTTTCCATAACAGTTGGAGTAAAGTTCCTAGGCCATGTATCCATAGTTTTCTTCTTCCTTTCGGTTTCAAGGCCTTAAGAACAGGTGGAGAAGGACATGGTTCATACCTCACAGATTTAGCATTTTTGGGACGGGTTTGACAACATTTCTCCCTTTCTGCTCCCAATTTGCTTCTTCCTCTTCCTCTCTTTTGGTTTTCTCCTCCTCCTGTCAGTTTCCCACCTATTTTAGGCCTCTGCTCCCTTCATGTTTGCAGTTGTTCAGCTTCCTGTCAAGCTCTCCCTTCTCTCTCTCATGCCTGAGGCACATGCAGCAGAGTTGTTGAGCTCTCTTTGGGAAAGAGGAAAGAACAAGAGCATGCAGCTCATTTTGGGAAGGGGGAAGGGGGCAAGAGCATGCAACTCGTTTTAGGAAGAGTGGGAAGCCACCCTTTCTCTCTCCTTGTATTTATAGCCCCCAAAGTGTGATGGGGTGTTTGGGACCAAAGTTGTCCTTACCCCTCCTTTTAAGTTATCTTGGGCTAGTTTCTATTCCCATTCTCCCCTATGATAGGCTGGTTCGATTCTAATTTTTGTTAGATCTTACGCTGTCGCTGCCGATTCATAAATCGACAATAAAAACTGCGTCACTACTGATTTAGAAATCGGCAGCAAAACTGCGCCTCTGCCGATTCAGAAATCGGTAGCCCACTGTGCTGCTGCTAATTCAGACATCAACAGCCAAAAACTATGTCGCTGGCGATTAAAAAATTAGCAGCCAAAAACTCTTCCGCTGTCGATTTAGAAATCGACAACCGACTATGCCGCTGTCATTCAGAAATCGGAAGCTAAACTGCATCGCTGTCGATTCTGAAATCGGCAGCCCAAAACTGTGTCGCTGTCGATTCAGAAATCAACAGCCGACTGGGCAGCTGCCAATTCAAAAATCAGCAGCGATGGTGGAGTCATTTCAGCTTTACTTTTTTTTGGTGTTTACAGAGAGCAGGCCACCGAAACCTGCATTGAACTTGTTAAAATCATGAGGTATGAACCATACCACTCCTCCACTTGGTCTTGAGGCCTTAAGACTGAAAAAGGAGAGGAAAATCCTAGGTAAATAGCCTAAGATTCTCACACCAGCTGTTAAGGAAAACTAGACAAGGATGAGGGATGAAAATGGGGTTGAATGGGGAACCTGATTCCAGAACAATTAACAAAGGAAATGAACAATTTTGAATGCAAAAAACTTAGAGAGGTGGCCGGCTATGGTGAGGGCTGGACAAAACATGAATTAAAGGGATAAAATGCAAAGATGATGATCTTGTTAGAGTTGCTTAATTATATAAAACGGAAACAGAATTATAAATGTGTTAATGTCATGAATTCTGCATATGTGGCTGAAGAACTTGTATGAAAATGTGTTGGTGGATATTAAGAGCAAAAATTGTGTGTTTGTAACCTTGAAAGCATGTTACAGCTGAGAGAGGAATCTGATGACAAACTATGTGCTGGAATTGAATTTGCATGTGTGTGTTCATGCTAAATCATGTGACATTGCTGAAAACTAATGATTAAATTGTGTTGTCTGCAGTGAATTAGTGTTCGCTGCCAAAAATTGCATTGTCTGCAATGAATTAGTGTTCGCTACTGAAATTGCGTTGTCTGTAGTGAACTATTGTTCACTACTGGAATTGTGTTGTGTGTAGCGAATCAGCGTTCGTTGCCGGAATTGTGTTGTGTGTAGCAAATCAGCGTTCACTGTCGAAAATTGTGTTGTTGGCAGCGAATTAGTGTTCGCTGCTGAAATTGTGTTGTCCGTAGGGAGTCAGTTTTTGCTGCCGAATTGAGGTATCAACAACAAATTTGTTTTCACTGCCGAATTGCATTGTCCGTAGCGAATCAGTTTTCGCAACCGAATTGCAGTGAGTCAGCTTTCATTATCGAATCGTGTTGTCTAAAGCAAATCAATTTTGTTGCCGAGTCAGGGTGACACCAGCGATTCAGTTGCTGATGATTCTACGTTCAGCAAATCTGTGTCACCAGCGAACTAGTTTTTACTAAAAAGATTTGTAGCAGATTTACTTATCTGGATTAGCTCCAATGATGAAAATGAGTGTTTTGTGTGATTGTAGTACGTAGAACACTGGAATATAAATTCATGTATGCTTGAGACATGAGTAGTGATGGGTTGTGTGATTACTGAATATGAATGTATTGATTTGTGGCCATTGATGTTTGAGGTGGTGCGTCTGGGATCGAACAAGGACACCCCACGGGTGGAATAGGTAGGTGGTTCCCACCTTTTCCTCGTATGATGTTTATGTTTTGAAATGATTTACTAATGATGATATATTATTGAATCCTTGATGAATGATGAAATGATGATGAAGTGTTTGATTGAATCCTTGATAATTGTCGAAACAACTATGAAATGTTGATCGAGTTCTTGATGAATGTTGAAACGATGAAGAATATGTAAATGTTCTAAAATTACCTATTTGAGTTGGATATATTATTGTATTGCGATGAATATTAAACCGATTATGAAATATTGATTGGGCTGTTACAAATTTGGGCTGCTAGTGAATGCTTGTATAAGTATTATGAAGGATCTACCATTGTATTATATTGAATGTAATTGTCATGAATGGTTGTATGAGTATTATGAAGGATCTATTGTTGTATTATACTAAATGTAAATCTCAATTATGGTTGTATGAGTGATTAGTACTTAAAAGTGCATTCTCATTAAGGCTTTATATCATCATATTGCACTAAAGTATCATTAAATTCCCTAACTAAAGCATGTTTTATAATAACAAGTCTAATAATATAAGATATCTTTAATTTATAGTAATTGCTTATTTTAAATGCAGGTTTATCCCACAACTCAAAGGATTGATTGATGTGATTAACTATTGAAATTGAGAAGAAAAAGAAAGGGTTAAGAGAAGAGATGCTGGTTCAAATCAAACTGGAACACCATTCGGTTATTGAGTTATAACTGGAGTTGTAGACCTTGGATATAGGTCTGATTTATATGTATGGAAAGCTAAGACATAGACCTAAAACTTTCATGGGAGTCCAAGACTCAATTCTGCTATTTTAAAGTTCAAATCTTAACAACAACGGAGAAGTCAGAATCTGTCCTGCAGCCCAGACACTGTTCAGTTTTTAGCTCATATCTTGAGTTCTACAAGTCCAAATGAGCTTTGGTTTTTTTTTTTGTTGAAAAGCTGAAACAATTGTCCACAACTTTCATGAATACAATGTGCTCGAATTCTGATGTTAGCAATGACGTTTTGGCCAACCAACAATATCAATAACTAGCCAATAATGTCAAAAACCAGCCACCAAGTCAATGGTTGGCCACCAACTAAATAGTTTGTCAGCTAATCAATAGTTCTGAATTTTATCCTATAAAAAGAGGCATTTGCCATGTATTTAGTCATCTTGTTTTTCATATCAAGATCATCTTCTTGCTTTTTCTCTTTGTAATGTTCAAGTTTTCTTTCATGCTATATTAATCTCTTGTTTATGCTTTTTCATTTCCTTTCCTATACTTAGTTAACTTATATCACAATCATGATCTTATCTTGTTTATTTATGTTCTTTTTCTTCATTATGTTTAGCTAAGTTAATTATGTCAAGGTGAAAAGGTTTCACTAATGGTGTTAGGATAAGCATAATATAAACTCAACATGGACTTTAATGTTTATATCTAAGAAAGATTGTTATTAACATGTTTTATCTTTTTATCTTACTAATTCTTAATACCTTGCTTGTTAAATGGTTAATCTAGATTTATGTTATATAACACTTGGTACAATAAATGCTTGATCCTTCATAGTGTTCGGCCGACATCGTTGTTATGATAGGAACTTGATTTGTTATTAACATAAGTTAGCATCATGAATACCTGACAATATTTACAAGTATGGTGTTACTTAGATAAGATGATTAATATGATCATGTTAATAATTTATAATGAGCTAATAACAATAAATCATTTGATTGGAACCTCATTTGTGTGTGGTTTCCAGTTGAGTAATAAAAAGAGTTTATACTTTATTTATTTCTAATACTATTAGTGAATCCTCTAGCCTTGACAACTATTTTATCTTTGTTTAATCCTTACATCAATATCACATCCCAAAACTCTCTTCAAATCCTTTTATGTTATTATTCTCTTCAAATCTTTTTCTTTATGTGTAATTTATATAGTTGACCTCCCTGTGGTTCGACCCTGGTCTTGCCGGGTTATTTATTACTTTGACACTCCTGCACTTGGGATAAGACATCAACTCTTTGATCGTGTCAATGAGTTTTACGAAAGATCTACCATTGTATTATACTGAATGTTAATTGTCACGAATGGTTGTATGAGGAATATGAAGGGTCTACTGTTATGTTATACTGAATGCTAAACTGTTATGGAATGTTTGTTCGTATATTACAAAGGATCAATTATAGTGTTTACTGAACGTTAAACTATTACGGAACATCTGTATCAGTATTACGAAGGGTCTACTATTATGTTATAGTGAATGTCAAATTGTTATGAATTGTTTAAATGAGCATTTCAAAAGATATTATCATGTTATAGTGATTTCATAAACCGCCTCTGTAATGTTTGATTGGTAAATGATTAGCTTCGGCTAATGGCATCCTAAGTGGATGACCGGGATGAACAAATTATTAGCTTCGGCTAATGGAATCCTAAGTGGATGACATGGATGAACAAATGATTAGCTTCGGCTAATGATATCCAAAGTGGATGACTGGGATGAACAAATGATTAACGTCGGCTAATGGCATCTGAAGTAGATGACCGGGATGAACAAATAATGAGTTTCGGCTAATGGGATGACTGGGATGAACAAATGATTAGCTTGGGCTAATGGCATCCTAAGTGAATGACCGAGATGAACAAATGATTAGCTTCAGCTAATGGCACCCTAAGTGGATGACCAAGATGAACAAATGATTAACTTCGGTTAATGGCATTCTAAGTGGATGATCAGGATGAGTAAACGATTGGCTTCGGCTAATGGCATCCTGAGAGGTTAGCCAGATTTGAGAGTTATGAGCTAGTTTCAAGAATTGATGCGTTCATGTATATGATGTTTTGTATATACCAAGTATATGAAAGAATTATGATTGTTATGCTTTGAATAGAGAATAATGTTAGTTCAGCTAACGGTATTCAAGATGGATGACCGGGATTGAGTATTGTAATTAGCCTTGGTAATTGACGAATTATTATGGTGGTATTTACATAAGTAAGGAGAAATGAAAGAATTATGCTCTTTTGGTCCATGAATGAAATGTAACGTTAATATTGCTTCATTATGTTTTTAAATTGCCTATAATGCTTGAGATTACCTTGTGTTTTAACAGGGACATCATACCAACACGGTGCGTAAGGAAATCCATTTCGTGGCTCACTCATTTTGAAAAGAACTATATATTCACATGTTATAGGTGATATGAGTGTTGTATGACCAGACGTGTTAATCTCTCAATTAGTCATCCGACTTTTAATGAAAAATTGAAATGGAACACGGATGTGAATGTGCGAACATGTAAATATGATGTGTATGAATATACGTATGTGGTATTCTTCTTATGAGGGTGTCATGTTGTGAAATTACATGAGGTCAGGATAATGAAAGTACTAGTTGTGTAACTTGATGTTCGGTGCTCTTGTATGAACTCGTGATGATAACGAGACTAGAACAGGAATGTGAATTTATGAGTATGGCAATATGATGTAATGTAAACCTATGAGGATGAAAATATAATTTATGGGCATGTGTATTGAGAATTTGTTTTATAGGAATGTTGATTTACGTTATCCTACGTGGATTGTGCATTGTTAATGAATGGAATACAATTATAAATATGCAGAACGATATGGTGAAAAATCCAGAACCGGACGATTCAAATCGAAAAAAAAAATTCCATCAATTTTAGTCTTGAGAAAAGTCGGGTCGTTACATTTATACCCCTCTTAAATGAGAGGGGGTGTTTGGGTGCTGGTTATCTTTGGTTCCTATCCTCTTATTGGGTTATCTTGGGGCTGGTTATATCCTCTATAATCCCCCTCTAGGATAGGCCGGTTCCTCCTCAACCATTTTCCTTAAAACTAGTCGGCCTGTTTTCTCCATTTTCTTCTTAGCATAGGCCGGCCTAACGTTATATTTTTTTTTTCATAATATAAGTATATATTGAAGATCAAAAGTAAACAAAGCTGAATATCAGCAAGTTTATGTACAAGATGATACATCCGAAAATTAAAAACCCTTTGGGAACATGCTCCCAAAATATAAACTAGCAAAACCAAGGCTAGGAAAAAAGCATCAGAGGTTATCCCAGAAAACCAATCGAAAATTAGATGTCTAAGATAACCCCTTTAGTAGAGACCAAAAAGCCACACAAGGCACTAGATAAGGATTTGATAATTACATTAACAACAAATAAAGCAGCAACTAATTTAGCCATAACAAGCAGCACGAGCGGCTGGCAATGAAATTAACAAGAACAACAGCTAGGTTAGGCAGCAACCAGCCAATGGATAATAACCCCACCGATATAGAATAACTCCATAACCTGATAAGGCAGCAAGAGAAACAATTCCCAGCCAAGAAGAATTCCTGAACTAGAGAGAAACAATAACAAAACCCAAAAGCTTATGACATCTTGATCAACAATAGTCATAGCACACCGTCAAGGCCAGGAGTAGATTCAAAGCCAGTGGCAGTATCTAGCAGAAACCCAACAACAAACGATGACCTTAGCAATCTCCAGAAACCAAAAAAATCTAGTAGCAAAACACGGCCAAAACTGGCAGGCCTTAAGCAAATGGACATGCAACAACACCAAACAAAACCCTAACTATTGTATCAAGTCTACCCTCAACTGCCATTATAGAGGTTAACATATTGTTGCTCAGGAGAGGGGGGGCTTGAAAGCAGCAAAAGAGGAAGCAAAGAAACTTGCACAATCAGCCAGCAAACAACAGCAGGAAACAAGAAAACAGAAGGAGAAGATAACATCCAGCGAACACACCATAGAGCCATCATATAGATAAATAAGGCAGTCTGCAATCAACCTTAGTACAGTTAGGGTGGTCAAGAAACCAAGTATAAGCAGTCCATCCATAGTCTTATCTCATCAAAACATACACAAAAACCAACCAAGTAAATAAACCGCAGTACAGGCTTCGGCTAACAGCATCCTAAGTGGATGGTCGAAATGAATAAATGATTAGCTTAGGTTAATGGCTTCTTGAGTGAATGGTCGGGATGAATAAATGATTAGCTTGGGCTAATGGCATCCGAATAGATGATCGGGATGAATAAATTATTAGCTTCGGCTAATGACATCCTCAATGGATGACTGGGACGAATAAATGATTAGCTTCGTCTAATGGAGTTCGAATGGATGACCAAAAGGAATGAATGATTAGCTTTGGCTAATGGCATCCTAAGTGGATGGTTGTGATTAATAAATAATTAGCTTCGGCTAATGGCATCCTCAGTGGATGTCCGGGATGAATGAACGATTAACCTTGACTAATGTGTCCTATGAGGATAACCAGAATTGAAAGTTATGCGTAGTTGCAAGAATTGATGCGTTCATATGTATTATGTTTGTATAAACCAAGTGTATAAAGGAACTACGAATGTTATGCCTTAAACAGATAGTAATGTTAATGCTTCATTAAACTACTTGATTGCATATTATTAATTAGTTATAATTCTTATAAATATTTGTATTGCAGATGGGACGTCACACCAATGAGATGCCTAGAGACCTCATTACACAGGAACCCACTTTTGCAAGGAATCATGTAGTTGCATTCAAAATCACGATGTATTTTGTATGGATAAAATGTACTAGACATATAACTGATATTATATACTTTTGTTTAAACTTGTGATGACTACTAGTAGTATAGGAATGTAAACTTATGTTTATGTATATATATTATAAAGTGGACTTGTAATCATGCAGTCGTAATATTATGTGAATATGTAAGAATTACTATTAATGAAATGTTGATTGATGTTGGTGTATGGATTGTACCTCAATAATGAGGGGAAACAGGTTCATTGACTCCTGATATGATGTGTGCCAAAAATTAATTCCCGTTGTTTTTGGCTTGAAAAGCCAGGTTGTTACAGTTGGTATCAGAGCACTTGGTCTGGATCCTGAGGATCATTGATAATTGTGTTGTTGTGGTGAATTTCAGGATGGTGCGACAAGGAACACGAACTAAACCGCCCTCCTTAGAAAGAAGGAGTGGGGGGCCGAGGTGCCCAAGGCTGGCAAGATGAAGATCCCTTGGATGATACAACATCTCATGCTCCGGTAATACCACCCGAAACCTTGCAGGGAGGAGCCGCGATAACAAGGGAAGGCCAGAGGCCTAACCAAACAGAGGAAGTACCCCTAGCTGCAGCAGAGCAGTAAGAAAGATCAGAGGCGCAATCGTCGACTATTCCAACTGGTATACCCCCGTAGTATATAGACGCAGGACTCCTTGTATAGTTAAAGTAGTGATGGAGGGCATGGTTGGCTCGACGACACAAACAACTCCCGCCACGCAGATTCTGCAGGTAGACCTTGTGGATAGCACGACCACGGACATTGTGGTGCTACTTGTACGAGTGGCCATGAGTATAAGAGAAATGGGTTACGAACCGTATATGACGGAACATGATGCAGAGGTAGCAGAGAGGTGGATCAGGAAGGTAGAGAAGACCATGATCCAGATAAGTATACTTGAGGGCTTACGGGTAAATTGGGCTACTCAATTATTATCGGATCGGGCCATAACATGGTGGGAAACAGTTCAGCTAAGATGTGTGTCGCACCCGACATCCCGGCACCCCTAAAAATAATCCTCGATTATGGAAAAAGAACAGATTTCTAGCATCTTGTTCTTTTAGAAAAAAGTCTTGTTTGAGGAGTCGCCACCTAGTATTATGGTCACTAGGAACCCTAACTGGTCAACAGAGATTCTATGGCCCGGGATTGGTTACGTAAAAAGGAAGATATTATCACCCCTTAAACGTTCTGCCT
>Ga0307515_10001427_pt1 | contig 54090 bp, 66 predicted proteins | sample 17_EM_MG_FD_194513 | JGI IMG/M metagenome (GOLD analysis project Ga0307515, IMG submission 194513) | Populus trichocarpa ectomycorrhiza microbial communities from riparian zone in the Pacific Northwest, United States - 17_EM | ecosystem: Host-associated > Plants > Roots > Unclassified | place...
TAGACTAGGAGACCGACAGAGCGAGAAGAAACGGCGATCGGAGGGCGATATGCAACGCAACGCGTGGTATTGACGCCGGGCGCGGAGTAATCCGCCACCGGGGTGTCTCTGACGGCTCTGACGGAGCGCGTCCACTCTGACGGAGCCATTCCACCCTGACGGAGATGTTTTTTACTGATGTCAAAGATGAACGTCAATGGAGCGTCAACGATTTTTGGCATTGCATCATGGAAAATCCGGATCGTTTCCCAGCAACATTCATGCATAATCGAATAAGGGCCCACCTTTCCATTCGAAAATGCTTGCGACAACATTGTTGCTATGTCTTAAAAATGAGTGTCAACAGAGCGTCAACAACTTGTGACCTTGCATCTCGCATAATGCAACGGATGTGCAGCGACATTAAGCCATAATTGATCTATCGGCTGTCTTTCTTTGCAACAATGCATTCAACGACATCTTCAAAATGCCCTAAAAAAGAGCGTCAACAGCGCGTCAACGAATCAAGGCGTTGCATCTTGGAATATCAAGGGGCTGTGAGACTACATTGTTGCATAATCAAACTATCGGCAGCCATTCTAGGGAGAAATGCTTTGGACGACCTCGTAAGTATGCCCTAAAAATGATCGTCAACGGAGTGTCAATGATTTCAGGTCTTCCTTCTTGGAATATCATTGGGCTAGGAGACTACTTTGATCCATAATCGAACTATCGGATGCCTTTCTAGGCAACAATGTTTATGACATTATTGTTACCTTGTCCCAAACTGAGCGTCAAGGAAGTGTCAATGAGATTTGATCTTGCGTCTTCGATTATATAACGGCAATGGAATGTAGGTTACCCACAGTTTACCCATCGGCCGCCCTGATTGGCGAAAATGCTAGTAAAGATATCATGTCTGACTCCTACCAGTGAGCGCCCCCAGAGAGTCAACAGTTGTTGTGGAGGCTCAGAACGCTACATAGCAATGAACAGAATTGAGCTGTTCATGAATCGAATTTCACGCTGTCACTCTTGCCAATCTAACCTCGTATACAACTTCACAAATATGCATGGAATGCCATACAGATCCGATCTTTTTACCTGTAACAGTAGAGTCAATATTTGAGAACCAACAGGGTGCTTTGCTGTATCGTTACTTTCAGCAGTCATTCGAGTTGGATTACCCAGCTGCCAATTTCCTACCACCATGTCGGATGCGAAATTATTGAACACTTGATTACTCAAGGTTATGATCTCTTTCAAACATGATCGTGAGTTCATTTGTGATTTGAGCGATCGTACTTTACAAATCATCTTCGATGCTGGGTGGGCTTCACTGAATGTAGAGTCGAACCGGACTATGGCTTGGAATGATGCTCGACCTGCGCCTTCGTGGCGATTCAATTTACACTGCGGAATTGATGAGACTGGCAGCCCTGGCATCAAATGTATCGTTTGTCATCAAGTTCTTCGCAATCCATCCGAACATGGGACAAGCTGAAACGTGAAACACTTTCTGGCAAAAGCTCACATCGCAAAGTTAAAGAATTGACAGAGACAGAGGTCACTGAATCGACCCGTTCGACATTTGATGAAACAGCGTCAGACATCCTCAGGAGGCAACGAAGTCAAGGAATCACAATAGTAAGTTTGCAGAAGAAGACCATATTTGACATCCTGGTGGATCCATATTGACCGAAATGACAGACAAAACATTCCAAACTCGCTGATATACACTTTGAATCTTCCGAATTTCACCAAGAGACGCAGAATCGCTACCTGATGTTAGCATTTGTTCCGGCTCACATGCCGTGGAACATTAAAGCAAATGTCGAGCTACAACGGTCACATAAGGCATTACGTGATGACCTGGTGCATCGATCCGCTACGTCCATTCGGAACATTTGCCAGAGGCAATATGCACTAACCGTGGGTCCAATTAAGAAGCAATTGCTGACACGAAATAACGTTAGATTGGCTTTGGACGGATGGACATCAACCAACAAACAAGCCATAATGTTGGTCATTGCTTACTATATGCATCGAAATTAGGCATTGCGTGAAGTTCAACTCGCGTTTGACGAGAGTGATAGCTTGTTCCACTCATGTTTCGAAAGCGAATCAACGATGATTGGTCGAGGGCCAACATACTGTTGCAAGGCTAGCTGTACATTTGAAGGACGTTCTTGATCATTTTGGGCTTACCGACGGTCGTTTGCTTGGAATTAAGACTGATAATGCCTCCTCAAACTTCTCAATGACACGCAATCTGCAATCAACAACTGAGGCGTCTGGAATTGAGTGGGCTGCATTGAGGAACAACAAACCTTCCATGGCGCACGTCATACAGCTGGCTTTAGGTGCATTCATGAGCAGTCTCGGTGTGAAAGGCCGCACCTGGTCTTGGGAAGCCTCTGAGCGCAATCAGCAATTGGGAGAGAATCAATGAGTAGACATTTGGAAGAGTCAAAGGCGACGAAAAGAGGGCAACTCTTGAATCATTATGGTGTCAGCCATGAAACCCGGTTTAGCCAAGATAATTGAGAAAGTACGTATTTCAAGATATTTTGAAAGTGCTGAAACTGACCTGAATATAGCAGAGAATGCTTGCTGTATTGATTACACTAACACCTGGTCATCAAAACGAGTTCATTGTCTGTCAAAAAGCCAAGCTGCCCATCGCGGTACTTCCCATTATAGATGTGAACACCCGGTGGAACCCGACCCTTGAGTTGCTGGAGTGCGCCTTCCGTCTATGTGAATTCACACCCAAGTGGCTTGAAAACCCAAAATACAGCGATTACCAGCCACCCTTCACAACTCCAGATGAATTGACCATTGTGAAGTATGTCATGGAAGTGTTGAGGCCATTTTTATATTGGACCCTGTGGATGTCAAAGAGGCATACAGTCATGTTGCATCACGTTATCACAGTGTACAATGATATGTTTGATCACATGGACGGTGTGATACGTGGTTGGGCTAAGTGCAGGACCCCATTGCAGGAAGACTTGTTCCTCGCCGTGAGGTTAGCTCGACAGAAGCTGTCCAAATACTTCACTGAAGTGACTCCATCGACGGGCAAACTGCTCATTTCGGCATATATCTTCAATCCTTTGCAGAAGTTGCGATCATTCAGAAAGTGGGACGGAGAAATGGATATTAATCCTGAGGGCGAGACATTCAATACTACCCCATACCAAGAGGCGGGTCTGTAGTATGGGGAGAATGAGTACTGTGACAAACATCGACGTGTGCCGGTCAATAAACACGAAAGCTTACCGAGGAATACTTTCATCCCCTCCAAAACAGTTACCGGATCCTGTCAATCAACCTTCGATCCATACGATTTGTCCATCAATGATGACGAATACTTAATGCCTGACAATGTGGCTCAGACGACACCTGGACGAAGCGATCACACAGCACACTTGTTGACCACCACTAGGCTCTATTTGAAATCGCTGCTGGAAGCTCCAAACACCTGGGGCCAAATTAATCTAACTCTCAATGATTACCACCCCGACCCAATGGAGATTAGGAGTTCATTTGGGATACTGGACATCACCGACTGGTGGCGTCAACAGGAGGAAATGCACTTGAAATATGCCAATCTCTGTAATGTGGCGCACGACATATACTCTATGATACCACACATCGTCGGAGTGGAGGCCAGGTTTTCCCTCGGCCAAGTTGTTATCGGCTGGAGGCAGTTGGCAACCACAGGCGAGAATCTTCGCAAACAAGTCGTTGTAAGGCAGTTAGCCCACGCTAATAACACGATTTTGGCAGGAGCTGACCAATTATTTGAAACAACCAACGCTGAAAACAACTCGGAAATGAAGAAAGAGGCGGTGGAGAGCAAATAGCACAGAATGGCCAAGGTTCACAACTTTTTGGAGATGTGGCAGGGCAGCCAAAACCTACGTGCTACCCAGAAGAAATCTCGGGTTCAAAACAAACAGATTACTGCCATGGGATACATTTCGGACACAGAAGAGATCGTCAAAGCATTGTGGTCACTCTCTCCAGATGATGGTGCGGCTGCATTAGGGTTGTCAGAAAGATCTGCTATGCCCCCACCATACTCTGCAAAGGACCTCGCTGGAGAACGAACTCACAAATTGAATGTGCGCCGAATCAGAAGATTCAACCGTCATCCAGTCAAAACTGATGAGGATAGCGCCCCTGAAAGCATTTTGGACACTGAAGATTGGCTTGACTGGAATGGGGACTTGGTTAATCCAAATGACAGCGAAGACGATTGCGCAGCGGATGCTGAGTCAGATATCGAGCAAGCCAATCGCATCGAGGATCCACAATGCCCAGAACTGAGGGATCCAAGAGGCAGGCCAAATGATCCCGGATTGATTCGGCCAACACAGAAGTTATAGAGATAGAGTCAAAAGGTATTGCTGACGGTCAATGCAATTGAAACGAGGAGGATTAAAGCAGTGAAAAAAAAGTAGGACACAATGGGTCAATGTTTCACCAGCTTCTGTATGTAACTTGGATAGAGTTTTAGATAGTGATATATTGTGGGCGAAAGGTGAGCAGTAGCTTGTTAATCTCGGTTGCTATACAGATGTATAGCAGGCGCAATGGAGCATTGGCAAGAAACATGAATTTTAGTCGTGTGTGAGTGAACAGTTACAAGGACCCATACGCCAGCGTCAGGCGGTATATGGATATGGTTGCACACCTGGACACGAGTGACTATATATGTAGACGTGTAGATGTAAAGGAAAGATTATCACTAGAGATCTAAGGCTCGTGGCAAGCCGACTATATCGAATGACCGTTACGTGGCCCTGCGCACGTCTTGTGCAGTCGTGCCGTTTCGTTATCTCTCTCTTTCAGCGCAGACCTCCTGGGCTGCCAAAGCCAGTATGAGAGAAAGAAGGAAAGGGAAACAAAGATTGAAACAATCATGCTACGTACGCAATGGTACGAACGCATAGGTACCACAACCGATCGGTACCGCTCAATGGCGACCTTTTGGCACATCTGGCGCACGGGGAAAATCCACCTCCACTTGATTGTCTCTGCAGGGGGTAAAAACCCGAGCCGACGCCATTTGTCCCGGGCCGAGATCCAAAGATGAGAAGGAGAGAAGAGAGAAACAAGAAACATCCAAAAGTGATCCCGTCCTGCATATCTCCACATCCGAATGCGTACTCCACCAACCATGCATACCCGTAGTTGCCATATTTTGGGGTGGGTCATCGTCGGCATCGTCAGGGTGGTAGAGCATCTGATCATTATTTGTCATCGATGGGAGCTTCCGCTGCTGGCATCGATCTTAGCCATCAATCGTATACGTCAATCGTGTCTTATTCATCGATATCATACACATTGGCTTCTCTGAACTCGTTATACTTCCCAAGTTCAAGTGCACTAGCACTGTGCTTCCGCAATCTCTATAGAGTATACATTGCAACCCGCAGTCATCGGTACTCGGCATTGAATGGTAGGTGCATCTTGACTCGGTCATCATCTGTCGAAGTCAGCTTCGGTGAAAATCAGGCCAACTTCAAGGATGCCGCCTCCATAGGCGGCTTCAGTACCATTGTGGTGGATTTGGTAGACATGCCGGTTGACATCTCAGTAGAATCTCGGTGCGTGTCTCTGTAGACTGCCTCTTGGTGGGCTTTTGACTTGTCAGTAGCACTTGACTGATTTGACACAGCTATCTCCCACGTTTTCGAAATTTGTTGCTCCGCCGACCAATTATGATTATATCGAGTGTGATCATGGCTCTGTTGCAGAGTAATCGTGATTCAGGAGTGTAATGAAAATCTGTGATTCGACATGTAATTGGGTTCAGCTTTAGCTTCATCTGCAGACTAACTATCTTCATCTTCGGTGTGTTCTGATGAGACTTGTCTGTGGCCATCTCGGTAGGCAGCGTCTGTAGAATATCCGTTGGCTTCTGGATAGGCCTCTGGTTAGGAAATTCAGCATTCCCTTCGGTATGCCGTTCCACGATAGTTTCTGGATTTTTTGGTACACCATCCGGTCAGTGTCCTACTCAGTGGCTTCGTACGGTAGGGCTCACGGTAATTATCTCGTTTGATCTCCATGTGAAGTCCTTCGGCAGTTACATCCGTCGCTGGGTGATCTCGGTGATCCTTTCTTGGTAGTGATCTTGACTATCTTTCATGATGCCGTTCAGTACACTCGGTTGTCATTTTCCATCTCCTTCGGGACCAATTCGGTAGCCATATCTCAGTCTTTCGGTATCTTGTTCGGAACTGCTTCCGCTCGCTGCTCACCAGCACCAGCATAGTACCCATTGCCATTGCCATCGCCATCGCATCGGTATATCCAACTTGTAAGCATCCCAGTATCCAGTGATACTCACCATACTTTCAATTGCGCTAGCACTCGAGCTCTCCCAATGCCGCGTGAACAACCCCGCAGGCCTAGCCCATCAGTGATCATTGTTGCAGCTTTGGAATTTGGTTCGGCAGTAGTCTTCGCACTCGTTTGGGATCTCGTTTGGAACTGTATCCTCTCTTGATAGTTCGAGGCCCCTGAGACAACTTTCCAATTCTTATGCAGCGTTGCACCCTCCGCTCTACCGTTCTGTCAGGCCAGAGAAAGCGTCCATTGCGATATCAACGATTCACTTGTTGACGTCGGTAGCCAGTGTGTCGCTAGCCTGGGCTGTCTTGATAGCCGGTAGGAGATTGTAGGATTCAACGGCTGCTGAATATGGTGAAAGTCGTACAGTAGGTGTCCCATATCCGATCTCATAATCAGGTCATCCAGAGGGTCCATCTGCCGCGTTCCTGTTTCCTGCCAGATGCTGATTGATTCGGTTATCTTTTGCAGTAGGGGTTGCGATTCCGGTACGATCATCCCCCTCTTTTGAAAGTTGTTGCTCTGCCGATAGCGTTGTATAACGATATAGGACTCTTACGACCCCCATTCGATTGCGTTCATTGTAGATCTTCATAGCTTGATCGATTCAGTCCGGCTTCCGCTCAACCTCAGTGACATATTGTTTTATGATAATATGTGTTTGCAGGACAGTATCAGTTGATGATTGTGCCATTCGATCACTCACGCCCGTCTGCAAGTCATGATATCTCTCAAATACCGATCGCACAATTTCCTACGGCCGCTTCTGCTATATCATCTCCATTAGCTAAAGAATCAACAGAGGATGGAGGCGATGAAGAGTAAAATCCAGGAGGCCTTGTCATTACCAGTTCGCCCACGAACGGACCAAGCCCCGCCGTCCAGTCACTCCCTTCGTGCCTCGGCGAGCCAGTAGCAGTCATTCAAGGTTTCCATGTGGACGCTCTTCTGCCGCAACTACTGCCGCTGCTCTTTGCTCACTGATCCAGCCATCAAGGGTTACCACTTCTGAGGTATAGCCTCCATGGTTCCGCTCTACTGCAGCACTAGCAATCCTAATCTCAGTTGGCTTCAGAAACGAATGCCATCGCAAGCTCCACACATTCTGGATAATGCTCGCTCCAGGACGATGCCAGTTGATTCGCGACAGGACAATCATGAGTGCACTCCTCGCTGGGTCTAGAGGATCAGCAGTCAATTGCCGTCCAACCGCCGCGGATCATTATCAACAACTAGTTCCGAGCTGGAACCATAAGAGCTCAAAGTCTGGATTGCATGCATCTTTCTCACCCGTGCACAGGTGGTCTATAAACATTGCCTCACCCCAAAGTAGGTGGTATATGAACGGTTATAAAGTATAAATAGCCTCGAGATCAAGAAGTCTCAGAATTTGTGGGCCCCATGTGCAAGTCATTGGGACACCCGATTCCCATCTCATTGGTGGGAGAGGCTAGCGGTCAACGTAGTACCGCAGGATGAATTGGGAATTGGCTCGTTTCCTGGTCGCATGTTCGTTGTTCGCAACAGATAGTAGTTCTGAATCGTTGTTAGGTGTCGGGTGCAGAATGCGCAGTGCTTTCGACAGTCTTTGAGCCCAGCCTTTGGAGCGGCCCTCAGCGTTCATACCATCGTAGGTATTCCTGACTGAATTGAATCTCGCAGGAATAGTATTCGCTCTGCCGGAATCGACTTCAGTGGTGTCAATTGCTGGCATTGACCATCAACCTTGTAGCATACGCATTAATTGCGTTAGGTATTTGTCAAACTGGTAGGCGGAATTCCTTCGCAGAAAGTCTCTCCTCCGTAGGGGCACTTTGATCGTGCAATTTAAAGGTGTTGACTCATATATTGTCGTCTGGTGAGTTCTCGGTGGGTTCTCGTCAGTCGTACGCGTTCAGCGGTAATATAGTCATTTTCGTCTATCGCGATCTCTGCATTGCTTGGTGCTCCTCAATTGACTGCAGTCGATTGTAGTTATGCTCGTTGCAATAGATTGTATGCGATTTCCTCTTGTCGGATGTCGGAAGGTGATGTCTTCCGACTTGTAGCAATTGTGGAAATGATAGGCCTGTAACATGTCTCGCTGCCGAGTACATCTCCGAAATTGTTTCTGCCCTTGCCAATTCATGTGATTGAAGGTTGAAAGTCCTGACACTGAGCGCTTGTGTACTCAGTAGGTATCTGGACTTGTGTCAGAGTGTATTATGGAATTGTAGACTTCGAATTCTTGCTGGTCGAAATAGGGGTAAACTCGCAAATCCCGTGAGCGAAGAACATCCGTTTACTGAAGAAGTGATAATAGTGTAAGGACGTGTACGCCAGCATCTGGCGGTATATGGATATGGTTGCACACGTGGGCTCGAGTGACTATATATGTGGACATGTAGATGTACAGGTAAGATTGTCGCTAGAGATCTAAGGCTCGTGGCGAGCGGACTTTACAGAATGGCCATTACCCAGCCCTGGACACGTCATGTGCAGTCGTGCCGTTACAACAGTCCAAGAATGTTACTCCGCTTGGCTTTGTCACAAGGCCAAGTCTCAATCTGGCAGACAGACTACAAATATCGTCAAATCATAATGAAAACAATTATCTATGGCAGCAGATGTTGAATGTACAATAGATTGAAATCCGCGTCAACGGAGCGTCAACGATTTGTGGTTGTGTAAGTACAATAATTGAATGACAATTTGATCGCTGTGTTGCATAACTGATAACTTGGCAGCATTTCTAGGCAAATAAATCTGTGACATGCTCCCTGCCGCATCATGGGAATTAGTGTCACTGGAGCGTCCACGACTTTGACCTTCGCATCATGGGTAATTCAAGTTCCGATCAGTTGTGGTCATCCATCTGCCAGATATAGACAGCCTTCACTGCGACCAACTGAAGTGACATGCTCCCTGCCACATCCTGGAAATGATCGTCAACGCAGCATCGACAATTTTTCGTTTCGCATCTTGCGTAATTTATGTTCCTCTTGGTTGTAGATATCCATTTGTCAGATATTGACAGCCTTTACTGGAGAAAACTAGAGTGATATGCCGTACCGGCACAGCTGCACGTGACGTGTCCGAGGGCGGGTAACCCACGTTTTCTATAGTCGGCTCACCATGAGCCTTAGATCTCTAGCGACAATCTTACCTATACATCTACACCCACAATCACTCGAGTGCACGTGTGCAACCATGATCCACTCAATTACCGCACGTAAGCCTACCTAGTTGAGCGCAGGCGTACGTGCCTTTACACTATTATCACTCTTCAGTAGCCGGATATGCTTCGCTCACGGGATTTGCAAGTTTACCCCTATTTCGAGAATGAAGAATACGAAGTCAACAATCAGAAATCACATCGACACGAGTCTAGAGGAATGCCGATTACACGAGCGATGAGTCTTGAGATGTTCATCCTTCAACCAAGTCAGTGACAGCAGCAGAGATGATTCCGACGATCCAATGGCCACCAAGACGCGTCACAGCCGATGTCGACAATTACTACAAACGATTATCTATCGATGGCTGTAATCAATCACCAATTGGCAGAGGAGTGTAATGACGATCACATTGCCCCTTAACACGTCGATTCACCACCAGAGTGATATATACGAAGTTGGAGACGATATTAGAGTCAACATGGCTACGTCACACGAATCAACTCACTGACGAAGCGCTCCCACGAGCCGAGCTACGATGCGCAGTTACGGGAAGCAGAATGAAGCCCACATACGAACAAGAAGCAGCCTACCCGCAATGAGCAGCCTACCGGCAATGAGCGCCTATGGAAGTGATGAAAGAAGCCCGCATAAGGAGCAAAAAGAAACCCAGTTACGGAGCAGAACAATTGCACTATCCACGTACGTCAACGGAGGAGATGCTTTCCACGACCGAACGAAATGTGCCACGGATATGATGTACTCTACAATTGAAGTCACCTACGAAGAACTCTACAATTGAATTACACCAAAGGCGGAGAATCATTGCACAACGTGAAGTGCACTACTGTCAAACTAGGTCTACAGATACATTACTCGAATGAAGCGCCATCCACGAGTCAAACGCGCCAACCGAGATCAATAACCTACAAATGAGAACGATTGGACACTGCGAAGGGCATTCATGGTCGAGACCTTCATATTTCCAAGATCGACTGGGAATGCGAAAACCACCAAGAGAAGATATGACAGAAGATATGAGATGAAAGATAGGAGATAATAGATATGAGATGAACTGTGTGCACGTGGTTCGAAAACCATCATCCAGAACCTACGACCTGCGGAACTGTAACAATGGTGCACGCCACCGTTCAGGGCGACCGAGGTCAGCATTCAGAAACCCGTGTACGGGCGAGGGATATGTATGCTTTCTGGTACTGAGCTACCATTATGAGGGGAGAACCCGGAGATATACTCATCGCGAAAGCGATTATTGTCGTTGCAAACTCTAGTGGCTCGCACGATATTGTGAATACCCAACTCGGTCAACCCGAATGGAGAGGTGTTAGCAGCGTGATGCTTTCGGCCTCGAAATTGGTGATCAGCTTGCTAGCGCAGAGGTTGCCGTGGCTTTCGCTCTATCAGTAGAGGATTGCATTGGATTGCTGGGAGCTACGGTAGAGCGGACTCACACGAAAGGTGAATAATCTCGTATGCTGGATGAGCGAGCAGGAGCAGCAGCAGTAGTTGCGGCAGAAGAGCGTCCACATAGGAAGCTTGAACGACTGCTACTGGCTCGCCGAGACCCGAAGGGGGAGACCGGACGGCGGGGCTTGGCTCCACTGGAGCAAACCGCTAATGACAAGGCCTCCTGGATTTTCCCCTTCACCGCCTCCACTCTTTTCGATTCCTTTGGCTTACGCAGATGGAGCAGATACGGAGTCGTATGACGGTGAAGTGGACTCAGGAGTGTCGGAGATAGATGACCGTAGATGAATCACGAGAGAGAGACAATCAGTCGTATTTGTTATATGACGATATCGAGGTTATGTGAAGTCATACACTGTTTGAGATCACTGACTACTGAATTGATGGTACGAGAGTTGCAATTGAGCGCAGTTATGCAGATGCGATGTACCGGCGGCATGTCTCCACCGAGTACGATCCAGAGCACCATTTAGAGATACCGAATGAAGCAGACCCATGCCAAAGTTACAAAGCCAAATACGATTCAGAATTCGTTTCGGAAATACAAAGATACCAAATTACAATGCTGAATGAGATGCCGACTCAACCTCGGCGATCCCAACGACACAGACGCTACTGCAGAAATCAACTTCCGAATCAACACCGTAAGAAGCCGGATGAGATTAGTCGTCGGCGGAGCAACGACATTCAAACGAGAGGGGAATGACCAGACCGGAGTCAAGAACCCCTACCGCGAACTATCAACATACCGGAAGTGCTGGAACGATGCACCGCGAAGTGCATTCGCCAATTGAGATTGCTAGTAGCGACAAGCGCACCACGAGAAGAATCAACAAACTTGATTCAATCAATGGCGATAAGTGCACCGAGACAAGTCACGACCGGCACACCTTGAGATGAATCGCGAAACCCACCTGAAGTAGAGTCGACAAGCATCGTGGCGGGAAAATCCGTTTCTCTCCAGCACCGCCACACAGCTTCGCTGAGGACTGAGCTACGGCGGGTGTACGGAGATATAGGGATAATGGAGATGGACGGAGTGATGGGGAGTATATATTCGGGAGACCCCGCGGTGGATAGCATCCTATCTCATCTTAACATACAACAAATTACACACTCTATCTTGCCCATCTTGCAATCTCACTCGCACTTTCCGTGATTGCGTGGATCCTCACGGCCGGGTAGGATCATATCTTCTCACCCTCTTCCTACGCTCCTCGAGCCAGATCCCTCTTGCTCACGAATTCCCTGTGCAATTCCGCGAGAGGTGCGGCGGAATGTTGATGATGGGCTGTCTGCCTTCTAACTCCGCCGTTTCACCACAGCGTACCTGACGAAGAAGTGGTAAGCACACCAGAGGAAAGCCAGCGAACGCACCAAGCAATTGGAGATGATGATCACCGAGCATACGACGGATGACAAGTGTACATGGAAGTGCACCGGAGAGATGGATGGAAGTCAATATGCAGAGCGAAGTCAATAAGCGAAGCGAAGTCAATAAGCGAAGCGAAGTCAATAGGATACCCGAATGTGGATGAACGAAGCATAGCCGTTGCAGTGAGGTCGAGATTGAGGACATTGGGACGTCCCATCCGACAGTGAGTCAACAGGCAGAGCAAATCAGGGTGGTCACTGGACAGAGGGCGACGCCGAAGGACGACCGAAGCGAAAGCCGCACCGAATGACGTGTCCAATCACAGAGAGATTACGATTACAATCCCGAATCACGAATACACCGCTACCAAGTCACGATGGCAATCTACAGTGGATATGACGAAGAAGACGTCGACGGAGCAACGAGTATTCAAAAGGGGGAGATAACCACCTCTACACAATAAAGTGCTGTCAACAACTCAATGCCCACCGAGAGGCTATCTACCAAGACACGTACCGTGAAGTCGACCAGTCAAGTCCTACTGCCAAGTACACAAAACCACCGGGAAGAAATCTACCAAGACACGCACCGAGGAGTCGACCGAAAAGTCTACCAACAGTCGACCAAGATTCTGCTGAAGCCGCCTATCGAGAGTGCAACCATGAAGTTGACCGGAGAGTCACCGAGGCGGACTTCCATAGATGGTTACCGAATCAAGATGAACTTACCAGTCAATGCGATGTACTGATGACTACCAGCTGCAAGATATACTCTGCAGAGCATGCGGAAGAGCTGCATGAAGGCACAAGAGAGCGCAGGCGGGCTTGAACTTGGTAAGTATAACCATGTTAAAGAAGCTTACGTGTTAGATGTCGACGAATCACGCGCAATTGACATATACAATCAATGATCACCGAAGGCTACGTACGATGCCGGCAGCGGCAGCTCCCATCAATGCTGAGTCACGAGCGGAAGCTCTACTACCTTGACGATGGCGACAATGACCTACGCCGAGATATGAGCTACGGGAATGATGGTCATTGGTTGGAGCATGCATTACGAAGTTGAGATATGGAGACGGGAATACTTTTGGATGTTTTCTTGTTTCTCTATTCTCTTCTTCTCTTCATTGGATCTCGGCCCGGTACAAATGGCGTCCGCATGGGTTTTTACCACCTTCGGAGTGGGCCAAGTGGAGGTGGATTTTCCCCGTGAGGCAGGTCCACCGAAAGGTCACCCTGCGCGGTACTGATTGGTTGTGGGACGTATGGGTTCGTACGATTGCGTACGTGGACTGGTTGTTTGATTGCTTCCTTTCCATTTCTTTCCTTTCCTACTATGGTACGGGGTTATGCAGCCCAGGAGGTCTGCACCTAGAGAGGGGGATAATGTAAGGGCACGGCTGCACGTGACGTGTCCTGCGGCGGGTAACCCATGTTTTATACAGTCGGCTCGCCATGAGCCTTTGATCTCTAGCGATAATCTTACCAATACATCTACACCTATAATCACTCGAGTCCACATATGCAACCATGATCCACTCAATTAGCGCACGTAAGCCTACGTAGTCGAGCGCAGGCGTAGGTGCCGTTACATAAGCTCCCTGCCACATCCTGAGAATAAGCGTCAACAGAGCGTCCACAATGTTTAGGTTCGCATCTTGGGTAATTTACGTTCCGATTGGTTGTAGAAATCCATTTCTCAGATAATGACACCGTTTAATCGGAAAAACTACAGGGACAACTGTCCTGCCGCAGCCTGGAAATGATCGTCAATAGAGCGTGAACGATTTTCAGCATCGCATCTTGGGTAATTCATGTTCTGATTGGTTGTAGACATCCATTTAATAGATATTGGCTGCCTTCACTGGGAAAAACCAAAGCTACATGCTCGCTACCGCAGCCTGAGGAGCAGGGTCAATAGGGTCTCAATGATTTTTCACTACAAATCTTGGGTAATTCATTTTCCGATCGGTTGCAGACATCCATTTCACAGATATTGGCAGCCCTTCCTGAGAAAATCTATGGCGAAATGCTCACTACCTTATGCTGAGAAAGAGCGTCAACGGGGCGTCAACAGTTCTAGTTGTTTCATATTTGGTAATCAAGGCATCGTGCTGATCTCCATGTTCATAACAGAATTATCGACCTCTGTAATAGACAAAAATACCATTTATCAATGTTAAATCACCGATACCAAGTTACTCCATATTGCAAGCTGTAAAGCATGCTAATGCATATCCTTGGTTGTTGAAAATGCAATTTTGATGTGATACGAGTCACATACTCCGAAAGCAGGAGCCTTCGTTGCATCGATGGATGGACCCACTGGGAAACCCGCTGACAACCCGCCCGATTTGGACAGGTTGGGAGTTTACCATCGAACTGTACCCGAGTGGACGAGTCGGGTTGATTGATAATCCGGGTCTCCAATCCGGCAAAGGTGAGGGTTGAACACGGACCCGGACCCGATGTGACTGTCCACAACGGTTAGTAGCACTATGCACCAATTACCGTGTACATCGAGCACTTCATACATTGAGTACCGCATCGTCCCAAGATGGACTGTCGTCCACCGCCAGCCAGCTCTCATGTCTCGGCAGATGATATTATAATCAACTCTGTATATTCCCATGATTACGGGTCATCCAATGAACAGAGTCCCAGCTGCTGTCGCTGCTCCCCCCCGATCTACCGCATGTAAATCGACTGCCTCCAAGTAGTGCTCCAATGTCGCATGATTGCGCCCTCAATGTGCATCTCCATACTCGCTCGATCACGGCCTCAAAGTACATCATCAAGTAGCCACGACGCGTGTACCGAGATACAGGGGAAACGGAGGAGGACTGAGCGACAGGGAGTACATATTTGGAAGACTCCCGGGTCGATAGACATCAGCTCATGTTCATCTCATGTGGATCCACGCAATTGTGTGGATTCTCACAGTGGGGTAGTATCAGAACTTCTCACATTCTTCCTACGCTCCTCGAGCTAGAACCTCTGATTATGCTCGACTACCATCAGCAGCCAGATTGACCAGATGTATATATATAGAGATACATAAACAATGCATGCCATATTATTAGGTAGCAAATATTGTGACTGTAACAAAGACGAATATGATAGAGGAAATGCCTTGTGCTTATGGAATCCTGCGTGTGGCTTCCAGACAGATTTACATTGTGCTGATATACCCAATGGACCCATTCCGACATATGGGCACAGTTGGCTACAACGCCGCAGTGTTGATGTATAATACAATACCGACAGAGCGAGAACAATGGACGAGACCGCAATCAGAGGGCCATATGCAACGTGACGCGGCGTATTGGCCCCAGGCGTGGAGTAGTCTGCCACCGGGGTGTCTCTGACGGCTCTCATGGAGCGAGTCCACTCTGACGGAGCAATTCCGCCCGGACAGAAATGTCTTTCGCTGATGAGACCCTTGGAGGCCATCCCTGCCGGCCTTCAGAGGTACTCAAATCTCTGATGACTGGTACAGGAGTACCATGCAAGTGATTGTGATAGGTTTGGGACCACCTCGGAGCATCGGAGAGAACTTTGGGTGCACCTGGCCGCACCTGCCACAATCCTGGGTGCGCCGAGGACACTCCTGGGAGCACCTGGGTATGCCAACGACAAGTCTGGGAGCACCTGCGACATGTCTGGAAGCGCCTCGAATCACAGTAGAGCAGTCTGGGAAAAACATCATTTTCTTTGGGAACGCTGCTGGTGCGCCTGGAAATCATAGCTACTACTTACTGTTCAATGATTTTTAAAACACATGTATTCTGTTTGTATCCTCATATATGTGGCTATGTATCTATATAGCTACCCATCTACACATGGTACTGGACTGTGGCTGCAGGCCGTGCCTCGTTGCAATTGCAGGCGCACCTCAAAATGATGATGGAGTGAAATCAGAGATAGACTCCGAAGCAGTGATCGAGCGAGTTTGGGAATACACCCTGAGGCCGTGATTGAGCCAATATGGAGATGCACAGGCAGGCTGTGATCGAGCCTGTTTGGAGATGAACTTGGAGGCCGTGAGCGAGCGAGTTCGGGGTCACACTTGCAGGCCGTGATCAAGTGAGTTTGGAGATGCACTTGGACCCCGTGATCGAGCGTGTTTGGAAATATGCACTTGGAGGCCCTGATTGTGCAAACAGGGAGGCCGTAATCGAGCGGGTTTGGACGAGTACTTTGAGCCAGTCGATGGACGGCGCGCCGGGTGCAGAGGTTCTTTTCGTCAGTTAGTTAACTTCGTGTGGCTGCGACAAGGTGACTTTACCTCTAGGCTCTCATGGAGAGCTGGTTTGATGGCGGTCAATCGCATAGAGAGGCACGCCGGAAGCTGAAGCTACATTCTGGGGTCAACTCGTAATCATGAGAATGAAGGGAAGACAAACTATCTTGTGTAGACGCTGTACTTGGTGTAAGTGTACTCGGTGTATGCTTGTACTTGGTGTATACTGTACGTGGTGTATGCTGAACTCAGTGTATGCTGTACTCGGTGTCAACTCATGATCATGACATGGAGAGATAGAGAGGGATGACATAACTTCGTGTTCTGTGATGATGGTAGAGTTATAGACGAGAAAGAGAGAGATGGGGGATGACGAGAATGATGTAGAGGATACGAGCGGATATGAGAAATCTGGGATACAACTTGCCTGATCGGGTTGGGGAGACCTTGTATTGGTGTGAGTAGATGACGGATTGGGACTCCTACATGCCGTATGGGGGATGGTCAATTGACCCGCACACGATATTCTCTAAGTCCCAGTTTCTCATGTTGATTTGCCCCATATCATCTCATCTCACACCTTTTCGTCCTCAACTCTACCGTCACCTAAGAACACAAAGTTCAGTCATCCCTCTCCATCTTTCCATGTCATGATCATGAGTTCACACCGAGTACAGCATACACCGAGTACAGCATACACGGAAGACTGTATACACTGCGTAGTGCATTCACCGGGTAGTGCATCATCCCGAGATCGACTGTCTTCCCAACCCAGCCAGTCTCTCGAGCTCTCAGCGGACCTCGTCATACTCAATTCTCCACATTCCCACAATTAGGGGTGAACCAATGAATAGAGTCTCAGCTTCCATTGCGAATGCCTCCCAATCTACCGCCTCCATATTCACTACCTCCAGGTTCACTGCCTCCAGCTTGATCTCCTTCAGATCAATCGCTTCCAGATCAACCGCCTCCAAGTACTCCTCCAATGTTGTTTCATCATGGCCTCCAAGTGTATCTCCCCACACGCTCAGTTATGGCTTCCAAGTGCATCTCTGAGTGCTCTCGATCTCGGCATCCAAGTGCATCTCCAAGCCCGCTCAATCACGGCCTCCAAGTGCATCTCTGAGTGCACTCGATCTCGGCCTCCACATGCATCTCCCAGTTCACTCGATGATGGCCTCCAATTGAATCTCTGAGTTCACTAGATCTCTCGGTCTCCAAGTGCATCCCCAAACTGACTCGATCCCGGTCTCCAAGAGAATCTCTGAGTTCACTGGAATCTCAGTCGCCAAGTGCATCTCCAAACATGCTCGATCACAGCCTCCAAGTACATCTTTAACACGCGGCGGCGCGTAAACGGAGATACAGGGGTAACCGAGGTGGACAGAGTGACGGGGAGTATATATTCGGCACACCGCGTAGTACATCGACATTATCCCATATCCATCTTATCCTATCATTCAATGACAATACCCACTCTATTAATCCCAACTGTTATTCTCACTCGCTCTGTCCGAGAGTTCGCGGATCCATTCAATTGTGTGGATCCTCAACGCCGGGTAGTAGCATAATATCTCAGCCGAATTCCATGCTCCTCCAAACAGAACCGCTCCTCCCCACGCATCCAGTTTAGATGCTCAATGTGCATGTCAAGGTGCTCCTCCAATTATGCTCGAGTACCATCTGGGGCCAGATTGACCATATGTATATAAATTGACAGACTTCGATAGTGCATGCCAGAGTATGATGTCGCGAGTCTTGTGACTGAAACAAAGACGAATATGATAAGACGAAATTCCTTGTGCGTATGTGAGAACCACTGCTATAAGATTCCGGCCCCAACTGTTTCACAGAAGCTGTACAGCAGTGTGGGCTGCTCTCGAATAATCCCGTGGAGCTGCGCAGCGGTCTCAGCTGCTCTCGATGCCTCCCGAAGATCTGCCCAGAGGTCTCAGGAGGTCCAAAATTTGACTATCCTACAAGTCAAATTTTGTAGCACCCTGAATGCACCTCCATAACTACAGGTGCTTTCAGAAGCACCTGAGAATGCTCTTGCAGAGTCTGAGAGCACTTTGCTTAGCTCCAGGGGGGTCTGGGAGGATCTACAAGTACTGAGACGCACAGGGAAGTCGCCCGGGAAGTCTGGGAGGATTGGGTGTTGCTTCCGGACCGATTTACATTTTGCTGATGTTGCAAGCCAACCACAAACAGAAGTTCGTTCAAACTAAAGTCAAAAGGGCTTCCGGTCCATTCGAACTCGTTCACTCTGATTCATGTGCTCCTTTCCTTGTACTGACCAAGGGAGGCCATCTACAGTATAGTATTTTTGTCATTGACCACACGCAATGGACAACAGTTTACTTAGTCCCTGACAAGAAAAAGCAGCCCTGCATCGCATCCTATCAACACTGTCAAGCTAGGATTGATGCAAGGGGCTACAATATTACACGTTTTGAATGTGATAATGGCACGGGAGAATATGATAATCAGCTCATTCGAGGACTACTGGCAACACGTCGCACAGCTCTGGAATTGGGTCGTCCTTACGCCCACCATAGAAATCGAGTTGCGGAGAGACTGATGCGCACAATCACTCAAATCGCAACAGCAACGATACTGGATTGTCAGGCACCTCTACAGTTGTGTGGGGAAGCAGTCCACACGGCTGTATATCCCCATCAGCGCATGCCTAACGAGGGACTCACAAGAAGAGATGATCACGATCGCTTCAAGGCCCCATACAATACATCATACGAGATGCTGCATTCCTATCGCAAGCCTGAAATTGACAAACATCTTGATGACCCAGCACGCAAGAGACCCGATTATCATTCACCGCTCCGCCATTTACACCGCTATGGATGCTACGCCAGCAGCCTCATCCCACAGATCAAGAGAACCGACCAGAAGCTGGGACATTATGGAGAATCTAGGAGACGGAGCATAACTCAGTAAAGGCTCAATCGGATGTTCTATTTGAGCAGAGAAGGAATGCCCATATATCGTGACCGCAATCATTAGAACGCAAGCAAGGTGTACATGATGAAGAGACAACATAGACGACCAAAATTGACATATTTGGTCTACCATAACAAGAAACACATATTGAGGACATATATGCCAGTGGAACATATGACAGCTTGGCTCACTGCCGCACTCATGATACCAGTGAAATGGGTGAGAGCATGTTTCATGGCTGCACTGATCAGGTTGCCTGCCGGCCAGTTGCTGGGAATCCCGCCCCGGTAGGACCACATTCTGATCTTCAATCAACTTGCCACAGTACAAATGGGCATGGATATCGAAGTCCACCTGCTTCAGGTGTGAAAAATGGGCACACACATACACACATGGCTTATGACAAGGACGCCCACACACACACAGACAATGGACATAGCGGTCACTGTCCAACCCTCGAATCTCATCATCAAGCCTCAACTATAGACCAGGTCATAACCCAAAGACAATTACGACGATCGGTCATGGCAACTACTAAAAGATCAAACACAGCCCTAGTACTGACAGACAGAGTGACACGAAGCAGAGCACAGGTAAACGTCTATGAACAGATACATAATGCACTAGTCTCGACTACAATTGATGATGATCAGCGCTCATACGAGGAAGCAATGCTTAGCCCACTCCAGGAATAATGGCAAGCCACAATCCTGGATGAGAGCAACTCTATCATACCAAACATGACCTTCTCACCAGTCAACTCTGAAGCACTGCAAACCGATTTCGAAGCAAAGACAATTGGATCGAAATGGCTTTTCAATACTTAACAAAACTCTGACGGCTCAACACCCTATAAATCCAGGGTAGTGATCACAGGATATGAACCAATGGACCATGGAAAAACATACGGTCCGGTCGGCAAACTCTCCACGCATTGACTGCTATTAAGTGTTGCACACCGATACAACTGCATCATCGATTATCTCGACGTAGTCACTGCATTCCCCAATCCTGACCTCGATGATGATGCCCTGCTCCTGAAGCTACTAGAGGGCTGGCCTCACATCAAGGGTCATATGGACGACAAGCTTGGGAGGGAAGTTTCGGAAGTCAGAGTCGTCCGACTACGAATCGCACTGTACAGTGTTAAGCAGGCGCCATATTTCTGGTACCGGCAAAATAATGCATTTTTCCTATCATTGGATCTCGTTTGATCAGAGGCCGACCGAAATCTATATATACGAAACAAGGGCGGACTTCTTTAACTTCTCTCTGTTGACCACATGCTGTTAACCTATCCACCACAGGCAGCATAAGAGGAAGGAGAAATCAAGACAGCTCTCGCTGCAACTTACAAGATCACCAAGCTCGGCACCACTCAACAATTCGTTGGAATCGAGATATAGCGAAACCAGGATGGCAAGATCGGTCTTAGCCAAAGACCATTCCTCGATTCAGTGCTCACACCCTTCCATATGGAGTGGGCTTCTAATGGTACCACTCCACTTTACGACAAGGTTAAGTCGGATCTCATCAATGAGATTGAGAGAGAAGCTGATTCCAGAGAATACTAAGGAATTGTGGGATCTGTCAAGTATAACGTTCTCGCGGCCAGACCAGATATATTGTTTGCAGTGGCAGCACTTGGTCGTTACAACTCAGATCCTTACACCAGTCATTTGACTGCAGCAAAGGGAGTACTACAATATCTCATGGCCACGAGAGACTACCAATTACACTATGATCCTGGTGTTAGCAACAGGTCCGGGTAACCCGCCAGCGGTCCATGTATGAACTGCAAAAATGTGTCCATTCGGTTCTTGACCTGGCCAAAACCCCGACCCGCTGACACTTGGTGGGCTAAACATGGACCTGTCCCCGGCACCCTGCGGGATGCGCCAGATTTGGCCAGACACGTCAGTTCCAATCTCCGGTTCTGCATTTCGGGTTTCTCATGTATGGTCGCATCCAGATATGCTACTGTGAATCATGAAAGATTGATATTGTTACTGCACACCTCATCTTTGACGTATCAGCCACCTTCATGTGCAAAACAAGCATACTCACACGCCCAACCACATCCTGAAAAGGAGCGTCAACAGAGCATCAACGATAATTGGTCATGCATCTTCGGTAATATGAGTGGTGCTTGATCACAACCACCCATAAAGAAGCATATGGCAGCCTTTATAGGCAGATATGTACAGTATATTCTAGCCACATCCTCCAGGACAGTAACAACTTATTTCATTTACAGTGCAACCACTAGGTATTCTTGAGCTTTTTAGCGTATAATAACAGTCAGAACAATATATATAGACAATAAATGGCACATCGCGCTGTGATCAGTCACGATGGAAGGACAACAATCGTTGACACTCTGTCAACGCGCATTTTTAAGATGGGGCAGGAAGCGTTTCACTTTCATTTTTGCCTATAATGGCAGCCAATAATCAGTTTATGACAATGTGAAACCAGTCACCCCACAGATTACCCATGATACCTGACCAACAATCGTTGATGCTCCGTTGACGCTAATTCTCATGATGGGGCAGGGAGGGTATTGCACTCTGTTTTGCCTATAATGGCCAGCAAAAATCCCTTTATGACTGAGTACAACCCATTGAAGGTGTGATTTCCCAGGACGCATGACCAAAAATTGTTGACGCTCCGTTGACGCTCATTTTCATGATGGGGCAGGGAGGGTATTGCAATCTGTTTTGCCTATAAAGCCAGGCAAAAATCACTGTATGAATTACTACAACCTATCGGAGGTGTGATTTCCCAAGATTCATGACCAATAATCGTTGACACTCATTTTCATAATGGGGCAGGGAAGGTATTGCAATCTGTTTTGCCTATAAAGGCTGGCAAAAAAACCTTTATGACTAAGTACAACCTATTGAAGGTGTGATTTTCCAGGACGCATGACCAAAAATCGTTGACGTTTCATTGACGCTCATTTTGCCTTGGCTGTATCCACAATATGCAATCAATTAATTTGGCACAGTCCATCATTCACATTGTTTTGGCTGCCTTTCTGGAATTTTCATTTACTTTCGTCTTGATCACTATGTTGTGCTTTAATAATACATAGATGTATAGAATGATAATCTCCAAAATGCCATGTCTTTCGATCACTGCTCGTCATTAGTTGCAGGATCGCTCAATCCGTTGCTTTTGCCCTCAAAATGAATGTTAGCCACATTACCATGCAACAGATAGTGTACTAACCTTCATCAGTCAGCATATCTGAGACAGAATCGGTATCGTGCGAGGTATCCCTATCATCATCGAAAAGTTCCGCACAGCAAGAGCTGTATGCAAATACATCTATCCGGCAGGCAAATTGACGATTCCTGAAGGTTGAGCTCCGGAAGTGTTACCGGTTGGGGCGGGTGGGGCTGGTGGCGTGCCGGGCAGATGGGTAGTCGGCTCAGGATTCCGCACTCTGCGTCGGCCGGGTTGTGGTGAACCTGTTCCTTTGGGTCTCCAGCATGTCTGCGGAATCTTTCCGGTGCCATTTTCGCAAGGAAGGCAGCTGGACTTTTGGTTTTGACGAAGCATTGCCTGGTGTCTTTGAATCGCCGCCTTCACCTTGTTGTGCACAGGGAACCCAACACCCAGCTTCTTTGCTTCTCAGACCTCGGCGCGTGGTTTCTCAATAAGATGTTTCGTCTCCTCGATGGCTGCTTGTGAAAAGCCTTCTTTGGCCATTCTGGCCATATTCAACGCCAGGCACATGTCGGACTGTTCCAGCTGTACCCGAACTTCTTGCCCTGCCATAGTTGCAGACATGTTGAAAACCTATAAGTCATAGGTTGCTGCTTCGTACAATGACATTCGGCGGTTACCTCTAACATATACACTTCCGTAACCTCCTCCAAGGTGATTAACTCCTGTTTCGTCCACTCTCGGGGATGCCTATCAGGAAATTTATGTGCGAAAATCCCAGCGCTGACAACATCATGATGTTCCATTTCGCGGACTGTGCGGACAAATGCCTTGGGAGACCATGGCAGTTTCCTGTTACGGGCAGCAATTAATTCGTTACGTAGCTGTCTACGGACATCCGCTGTACGTTTTACAGTTACTTGAGCGCTGATTGCCTCGATATGGATACACTCACATCCCAATGCATGCCGCATCTTATTGTTCCCGCTTCCAGTCTTGCGGACAATGTCTATATGTTCATCCTTGGTCATATGTTTGGTGGCTGCATTGGCAGCTTCGCGGTGAACTTACTTGGGTCTGCGCTTTTGTTGTGTGTCAAGATTTTCTGTAATGGATGTAGAGCCTGCCAATCTGTTGGTATTCGATCCGCTCTCACCTGGCGGAGGTGATTGTGTATCCATGATGTGCTGGTGTTGTATAGGAGAGGAAGATGATAATGAGAGGAAGTGGGAAGCCTTGCGGACTATATAGTTAGCTTCATGTCAGAATCGAATAAGTAGCAGCCAAGATGATCGTTATGCTCAAGATCAATCCTACTGGGTATGGCTTGAAGTTGCAGGGGTTTCCCACCGCCCAGCAATTTGCAAACTGTCGGTCTGATGTTGTTTGTGTGGTAACACGCAGATAATACAGTGTACGATCCCCGGAATCGCTCAATTGCTGGATATTAAACTGATCCAGTTCAAGGGACAGGACGTCTGCTGATGTTTGCCTCAAATAATCCGTGGGATATTACGTGGAAATGACGCTAACACTCACGTCATATCGTACGGTTAGTGTCTCTATTTCCGATTTCTTTACAGTCAAGAGGCAGATTTTGGTTTGTTCAAGATGAGTGAACATACCAACCTTGACATAAAAGACGCAGCCTGCCTGCATATTGTCCATAACTTGCTACATCCAACATCTCACCAAGCAACATAGACGACACAAATAACAATGGTCAATGCTCAGAAACAGAACTTTTCGCGACTCCAGGGATGCAGATACTGCAAATCTGCTAAGCGCTGAACCCAACGACGTCATCAAGCAAAAGAAGGCAAGAGCGGGTTGGAGGCAGTGAGAGTCCGCGGCATTGGGGCATTGCGCAGCTTAAGATTCAAAAAGAAGCTTGCGGCGGAAAAGCGACGAGAAACGCACTTCTTTAACAATGCAGAGAAAGAGAAATGCATTGAGGATTATGTTCACAGAGCACCAGCTGGGGCAAGAAAGCGAGTTGAAGACACAGAGGGAGTGGTTCAACACGAGCAGGACAATAAAATGCAGGCTGAAATCGCGGGATTGACTGCCAGAGAGCCCGAAAAGACCTTTGAGGAGATGCTCGTTGCTATCAGAGACAGTCCAAGTGATCTTGCAAGCTCCGACGATGGGGAGGATGGGGAAGGCGAGAATGATGATGAGACCAAGCAGGGCAAGCTGAACGATGATGACAAACCCGGCTGGGTGATGGGCACAATCACCAAACTGGTTCAGCAGCGCATGGAGAGCTGTCGGCAGAAGCAGATGACGCACGATGAACCAACTCAACCCGGATGGGAGGATACAGCTGACTACTTCCGTGAACAGGATGAGAAGTACTGCACTTGCGAAATCACTGTTCCGGCAGTCGTTTAGCCGCTAACGAATGATAACGGTCCGGCACCTCCACCGACAACAGTCGGAGAGCGTATGGAGCGTCTTGGCATTGTCCCCTGAGTATTGCAAAGGCAGCAAGGGACATCTGGACCAGAAAGAAGACATATCACGCTAGGTTCGGTGAAGCCCCAGTCAAAATCAAGCATACAGAGTGGGGACACAGCTACAGAGCCCGATTCGTCCACGTTACTGAAACCGAAGCCAGTTCAATCAGTAAACTCTTACCCCTGCCTATAGCCTCACGCTGATTACCATATTGGTATCGGATTCCAACGAAGGGATGGTGACGGCTCCGGCGTCTGTGGAAGAATGGATATACAATGTGTAATTCTTGATGTCTGATCGCGGTGCAACCCATGGTGTTTACCAATTTTGCTACGTGTCACCTATGTCTTGATTTCAGTGACCGCATTGTGAGACATGATAAGTCGTCTGTGCATGTGCAAGGGTCGAACGCACCATGTGAATGTTCTAAAATCCAAAATGCACCATAAGACGGCCCAAACTTTCAGTTTCCTTTTCCTTGTGACTGTTCAGCGAGAAAGCAAAAGCAATATTAGTGAAGAAATATGCTAACAAAGTCCGAGTGAGTGATGTCATACGTGCCATAAAAAGAGTGGTCCGTGCGCACAACGAATTGATCTGAACGACAACCGTCATACTGAATTCAGCCATCTTTCCAACGGTATAACTCACTGCACAGACCTGGTTCAGATCGTTGAGACATTTGAAACTGCTTGTGGTATGTCATGGAAATTGAAGAGAAGGAGCTGGATAACGAATGATGAGGATGTCAAGCAATATTTACTACCAACTAGTGAAATGTTCTACATGCCGTCAATTGTCGGCCGAAAGCGCGAGAATGAATTAGGCCACCTCATTTCTCACTCAGATAGCGTAGATCGCAGTTGATCAGAAATTGAGAGGTAACAAAACTCCTGGATGCAAACAACAATACATACAAACGACATCCTGGATTTCAAAAATGCGTATATGATTGGTTGCATACAATTATTGAGTTTACAAACGCTGTTTCGATGTGATTAATGTGAGCGTCAACAGAGTGTCAACGATTTCAAGTAATACAGATTCGGCAATCAATGGGCTGTATTGTCATATTGGTCCAGAGGGAATGTATAAGTCGGCGTTATGATGAAAAACCCAAATGACTCGCCCGTTGCCACATCTTAAAAATGAGCGTCGATGGAGCGCTACCCATGTTTGGCATTGCGTCATGAATCATCCAGTAGGGGGTGCCGGAACAGTAAGTCATAATCGAACTATCGGCCGGCTTTCAGAAAATAAATCGTTGTAGCATCATTTCTACTATGTCCTAAAACTGAGTGTCAACAGAACGTCAACAACGTTTGGCCTTGAATCTTTGAATATGCATGGGCTGTGCGGTGACAGTACTTCATGATCGCGCTATCGGCCGCCTTTCTAGGGAAAAACTCTTGCAACAACATCCCTACTATGTCCTAGAACTGAGCTTCAACGGAGAGTCAGCGACTTTTAGCCTAGAATCATGGAGAATTGTAGGGCTTCCCTGCGACATTGTGCCATAATCAGATCATCGGGTGAATTTCCAGGCGAAAACAGTTGTGACCACACCGCTACTATGTCCTAAAAATGAGCGTCAACCAAGCGTCAACAACTTTCAACCTTGTTCCATGGAGAATCCTAGGGCTTTCCAGCGACATTGTGCCATAATCAGATTATCCGCTGCCTTTCTTGGCGCAAAGAGTCGCGACAACAACGCTACTATGTCCTGAAATTGAGTGTCAACGGAGCATCAATGACTGTTAGCCTTGTTTCATGGAGAATTCTGGGGCGTTGCGGCAACATTGTGCCATAATCGGATTATCGGCTGCCTTTCTCGGCGAAAATGGTTACGACTACACTGCTACTATGTTCTAAAAATGACCCTCAATGGAGCGTCTATGACTTTTGGCCATGCATGTTGGACAATCCGAGGGCAGTGTGGTGACATTAACACATAATCGGACTATCGGCCGTCCTAATAGGCAAAAATGCTTTCCATGACATCATCACTATGCCCTAAAAATGCACGTCAACGGAGTGTCAATGATTCGAGGCCTTCTATCTTGCAAACTCAAGGAGCTGTGCGACTACAATGATCCATACTCACACTATCGGCCCCCTTTTTAGGCAAATATGCTTAGAACAGGATTGTAACCATGCCCAAAAATGAGCATCAACGGAGCGTCAACGATTTTTGCGCTGGCATCTTGGATAATCTTACCGGAATGGAACGCACGTAAACCACAATGAACCCATCGGCAGGCTTGTTGGGCAAAAATGGAACTGACGATATCGCGCCCGCCTCCTACAATTGAGCGCCCCCGGTGCGTCAAGGTTCCGATCGCTACACAGTAATAAACTGCTTCATGCTGTTCCTATATCGAGTTTTACCCGGTCAGTTGTTGCAATCCGTTCTTGTATTCAACTTCACAAATATCCATGCAATGTCTTACTGATCTGATTGTTTTCCATGTAGCTGTAGAGTCAATGTTTAAGAACCGGGAGTCTGCTTTACTGTATCGTTATTTTCGGCACTCTTTCGAGTCGAATTACCCAGGTTCCTAATTTCTACCGCCATGTCGGATACAAAATCTTCGAACACCTCATTGCCCGAGGTAACGATCTCTTCAAAAGATCGACAGGTCTTAATTCACGATTTGAGCGACCTTACTTTGCATATCATCTTCGATGCATGGAGGGCTTCAATGAATCGAGGCTCGAAGCGGCCCATTGTTGGAATGAGTCTTGACCTGAGCCTTCGTGGCGATTCTAGTCCCACTGTGGAATTGAGGAGTCCGGTAGCACCGGCATCAGGTGTATCATTTACAATCAAGTTCTTCGCCATCCATCGGAACATGGGACAAGATCAATGCGGAAACACTTGCTGGCAAAAGCTCACATCGCAAAGTTAAATGAATTAACAGAGTCAGAGATCACTGAATTGACTACTTCGAGGGTCGATGAAACCGCTTTGGCCATTTTGAAGAGTCAAGGCACTCGAGGAATGACAATAGTAAGTTTGCAGAGTAAAATCAGATTTGATATCCACTTTAACCCATATTGACCGAAATGACAGACAAAACATTCCAACTCGCAGCTAAGGACTTTCAAACTTCTGAATTTTACCAAGAAATGTGGAATCGCTACCTCATGTTGAGATTTGTTTCGGCACATATTCTATGGAACGCTATATCAAATCTTGAGCAACGGCGGTCATGTAGGGCATTACGCGATGACCTAGTGGTGCTGTCTGCTACCACTCTTAGTAAAATTTGCAGGAGGGAATATGCAGTGACAGTGGATGCAATTAAGAAGCAATTGCAGGTATAAAATACAGTGAGTTGAGCTTTGGACGGACGGACATCAACACACAACTTGGCTATAACGTCAGTCATTGCTTACTATGTGCCTCGAAATTGGGCATTGGGTGAAGTTCAACTCGGTTTCGATGAGGATGATCCCCAGTTGTAATCCTGTTTCGAAAGCAAATTGCGGCTGATAGGTCAAGGGCCAACATAGTGGAGCAGGGCTAGCCATACATTTGAAGGACGTGCAGGATCGTTTTGAGCTTACTGACAGCCGTTTGCTTGGTATTACGACTGATAATGCTTCCTCAAATTACTCAATGACACGCGAGCTGCAATCAACATATGAGGCATCCGGAATCAAGTGGCAAGCATTGAGGAACCACATACCAGGCATGGCGCACGTCATACAGCTTGCTTTAGGTGGATTCATGAGCAGTCTCGGTGTGCAAGACCACTCCAAGTCTTGGGAAGCCCATGAGCGAGCTCAGCATTTTGGAGAGAATGCAAGCATAGACGTTTGGAAGACTCAAAGACTTCGAAAAGAGGGCAATGCTAGAATCAATAAGGTGATGGCCATGAGACCAGGTTTTGCAAAGATAATTGAGAAAATACGTATTTCATGATATTTTGAAAGTCCTGAAGCTGACATTCATATAGCAGAGAATGCTTGCTGTATTAATTACGCTAACACCTGGTCACCGAAACGAGATTAGTGACCATCAAAAATCCAAAATCCGCATTGCAGTACTTCCGATTATGGCTGTGAAGGCACATTGGAACACTACACTGGAGTTGCTCGAGCGCGCCTACCGTTTACGGGATTTCACACGTGGGTGGCATCACCACCCAAAATACAGTGAATACCGGCCGCTATTCACAACTCAGAATGAATGGACAAATGTCAAGTATGTGATGGAGGTGTTGAGGCCATTTCGATATTGGACCCGTTGGATGTCAAAGTGGCATACAGTCACATTGCATCACGTTATCACAGTATACAATGACATGTTCGATCACATGGATGGCGTGATCCGAGCTCCAGCCAGGAACAAGAGTCAATGGAAGGAAAACTTGTTCTTCGCAGTGAATTTAGCTCGACAGGTTCTTCCCAAATACTATGCTGAAGTGACTCCAATGACGGGCATGTTTCTGATTTCTGCACTCATCCCGGATCTTTTCAGGATGTTGCGATCGTGTAGAAAGTGAGACAAGGGACTGGATATCAATCCTTAGCACGAGACATCCTACACAACACAATACCAGGAGGCCTTCCTGAGGTATGTGGAGAATGAATACTGGGCCAAACATCGACGTGTGCCGGTCATTACACTCGAAACCGTACCGAGCAGCAATCTTGTCCCCTCCGCAACAGCTTCAGGATCTTTTCAATCATACTTCGATGCATATGATTCGTCCAGCAATAATGAGCAATACTTCACACCTTACAATGTGGCTGAGATGACCCCCGGACGAAGCGATCGCACAGCCCGCTTATTGACTGCTGCCAGGCTCTATTTGAATTCGGCGCCTGAAGCACCAAAGAACTGGGGAAAAATTGATCTAGATCTCAATGATTACCACTCCGATCCAATGGAGATTAGCAGGACATATTAGTTACCAGACATAACCGTCTGGTGGCGCCAAAAGAAGGAAACGCGTTCGAAGTGCGCCGATCTCTCCAATGTGGCAGGCAACATATTCTCTATCATACCACATGCTGTCGAAGTGGAGACCAGTTTTTCCCTTTGCTGAGATGTACCTGGTGGGACGCAGGCAAAAACCACAGGCGGGACGCTTCGCTACATAATTGTCGTAAGGCAGAATGCTTGAGCCAATAACGGGATTTAGGCCGGCACTGACCCGGAATTGGATACTGCAAACACAGAAAGCGACTCGGAAATGAAGAAAGATGCGGACGAATGGAAATTGGACTGAATGGCCAAGGTTCATGACATTTTGGAGATGAGGCAGGGCAGCCTGAACCTCCATGCTACCCTGAACGAATCTTGCGCTGGAAACAAGCAGATAACCGCTGTAGGATTCATTCGGGACACGGAAGAGATCGTTAAAGCATCCTGGCAACCCTTTCAACATGATGGTGCCGCTGCATTTAAATTGTCAGAATAATCACCTTTGCCACCAGCTTTGTCTGCAAAGAACGGCCCTGGAGGAGGAACTCAAATCTTAACTGTTCGCCGAATCCGGAGAATCAACCGTCATCCAGTGGGAAGCGATCAGGATGTTGCACAGCAAAGCATTTTGGACACCGATGATTGGCTCAACTGGAATGACGACTTGCATAATCCAAATGACAGCGAAGATGATTGCGCTGCGGACGATGAAACCGATACAGAGTAAAACAATGACTTCGAGGTTTCAAAATGCCCACAGCAGCACGAAGTGAGCGCCGTGCCAATTGAGCCCGGATTGGTTCGGCCAACACGCAAGACAAAGAAACAGGCTGACAAGGGGTTAGTGACAGTCAATGCAGTTGAAACGCGGAGAAATAAAGGAGGGAAGAAAATGTAGCACAGAATGTGTCAATGGTTCACCAGCCTGATGTAGCTTGACCGAGAGTTTCAGTTAGAGATATATTATGGGCAAATGGTAAGAAGTAGCTTGTGAATATCGGTTCATAAATGGATATATAGCAGGCGCAATGAATATTATGGCACGATGAATCATTTTTAGTCGTGTGAGAGTTAACAGTACAACATAGTTACGCCTCTCGGCTTTGCAACAGGGCCGAGTCCCAATCAGGCACAAAGACAACCGATAAAGTCAAATTAGGATGAAAAGAATTATCCTCGGCAGCAGATGTTGAATGGACAATACATTGAAATCAGTGTCAACGGAGCGTCCACGATTTGTGGTCACGTAAGTACGGTCATTCACCAGTGACATGGTCATTGTTATGCATAACGGACGTACTGTCCTAATTTATTGGCAAAACTGATAGCCACACGGTCACCTCCCCATTCTGTGCATGAACGTCAATCGAGCATCAACGATTTGTGGTCTTGTTTATGTGGTAATCCACAACTGTCTTGGTCACTGTTATGCATAACAGACGTATTGGCCGCTCTTATTGGCAAAAGAGATAGCAACACAGTCAACGCCCCATTCTTAGCATGAGCCTCAACGGAACGTCAAGGATTTATGGTATTGTAAGTACGGTAATTAACAAGTGACTTGGTCATTGTTCTGCCTAACGGACGTACTGGCCGCTTTGATTGGGAAAAGAGATAGCAACACGGTCACTGCCCCATTCTTAGCATGGGCATCAATGGAGCGTCTATGATTTGTGGTCGTGTAGGTACCGTAATCCACCAGTGACTTGGTCGTTGATATCCATACCGGACGTATTGGCCGCTTTTATTGGCAAAAATAATATCAACAGGGTTATTGCCCAATTCTTACCATGAGCGTCAACGGAGCGTCCTCGATTGTTAGCTTTGCATCTGGAGTATGTTATGTTCCGATTGGTTGTGGATATCCATTTATGAGATATTGGTAGCCATTACAGGCAAAAATATCAGCGACATGCTCCCTGCGGCATCCAGAAACTGTGGGTGAACAGAGCGTCAACTGTGTTATGACTTGCATAGTTCGTAATCAAGGCATCGCGCGGATCTTCCCGTCTAGAACTGTATTATTGACCACCTTGCTAGGCAAAAATACCATATATCAATGATGAAATACAAATACCAAATTACTCGATATTGCAAACTGCTCAACATGCAAAAGCACATTGTTCGTTGCTGAAAACGCGATTTTGATAAGATACTATAAACTCACTGCAAATTCAAGAGCCTTAAATGAATCTGAAGATGGACCCGCTGGGCGACCCGCTGACAACCTGCCCAATTCTGGCGGGTTGGGATTTTCCCATGGAACCGTACCTGAGTTGCCAGTTCGGGTTTATAGACGACACGGACAGGAAATTTGGCAACGGTTCTGTTTGGACCCGGACCCGTTGCTAACACTCGCCTCATGGCCAGATTCACTACTCGCGGAGCGAACACTTTACAACGCCAGGCATTGCTATTTGTTACGGGGGTAACCACACCTATCCAAAATGATTTGTAAAGTACTGAAGGTGGGTACGGCCGTAGATTCTATACTTAACTGTCGTTAGTGTCCGAGGTCCCACTATCCCCGGATTCCGAAGCAATCAACTCCTCGGGTTCCCTTTTTGTATATTTCTTTTTTCGAGGATGATTTGCAGTTCCTTTTTGTAGCTTGATGGGTTGAATGCAATGTATGACCCTATGAGTCCCTTTCCAATCGGAGGGCCAAGCACAGCGCAAGCACTCTCCTGCTTTCTTTCTTCTTTGAATTTCAGAGTCCTCAATTCCTTCAGTCTAACTATTATCCTTCCACCTGTTGGTCATAATGTCTTTAGATAACCTCTTAGTCTTCTTCGAGGATTTCTGAATACTTCCCGAGGGATTAATACGTCCTGTTGCTGTATGCCGGGAGAGTTTCAAAGGTTCATTTTCTGTCAATTGCTTTGACTCTGTTAAGTACTGTTCGGTATTGTCTAGTACTTGATCAACTCATCGATCTTTGGTAAGGTCCCTAGGTAGTGTTAGCAACAGGTCAGGGGAACCCGCCAGCGGTCCGGGTTTGGACAGCAAAAACGGGTCGGTGCGGGTCCCAAAATGGCCCAAAACCCACCCGCTGAGTCTGGGCGGGCAAATCCCGGACCAGTGCCCTTCCACCCGCGGGTTGCACCGGGTTTGGCTAGACCCGTCGGGTACAATCTCCGGTTGTGCGTTTCGGGTTTCCCATTTATGGTGGCATTCAAATATGCTACTGCGAATCGTAAAGTATTGCTATTGGTATGTCACGGTTCATTTTCTGAGTATTAGCCGCCTTGATGTGCACAACACCGATACTTATGCGCCCAAACACATCCTGGAAATGAGTGTCAACAGAACGTCAACTAAGTGTCAATGATATTTGGTCTTGCATCTTCGGTAATATGAGTGGTGCTTGATCAAAAGCATCCATAAAGACGGATATGGCAGTCTTTATAGGCAGATATGTACGGGATATTTTAGCCACATCCTCCGGGACAACAACTACTTTTTTCATTTACAGAGCAACCACTAAGTACTCTTGAGCCTTTTAGCATATGATGACAGTCAAAACGATATCTATAGAAAATACCCGCCAGATCGTGCTGTGATTAACCATGATGGAAGGCCAACACTCGTTGACACTCTGTTGAAGTTCATTTTGAAGATCGGGCAGCAAGCGTTTCACTTTCACTTTTGCCTATAAAGGCAGCCAATAATAAGTTTATGGCAATGTGCAACCTGTCGCCCCCCAGATTACCCATGATACATGACCAACAATTGTTGACTCTCCGTTGACGCTCATTTTTTTGATGGGGCATGGAAGGTATTGCAATCCGTTTTGCGTATAAAGGCAGCCAGAAATTCTTTTATGACTGACTGCAGCCTATCGGAGGTGTGATTTCCCAGGACTCATGACGAAAAATCGTTGACGCTCCATTGACGCTGATTTTCATGATGGGGCAGGGAGGGTATTGCGATCTGTTGTGCCACTAAAGGCCGCCGAAAATACCTTTATGACTGACTTCAACCTATCGGTGGTGTGATCTCCCAGGATGCATTACCACAAATCGTTGACGCCCTGTTGAGGCTCATTTTCATGATCGGGCAGGGAGGGTATTGCCATCTGTTTTGCCTATCAAGGCAGCCAGAAATACCTTTATGAGTAATGACAACTGATCTGAGGTGTGATTTCCCAGGACGCATGACCAAAAATCGTTGATGCTCCGTTGACGCTCATTTTGCCTTGGCTGTATCCACAATATGCAATCATTGAATTTGGCACCGTTTATCATTCACGTTGATTTGGCTGCCTTTCTTGCGTTTTCATTTAAATTCTTCTTGATGACTACGTTGCTCTCTAATAATACATAGATATATATAATAATAATCTCCAAAATCCTGTCTTTCGGTCAATGCTCGTCATCAGTTGGAGGATCACTCAATCCGCTGCTATTGTCTTCAAAATGAATGTTAGCTGCATTACCACACCACAGAGAGTGTACTGACATTCATCAGTCAGCATATCTGGCACAAAATCGGTATCGTGCTCGGTATCCTCATCATTTCAAAGTAGTCTGCGCAGGGACGAGGTGTATGCAAATACGTATATCCGGCCGGTAAATTGATGATCTGAGCATGTTGAGCTCCGGAAGTGTCACCGGTTGGGGCATGTGGGGTGCCTGGCGGAGGTGGAGTCGGCTCTGGAATCCGCTGTCTGCGTCTGGGGGGTGGAGGTGCACCTGTTCTTCGCGTGTCCAGCATGTCTGCGGATTCTTTACGCTGCCATTTTGGCAAAGAAGGCAGCCGGACGTTGGGTTTTGACAAAGCATTGCCGGGTGTCTTTGTATCGCAGCCGTCACCTTTTTGTGCCAAGGAAACTCAACACCATGCTTCAGTTCTTCTCGGACCTCGGCGCGTGGTTTCTTTATAAGATATTTTGTTTCCTCAATCGAGGCGCGCCAAAAGCCTTGTTTGGCCATTTTGCCCATATTGAACAGCAGGCGCATGTCGGACTGTTCCAGCTGTACCCGACCTCCTTGCCTTGCCATAGTTGCAGACATGTTGCAAACCTTCAAGACATCAGTTGTTGCTTCTAACAATGACATTCCGCTGTTACCACTACCATATAAGCTTCTGTAGCCTCGTATCAGGTGATTAAAGCCTGTTTCGTCCACTCACGGGGACGCATATTAGGAAATTCATCTGCGAAAATCTCTGAGGTCACAACATCATGATTTTCGAATTCGCGGACTAAATGCCGTGGTCGACAATGATGGTTTTCTGTTACAGCCAATGATGCATTGGTTACTTAGCTCTCTACGGACGCCCACTTTACGTTATACGGTTAATTGACCGCCGATTGCATCGATACGGATATACTCAGATCCCACCGCCTGATGCTTCGTATTTCTCCTGCTGCCAGTCTTGCGCACGATTTTTAAATGCGCATCCTGGGTCAAATATTGGGTGGCTGCATCGGCAGCGTCGCGGTGAACTAATTTGTGTCTGCGCTGATGTTGTGTGCCGAGAATTTCCGGATATGATGTAGCGCCTGCCAATCGCCTTGTAATTGATCCGCTCTCACCTTGTGGGGGTGATTGTGTATCGATGATGTGCTGGTGTTGAATATGAGAGGCAGATGATAACGGGAGGAAGTGGGAAGCCCTGAGGACTACATAGTTAGCATCTTGTCAGATAGAAATAAGTAGCGGCTAACATGACTGTTATGCTCACGATGAATCCTGCTGAGTATGGCTGCAACTTGCAGGGGTTTCCCACCGCCCCGCAATTCGCAATAAGTCGGTCTGATGTTCTTTGTTTGGTCCCAAGGATAAACAGCGGTGAATGACCGCCGGAATCGCCTAATCACAGGACATAAACAGGATGTAGTTAGAGGTAAAGAATGTCGGCTGTTGTTTGTCTCAAATAATCCCCGGGATATTACATGAAAACGATGCTAACAATCAGATCATGTTGTAAGGTTAGCGTCACTATTCCTGATTTTTTGACAGTCAGGAGGAAGATTTTTCTTTGTTCAAGATGAGTAAACATACCAACTTTGACATAAAAGATGCAGCTTGCCTCCATAGTGTCCATAACTTGCAACATCCAACGTCTCGCCTAACAACACAGTCCACGCAAACTACAATGGTCAATGCTCTGAAAACGAACTTTTCGCCACTTCCGGCTGGCAGAAACGGGAAATCGACAAAGCGCTCAACCCAATGACGTCATCAAGCGAATGAAGGAAAGAGCGGCTTCGAGGCAGGGAGAGTCCGAGCCCTTGGGGCATTGCGCAGCCTGATATCCAAAAAGAGGCTTGCGGCGGAGAAACGACGAGAAACACACTTCTTAAGCAATGAAGAGAAAGAGCAATGGATTGAGGATTTTGTTGAAAGAGAGACCGCTGGGGCAAGAATTCGAGTTGAAGACGCAGAGACAGCGGTTCGACAGGTGCAGAACGGTATGACGTATGCTGAACTCGCGGGATTGATGTCCAGAAAGCCCGAAAAGACGATTGAGCAGATGCTGGTTGCTATCGGAGATTGTCTGAGTGATCTTGCAAGTTCCGACGATTGGGAAGATGGGGATGATGAGGATTATGATGAGACTGAGCAGGGCAAGCTGAGTGAAGATGATGAACCCGGCTGGGCGATGGGCACAATCACCAAAATGGTACAGCAGCGCATGGAGAGGTTTCGGCAGAAGCAGATGAGGTTCGACGAATTGACTCAACCGGGATGGGATGATGCAGCTGACAACTTCCGTGAACGAGATAAGACGTACGCCACATCCGAATTGAGGGTGGCGGCAGTCGTACAGAAGCGAACGAATGACGACGCTCCGCCGCATCCACCAACAACATTTGCAGACAATATGGAGAGTCTTGACATTGTCCCCAGAATATCGGAAGGGACTTCTCGACCAGGAAGTAGTCATATCAGTCTAGGATTGGTGAAGCCGCAGTCAAAATGGAGCATACCCAGTGGTGAGCCAGCTGCGGAGCCCAATTCGTCACCATTGCTGAAAGCGAAGCCAGTTGAACCAGTAAGCTTTTACCCCTGCATAAAGCCTCCAGCTAATTACCATATAGATATCGGATTCCGACGAAGGGATGGTGATGGCTCCTGGGTCTGCGGTAGAATAGATATTCAAACTGTAATTTTTGACATCTGATCACAGGGAAAAGCACGTTGTTTACCAATTTTGCTACGTGTCAGCTGTTTCTTGATTTCCGTGACCAAATTGTGAGACTTGATAATTGATCTGTGTATGTGCAAGGGTTGAATGCACCATGTGTACGTTCAGGAACCCGAATCGTGCTGTATGACGGCCAAAACGTTCAGTTTCATTCTGGAAGTGACTGTTAAGTGACAAAGTAAAAGCAATATTAGTGACGAAATGAGCTAACAAAATTTAGGTGAGTGATGTCATACGTGTCATGGCAAGAGCGGTCAGTGCGTCTGACTAATCGATCTGAATGACAACTGTCATGCTGCATTCATCCATGTATTCAACTGCATAACTCTCGGCACAGACCTGGTGCACATGATTGAGATAGTTGAAATTGCTTGTGGTACGTCATAGAAATCAAGTGGAAGGAGCTGGATAAGGAATGGTGAGGAAGTCGAGCTATATTTACCCAAAACTAGTGGAATGATCTTCATGCGGTGAATTGCTGGCCGAAGGAGCAGGAATGTGATAGGGCCATATCAATTCACACTCAGATAGCGTAGATAGCAGTTGATCAGACATTGAGAGGTAACAAAACTCCTGGATGCGAACGAGAATCCATTCAAACGCAATACTGGATGTCAACAATGTGTATATATTTCGTTGCATACAATTGATCAGTGTACAAAGACTGTTTCGATATGATTAATTTGTGTGTCAACAGAGTGTCAACAATTTTACATCTTACACATTCAGCAATCAATGGGCTGCATTATCCCATCCTTCCAAAATCAATGTATAGGTGTAATGGCAGTCATGATTAGGTTCTCGGCAATGGCACCAGACTTGTCCAGGGCCGGGTAATCGCAACCTTATATAGACGACTCTCGATCTCTCTGAGATCGCTATCGATAATCTTACTTATCAACTACTCTATTATATTACCACATCCACGTGTGCGACCGGATCTTCTCACATACTCTCATACGCGGCCATATACGGATATACGGGCTTACACTAGTATCGCTCTTAATCAATTCAATACGTTTCGCTCAGGGGATCGCGCGATTTACCCCTTTTGATGCGTCGCCACAAAATAATGCGTTTTATCGCAAAACATGCCGCCAGAGAAGTTTACCAGAACTCAATTGCGTGTCACTGACATCCAAGAGAGTGATGACACTCTGCAGGCAGCGGCATCGACAGCCAAGCGCACTACTCCAACGGTCTTACCGGAGGCCGAGATTGACGATGACCATGACCTCTACAATGACTTTGGAGGTCAAAGATGCAAAGATAGCCAGATCGACAACAATGGTGGTGATCTCTGTTCCCAAAGTAGTGACAATGATTGTCTAAATGTGGCGACTCAAAACCGGTTGATGTTGGAAATGCTGCACGAAAATCAAGCCCAGTCGAAAGCCGAACAGAGACTTGAACAGGCTAGGATGGCGGCCGAACGGGAACGAATGGCTGCCAAACGGGATCAATGGGCTGCCAAACGCGCCAAATGCGCCGAACGAAGCACCGTAGGCCCGAGACCGAATATCTGCACGATGGTTGACCCCGTAAGGTTCTGCGGCGGTGCAGAAGCGCTGGACTGATTCCTAGACGCGTTACGCTCGAATTTCAACTCCCACGGCCACCTATTTCCACGCGGTGGACCAGATCACGTCAAATAAGCAATCTCTCTTCTGGACGCCTGGAGTAATCATCAAAACCCGACACTTAGACAGACGGCGATGACAGACCCTTCGGAATGGGCGGGCAACTTATTTGCTGAATCCGACCCATTACTACAAGACTTCGACCTCTTTTCACAAGAGATGGCTAAGGTTTATGGAGATAAGGACCGACAACACTTGGCGGTGATCACACTGATGCAGGGATACATACAACTTCCACAAGAATTGGTCAGAGCCTATGTGAATCATTTGACAGCTAATTGGAGACAGGCTGGGTGGAATCTACAGAAGCACGAAGAAGTCGTCTACGACATTCCCTGGGCAGGCCTCCGCAACCCTCTAAAGAACAAACTTGGACCAATGACGCCCGCCTGCGGCAGATTTGACACCTTGGACGAATTCTTTGCTAAGGCCGCAGCCTCGGAAGTTACACATGTCGAAAACAAGAAGCTACAGCAGTAGCAACAGTAGCAGCAACAAAAACAGCAGCAGAAACAGCCTACAGACTCGTCTTCCAAAGTCGGCAAACGAGGCGACCGGCCATCCAGCTCTGAGCCAGCCGACACCACCGGCGCCAACTCCGGCAAAACAGGATCAAACAGACACGGCAAATCAGGCGATGGAGGACAATCGTCAGGCTTACCGCCAGCACCATGGGTCTCAACGGAAATCTTCGTAGGCCGACGTTCTACGAGCGAATACTTACAATGCGGATCTCCGAAACACACGGCAAGCTTTTGCCGTAAATACTCACGAGGAGGTAACCCACCACAGCAGGACCAGACATTAGCCCCAAACAGGGACGGAGGACACCATATCAATCGACAGAAGTCCTTCGATAATGAACATCCAAAAAACTGATAGGCCTCTCTCGGCATCTGGCCCGACGGGAGAGGTTCGACGAGGAAGAATTGGGATTGGAGAGGTTGGCATTGCAGACTTTGATCGCGACGATGGACAGCATACAACTGGATCGGATCGCTTCGGTGTCAAGGGTGTTGTTGGAGAGCCCAAAAGCTCACATGTCAACTCAGTACTTATGTGGCACGTCCAGACCGGACACGTCCCATATTATTCATGAGCTTTGTATAAGGGATGGAAATGGGGAAATACAACGCGGGCGAGATCTCATCGACTGCGGCGCGATGAGCATCTTTATGGCACTGAGGGTGCGAAAACGGCGTGGTCTAGCTGACGAACCAGCGTACGTCACAACTCTAGGCCTCAATGGCCCACTAATGGCTCATGCGAGCGAAAGTCGAAAATCGGTGTTCATGGTTCAGTATATTGAGCACTTCACACCTGTTCAAGAAGCGGAGGTGCTAGTCATGCCTATGCGGGCTGACGACTTGGTTTGGGATTGCCTTGGTTCCAGTCCAGGAATCCTGACGTCGATTGGCAAAGCGGTCGACTTCTGGCTCTGGGAACCCCAGGTGCAGCGGAAGTGGTGGCAGTGGAACAGGTAGACCATCAGGAATGCCCCGGGAATGTACCAGGATCTACGGCTAGGGAGGAGGCGTGTTCCGAAAGCGGCGGCAGCATCCCAGATAATCAAAAACTCGGAGCAACTGCCTTTGACCATCTACTAGCCAGCGAGCAGGTCGTCGAGACATTCTTCCTATGAGTGGGACAATGTACAGGGCTGCTAGGATCGACCGTGGAAGGCATCACTAATGGTGAGTGAGATAGGCCCCAGGCGCTGGACGGGCGAGCAGGAAGCAGCGGCGGACACGGTCAGAAATAGGTTCCCAATGGTATAATCGTGTAAACGTGGCCGGCTCGCTGAGACACGAAGGGAGTACCGGACGGCGGGGCTTGGCCCAGTTGTGGCGAACAGTTTCAGATCCGGGCTCCTGGATATTCTTCCTTACCGCTCGACACCTATTATGAATTGAGAACTAACGTGCGCAGATTGAGCCGGCACAACGACAAAGATGGTGCCTACAGATGATGTAGGACATATCCCCTCTACATACGGAGAATTCGTGGAGGTTTTCAGGACAGAAAAGGCGGAGACACACACGCCGCATCGGTCAACCGACCATGCAATTGACTTGGAGCCCGGCTATGACTCACTATATGGGCGGATTTACAACCTATCGGAGTTCGGGTTGATGTCGTTAACGGCCTACATCGGAGGAAACCTAGCTAACGAGTTCATTCAGCGATCATCTTCGCCGGCGGAAGCGCCAATCCTCAATGCTAAAAGGAAGGATGGACGGTTAAGGCTTTGCGTGGATTACCGCGCGCTCAATCTGGCGACGGTGAAGAATCGGTATCGCCTGACAGTAATATCCGAGATGCTTGACCGCGTGCGGGACGACAGGATATTTTCGAAGCTGGACCTCCGTGGTGCGTATAACCTCATCCGGATCTAGGAGGGCGATAAATACAAGATGGCGTTTCGAACGCGTTACGGCCAATTCGAAGACCGGGTCATGCCATCCGGTCTAACGAACGATCCGGCTATATTCCATTCTTCTATTGATGAATACCTACGTCCATACATTGACGACTTCGCGGTATGCTACATCGACAACATACTCATCTATCTGACAAAGGAGAAGGAGCACAAGGAGCATGTGCGCCAAGTGCGGCAGCGACATAAGGAATTCGTCCTCTATCGCAAAGCCGAGAAGTGCCAATACGGAGTTTAAGATGTCGGCTTCCTGGGGTTCGTTATCACTCCCAATGGAGTCGGCATGGAATCCGACCGGATCTCCACAATTGAGGACTGGCCGACACAATAGTCAATTAGAGATGTCCAGGTGCTCCTCGGATTCACGAACGTCTGCCGAAGGTTCATCCGGAAATATGACAAGGTGACTCTTCCGCTCAAAAAACTACAAAAGAAGGCAGATAAGGCTGGCGAGCTACCAGAAGGCATACCTCAACGCCAGAAGTCGGAAAACCGTGGGAAAGTGAAATGGGAATGGATGCGGCAAGCCGAGTTGGCGTTCCCGAAACTGAATAGGACCTTCACCGAGGCACCGATCATCCAGCATTTCGATCCGGCCAAGTCGATCATCCTCCAAATGGACGCGAGTGGATTTGCGATTGTGCGCATTCTCCATCAGTACAACGGTTTCGGGGATCTCAGGCCGGTCAATTTCTACTCCCGGAAGTGCTGTTCAGCCGAACACAATTAAGACACTTATGATCGGGAGCTATTGGCCAGCGAGGAAACACTAATACATTGGCGACACTACCTCGAGGGCGCCAATCATAAGGTTTTGATTCAGTGCCACCACAAGAATCTCGAATACTTCCAGACATCCAAACACCTGGAAGGCAGCAAGAACCCAGTCGATGGCCCATCCAGATGGCCCGACTAGTGGATCGGCTACCAATGGCCTGTGGCACGACCATTGTCAACCACCTCAGTGGAACCATACGGCGATCACATGCCAGCAATTATCGCGGCCCAGTCTCCCGACGCATTGAGTGCCAACGTCTCGGCGAAGCATGTCGACCGACCAATGACACAAGGCACAGATACCGCCGAGGCGGAGAGCCAATGGAAAGTCTTCACGGGAGGCTTGCCTTGCGAGGGGAGGATATACTTTACAGCTGTCGATTCCCTACGCGGAAAAGTGATAAGTCTATTGCATGACAACCCTGAGTCCGGTCATTTTGGAGCACTTAAGACTACTGAGCTGGTATCTAGGTATTTCTACTGGCCAGTAATGGACTCGGGTGTACGTAAGTATGTCAGCGGCTGCGAAGTATGCCACCGAATCAAAGCACAGTGGCACGCCCGGCACGTGATCACCATGACCTTGGAGGCACCATCACGGCCATGGCAAGGTATCACAATGGACTTCGACACCGACTTGTCAGGGTCAACGGCATCAGGCTACACCGGCATTATCGTTATCGTGGACTGACTGACAAAGATGGCAATCTACTAACTGTGCCGGGAGGATATCGACTCGCCGGAATTGGCAGGGCTCATCTCTGAACACGTCATCAGGAAGCGCGGCGTTCCAGACAACAGAGTCACAGATCTCGGAACCCATTTTATAAACCGAATCTAGACCCGGGTATGTTCTCACTTGAGTACGGACCGTCGACTCTCGACAACCTTCCATCCACAGACGGACAGGCAAACAGAACGTCAAAACCAGACGATGGAGCAGTACCCCCGGGCTTTCTGCAACTACGAGCAGGACAATTGAGTCGAACTCTTGCCGCTAGACAAATTCCCTTACAATCACGCGATACATGCGTCTACGCGGATGACTCCATTCTGAGCAAATTACCAGGACCATCCGGTGATGCAGTTTAAGGCCCCGAAGCAACCATGTAGCCTGAATCCGGAAATCCAAGCAGCCATGTTCGCAGCTGGCTTGGAGGAGACTCCCCAAACCCTCCGTAAGAACTTGCAGGAGGCTCAAGTCAATCAGCCGAAAGACACTGGTGGCAAAGAGGTTGTTTTCGATGTTGGGGACAAGGTCTGGCTCTCAACGCGCCACTTCCGGACGACGAGGCCGTCTAAGAAGTTGGATTACAAATGGACAGGACCGTACACAGTAAGGAAGGTCATCAATCGGAATGCTTACAAATTAGACCTTCTGTATGCGATCCGGAAGCACAATGTTTTCCCCATCTCTTTGTTAGACGGCTATACACCTCCTATCGCCGGCCAACCGCCATCTGAACCGCAGCCCACAGTCGTCGACGACTCTGACGAATGGGAAGTTGACCGAATCCTCAAGTCTAAGCGACGCTACCGGATGCTCCGATATCTCGTACAATGGGCTGGGTACAGTTACGTACGGACTAGCTGCGAGCCTGCGGGGAATCTCGGGAATGCGAAGGAGTTAGTTGATGGGTTCCACCGAGAGCATCCGCGGAAGCCTCGAGGATGATTGGACTGGAGCAATGGGATTGGACATTTTACGGGGGTTTTACTTTGCTTACTTTCTCATGGATCTCAGCCCAGTACAAATGGCGTCGGCACGGGTTTTGACCACCTCCGGAGAGATGTCAAGTGGAGGTGTAGTTTCCCCGTGCACCGAATCCGCCGAGTGACTGCTCATAGAGCACTGATCGGTTGTGGGACATATTAAGTCGTGCAGAGGCGTACGCATCGGTTTCGTTTCTTTTGTGGTGTTTCTATTGTTATATTGACGTATGTGGCAGCCCTGGGGGTCTGCTCCTAAACCGGGGGATAATGTAATGGCAGTCATGATTAGGTTGTCGGCAATGGCACAAGACGTGTCCAGGGCCGGGTAACCGCAACCTTATATAGCGGACTGTTGATCTCTCTGCGATCGCTAGCTATAATCTTACTTATCAACTACTCTATTATATTACCACATCCATGTGTGCAACCGTATCTTCTGATGTACTCTCATACGCGGCCATATACGGATATACGGCCTGACAATAGGTCAGCGTTATTGCGAAAAAATCAAATGACTCGGTCGTTGCCACGTCCTAAAAATGAGCGTCAACAGAGAGTCAAAGAGTTTTGGCATAGCGTCATGAAATATCCAGTAGGCTGTGCGGTTACAGTACGTCATAATCAGACTATCGGCCGCCCTTCTATTGAACAATGATGGTGGCAACATTTCTACTATGTCCTAAAAATGAGCGTCAACAGAGCGTCAACGATTTTGGCCGTGAATGTTGGAAATTGCATGGGCTGTGCGGTGACGTTACGCCATAATTGTGCCATCGGCCGTCTTTCCAGGCAAAACCTCTTCCACAACTACGCTACTATGTCCTAGAAATGAGCGTCAACGGAGCGTCAATGACTTTGTGCCTTGTATCATGGAAAATCCTAGTGTTGTGCGGCGACATTAGGTCATAGTCAGATTTTCGGATGCCTTTCTTGGCAAAAACAGTAGCGACGACATTGCTATGATGTCCTGAAAATGACCGTCAACTGAGTGTCTACAACTTTGGGCCTTGTATCTTCGAAAATCGTAGGGCTGTGCGGTGACATTAAGCTATAATCAGATTATCGGCCGTCTTTCTAGGCAAAAACAGTTGCGACGATATCGCTACAATGTCCTAATAATGAGCGTCAACGGAGCGTCAACAACCCTGGGCCATGTATCACGGAAAATCCTAGGGCTGTGCGGCGACATTAAGTCATAATCAGGTTATCGGCTGCCTGTCTAGCCAAAAACGATTGCGACATTAACACATACTCGTACTTTCAGCCGACTTTCTGGACAAAAATGCTTTTTATGACATCGTTACTATGCCCTGAAATTGAGGGTCAACGGAGCGTCAACGATTTGATGCCTTCGATGTTGGAAAATCAATGGGCCATGCGACCACAATGATCTACAATCGTGCTATCGGCCGCCTGTCTACGCATGTATGCTAATGACAAGATTGTAATCATGTCCCAAAATGAGTATGAACGGAGCGTCAACAATTTGTGGACTGGCATCTTGGATAATCAAACCGGAATGGAGCGGAGATACACCACAATGAACCTATCGGCAGGCTTGGTGGGCAAAAATGCAACTGACGATGTCCCGTCCGCCTCCGACAATTGAGCGCCCACGGTGCGTCAAGGCTCCGAACGCTACACAGCAATATGCTGCATTATGCTGTTCCTAAACGGAGTATTACGCTGTCAGTCGTTGCAATCTGTCCTTGTATACATCTTCACAAATATGCATGCAATGTCTTACTGATCTGATCATTTTCCTTGTAGCAGTAGAGTCAATATTTAAGAACCGGCATGCTGCGTTACTGTATCGTTATTTTCGGCAGTCTCTCGAGTGGGAATACCTAGCTTTCCAAATTCTCCCACGATGTCGGATACACAATCTTTGAAAACCTCATAGCTCGAGGTTATGATCTCTTCCAAAAATGAACGTGTCTTTATTCGTGATTTGAACGACCTTACATTGTAAATCATCTTCAATGCTTTGTGGCCTTCAATGAATGTAGGCTCGCAGCGGCTCATTGCATGGAACAATTCCAGACATGTGGCATCGTGGCGATTCTATTTGCACTGGGGAATTGATGAGACTGGCAGCCCTGGCATCATATGTATCGTGTGTCATCAAGTTCTTCGCCATCCATCAGAACATCGGACCAGCTCAATGGGGAAACACTTGCTGGCAAATGTTCACATCGCAAAGTTAAACGAATTAACAGAGTCAGAGGTCACTGAATTGAACAGTTCGACGGTGGATGAAACAGCTTTGGCCATCCTGAAGAGAGAAGGAAGTTGCGGAATCACAATAGTAACTGTGCCGAGGAAAATGATATTTGACATGCAATTAAATCCATACTGACCGAAATGACAGACAACACGTTCCAAACTGGCAGATAAGGACTTTGAAACTTCCGAATGTCATCAAGACACATCGAATCGCTACCTCATGTTAGGATTTGTTTCGGCTCATATTCCGTGGAATGCTATATCAAATCTCGAGCTACGACGGTCTTATAAGTCATTACGGGACGAGCTAGTAGTACCGTCTACTACGACCCTAAGTAACATTTACCGGAAGCTATATGCACTGATTGTGGATGCAATTAAGAAGCAATTGCCGATACGAAATAAAGTTAGGTTTGCTCTGGACAGATGGACATCAACAAACAAACTAGCCATAACGTCGGTCATTGCGTACTGTCTGGATCAAAATTGGGCATTGCGTGAAGTTTAACTCGCTTTCGGTGAGGTTGATCACCTGTTTGGTTCCACTTTCGCAAGTTACTTACTTATGATAGGTCAAGGGCCAACATACTGGAGCAAGGCTAGCCGTACATTTGATGGACGTGATTGATCATTTTAAGCTTACCGATGGCCGCTTGCTTGGTATTACCACAGATAATTCTTCGTCCAACTACTTGATAACATGCAAACTGCAATCAACACTTGAGGCCTCTGGAATCGAGTTGCCGGCATTGAGTAACCACATACCAAGCATGGCGCACGTCACATAGCTGGCTTTAGGTGCATTCATGAGCAGTCTCGGTGTAAAAGACCTCACCAAGTCTTGGGAAGCCCATGATCGTGATCCGCAATTTGGAAGGAATGAAAGCATAGACATTAAGAATAGTCAAAGACTTCGAAAAGAGGGCAATGCTAGAATCAACAAGGTGTCGGCCACAAAACCAGGTTCAGCAATGATATTTGGCAAAGTACGTATTTCATGATATTTTGAATGTCCTGATGCTGACCTTCATATAGCAGAGAATGCTTGCTGTATTCATTAAGCTGACACCTGGTCGCCAAAACGAGTTCATCGACTTTCAAAAAGCCAAAGTCCGCATTGCGGTACTTCCTATTATGGACGTGAAGACCCGTTGGAACTCTACACTAGAGTTGCTCGAGGGTGCCTACCGCTTACGCAAATTCACCCACGGGTGGCTTCAAAACCCAAAATACGCTCAATATCGGCCATTAATCACAACTCAGGATGAATGGACGATTGTCAAGTATGTCATGGAATTTTTGAAACCATTTTGATTTTGGATCCTTTGGATGTCGAAGAGGCATACAGTAACATTGCATCACGTTATCAAAGTGTAAAACGACATGTTCGATCACATGGATGGCGTGATGCGGGCTGTGGCCAAGAAGAAGACTGAATGGAAAGAAGATTTGTTCTTCGCTGTGAAGTTAGCTCGGGGGAAGCTTTCGAAATACAACGCTGAAGTGACAACAACGCCTGGCATGCTCCTGGATTCCGCCCAAATCCTCGATCCGTTCCGGAAGTTGCGATCGTTTAGCAAGTGGGTCAAGGGAATGGATATCAATCCTGAGGACGAGACCTCGGACACTAGACAATACCATGAGGCCTTTCTAAAGTATTTGGAACATGAATACTGCGCAAAACATCGGAGTGCGCCAGTCAATAAACTTGAAACAGTACCGAGCAGCAATCTCATCCCCTCCGCAACGGCATCAGGGTCCTATCAATCATCCTTTGATCCATATGATGTGTCCAGCGATGATGAGGAAGACTTAACGCCTAACAATGTGCCTGAGACGACGCCCGGACGAAGCGACTGCCCAGCTCGCCTATTGACTGCAGCCAGACTCTATTTGAATTCGCCACCTGAAGCACCAAAGAACTTGGGACAAATTAATCCAAATCTCAATGATTACCACTCCGACCCAATGGAGAATTGCAGTACATTTTGGATACCGGACATAACGGATTGGTGGTGGCCCCAGGAGGAAACGCACCCAGAGTACGCCGATCTCTCCAATGTGGCTGGCGACATATTCTCTATCATACCACATGGTGTCGGAGTGGAGGCCAGTTTTTCCCTTGGCCGAGATGTCATTGGGTTGAGGCAGTCAAAAACCACAGGCGAGACCCTTCGCGATAAAGTGGTTGTCAGCCAATTTCTTGGAGCCAATACAGGGATTCTGGCAGGCACTGACCGAGAATTGCATACCCCAGACACAGAAAACAACTCGGAAATGAAGAAAGAGGCGGAGGAAAGGAAATTGCACAGAATGGCCAAGGTTCACGACTTTTTGGAGATGTGGCAGGGCAGCCAAAACCTACGTGCAACCGAGAAGAAATGTAGCGCTCAAAACAAGCAAATGACCACGGTAGGATACATTTCGGACACTGAAGAGAGCGTTAAAGCATCCTGATAACTCTTTCAACATGATGCTGCGGCTGCATTTCAATTGTTAGAAAGATCACCTTTGCCCACCAGATTTGTGTGCAAAGGACCTCCCTGGAAGACGAACTCAGATCTTAAATGTTCGCCGAATCCGGAGAATGAACCGTCATCCAGTCGTAGGCGACGACGATACCGCAGCTGGAAGCATTTCCGACACCGGTGATTGGCTGAACTGGAACGGCGACTTGGATAGTCCAAATGACAGTGAAGATGATTGCGCAGCAGACGATGAATCCGATATAGGCCCCAACAATGGTATTGAGGATCCGGAATGCCCAGGGCAGCAGGATGTGAGCGCCGCGCAAAATGTGCCTGCATTGCTTCGGCCGACACGGAAGTCAAAGAGACAGGCTGAAAAGGTGTTGATGACGGTTATAGCAGTTGAAACGCGGAGAAACACAGGAGGGAAGAAAAAGTAGGAAAGAATGCGTCAATGGTTCACCAGCTTTATGTAGCTTGACCGAGAGTTTCAGTTAGAGATATATCATTGGCGATTGGTATTAAGTAGATCGTGAATATTCGTTCATAAATAGATGTATAGCAGGCTCAATGAATCTTTTGGCATGAGACATCATTTTTAGTTGTATGAGGGTGAACAGAGCAAGATTATTACGCCGCTCGGCTTTGCCACATGGCTAAGTCTCAATCAGGCAGAATAACCGCCGATGAAGTCAAATCAGGATGAAATCGATTGTCAACAGCAGCAGATGTTGAATGGACAATACATTAAAATGAGCTTCAACAGAGCGTTAACGACTTTTTGCCTTGCATTTTGGAAATTGCATGGGCTGTGCGGCGACGTTACGCCATGATCGTGCTATCGGCCACCTTTCTACGCGAAACCTCTTGCAACAACATCGCTAGTATGTCCTGAGAATGAGGGTCAACGGAGCGTCAACGACTTTGGGCCTTGTATCATGGAAAATCCTAGTGTTGTGCGGCGACAATAGGCCATAATCAGATTATCTGCTGCCTTTCTAGGCAAAAACAGTAGTGACGACATCGCTACTACGTCCTAAACACAAGCGTCAATGGAGCTTCAAAGATTTTTAGCTTTGCATCTTTGGTAACTTATGTTCGGATTAGTTGTAGACATCCATTTTTGGGATATTGGCAGCCTTTACAGGCAAAAACAACACCGAGAGGCTCCCTGTGGCATCCTGAAAATGGGCGTCAACCGAGCGTCAACAGTTTCAGGACTTGCATATTTCGTAATCAATGCATCGCGCAGATCTTCGCTTGCGTCACTGTATTATTGACCGCCTTCCTGGGTAAAAATAGCCTATATCGAAGGCAAAACAAAGATCCCAAATTAATCGATATTACACACTCCACAACAAGCAAAAAGCACATTTTTGGTTGCTGAAAACGCGATTTTGATAAGATACAATTAACACACTGCAAATACAACAGGCTTATATGAATCTATAGATGGAACCGCTGGGCGACCCGCTGACAACCCGCCCAATTCAGACAGGTTGGGAGTTTACCAGGGAACCGTACCCGAGTGGGCAGTTCGGGTTTATTGACAACCCGGACTGCCAATTTGGTAACGGTTCGGTTTGGACCTGGACCCGAAGTGACGGTCCGGAACCGTTGCTAACACTATCCCTATGTGTAGCCGAAACTTCCCAGGGAGGCTGCTTTTGAAGAGTCGTATCTTTTTTGCCTTGGAGACTATCAATATGGGAAACTGGTGCCTGGTCAAGTCCAACAATCGAAGCTAGCCACCTCACACACTGCGCCACGAAGATTTGCTGAGTGCGTCATGCGTCTGCTATAACACAGTCTAAAGAGTACACAATAATGTCGTTATCGTTTTCGAAGGTTATAGGCATTTCTATGCTTTAAGGGGTAATCAATGGTGCGGGGCTGCCGCTACACAAAGCTAATAGATTCTAGGTATACATATAATATCTATAGGTATCATAAAAACTCAATAATATATAAGGATATTTCTCCGCTGGTAGGTATCGGCTTTTTTGTATTTCAAGCCGGTTGTCTATCCCATTCCCGGAACAATGTGATCTCTTTATAGTCTCTCGAAGCCCTGTTCAGATTATGATTGAAACCCTCAATGATAGCCACTGATCTGTGGAGCTTATTGGTAATGCCCGGTAGATATCCTCGTGACTTATTTGCTTGCGCTTGTCAGATGTGCTCGTGCGCCCCCGCAAGGACACATATCATCATGTTCATTAATCAGACCATCACTTCAACATGGACATCTTGCTATCTTGAGTTTATTCGGTAGTTGTTTTCAGTCTCATTCAGATACCACTCCATGCTGGGATAACGTAGACCTTGACACATCTGTTGCAATCCAGACTCATGCCAATCAACGCAAGGTGTTTGCTCCTGGCTGAACAAATGTCAATGATCCTTCAGTTACTTCATGCGTAGTTAGAGACAATTCTCGTAACCGGGGTGTGCCTTGCCATTTCTCCATTCGTTACGAGATGGTGGTTCGAAGCCCTCTTACTCGCAATAGAGTATAAACTGCCGTCCACGTATGCTTGTGCATGTCCCCCATAGTATCCAGAAGAGAAAGACCGCTCGCTCTGATCTCATCATGAATGCCTGACCAAAGGAGCTATCTTGTGACCGATATGATCCCCCGCTAAAGGGCATATCTGGTTGACCTCGATTATCTCGGCATGGTATGTGCTGTCCTCGAATCTTTCAAGTACTCTAGTCACTATCAGGGAGAACCCTTAACATCACCCCCTTCTCTAAGATCGGTGACCTCAACGATGCTCCGTCTTAAGAAGTAAACATTCCTACACATCAGAAGTGTGCTACTCTTTCTATAATGATTCATGCTCGCCTATGAATGCTAATAGTACGCGCTTAGCATCGCTTTCGATGATCCCATATCAACACTAAATCGATGATCCCATATTATTATAGCAAGGATTCCCCATTAATGATAATAGTATGGGCTTAGCATCGCTTTCAATGATCCCCTATCAACACTAAATCCTCTGTTCTTTCATATACCCTAATTCATGCTTCACAGCCCGCTTCATAATCCAATTTGCATATTGTATACAGAACAACTATTCTATAACAGTTCTGCAACTAATCCTTCTCTTAGATATTTCAATTTTTATCTTTCTATACAACAACTATTCTAGAACTGTTGTATAATACATCCTTCTCTTGTTCCTTCTCTTGACTTCGGAACCCGTAAGATCACCCCTTCCTTTAGGAGCGGTGACTGCAACGCATCTACCACAACGAGTGTGATCAAAATAACTTATAGGGCAATTCAGTTATCTCATTGGTAGATACAACATTACATCATGTACTCCACGTGTTTCTCTTCCGCGCACAGCACAGCCGGTTGACGTATTGTACTTTATTTGGCACATTTAATCCATAGTTCTTTTATAGCAAATGTTTAACTAAATACCATACTTGTATATGGATATTATCTTGACTTTAACATAAATCATATACTGCATGTACTCCAGTGTTTCCTTTACGCGCGCAGCAGAGCCGGTCGACGTATTGTACTCCATCTGATACATATGCACCATAATCAAAATGGTTTCGGAAATATCGCGAAATGTTCTAAGAAACATTCCATACGATCGACTACCCTCGCCGTGACAGAACCACCCGCAAGACGGTCAGGTTGGACAGTATACAATGCGCCCGAACATCATTAAGTTATGTTTCCTACAGTTTCGACCCATAGCATTACCTACGACAAGTGATAATTCAACTAGAACCCAGAGATACAGGACATAGATGTTCATTGAATTATCTCTTATCGCCTGTTTCGCCATGTTGGATAAGATAAAGGTATCTTAAGTCCTCGTATACTAGAGTACCTGGATATTACATTGTATATATCCGTCTCTGATAATAATGTAGCTAATTGTCACTGTAATTATGTTTATTAATTAGATAAGAGGTACTTAGCTTGGGTATCTCAATCCATAAGATAACAATTGACCCATCCTAGTTATAACTGTAATCTTGTTTCAACTATGGAGCTGAAGTTTACTTAATTCTTTTGAAGGTGCAATATACATCTTCGTTTCTCTGAAGACAATGTAGCTTGCCCTCGTTTCTCTTCGCCGAAGGATATTCGAATGTCGGTGAACACATTGTAAAATATTGTTCGAATATCGATGTCAATACCAGAAGACAACATTGCTTGTCCTCGTTTCTCTTTCTTGATGGTTATCCGAATGGAAGCAGGAATACCTGAAGACGGCATACGTGTCAGTGTTTCTCTTCGTCGAATGATATTCGAATGTCTATGAGACAAATGGATGTTGTTCGAATATCGATGAGAATACCTGAAGCCAACATAGCGTGTCCTTGTTTCTCTTTGTTGAAGGCTATTCGAATCGAAGGGAGAATACCTGAAGACAACATAACTTGTCCTCGTTTCTCTCTGTTGATGGTTGTTCGAATCGAAGCCAGAATACCTGTCGACAACATACATGTCCTGGTTTCTCTTTGTCGAAGGTAATTTGGATGTCAATGAGAATACCTGAAGATGTCATACACATCCTCGCTTCTCTTTTGATGAAGGTAATTCGAATGTCGATGAGAAACGCTGAAGACGTCATACAAATCCTCCGTTCACATTTGTTGAAGGTACTTCTAATGCCGCTGAGAATACCCATTGCAACTTCCTGCTCATATCCACCTTTCTTATACAGAAACTTTTATCACTCATAAGTTGAAGTCCCTCATTCATATATCCTCAAAGGTACATATAAGCTGTTTGATAATGATTAATAGGTTGATCTGTAAACCAAAATATCCTTTGTAAGAATATTAATAACACTAGCCTTGCTTGACATTGGGACATAGCCCTGCAGTTCTGGATAATTCGAATCCTGTTATCCCGTTAAGAATAACCATCGAACCTATCAATATTGCATACTAAAACATAATTAAAAAAACCAAAAAAAATTTTTTTTTTATTACTTTTCAATGTATCTGGTAGTTGTTTACCCCCTTCTTTTTATGGCAAATCTCCGGTTGCCATAACAAAATTTTGTTCTTTTTGTGGCAATAATGTAACAATGATTAAAGGTGGAACATAGTTTGTTAATCTAATGTTGCAAAATTATTCGAAAGGAAATGAGAATACCTGAAGACATAATACATGTCTTCGTTTCTTATTGTCAAAGGTAATTCGGAGGAAGGTGAGAATACTTGAAGACCTGACATATGTCTTTGTTTCTCATGTTGTAAGGTGATTCCTGTAACGGGCGGGGTCGGGCGCAGGTGATATAGATGTCGCAAGACTGAACTCGAAGTGCGTATCGAGGAACAAAAATCAGAATATATTTCAAAGTCGTGCTATTGCTTGGCTATACAAGAGAACGAGTAAAGAGAGAAGAAAAGGAAATCCTCCAACGCCATCAACACTCTCTTTATATACAGTTCGTCTGCCACCCTCGAACCATTCCTCATGCTCCGATGTACCATCCGAATCTCATCCCATGATCTTACACACCACTCCATAATTCCTTATCGTAACAA
>Ga0307515_10001428_pt1 | contig 54078 bp, 54 predicted proteins | sample 17_EM_MG_FD_194513 | JGI IMG/M metagenome (GOLD analysis project Ga0307515, IMG submission 194513) | Populus trichocarpa ectomycorrhiza microbial communities from riparian zone in the Pacific Northwest, United States - 17_EM | ecosystem: Host-associated > Plants > Roots > Unclassified | place...
GGCCACCACCCCTTCAGTAATTAGGACGTCGCCCCCTCTTCGATCGAGTAGAAGTGCCATTATTTCTTTATCAAAATTCCATGTAATCTGGGCCACTACCCCTTCAGTGATCGGGACGTCGCCCCCTCTTCGATCGAGTAGAAGCGCCATTATTTCTTTGCCCCTCTTCCCATTCATTGCTGCTGTCTTAACCACCCCTTCAGTAATTGGGACGTCGCCTCCTCTTCGATCGAGTAGAAGTGCCATTATTTCTTTGCCCCTCTCTCTATTCCCTACCGCTGCCTCGACCACCTCTTCTGTGATCGGGACGTTGCTCCTTCTTAGGTCTAGTAAAAGTGTTAGCATTTCTTTACTAAATAACTTTGTAACCTGGACCACCTCTTCTTCTAGGATCTGGACATTGTCTCTTATTCGATATACTAGATCTTTCATCATCTCTGGCTCTACTGCACTCAGGTCCTCTTGATCTATGTAGGTTGACGCTAGGTTGGCTATACTACTCAGGGTATCCAGATGGTCCATCCCATATACCCGCTTTCTTGTCTCTATTACTTGTAAAAGCATATTTTTAGCCTTCTTCCATTGCTTGTCTTTCTTGTGTATCAATGCGAAGTTTTCTATATCTGCCAATTTATATGGATGCTCTTTCGTAGGCGTCCCCTCATGGCTCTCTATTGCTTCTTGAAGCCTCTTTCTTGCCTCTTCATACTCTTCTAAGTCTCCTAGGATCAATGCCACGTCATATAATGTAGCAGCTTTGTTTGAAGTTGTCATTAAATACTCCGACACTGGGGTATTTACCTCTATCGGAGTTTTGTATCCTACCCGATCCCGCAAATTTCCCTCTGGCTCTTCCCAATTCCACACCAGTAGAAAGTCACGTGGGAAGCTTTTCATCGAAGGCAAGGGTCCTTGACGCTCAACATATCCACTCTCCGTTCGTACGTCCTGCTGAAGAGTAGCTGCAATCTTGATAACAGTAAAATTATCCTTGCATGTCCTAATAATAGTCGGCTTTGAAGCCCCTTGTAGAAGGCAGACGACGTCGCCCTGTAGGATAGATTTTGCCGAGGCCTGGAGAGTCCATTGAGCGCCCCATTTCTTCTCGTACTCCAAAGACCTAGGGTTATTCTTAAAAATGATAGTCACGCGCTGTCTATCATACCGAGCACTGTCACTTTCTACCGAGGACACCTGGCCGAGAATACAGCCCTTGCTTTTAATTACTGCGATCTCCTTTTCGTCCCAAGTTTCTACATAGACCTCTTTACAAAGAAGGAATTTGACAAGTTGCTGGAAGAGTTTCTTCCATGGGACCTTGTAGTTAGGCGATAAACCAGCTGCACTAGGATTATCAGAGCTCATGCCAAACAAAGCATACACCTTGTCGTGGCGCTCAGTAGCCTCGCGGGTATGGTACATATCTATCAGCTCACCCAGAGAGACTCCGCTTAACGAACTTGTTGCATATTTTGGCCGGAAGATTGCTCCCCTTATTACGTAAGTTACTGAACGGATCAGACCCTGCAAGCCTGGATAAGCTCCATAGGAAAGCTTTAGTTTATTGAGGCCTGAGCAAAAGGCGTACCCGTTTAGCTCCGCAGGGCCACACATAATTAGAACTCGTCGAGCTGCGGCGACTTCCTGAAGTACCTAGATCGACCTTTTAATAACCTCTGCGGATATTGTGGAGTATCTGCTCTCTTACCCAGATGCGCCGAAACCATGGTCGTTTAAGTAGTTTGAGAATTGCTTTCTGGCTCTTTTCGTTGTTCAATGAGTTCGTAAATTCGCCTTCTGCAGCAACACGTATGTCTTCAAGCGCTTAATCGCTATCGTCTGCCGCCTTTCCGAGCCAAACGATTACACGATTTGCTTGGCCATAGATCTTCGCCATAGACTGAACCTGGTGTCCTTTCTCTTTCTCATTTGCCTGGCTGATGCAAACAGCATCTACCCATATGATTCGTTCAAAACAGCGATCTCAAAGACGGGATAGCGCCGCGTGAAGGTTTACCGTGATGGGCAAGTCATGCTTGTCTATTGAGATGGGCAAAGTTTCTTTTGGATCGCCCCATATGTAGGATAAAGCTTCGTACAGATGAGTCCCTCCGCTTAACTCCTGTAGAGAGTAGTTAACGAGCTGGCATTGTATAGGGGCAGTCTTGTCTTCATGTGGCATCAGGCGAAGCAAGCGAATACTGTCGGGCCCCGGTAAAAGCGAAGAGTAACGGTACGGGGACATAGCATAAGAATTATATATGGAAATTTGATCTTGCGTGAGTTGGATAGTTCTGATGGGTAGTATTAACGAGCCTGGCGTGTTGTCTGCGATCGAAGTGCTTAAACTACTGGCACAGCCACCCCCGCTAAGTCACATGAGTGAGTTAAGCCTGCATTAGGCAATGCAAAAGGTTCTTTGTACGCCGCCGATGCTAGGGAGGGTGGCCGACCCGCACCGGCCATACCCTTGTTGAGATGGAGGAAGTGGGAATAAAAGTGTAGGATGAAAGGTTTGGTGAGCTGACCGATCTGAGCGGCAATCAAGCCCCAGCCACGTGTGGCAGAGTCAGTGTTTCGGGTACCCCACAATACGCCGCTTCGGATACCTCATCCATAACTTCTTGAACTACTCTTAAATTCATCTCTATCAGCAGTAACGTCTTAGCCACCCAGTCGAGCCAGCCACCCGGTCGAGCCACCCCAAAACTCACCAAAAAGTCGCATTTTTAAAGCCTTGCATCTGAACGACCATATAGTTAAAACTTTTAAAATACTTAATACTACTACTTTAAGGTATAAAAATCAAGAATATAATACTCTGTCTTTTTTTTTAGTGTAGTTGAAATGCATGGGGAAAACGCATTTTTTTCTATGTAAATTTCTAGACCTCTCCCCCTATTTCTTAAGATTACCATAACGGCCTTATTTAGACACATCATGGGTAAGCAAAATAGCATTAGGCCATCTTAGGAGAACTAAATCTAAAATCTTAGCAATTTTGGCTTTATCGTTGTAGAATTATCAAGCATTGAAAATGTGACTTTTTGGTGAGTTTTGGGGTGGCTCGACCGGCTAAGACGTTATGGAATACACGAGTTCGTCATACCGACAACGTCGCCTTGCGTGGCCACTTCCTGCCGTATTCAATGTCCAAGCCAACAACAACCCGCACGCTCGCATCCGAATCCACAAGATAGTCTTCGGCTAGCCCGCCCAACCTCTTCCTCTTCAGTTGACTCAGCATCCGTGCCACAAACAGCCGAGCAGCACACAAAAGCGTTGGTAGGGACTGTGGTGTGTGGATGCGGCAGTGCTTCACCGCCACAACGCCACGCCAAAGACACTCGGTTCCAACGCCAACAACAGTTGCCCATTTCCTCTACGTTCTCAAATTTTCAACCTCAAAAGGTAGACCCTCACAAGGGTGTGGCTAGAGCGGGTTGGCACCCTCCCTGCTAGCGCACTTGAGTAGCGCTGGCGAGTACAAACCAGTTTCCTTTTCTATCTTAGCGGACATTTTTAGTGTTGATATGATTTCAAAGTAAGCCAGCACGTTTCCAAGCATATTTCTACGTAAGTTTGAAGCGGCACATTTCTCAATAACATGTCTCCCAAGACCACATATCTCAGTAACATATTTCGAAGCAGCACATTTCGAAGCAGCACATTTCGAAGCATCGCTTTTCGAAGCATTGCTTTTCGGGGTGTCCGAAGTTTCAGAGTTAGAGATGCTATCCTACATAGAGAGCATATATAAAGCAAGTTAGTGGAGATGGAGGTATGTGGGAAGGCAGCTAAAATAGAGTTCCTTCCGAATGGAGGGACGCAGCGAAGATCCTCTACTTTAGTAACACTTGTATATCTTATTACTTATCGATAGCACCGTTTGCGAGTAGCAGCTCGACAACCTTGTTGTGACCTCCAGACGATGCCCCTTTGAGCGCCAGGCCTAAGCGGCTACTCCGCGTGTGGACGTCGACGTCCTTGCGCAGCAGCAGCTCGACGATCTTGTCGAAGCCTTGCATCGATGCCACATAGAGCGCGTCGCCTCTGCCGATGTGCGCTCCTCGCGCGTCGATGATGGCGCCGTTGCGCAACAGCAGCTCGACTGCTGATTCGTGTCCGTACATGGCTGCCCTCGATAGCGGCGTCTCGCCGTACGAGTCGTGGACATCGATATATAAGTGAAGCTCATTTCTGTATCCAGTTATTAGGTGTTGGAGAAAATATGTGAGCCCCAAGGCCGCAGTGAGGTGCATGCTGGTGAAATGTCTTGGGAAACGTTGGCTATAGTTATGAGACTTGTTCTGCCAAACCCAAACGACCTGTGTGGAGCATGAGACCAGAGCCTCGTTGTAGAGAAACGGCAGAGCCACCATTTCGATTGTCTTTTGAACTTTAAGAGCATGTTACCCCCAGTATCGAGCGGCATAATTGAGGAAACGGTTCCGACTAAGTCTATCCTCAAAGTCTGTATCGCAGGGACAGCTACCAGTGCCGAACGTTTCGAAGGATAAGTATGTTAGACACGTTAAAGCGATATTCTGCTGAGCATAAGGATTCCAATCTTCTTTAATATGCTCAAAGTACTCTTGCGTAGTGTAGTGAACCAAACGAATAATATTACTCTCCTCGTCGACGGTAACAAGGCCAGCGCAAACGGATACCATGTCTTCGACATCCGGGATATTTTCTTCGTCTAGTTTTGACTCGTTTGCCTCAACAGCTAGGGCATGGGAAAGCTCTTTAGTAGTAAGCGGTCTCTGAGCGTAGGTAATCCAGGAGAGCACATTTTTCGCTAGCTCAAACTCTTCATATAATTGCCCTTTAATTCTTTCAATTGCTCCATTATATGCTTCTTTTAGCGCATCCGACCCTTTTGGGAGTTTCGCAAGCGTAGATCGTACAGCTTTCTTTGTTAATTTGCCGTATAAGGAGTCCACGTGGAGGCGAGCAAGAAGAAACCTTATTAAATAGTAAGCTATAATTTATACTAACATAGAACACAACACTTATATGCCATCTACGGCCTGAACAATTCGATCCTGTATTTCTACCTGCAAATCAATATTGCGCCGGATATAGTTAGGTAGCCTATATATCTGTCCTGCCACAAATTGCTTAACATCGGCATCGCTTGCCCGGATCTCCAACATTGGAAATCCTTTAAAAGATTGCTCCACCCTAGTAATGAAACGTGATGTTACCATTAGGTTTGTATTAGTCCTAGATTGCAAGCTGCGAAGTCCGGTAATAAGTTCGCTACGGGTGCCGTCCTTATCCGCGCACTCGTCTAGACCATCTAAAACGATGTATACTTTGGAGTAGTAGCTAACAACAGAGTTAAGCGTAGTGATAATTTCATCGAGTGACGGTCGTGACCTCCGGTCGGCATGTTTTTTATATAGAGCCATAACAGGCTCTCCAAACAACGGCCGCTCTTGGACTAGCTGTTTAAGGATGGCAGCTACTAGTTGTATAGTAGTTTGGGATTCCTGTCTTTTATAGTCGCAGTAGATGAAAGCAATACCTATATCATCGTTTTGAAAAGTCTTCCATAAGTAATCAACCGTAATCGCTGCGATTATCGTCTTTCCAGCGCCAGGAATGCCAGGACAGAATAGGGTTTGTTTCGTTCCTTAAAGCCAAGTGGTGAACTTAGGCGAATCGATAAACCATATGCCTGTACCTGCCTGTCTCCTGGCAATAAAGTCGGATTGCTGAGCTGGGAAATCCGTAGACGACAGCCAGTCTGTGGTAACACGATATCGGCTTTCTTGTACTGACTTGGCTCCAACAGTAAGAATAGGTATTGCGGCCTTTATGAAGGCAGTGTCGTCCCTAATTGCTTGGGACAATTTGCTTCGGAAATCAGCCGCTTTAATTTTTAAGGTAAGATACATGTACTTACAAGTGATCCATCTCAAGCGCAATCTGCGTAAGTGATTTCAACCGCTCAATTCTCGACAGTATGCTAGCCACCTCATCTTTGGTGAAGTTCCATAGGAGTGCTCTACCAGCGTTCTGCAGCCTGCTAGCTGAAGCTATTGTCAATTTGGATTGCAGCTGCTCAAGTGCAGACCTATATTGATTAAGAGGCCCGTTAGCAACACCAAGCGCCCGCACTGCTGTATGCCAGGAGGCGTTTTCTGATTTTGCTTCCTCAAGACGGTATCTTAGGTTTGTGAGAAGATAGTAGACGTTCGATGCTTCGGTCGCACACCGCGCCTGGTCTTTTGAAGCGTCCTTTGCGTCATTCAAGGAATTGATAACAGTGCTAGTGAACTGCAAGATGGCGATAATGCTTGCAGTGATACTAAGCGGATCCATGTTAAGACAGTGGAAGATCTGGCTGATGAGGTCAGTCTGTAAATGCTGGCAGGAGACTTGTATTTGAACTGCGGAAGAAATCTAGGGAATGGATGTCCTATCGCAAGAGACGTTGTGCGGTGGGAAATACGCTAGCAAGGAGGGTAGCCGACCCGCTCTGGCCACACCCTGGAGATGGCGAGAGCGTAACTGGGATGTTGATGAAAGCGTTGTTTTTGCTATTGGATGGCGCCGAGCGATGTGGCGGCGATTAAGCCCCAGCCACATGTGGTAAATTTAGCGTTTGTGCACCCTGCCAAACGTTACTTTGAAAATCGAACAACTTCAGGGCAGGAACAATCCTTGCTTTTTGGGTACGAGATTCATTCACGGGTTGGTTTGAGAAGTTCTGCTTGGGTATGAGAGAAGATAACGAAGGTATAGATGTGATTGATGACCCGTTAGAGAATATTAGCATGGAGAGATGACTGCTCAATCAATTAAGGTCAGAAAGTTTCATACAAGGCCAGAAGATATATGCTCCTGCTCGCATTTTGCGGGTAATCATCGGGAAACGGAGGTTTGGAGAACGCCACATGTGGTTTAACGTCACTACAACAACCTCAGCTACACTCTCGCCATCTCTACAATACGTCAAGCTCCCAGCATCAGGGTATATCGAACAGCGACCTCACACCATTCCTACTCTTCCCTTCAACCCCCTTTCTGTCCTCAATTGAGTCGTCTTGATTATCTTTTAAATGTCTATTGAGCCTCAGTACCCAGGCCCCGCAACCCCCACTACATCCACCCCACAACAACATCGGCGACCAAGAAAACTGGCACGAGAACCTGCTCCAGCAATGGAGGAGAGCTCCGCTGGCGGTGTATTGCTGTCAAACTCTATGGCCGCAACATCGAGCCAGAATTCTCAAACCGAACCCTCTTCTTCTAAAGACCCCAATGCTCCCGCAACCACTAGTCCAAACAGAAAACGACGGCCTCGAAAGCTGAACAAAGGCCGGTCTGCCGATGGTGCTCCTGGGTCCGGGCTCAGCAACGCCGCAAATAATGAAGGGGAAGGCGCAGTGAACCACGAGCTTGAGGCCCTGAAGAGCCGTGTGCGGGGCTTAGAAGCGAGGGTGGAGGAACTATACAAAACCAGCCCCGGCCGCTCACCCCGACGGCGAGGAAAAGGCCGGAAAGGATCCAACCAGGCACAGCCGGCCGACCCAGCACCCGCGAATGCCGCCGCCGCCGACGCCGCCGCCGAAGCGGCCAACGAGGCAGAACTGCAGCGCCTCGAAGGCGAACTGGCTTCCGCGCGGCGCGACCTGGCGACTGCGTCTCGTCCCTCCAGACGGCGGCCTTCACGGACTGCCAGTGGTGGTGACGACGTGGAAGAGGTGCCTAGGTTCAACGGCCCGGCCGTGGAAGGGGACAAGGACGGCAAGGCTGTCACGCTTAGCGGCTCGTATCGCATTCCGCTCCCCGCCTCCGTCAGCATGTCCGATGTGCGCAACATCCAAAGTGGCATCGCGTCCGCGCATGCTGTCGCGCGGGGCTTCCTGGATGCCAGGCGTGCGGACGCCCCGCGGAGCCCGCCACGGAGCAACTCGGCTGGTGGTGGTGGTGGGGGGCAGGGCCAGAGCTGGAGCGAGTGGTTCGGCGCGTACAGCATGTCCATCTCGCGCGCTGTGAAGATCGTCGAGGCGGACGCGGCGCTGGAGACGGCAGGGCAGAGGGGTGCAGCGAAGAGGCCAGTTGCGGGGCCCAGGAGGGCGAGCGCACCAGGTGCTGGGGCGAAAGCGGGAGGAAGTGGTATTTCTGCACAGAAGAAGGCTGCTGGTCCTGGCGCGGGCGTCAGGCCAAATGGGACGGGAAAGGCAGCGAGTACGGCTACGAGACCACCTCTGAATCCGAGGACGTCGAATGCGACGCCGACGAAGGGCGAGTGCTGAGCAAGTGAAGATGCTTATGTCGTAGAGCGGGCTTTTAGTTTCATGTTGGGAATAATTACTCAAGGGACCACCTTGGAGCATGTTTGCATTCTGCACTTGGGATTGTAACATATATGTATACATGCAGTATGGATTGTGATCCCGTTGATAATATGACTGCATCAAGATCCAGCATGCCCAAACGCATATAGAACGCTCTAGAACCATTATTCAAAATGGAACTACTGAGAGTACAAGAGCCATGGTTTTTGATAGAAAGGCATTTACTGCGCAAAGGGAAGGAGAATATACGGGATAGATAGGATTCAGTAGCCATTCTCCAGTAAGTGCCTATACGTGCCGCAGCTGTGAATATTTCTAGTGTAACTACACTAGTACACATGAATCGTAATGATCGTGTGCATGCTAAAGTACCGATAATAATAGCGCCGCCAACCACCCAAGATGCGAGTATCCAGTCCCGCTACACCGCTCAGAATAGATTCACCAGGTCCCCTGAGACCCCAGTCGATTTTCTAGTTACGCTGCCTGATAATACTCCTTTCCCATTTCCACACGCCGTAGACCGAAACTCCAACCCTGCAATCGTTCTTAAATTTTCTATTTAAGACAAACGGCCAAATTAAGTAAAGAGTGGTGGTAAACTATGGCCAATTCTCACAACAACTTTACATCTACCGTAACGGTAAGCCCTTCTGACGCTTGAGGAGTCTAGTGGAATCTTTGGTGGCGATGTAGTAGTCGACACTCTCGCCAGCCCAGCTGACGCTGTAAGTGCCGGACTCGTGTTTTTCTTCGCTAAATAAGCTAGACGGGTTTTGTTCATTCCGAGCACCCTGCCTGGATCCTGGAGTGAAGCTCTCGAGGCTGACGACCTTGGCTCCTTCCTTGAGATCCAGGAATTTGTCAAGGAGATGAACGTTCAGATGCTGAGGAAAAACTTTGTTGTTGACTAAGATAACGTCGGCGAGTTGCAGTATGCGGTCGATTTCTGGGGACTCGAGAAAGTCGCCGGTGAGCAGGTTGACCGGTCCCATTGACAAGCCCCACAGACGGGCGCGCGCCTTCAGCTCTTCTGCTTGCGCGTTGGCAAACTCGCAGGGATTCTGCATAATTTCGATGCCCCAACTTTCGGCTCCGGTTTGCAGGGCCGCCTGCAGAACCACATTACCGACGCCAGAACCAAGATCCACAAAGACAGATTTCGAGTTAAGGTGGGTTTGCTGGAATACGGTATGCACAAACGTGGGAAGTAATTCTCCGTAAGTTTGGCCTTTGTCCTTAACGCGGCGGAGTAAATGCGCTTTCGGGGAGACAGTGCGAGAATAGACCTGTGCAAGGATGCGTTTGACTAGAGATAAAGGAAGGGCATGCATGCTGTCAAGGACGTTGGAAACAGTGCCGTCGCTAAGAGACTTTCGAACCAAGGCGTTGAAGTCGTCGAGTGCTTTACGGTAATCGGGTGGAGAGTTTTTAGTTACTGCTCGTTTGAGAAGGCGAACGGGTCCATTTACTTCATCCTGAAGAGAAAGAGATTGCTCTGGGGGGAAGTAGTTCAAGCAGATTTCTTCGATGGTGTATTCGATGTCTTTAAGTGGATCCCAGCCTTGAGAGTCTCGCGCTGTTACTATCTCGAAACTGAGAGTGAATTAGCATCAAGAACATACAAGGTAAATTGAAGGGTTAGCCTTACCGCTCCGGCGGCGATGTGCTTGGATACTGCAATTCAACGACAAAGCTTCCTTCGGAAGCTGTAAAAGCAAGTCCAAAATCCTTAGCGCTATCCCCACAGGTCATATCCGCGCCATGGATCATAGCCAGTTTATCTCCGTCGTTAGAAGCATCCAGAAGACTCCGTGTCCGATCAGGCTCTAGTATTTTCCTAAAGTCCGGTTCCAGCGAGCTGCTTGTCTTCTGTCTCTTCCTGATACTGTCGTCATCATCTGATTCCGACTCACTGCTACTAGAAGCGAATTGTGGAGTAGAGGGTGTAGTTGCTTTGCGTTTGCGATTGGGATTTTTGACGGCTAGTGACTGCCTCTCGGGTGTCTTCTTTGGAGGGGGGACACTGTGACCGTTTGTTTGTCCGTTGACATGAGCTTTGGCCGGCTTCTTCGGCTGCGAACTGGTCGAAGCAGGCGGGTTTGAGGTCGGGGTAGAACTGGATTTGCGCTGAGGCGCTGGCGGATTGGTAGGCTGCTTCTTGACAGGGACTGACACGGTGCGAATTTTGGGTTTAAAGTTAAACATGAGGAAGGATCATAATAGGCTAGGCGGTAAAAGATTACAAAAGTATGTGTAGAGTCCAAAGGAATGGTGGCGCTCAGCAAAGTGCAGTGGGGTGGGTATCGAAGATGGATGGAGAAGGATGAAGCTGAAAGAATGGCGGCTCGTGAGCAAACAAGAAACGGGAGGCTGCGACGGGATAGCCGTAAGGCAGAAGGCGCAGGCACCAAAAGTCGCCACGAGGGTTCGCGTGGGGCAGGGGAGGAAGGGACGCCCACACCTTGGCGAAGCACCTCCCCGCCCTCGGGCCCGAAAAGAGGCGGCATGCAGGCTGGTATTTACCTGGAGAGTGCCAACTTTCGCTCTCGGGGCCGCTTCGATTATGACTATTCTCCCTTCTTTAGGTACGTATAGTATAATACGGTAAAGTTGCCAACTTTTAGCGTACTATTCTAGCGTTTTACAAGCGGTGAGAGGAACATCAAATCTCTAAGGGTTTGTTCGATTGCAAAACCATCAGATTGAATATGAACTGAAATTCAGGCAGAAAGGACGCGTTCCTTCCTAATTTGTTACGCGTCTGTGGCTTTAACTAAAGCCTCCACATTAAACTGGAATCTGTAACGGGAGCTTCGAGCTATATATTAAAATAACGCCAAGAGCTCCATTTAGAAGCTAGGTATAGAGTTACTAACCTTTAGCGTATTTTTTGGGCGGTAAAAGGGACATTAAAAATTCTATGGCTAGGCCTGATTCTAAGGAGTTTAACCGAACGATCACCCCATAATCATTTTGGAGCTCCATATTGAATATGAAATTACAACCGAACAGCTCCTAAGGCTGTGCAGACAAAATCACTCCGAATCAACAGATTATGAACTGAATCTGAGCCTCCATATTGCAACCGAACATTCCCTTCAATTTAAAGCCTCCATTACATACGGCCGTGCCACAGATGCGCGCTAAATTAGGAAGGAACGCGTTCTTTCTGCCGGACTTTCAGTTTGGATTCAATCTGACGCTTTTGCAACCGAACGAGCCCTAAGATAGCCCAGCTAGAGAGGATGTATGAAGCACCCTGCAACCCCCAGGCGCCCTGGCACTTCGTTGGCTTTGCCCAACACCCTAGTAAGCGACCCGAAGGCAGCACCCCGCCCCAAGAGTTTAAACCTTCAACTTGAGTTCTTCACCCCTTCAGACTCTATTTTCCACTTCCCTCGCTATTTCGTGTTTAGAAGGCACGTCTTGTTAGCTTTCTCTCTTCGTCCGCACTTCTATGCGTTACAGACTTCTTAACAACTATTGGGACATCGCCTACCCCATATAAGCCATGCCAGTATGCCAGTTATGCCACAACGGTGATCCAGGCATTAATAAATTCTTCCTAGAGTTATCATTGTCCACAATACCTGAGTCCGCCAGGGGAGGCTGTGGCGTGTGTCATCTGATATGGAGTCTAGTAAAAGTTTATTGGCCTGAAATATCCGCTAACTCTCGTCATGAACATCGCTTGATTTGGTCAACTCCTTTCCCACGATATCAACTGAATCATGAGATACGCCTTGAAAGTGTTGAGTCTCTTAGTCGCCTTATAATAGGAAAACCTATTGAAGTTTTCCAACCGCTAAGTTAGTCGCCTCTAGCCTCTGCTCCCTTGATCCTAACTATTCACCAATCCACTAACCTCGAGTTATTACTGAATATATGTAGATGCACCTTACCATCTGAGATATCTTAGTCAGAGCCCTGATGTACCCGGTGGCACTGACTCGGAGTCAAGTTACCGCCAATTAGTTGGATGGCTGGAGGAATGCCACAGCCACTCATCATGCCCACCTCAAACAGACAATTGTCTGCCCAAAAGAGTACTTGACCTGGGCGAATGTGACCAAAAAGGCCAAGTCAGATTATATGAGTCTTATGGGGAGTTGGGACGATATACCTGCCTTTCTCACTGCTGGGGGCTTTCATCATTGATCAAAACAACCTCGCTCAATATCCACAGACATAAGGAAGGAATAGCGTTCAATGAACTGCCGAAGACTTTTCAGGATGCTGTTACTATTAGCCGGAAATTGGGCATTCGTCACATCTGGATAGATTCGCTTTGTATCATTCAAGATGATGATAAGGACTGGCGAATGGAGTCTTCCAAGATGGCTTCAATATATCAGAACGGCTTTCTAACCATCGCGGCATCAAGAGCATCTGGTGACAACGACGGCTGCTTCTCCGTCGGTGCAGAGAAATACATATCTCGCCGGATCAAGTTTGACGATTTAAATGGTTCTGAATATATTTTGCATACACGGCCCGTTCTCCCTCATGACGACAATCGTTCGCCTCTCTTTCACCGCGCATGGTTTTTCCAAGAGTGGCTTCTGTCTCCACGGGTGATTCAGTACACCGACAGTGAGCTGGTTTGGGAGTGCACGGAGATGAAACGGTGTGAATGCTCACCCAAGGTCACCAAGCCGAGCCTGTCAAGGAGTGCTAGGGTCTCGCTCGCTCAAGGGCTACGCCTGGGGTCCCCGCCTGATTCGATCAACACCAGCGATTTATCTATTCAAGCCACGTGGCGCAGTATGGTTGCAATGTATTCTAGCTCCCGGCTTACATATGCGAAGGACATCTTTCCGGCTCTATCCGGAGCTGCTAGAGTAATGCAGCAGCAAAGGAAAACACGGTATGTCGCCGGATTATGGGAAGACAGTTTGGCTGAAGATCTCATGTGGCAACCTGGTGGTGAATTAATCGACAAGCCGGGAAACTGGCGAGCGCCTACTTGGTCATGGGCGTCCCTAGGAGGGCCTGTTAATTATGTGCTTTGGAACTCAAGCATAGAGAAAGATGCTCAGATCATTGATATATCCTGTGTCCCGGTAGGCTCTGATCCATTGGGAGAGTTAGTCTCCGGGCATATCGATATTTCTGGGCGAATTTTATCTGGGGCTTTAGCCTGTGATGACGGCTCTGATATCGAGTTCGAAGACGGCGGAAAGTGTCAGTTTCGCAGAGATAGAAGTGCAGCCTGGTACGCGCAGCATGGCTGTTCCAGTCTTACACTTGGCACATTGGTGCATCTTCTACTCATCAGTTCAATCTCAAAGAATGCTTCGCCGAGACGATACTTTTTTCTAGTACTTCGGTGCGTCGATAAAAAATATCAGGTCTACGAACGAATAGGCATAAAGACTGAGTTTCACTCCAAGAGCGTTCAGTTGTTCAGCAAGTTACTCGAGGGGATCGGGCCTCGAAGAATCAGGATCGCCTAACAAACCACATATAATGATGCCGAGAACTATCTAGGCGCAAAAGCTATATTTGGGATCACATTCCAAAATCGCAAATTTAGGAGGCGATGCGAAGGATCTGCTTCGCTCGTAACGGCTTTGGCAGACGGGGCAGTGGTAGTATCTCTCATCATTAGTCGCAATCTGTCCCTCCACAATTCCTAATTGGCTTTTTTGCTTTGAACTCCATCGCAACGCTCCTCACCTGCGTTTCAGGTACCGAAAACCAGGAGAGTTGAGTTGAATTCGCGCGGAACGCTGGCCGCACATTTTCTGAACTCTCACAGGGGTGGCTCAGAAACTCCTAGGCTTTTGAAGGCTTTTGGGGTGTGGTGGAGCGTGCATTCGAAAGCGCGCGAGATTGTTGGTGAATGAGAAGTCTTCTGCCCAGAGTTTCAGTTTTCAGTGGTACTCCGCACCAACGCTTGCCGAGAGGAAGCTAACAACTAGATTTTAGCTAAATCTCGTCACTTCCTTTAACTCTTCGCTACCAAGGAACTGCCGTCTTCAAACCTGTCAGACGCTGAGCAGGCTGATGGAATGATACATATGATGCTCTATATGAGGAAGAATCTCAGGGGCTCGAAGACCCCGAGAAGATATCTACACGATGGCCCGCGCGCTGTCACGTGACACGTCGCTGAGCTCAAAGAGACTGCCCAAGTACCCCCCCCTACCAACAAAACCTTTTCTTGCATCCACCATGTCTGACTCACTTGCGTCCCCGACCCTCCCTCTGAAGTCTCAGAACCTCAGACCTCCATCATGCCCCTCCTAGTCCGCTCAGGAGGGCGAAACGTTCGCCTCTACGGCGCCAACGATCCAACTACTGAGCTTGGTGGCCTCTTTCTTACCAACGGCATCACAAATGCCAACTTCTACTCAATGGTGGAGATTATTATCAAATTTGAAAGCGAAGGCTGGCGAAAGGATGGAATTTGAGTTGTTCAGTCGCCTGGGCGCTCAAGTTGAGCTATTTGCAGCAGGAGGTAGGGATGGCATTGCTACCTAAATAGAAAAAGTGTACTGTAGTGGTGTTGAACGAGTTCGTTTTCTTATCATGTGCAGAAGGCTTGGGGTTATGTATTTTGTAGAAGGAGCTTAGGTTTTGACATTACCTTAACGTGGCACACGGGGTTTTTCTCGCGCTAGTAAACCGCCTCCCTTTTTACCGCCAAATGGCATTTTGATGTTCAAATCGAGCAAAACCCAGGGACGAGCAAAACCCCGTGTGTCACGTTACCTCAATCCAGTCCTTTTCTGCCCTTTTAAAGTAGATATGGTTTGTTGTTGTTTCATTCAACCCATTGGTTTTCCCTTATATATTTTTAGAGCACTAGTGAAGAGTGATCTTTGCCTGTTTGCATCGAAAACCCATTGAGAACTGCCTGAGGGCACAACTGAGGTGTCTGCCATTTTGCAATTACAACTAATGTAGATTAATCAGGAATGGAAAATAGGCTCTGGCTGTAGATAGAAAGCACGCAGTCCTAAGGACAGTATATTGTTTTGCTTCCTTCTCTCAAGTTCGGGCGTCTTAAGGTCTCTTTAATTATTTTCCAATCCAAATGCTCTTGAATTACCGTAGCGAGATCCTGAGATTCCATTCTCCCGTGACTTGATCCATCTAACGTAGGCTAGATTAATTGTCTGGCGAAAGGATTCCCTCCGCCGTTCCGTCTTACTACATATCCGTCTTCCGTGGCATGATAGACCACCCTCCAACATCCATGCCCTCTTCTCTCCTCCTTATCCCACTATCATTTTCCAATAGTTAGATATAATCGGTCTCCGACATCTCCTAAACCCGGCTTAATCATCCCCCTCTCGTCAATCTCCTTATCACACCCACCAACCCAAATCTCCACACCCTCTGCCCATTCGCTCGCTGCCTTCCTCAACCCTATCTCGCTCCCTAAGACCGAACACATAATAATCTTCTTGACACCCCAATCCTTTAGCGTTTCGATTGCCGCACACGCAGTAGCCCCTGTCGCGATGATGGGATCGACAATAATTGCTAGCTCTGCCGGACCTGAGGCTGATGGATTAGAGGCTGAGGGTCGGTGATATGGCAAGTTGTTATAGTATTCCACAGGCTGCAGAGTGGTCTTCTCGCGGTAGAGACCTAGGTGATGAACTGGGACGGGGAAGGGGAGGAGGGAGGAGAGAGCGGGGATCATGCTAAGGCCGGAGCGGAGGATAGGAACGAGAGAGATCGAGGAAGGTGTGATAGTCACGCAGGTATATTCGTACGAGAGCGGCGAGTGGTCCTTAGTCTAGAGTTAGATTGGGAGCTGGGAGGCGATGTGGAGGAGAATTGGAACTGGGTGAGAAGATGAGTGCTTGGGAGTTTCAGACAGCAAAAGAAGCTTACGGTTCCATCACCCTTCGTTTCTAGGCCTTGTGCAAGAGCTTCATAGCCCACCATCAGCGCGATCTCGTGGACCAGTGTCTGCACGTCGCGCGAGTTGGTCGATTGGGAGCGTAGTTGGGAGAGCTTGGCTCGCAGGCATGGATGCTTAGAGACATGGACATTTGGAGGAAGTGGTGAGGACATTCTGGAATATGAGGATGCAAAGGCCGGTTTGTAGAGATTAAATGACTAGATATGGATATTGATCTCGGGCCCTCAAGCTGTGGGAGTTGTTTTGGTAGCGGAAGTCAGAAGTGGGGTACAGAAGTGGGACCCGTCATCCCGTCACAAAGCAGATCTGCTCAAGGAGCGCCCTTGCACGCCATGCGTCTCTCAAAGGAAAAGCCGTGTCACTACCACTATTTCCTCTACCACTTCGCTCCTTTCTCGAGCTCCTGCGCTTCGTTCAAATCGAATTCCCCCTAGCCTTCTGTCCGACTCCAACAACGCATGCTAAGCTTTACCCCAATCCCGTAAGTGGGGCTCTGACGGACGCGCCATGGATGACGGCAACGAGGCATTCCAGACCAGAAGAGAGAGCCATTACGGACAACAGCGGTCATCACTTCGCTCTGACAGGTCTCTCGCATCTAGATCCCGTCCACAGAGCGCGAATCCGTTGGCGGACGACTACACACTTCCGACAAACTACGACAATCTCAACGAGCTCTATGTACCGCTGCCAATCGAGAAACCGACTGAAGCCACAACGTATCGTCCCAGGAACTTGGAAGATGCTCGCCGCGAGAGGCGTGGCAGTGCCATAAGTGCTGTTAGTCGGAGAAATACTGCGACGACGGATCACTCGAGGTCAAGGACCGAGCAGCATGATGGGGAAGAGTATACCATCCCGGATAATTACGAGAATTTGAATGAATTCGCGGGCCCATCACCTGTCGAAAATCCGAAGGAGGGAAGTTTATATCATCATCGCTCATTGGAACAGGAGAGATCAAAGTCAAGAGATGCACGCCAGTCAAAGAGAGCCAGTGTGCAGCAGGCCCCTTCAAGCCGTAGGAATACGGCAACGGGACTCGGGCCCGTACAGAACCTCTCAGAAGTAGCTGCTCCCCCCCCTCTTCAAGATCAGCACTCTTCAGGGCTGCTCCCAAAAGACGAGGAATCCGGGTCATCCGCATCTGGGGAACCCGGGGGAATAGAACCATCTCCACGGAAACACAAGGTGTCGCGATTTGCAACCCAATTATACACCGTCTCGTATCTCGTTTTTTTCTCGATACTAGGGACATTGGCGCGACTCGGCCTTCAGTGGTTGACATTTTACCCGGGCGCTCCGGTAGTAACGAGCGTCCTGTGGGCGAACTTCGCTGGGACGCTGTTCATGGGCTTCCTGGCTGAGGACCGACGGCTTTTCCGCGATGAATGGGGTAACGACGGGATAGAAGAAAATCAGCGTCTGAGCGACGAGGAATCTCCTCCCGAGCGCGAAGCGGCCGCAAAAGCTGCTCATGTCAAAGTAAAGAAGACAATCCCGCTTTACGTTGGCCTCGCAACTGGTTTCTGCGGCTCCTTCACGTCCTTTTCGTCCTTTATGCGCGATGTCTTCTTCGCACTATCAAATAACCTTCCAACGCCTGTAAACCATCACTACCCCTCCTCTGCTGGTCCTATTTCTACTACATCGACGATTTTGAGAAACGGTGGGTACAGTTTCATGGCTCTCCTCGCTGTTGTTATCCTGACCCTGGCACTCTGCCTCTCAGGCCTCAAACTCGGTGCGCACATTGCCATCCTCCTAGACCCGCTAACTCCCACCTTCCCTTTTGTTCTTCTTCGCAAAATCCTTGACCGTGCCGTAGTTGTTGTGGCATGGGGTGCCTGGCTGGGCGCCGTCTTTATGGCCATCTGGCCCCCCGATCGCTCGTCTGTGCCCGATAGTAAGGGCAGCTGGGCGGATGAGACATGGCGCGGACAAGCTGTCTTTGCTCTCGTATTTGCGCCTGCAGGTTGCTTGTTGCGCTTCTATGCTAGCTTAAAATTAAACGGTATCATGCCATCCTTCCCACTTGGCACCTTTGCCGTGAACATCTTCGGGACTGCGGCGCTGGGCATGGCATTCGACTTGCAGCATGTGAGTTTGGATAATACTGCCGGTGTGGGAGGGGGCAGGGTTGGGTGCCAGGTCTTAGAGGGTGTCATGGATGGCTTCTGTGGTTGCCTTACGACTGTGAGTACATGGATTGCGGAGCTGAATGGGCTTGGGAGGAGACATGCTTATGTGTATGGGGGGGTGAGTGTGCTGAGTGGGTTAGGAATTTTAATTATCATCATGGGGAGTGTGAGATGGACTGTTGGTTGGGACACGGTCGCTTGCGTTACTTGAGCGATTTTAAAGATATAGAGGTGTACGATTATGAGAGTACCTCGTCGTCGCAGGATTTTTTACGCCAGAAGACGAATTGGAAATCTTGGATGTATTACTTAGAGAGGATATAAAGTATTAGATGAGATGTCATGCAGGCAATTAGAGGATTGAAAAGGCCTTTGGTAGATTGGCAGAAATGCTTAATTGCACTAAATGGTATGCATAATATCCCTACATACTCAAGCACTTGACCTTTTTCAACATTTATGAGTATTAGTCCCGCGTGACACTAGACCATGACACTAGACCATGGCATGCTTTGGACATGGCGGGAGAGGACTGGAATTTGAATATTAAGCGCACCGCGCTCACCTTTGACTTTCCTTTCGTCTAGATTGTGGAAAGGAAGCTAGCCTTGGAATCTGATAAAATTATGTGTATCAGGTATCAGGGTCACAGTGACTTGCAAGAAATGTGAAAGGCCATAATAGCTTTCGTCATTGTTACAACATCCCCGCTGACGATTTGATCTGTGATGCATATGATTGTGAACGCCACCAGCGGCCAGGGGCGCTTTTAGCGTTGCAGTCCAGCCCCAGGTGCCAAGGCAACGCAACGACATGTGGCTTGCCCGTGAACAAACAGGTTACTGCAACGACAGCTCTAAGACTAATTCACCGCGTGCAAGATTCCCACAACAGCTGAAACGCGATGGATCTCCAGCGATGCCAAATTTCTATCAGAATGACTTCCTTCAGCGAATGAGCATGGATCGACTATGTGGCCGCATGAACAGCAAAGGGCAATGTTACGCAGGAAACGGTAAATGGGCGGGTGTGGCTAACGATGACGTCTGGAGTACGATACAGCAATGGCGCTGATCCTCCAGGTTGGTGCTTTTCACAATAACGCGTCATGACATGTCAGGGAGCGCACATTTTTGGCCATAGCTCCCGAATTCGACCAAAGTCTAGCTCCCCCAGCTCCCTTGTCGAATCCTGAATGGGTCTTTCGATGAGGCCCTCCAATGGGCCTTCAATGGGCCTTCAACGGGCGACGAAGCTTCGAGGACGATCTACAACCCCTTCCCATGTACAGATTGCTAGCGTCTAGGCACATTCTGTACGGAAGGAGTGAGTGTTCTCATATATTATATGCCAAGCCGCTAGCAATCCGTACAGGGAAGGGGGTTGTAGACAAAACAGGTATTGTAGACAAAACAGGTGTTGAGGGAACTTTGACATCTCGGCAGCCGTTTCGGTGGTGAAGTTGCTATGACGTTTGCAGCTTGCAGCTGTGTCGCCTGCTGTGTCGCCTGCTGCGTCCAAATAAAGCTTCCAGCTCATCTTCACCTTCCCCTCTTCTCTTTAACCATTCATCAATTATTTGTTTTTGTGTCTGCATTTTGTGATACCCTAGCAGCTTAATTCCTCATACACTCACCACTTGATACCCAGACCAGTCAAATACCCTCATCATGGTGTCGACGGCCGTCAACCGTCCTACCGATGTTAAGCAGAAGGAGAAGGATGTCAACAATAAGCTACAGCTCTATGGCATCTACTCTGGTCAGTACCCTTCAATTTTTTTGATGTTATGATTCCTAACGTCACGCCACCAATTCGCTACAGAACCTGGAGCTAACAATTCAATCTCATAGCATTTGCCAATGGCAAAATTCCTTCAGTAAGGAAGATTTCACGAGTTCAATTGACCTGAATTAACATGTTTCCAGAACAAGCAAATCGACATCGCCCTAAACAGCGCCCTAGCATCAAAGCCGCTCTCGGCTCCGTCAAAGAAGCTCTCGCCAGAAGGCCAGAAGCTCGTTGGTGATTTGAGAGATGTTATCGAGAAAGCTAAGATCCTTCTTCTCATGAAGAACGAGGGCAATCTCCTCCAGGACTTCATATGGCAAACACAGCAGATTAGCGGTGGTGACGCGACAAAGCCTGGCGCGCCCATCGACAAGGAAACTGCGAAGCAACACGGCAATGAAGCCTTGGAGGGCCTTCGAACACTGGGCACGCTTATCATATCCAATGGACAGTTCCGGAAGCTGTGTATGTTTTACTAACTGCTTTGGTTTTCGAGATTACGAGCTAATGACATCACAGTGAGCGATGCGACTATCCTCCTTCGAGACATGGCTGGCGACGCCGCCCAGAACGCTGCCAACCGCGTTAACCCTACTGATGAGCAACTCGCGCAGATCGATCGTCCCGCAGAGGACGACACCTGGCATAACGTACCGCATATTTCAAGGGACAAGCTCACCAACCAGCTCAGATCCAAAGTCCCTTTCGGCAAGGGAGATGCTCAGAAAGTTGCTGGCGATGTTACTCAGGCTAGCCACCCTACTGGTTCTCGCGACCCTGCTGATGCTGCCGACCTCGCCCTCCGTGACCAGCAGGAAGGTACCTACTCAGGCCTCGATGCTGGTGCAGCTGCTGGCGAGCTCAGGAATCAGGTCTCAGACAACGTTCCCGAGGAACACAAAGACAAGTCTCGGCAACAGCGTGAGAGGGTCAGAAATTACATCAGCAGCAAGGTGCCCAAAGAGCGTCGTGAGCAGACTATTTGGCGCCTAAAGAAGATGGTTGTGGAAATTCAAGGTCATCAAGATTGTGAGTGTCAACGAACGCAATCATTATTCATTTATAAGGCTAATCAACTTTCAGATCTCCGTGCCATTGACACCCTCCTTGGGCTTGCCGAGGAGTATACTGGCCATTCGAAGACTCTAGCCGCCCATGGTAAAGGAGCCGTTAAAGGAGCTCATACTGATGATAGTTTGCAGATGGCTGAAGCTGACCTGAAGGTATTCCCTCTCCAGATTTTACATCCAACAACCAGTCAATGCTGATTGAATTATAGACACTCATCGAGCGCTTCGCCAACAGCACCTCTGCTGACGATCTATTTGACTCTATCAACGCCATTTATCGTGATGCCGACCAAGACCCTGAGTTGAAGAACTGGTTCAAACAGATCGACGCCTACATCCGAAGATGTCTCAAACAGCAGGGGTTCATCATGGAGGACGCTGCTACCCAGGAGTGGAATGAGCTCCACGATCATGGACATGTTCTCCTTCGGGAGCGTTACCGAGGCCATACCGACCGCATTGTTGACGAGTTCAGATTTATTGGTAACCAATTTGATGCCGACCCGCAAAATAAGGCTTTCACCCAAAGCTTGCAGAAGCTGTTCTCTGACCTTGGCAATGACGAGAACAGCAACGCGGCCTTTAAGCCTCATCTCATTAAGGATTTGACTGAGGTGATCCTTCCGGGTATTTTCGAGAGCGTTCGCTATGTGCCGATTCCTCGTATCGAGTATACCGATCCATCTATGGATGCCATCGTCGAGAACTTGGTTATTGAGAGTGACAACTTGGCTCCCAATGTTCTTGAATTTGGCAGCGACAACTACTGGCGTTGGGGCCGTAAGCAGATTACTAATAAGAGCAAGAGCAAGGTCATGCTGTCAGTTTCTGGTGTTCAGATGGACCTTAGAGGTATGTTAATGAACACTTGTCTTATCATTGCTCGTTCACAAATTGACGTGTTATGCAGATGTGTCTTACTATGTCAAGAGGAAGCAGGGCTTCCCCTCCATTACCGATAAGGGTGTATGTGATGTCTTCATGGGCGGCAATGGTTTAAGCTTTAAGGTTGAGATGGAGACAGCCGACCCATCTGACAGGATCCACTTCTTCAAAGTTAAAAAAGTCAACGTTGAGATCAAAAACCTATCCATCAAACTCAAAAAATCCAACCACAAGTTGCTCTTTAGCCTGTTCAAACCACTTCTGCTCAAGGTCATGCGACCAGCCCTTCAGAAAATTTTGGAGAGGCAGATCAAGGACAATGTCAACCAGTTTGACAGCCTACTTTACCAAGTCAAGACTGAAGCGGATCGTGCAGCGGAAGATGCTAAGCGCAACCCGGATCCCGAGAATATTCAGAACATTTACCAATGTTATCTCACCGCCATAAACAAGCAGATCACGCAAGGTAAGCAGAAGAAGGACGAGTTGGTGGCTAAGACAGAGGAGAAGAGGGTCAATGTTGCTGTTACCCAGCACGACTCCATTTTCAAGAACATCTCGCTTCCAGGTGGTATCTCGTCAAAGGCTACCGAGTTCAAGGAACTAGCTGCTAAGGGTGGTAAATGGGAGAGCCCAGTTTTCAGCATTGGCTCAGCAAAGGAGACCTCCAGCCTCCCGAAGATTGAATCTGTTACCCGGAAGCCACATAACACTGCCATGGGCCAGATTGGTCAAGGCACCACTGGCGGTCACGGAAACACTGGCGGGTATGGAAATATTGGTGGTTACGGCACTCAGGACCCTATCTACGGTAACTCCAATGGCTTCAGCAACCAGGTTGAGCGTGCATTGAATGACCAGAACTACTCCCTGCGCAATGGAGGTGTCAACGGTGGCGCGACATCGCATCATACGACGCTCGGGAAGGAGAACCCGGTATTGCAGGGTGCCGTCTAAGCCCCTTCCATACAAGTGGGAGAAAAGTGGTTCCATTTGCCGTGACTGAGGCAGATTAACTCCTTCCTTTGTCAAGGTTGGAAAGATAATACGGGCTTGGTCAGGGCGGTTCTCAGTCTCGACGGAACCGATCGGGTTTTTTTGTCATTGTTTGTTCATGATACCACTCCTGCGATTGCGCGTAGTGTACGTTTCACGAGAATCAAAATTGGCGGTAATGCGGTGGATAGTAGGAATAGCAGGATACCAATGTTTCGTACAATTAGGCCTCAGAATTCTATTATGGAAAGGGAGTATTCGATAATATCTAAATATTTCAATTACAGTTACAATCTCATGACCTGAGCTGAAGGTTTGGTGGTAAAACTTGGTTAGGGTCAGTCGAAGGCAAACTTGTTGGTTTCATGATGATTGGCATGGCATTCAGGAAGTTGAAAGGCATGAACCTAGCTGTTCCTAACCTCAACCATTACTGAAATAATGCGAGAAAGGCAAATATCATCCGCTCATAAAATTTCAGACACTAATCTTCAACATGAATGCTCCGTAGCAATGCTGATACTGCTGCATGACATTATTAATGCAATAATAATCAGTGCTGGTCCCTTTGATCAACTTGAAGGCTTAGACATCTACGTCCAGCTGCCAGTCCGGCCTCCCAAATCTCCATTCCGAGAAGGGAACCTGCCCGGGCATTTCGGTCCCATCAGCAAGCCGCAACCTAGGAAAGGAATGCTCCGCCCATATGTATTTAAAGCCTTTGCCCGGAGACGCACCGTGCATCGTCGGCTCGGTGAAGAGCCGTCGTGGAGCAAGCCTTGCCGCAGGAAGCCCGTTATAGTTATCTGGAAACGAAGGTAAGCCTAAAAACCAACGAGCCCAACTATTAACCCAGCGAAGCGTACTAGTAATAGCACCTAAAGATTGAGACGAACTTGATTCAGAAGATGATGATAGCTTCCCCGGAACACTAGTTTTGCCTTTAACTTGGCCAAGCTCCGCTGTGTCTGGGTCTGCTACAATGCAACGATCTGTTACTTTAGCTGCGAGACTTTCGTTGACTAGGACCAGTGCACCGCTATGCCAGCCAGCGGCACTGACGCTTAGAGCGAAGTAGGCGCCTAGTTCGTCTTCGTCGGCATCCTTGAGGTCTGGATATTTATCCCAGTCTTTGCCTTCTTGCTCAAACCACTCGCTGATCTCGCCCTGCACGTTCGCATCTGTGACCGTCATGCGAAGTCTCTCCTTTGCTTCTTCTGGATCTTTACCTCCAGAGGTCATGAATCGTATCCACTGCTTCTTCTCGGGTTCGAACCATACTTGTCGACCATGAGTGTAAGTATGTGGAAGGAGTTTGCCATCCCGGCTAAATCCTACATACCGAATCCCTCTGATTCTGCCTTCTGGGTCGCCATCACCGCCTAAGCCGAGTGCACCACAACCTTGTGGTTCTGTACCGTATGAGGTGATCCGGCCAGTACTATGAAGTGCATGGAAATGGTAGTCGCCGAACGCAACTGAAATAACATTGTTATGCTGAAGCGCAGGAATCCACTTTAGGCCCGTGATCTCGTTCTGATCTAAATCATTGTAGCGGCGCTCCCAGCATTCTTCGAGGTAATCTTGATGAGCCGTAATAACTTCGCCACCTTTAAATACTGCAAATGACCGGAATGATCCCTGAACGTCCGAGGTGGTTCCTGCGTCATTGCGTAATACTCGAAGCTCCAGGATTTCTGGAATACTTCCGTCATCGCCATCCCAGGTCATCTTAGCTGTGAAAACCTTTCCAATATCGGTCACAAACACCACGAAGTGTTCCAGCACGATGTAATTGACGACCGAGCCAACTTCTCCCCCAAGAGCTTCGTCTTCCTTGAAGCCGCGAGAGGAATTTCTCTGACGCTGATATGCTGTCTTTGGAACTACAGACTCCATTACGAGCACAGTGTCCACTTCCTCTTCGCCATCGTTCCGCTTAACGGGAGTCCAGAGTATTATTCCAGTCCCATATATATATGCTGAACTTTTACTCCATCCAGCTATAACCTGTCTAACGCGGCCAGTGCTCCGCCTCTGTTCTGTCGTAGATTGGCTGGTGCCTGAACTGGACGATGTCTCGTTGACATCGACATGCAAGAATTTGACTTGGAGCGACGGCTGATACGCAGCGTACCACGACCAAATCTTACCACTATCGGAGAGGCCCAGAATATGAGATCGTCCTGAGGAGAATTGACGGATGGCAACAGAAGGCTCGTATCTCTCGTTGACTTGTGGGAAGCTGGGAGGGTATTGCAGAGGTCGAGGCCCGTCTGTACTATGATCACGGGCAACATGCAAGCCATCTAGTACGCCAACCGTATAGAGGCAACCTTTTGAAGTTAGTAGCGTGGTGGACCAGCCCCTGCATATATGATTAGTCCTTCGGTCTGAGCAATGCACGGATATCGTAACATACCCACATTGCATGTCAGCAATGATACCTAGTTCCCTTGTCCTCTCCATCTCAGTTGGGAAGGATACGTGAAAGTCTCGATACGTCCACCTGCGCCGCATCTGCGGTGCCATGTGGGCATCGTGTCCCTCAGGTGTATGGCCCAAACAAAGATGCGTATTATTACCCCATGTGAAGACGCGACTTTGGGTTAGTAGCCTGCGGTACATTTTCTGCCATCGTTCTCCATCGGCTTGCACAACTGGTTGGTTTGGAACACGGAAGGTACATCGGGTGACTTGGCTCCAGTACGAACTATCGAAGCGGATAGAGGACTGTTGCAAGGCTTTGCAGGTACTACAGAGCGAGAGGAAGCTATTAGCATCAAGGTATGGAAATATAAGAACAAGAATATCTAGGGGAAGGTCTGTCAGAGAGGTTATTCGATCTGCCATTGTTGAATGCAATGAGGCGGCTGTGAATTAAGGTTACCCGGCGCTAAGTAACTAAGTAAAAACAGCTGAGTCAGAGACCGTGGTCCGTCCTGTAATTTTTCTTTTGCGAATCAGTCATATTCATCCCACGTCCAAAATCCCATGATCTGAACATCAGATGAACTGTCCACTTCTGGGAATTTACCCAGTTGAACATCTTCAAAGGCTCATACCGAGAGTTTTAGGTTTAAGCTTCCGCACTAGCTTGGTGCCTTTATCTGATATTTATTCTTGACACTTCATTCCAGAGAAGTACATTGAGCAGTATGAGCAATCAACCGTCTGGTGGTAACCAGGAGTTACCGACATCAATACCAAATGACTCAGGTCAAAAGCCTCAGCAGTCCCAGGGTGAAAATCAGAAGACGGCCGGACCAGAACCGGCAGCACCTCCTACACTATCAGGCGCAGAATTAAAGAAAAGAGCTAAAGCAGAAAAGGCTGCAAAAAGGGCTCAGCAAAAAGCCACTGGTCCTCCGAAAGAGCCAAAACCTGCTGCAAAGGAATCGAAACAGGGACCAAAAGAGTCCAAGCAAGCGCAGAAAGAGTCGAAACAACCGCCGAAAGAGTCTGAGAAATCTCGGCCCATGCCACTTCGAAGAAGGGGGTCACAAACTGCCACCCCGCCAAAAGATCTAAAAAAAGATACCAAGCAAGTTGGTCTATTCGGCCACTTGTACGGTCAGCCAAGGCAGCACACTGTAGCTGGTGCTGTAAAAGAGGTTCATCCTACTGTGCTTGCTCTAGGTCTCCAAATGAGCAGTTATGTAGTCTGCGGGAGCACTGCTCGGTGTGTTGCGATGTTATTGGCATTTAAAAGCGTAAGGACGTCAATTATATTCCACTACCCGCTCATTTATTAACCAATCCCAGGTGATCGAATCGTACACAACACCACCCGGTAACTCTCTAGCTAGACATTTAACAGCCCACCATCTTTCTCCCCAAATTGACTACCTTAAATCTTGCCGCCCTATCAGCATAAGCATGGGCAATGCAATCCGCTGGCTCAAAGACGTCATCATCAAAATCGACCCCCAAGTGACAGAATCAGACGCAAAATCCCATCTCCTCAGCTCCATCGACAACTTTATCCTTCAACGGATCACCGCCGCGGACGAGCTGATTGCCGCAAGCGCCTCCCAGAAGATCCAGGCGGGTGACGTAATCCTGACCTATGCCTCCAGCAGCATCGTGCAAAGCACACTCATCAAGGCGCACAAGGCAGGAACACCATTCCGCGTAATTATTGTTGATTCCAAGCCTCTCTTTGAAGGTCGGAAGCTCGCCCGCAATCTTGCGGCGCATGGCCTCCAAGTGCAGTATAGCCTTGTCAGCGCAGCTGCGCACGCAGTCAAAGAAGCAACCAAGGTTTTCCTCGGCGCGCATGCTATGATGAGTAACGGGAGACTCTACTCACGCGTGGGGACCGCGGTCGTTGCGATGCTGGCTCATGAGCGCGACATTCCGGTCATCGTGTGTTGCGAGAGTGTGAAATTCACTGAGCGGGTTGCTCTAGACAGCATTGTCGGGAACGAAGTTGCCCCCGCTGAAGAACTACTATCGGAAGCGGAGCGGGAAGCACTGGTTGGTCTCAAGGGCAAGTCTGCAGATTCCGAGAACGCCGCTGATGCCGCAGGAGAGGCGGGAGAGAAGGGAAAGGGTGAAGTACTGAAGTGGTGGCGTGAGGAACCTAATTTGCAGATGCTGAATATCTTGTACGATGTGACACCAGCAGAGTATATCAAGATGGTTGTGACCGAATATGGGAGTTTACCACCGAGTTCAGTGCCGGTCGTACACCGGATTAGCACGAATACTTAATTATATAGCTTTGTAATAGTAATGAGAGCTCCTGTTGTAAGATGACCCTAGATGGGCAAATTAAGGAGCCGTTCGGTTGCAAACTCCATATTCAATATGGAGACTCATATTGTAACCGATATGGAGCTTAAATCTAAATATAAGGTGGTTGTTCGGTAGATCTGAATCTAAAGTCCTCCATATCGGTAAGCGCGTCAAATCTGCAAGCTATACTGTATACAGTAGTTGAAATAAGGTTCATGGCATCGTTTCAATATATAGCTTCGAGCTCCTGTTCCATATTCTATATTAATCTAGAGCTCTCGCACACGCTCCAAAGTGACGGCTTCTTGTGATATAGCGACTCCACACGCCCTGACTGTGATACTGCTATCGCATTTACAAGCCTTATATAATACCATTATCTTAACCTTCGTGATCGCGATAAGCCTGTTTCTGGGGCGTCGCGGGCGTCGCAGGCGTCACTGTAACTCTACTACGGCTCGTACGGGAGGTGGGCGAGGCGTAGAAAACGTCGATCGCAGAGAGGGCGTTGGCCGAAGAGGAGACTCCATTACTACACCAAAGTAGGGAGTTGCGATAGAGGCCTGGTGGCAGAGAAGGGCTCACTCGAATCGCTCACCGACGTCAATCACCCATTGTGCGAAGCCTCATTTGGAGCCTTACCGAATGATCGACTCAATTACAAATGAACCACGGTAATAGCCGCCACTAATTACAAACCGGGCGACACTAGATTATGAAATGGAGGCGATTTGCAACCGAACAGCCCCTAACTTGTTCGGACTGTTACTTGTCTGAATTCTTCAATTTTCGATGAATCAAAGCGGTGTTGCCACTAGATTGTCAGCGACTACGCCACGAGCCCTCAATTCACTTTCTTTCAAAGTTCAGCTGCTTCGCAGACTAATGACACTGACTATTGAACTCTGCAATCCCAGATCATACACCTTTTTTCCGTCCTGACATGCAATATACAAAAATGCCAACTTTTGAGGCTCACGTGATGAAGTCTACATTTTTCCCATCCGACCTACCAACCTTGCCCTAACAATTCGCCATGCATATACGCAAGTATGTTCCAAGGCGGAAAAGTCACCTGGCTACCCAAATGAGTCAATTTCTTGAATCATCATCGCCATTCGCCTCCAAATCTGGATCCTCTACTACAACTTTAGCTTAGAAATCCTCGCCTCATCCCAGCTTGTCTATTGTGTCTATTCAAACACACCGCCTCCCTCTCCTTTTCGCCTCCCTGACCACCGTTATGTTTGCCCCCTAGGCCCTGATCTTAGTCTTTGGGGTTCCGCTCCTGACGCGCTTCGCCTCAGGACGCTGCAGATGCTGCGCGGGGATCCAGCTCTCGTCATAGGCCTTAGCTCCGGTTGTGACAGCCGGGTCATCAGCACCAACACCAGCCTGGTCGGCTGGGTCGACTTTCTTGCTACCGCGGGAAGGTGTTTTGGCGCGCTCGCCACCTCTACCACCACGGCGCTTCTGCGGGAAGAGGGTGGTAATCCAGGTGTTGTAGATGAAGTAGACGGTTCCACCGAAGGCTGCGAGAAGGATGGCATAGAGGAAGATACTGTAAATATGTAAGTTTCTCGGTTGCGTTACAGATGGTTAAATTGGCGGTGTACGGGTTTGGGCAACAGAAAGGGGGATGGCGCGGCACGGAAGGGTCGGGATATGGAAGGGACGGATTATTGCATACATCTGTGGATCGAAGATGCTGGTAGGCGCCTCAACAACACTGACAGTCTCGTTGAAGATTTGCATCGTGTAGAAAGCATCCTTATCATCCTTCAGGACTGTCACGAGTTGTAGACGCAGGTCTTGCGGGTGCATCTCTGTTGCAAAGCTGTAGGTAACCGACTCCTGCTCGCCAGCTGGAACCTCGATACTGTAGCGCTGAGCGGTGAGGTTGCGGAGGATCTGCGGCGTCCCTTGGATGGAATAAAGGGAACCGCCGATAAGGGCAACAGAAACTGGGCCCGGCTCGGAGTTGGCGATAGAGATGACGGCTTGGGTTGGGTGGCCGTTGATCAGCTTCACACCGAAGATTTCGGATTGCGGGAAGGATGCGGAGACGGAGACTTTGAGGTTAGGCGTCTGGGCCACATCTTCATCGATCTCTTCCTCAATTGAGGCCTGTAGAGAGCGATGGGCGTCAGCGGGAGCATACGGAGAGATTAGGTTGAATTGATGTCATCGACGGCTATGTGCGTGTGTGGTGTGCGACAACTTACATCGAGCTGGGCAAAGGCATTGAATGCCTGGAGAGATAGGAGAAGAAGGGTGGAAAGCTTCCAGGCGACCATTGCGGGCAGATATTGGGGAATATTGAGGTTGAGGGAGAGTCGCAATAAAAGCGTGGTGGTGTTATTTGTATTGGGATGAACGTGGCTTTAACCCTGGATGGAGGCTAGGCTCGCAATGGGGAGTAGCAAGGTTTAGGGGAGTGCAAAAGAGGGCTAGGGTGGAGGGTGGAGCTGGGACAAGGATTCACCATCTACACCACCTTGGCGCATCCGGTTGAAAGCGCGTGTTGATCGCGCAGATCAAATAGCGCGGATTTATGCCCAAAAATACGTTAAACTACGTTAAAATGGTCGTGCTTACTTTAAAGGTATAAAATTGTGCCGTTTGATCGCCAAGATCAAAACGCGCTTTTTAACCGGATGCGCCAGGGTGGTGTAGTCACTGCCTGTACCCGTGGTAAGCATTTGCGACAGCGGTACGGGTAGTCTAGTCACTGCCTGGCCTTCTCGCGGCTACTGCCTCACCGGACAAAGCCAATCCCAAAGCTGTACAGCTGCATAACTACTGCTGCTACACAGCTACACGGCTACACACTGAAGGCGTCTGTGGAGGCCCGCAACCTGCCGTGGAAAGGCGTGCTCCCAGTCTATTTAAAGCCTCTCTGAAGCCTCACACAAGCCTTCTGCACAAATACGCTCCAAGCGGCGCAAGTCACCGTTAAATTCACCTACCACAGCAAATCATAGAGCCACCTTACCCGTGAAGATTCCACCCTTGTGTGCTACCATTCACCACTCCTTTGCCCCTTCACCGAACCCCTTTTGCGCCCGCGCCTGTCGAAACGCTGCTGTGCCAGCCATACGCTGCCTCACTAACTACCTAGAACCTTCTTTCGCCGCATCGCTTTTATTATCTACGACAGCCATCTCTCACTCCATTTCAAAGCCCGCCATCTTTGTTCCTACTCACTCCGACCTATTTAGTTGTGAAGTGTTCCCATCAGTACAGTCTTCCTGATGTCGCCCGCTCCAAGCTTACCAAGTAATATGACGGAACCTAACACATCAACCTCCTTGTGGGCTCGCTTCGAGCAGTTGGCTGCTGTTGATGCTGCTAGAAATGAGCTGATCACGGTCAGAGCTTCCCTCTATCTCACCACCGAGCCCTCCAACTGACTGCATGCAGGAGGTTCTTCATCGCTATGACTACTTAAGTGAGCAACATAAAAAGGAATGCGAAGATCATGATCGTGAACGCGAGTATAATCGCACTGTTCAACGCTCCAAGAAAGAACTAGAAAACAAAATGCGTCAGATGCAACTTTTTATGGTACATATAATCCAGTCTTCCGATAAGCTGAATTAACTCTAACAAATTTATTAGGAGCGCGATCCCTTCGTGATTGTACTAATTGATGCTGACGGGATGATTGTAAGTGCCAAAGAGATTTAACGCTTTTTTCTCATTGCACAAACCATTGAGATGTGCTTTCAGAGATGTGGTCAAATCTCTCATACCTTTGTCAAAGTCTTCAATCCTTCTTTTCGAAACGCATACTAATTGTCTCTATTAGTTTCAAGACGAGCTTCTCAAGGCCGCTGAAACAGGCGGCAAGAAAGCTGCGGCCCATCTTCAAACACTCCTCAGCGAGTATATTCAAATTTACATGCCATCGATTCCCTCGGATGTCAAAATTGTGGCTCGCATCTACGCCAATGTCAAAGGGCTCGCCAATATATGTGTTCGGGCTGGTATTGTCGATAATATTACTCAAGTTGAAGATTTTGTCCGTGGTTTCACCCGCGGCAGAACTTTGTTTGATTTTGTTGATGTCGGTCCTGGTAAAGATCGCGCAGATGAGAAGCTGATTGGTATAAGTTGGACACCATCCTGAAGATTGCTTTACCTAACTTTGCCAGAAACCTTCAAACTTTACATACACGACGTCCGTTGTCGTCATATCTTTTTCGGTTGCTCTCACGATAATGGTTACGCTCGGGTGCTTGAAGAGCTATCTACAGAGCAATTATACCTTGATAGGATTACGCTACTTGAAGGCGTGCCATTCGAAAAAGAACTTTCTGCGCTACCATTTAACACCAAAAAATTCGAAACTATTTTCCGCAGCAGCAAAATCAACGTTTTTGATGTCCCCAACGGCTTCCCAGCACCTTTTCCACCACCTCCTCGAAGTATGGCCCAGCTAGGCCTTGGGGCCCCACAAAACACGACTCAACAGCAAACACCCACTCCCTCAGTCTCCACAGTTGCTCCAGTCGAAAATTTTCCTACGCTTCAGGCAGCTCAGCAGTCCACTTGGGCCACAAAAGTCGCTGCGCCTCCTCCACCAGGCCAATCACCATCCCCTACATATGAGGCCTCGTCGCGCGATGACAATCCAGCCACTATATCCCGCAATCGTGCAGGTCAACGTGTTGACCCTCCCGTCCGCAATTATGATAAAGAAGAGGTGAATCGGGTTAAGAATATCAAGATGTGCAATGTCCATTTTTTGCGTGGTGAATGCCCGTTTGGCGACAACTGCACCCACGTCCATCGATACAACCCAACGCCTACCGAAGTAGCAACCTTGCGGCTTGTTGCACGCATGGCACCTTGCCAGAATGGCAGTGCCTGCGAAGATGTCAAGTGCATCTACGGTCATCGTTGCCCGGCCCCGGAAGCAAAACCTGGTGTTAAAGGTGGTAAGAACTGTATTTTCGGAGATAAATGCAAATTTCCCGTTGAGTTGCATGCGCTGGATACAAACGTTGTGAAGACAACGGTCATCCGTGGCTAGAGAGAGGCTATGGAAATGGCATTAAACCAATCGTAGTGCATGGGTACCTTCAACACGCTATCAAAATGGACAGGCAACCCCTTTGGACATGTTAAATCTATCCGACTTGCGTTTAGTAAAAATGAGATATTGAGTGGTGTGCATAGCACGAGAAAGATAGCCTCTACTCTGGGGTAGTGAATAGTGCTTCTATGCTCAATTGTAATATATACCAGGACTTGTTTTAGATAGCGCGGTGGCAACACCCCTAAAATTTAAGATTCTCGGTACTCTGTAATATGCGTTTATATTCTGACCATGAGACTGATACGATACTCGCTTTCCAATAACATGTTAGTCCAGTTTCGAATCTAGCCGTTTAGAAAATGTATCTAGACATTGTTTACTGGTCTAAAGGTCCTCTAAAGCAGTCCTATCAACCTTCTCAGTTGTCGTCTGTATTCACGCCACGATCATTGACACAAAGGCTCTCCGCTTTTATAGGCACTCTCTAAAGCTACCGAAGTATATCTATCCGATTTGTGCTCTAGTTTTTCCACCTTCCTCTGAAATAGCTTACAGGATATCTTATTTTACTTCATTATGGCAGCAACGCCTCATCAATACTTGTTGCCACAACCCGTATCTCTATCGGCTCTCTCACTTCCTCCTCCACACCTCGAATTCCTCCTCAAGATGGTCTTTCAGCCTCACAAATTTTCCTTCGAAATTTAGTCCACACCGCCAACACTTCATATCCTCTCTTAAATAGCCTTCACGTCCCGGATGCCATCTCACATCCGCATCATCGAGGGGGAAATCTTCAATGGGAACAAAAAAGCCTGTACTGAATGAATTGTAGTGTTTCCGATTCTTTAAGCACGGCGAGAAACGGTCGCACGAGATAATATGAATGTGCAAGTGGGACATTGAGGGATGCGCATGCACGCCCGCCATGACGCTTTCCACCCAGTTGCGGCCAGGCGGCAGCTGCGCCTCGAGTTCGGCCTCGGAGGGCGGGTCGTCGGATTCCATGGCCTGCTCCAGCGCATCGTTGCGGGCTTTGTCCGAGGCGGAGAAGGCGCCATAGCGGCGCCGTAGCTCGGAGGCTACGAGGCCTTTTAGCTTGTCGACTTCAGCGCGTACGGCGGAGAGGAACTCGGGTCGAGTGGTCAACGCGGTCAGCGGGTGTGTAGATGAGATGGAAGGGTCGCGCGGGAGCAGGAGAAGGTGCACGCTGGATTTGGGGTAGAGATCGTGGATCACAACGAATTGGTCTGAGTGCGAGATTACACGGCTAGGAGGGAAGGAAGCGGGAGAGTCGATATAGGCACCTAAGCCACTGCGAGACTTGAAGATGTGTCGGTTTGCGGTAGGAGGGTTGGGTGGAGCAGTGGGAGGAGAGGTTCTGGGTTGTTTTGGCTTCATGAGCTCTGTGACTGTCAACCAAATGAGCATGGTCCTTGGAAGGGAAGAGAGAACCATACAGGCGTTTGGGCGTTTTTGTCTATGTAGTCGATGGCTTGCAGGACCCGGAACAACTGTGGTAGTCATTTCTTCCGCCGTGATAGCATCTTCATGCTCTTCTCGCGGGGTCATGTTGAAGTGTGAATATCCTAACAGCCTTTAGTATGAGGCAGTAACGGGTAACAGCGGTTCTTGAGCTTCAAGGTAGCTGCGAGACGCATGTCAACAGTACGGCATTAGCCACAAAGTGACGTTCGCTAAATGCAAGCCTAATTCAGCCCTATCAGATTTTCTACCCACAAGCCACTTCATCGCAACAGCACTGCACAAACCCGAGGATGCCGAAGAATCCCCATCCTCCACGAGGGGGCGGGTCTAAAAAGCCCGCCCCTGCTTCATCTTCTAATGCTGACGACACGAGCTTCATAGTCTTCTCGAACGCCAAAGGCGATCCGAAGAAAGGCAAAAAAGTGGACAATGCTGCAAAAGATGGCCCAGATATCAAAGGGAAGGGGAAACTGAAGGACGCTGCGGGGCCGGCTGAGGAAGTGTCTAAAAAGCCGGACACCAGAACTTTGATCGGAGGTGCTTCGTGGACAGGCAAATTGCCGGTTAATCTGCTGTCGGAGCATTGTCAGAAGCAGAAATGGGCGAAGCCAGATTATCAAATGGTTTGCTATTAACCGTCACTTTTGGTTCTGTATTTAGCTAAGATACAATCATAGAATAAAAATCAAGTTGGGCTTTTCTCCTCCAGTGTTGTCCTAAAAGCGACAAATCCTAAGACCCAGGAAACTGTTGCTCTGCCCCCTTTCAGGCTTCCAGATAGTCATGTGGATCTCGCCCTTCGACCCACAGCAGTCGAGGCCCGCCATTTTGCCGCTGCATACGCTCTTTTCCGTGTATCCAGCATGAAAAATCATCATATGGCAATGCCACCTACTTATCGAGACTTATGGAAAGGAGCTTTCCAGGACCTAAAAAAGGCGGATACGAAAGATGGGAAAGCTTGGATGTATGAAGCTGATCCATTTTTAACGCAGAAGGAAAGGGAGCAAGCAAAAGCAGTTACTGCAAAACAACGAGAAGACGCCCAAAAGCGGATTGCAAAAGAGCAAAGCCAGCTTGGCGCACCAGGAGGAGCTTCCGGCACATCTTCTGGGAGTGGAGGAAACAGAATGAAAGGTTGGACCAGAGTGCCGAGAATTGAGCTAGGCAAACGTACTCGGATGGAGGTCGAGAAACTAATTAGGCGAGACGCGCTGTGGAATCCCCATAGTTTGCAGCTTACTCCACAAGCCCGAAATTGCATCATCGAGGAAGTCTCCGGTTTAGGCTTTCGAAGAAGCCATGTGGAAGAAGCGGCAGAACTGTGCAAAGACCGTGACGAGATCCTCGAATGGCTTCTAATCCATGTCCCAGAGGATGACTTGCCTAGTTGGAGCCTTCCTGAAGGATATGTGGCTGGAATAAGTATGGCCAGTAGAAATATCAAGCGAGAAGCCACCATCAAGCGCCTTGCTAGTGCCGGCTATGCCGCCGAGCTTTGTGAGGAGGCCTTAGATGCCCAAGGCGGCGACGAATCAAAGGCTGCTGCTGTCCTGCAAGCTAATTTGCTCCAAAAGACGGACTGGGATGGCAATATAACTCAGGACTATACGAACACTACCCCCGACGTAAAGGTAGATAGCATGTCTAATGCCTGGGAAGAAGAACAAACAACTCTTGCAGCCATATACGATGATAGATACGAATCTCCGTCACCGGGTATTTGTCATATACGGCTTGATGTCTCTCTGGAACTGGGAAAGCAATTTGTACTCCATGCACGACAACCTTCTGGGCCTTATCCATTCGTTCCGCCTACTATATCTGTCCACGCCGATTTACCAGCGTATATCCGTCTTAGCATAATCAGAAAAGCTCTTGTGCACGCAATTTCGAACCTCTTGGGCACCCAAATGCTTTTCGACTTAGTTGACTGGCTAGAACGGGAGATTCCAAACATCATTGAACGTCCCGGAAGGCTCACGGAAGTGTCCTCTGGGTTATCGGCAGCAGATGATGGCGCTCATACAAGACAGTTTCACCAAAAGGAGAGTAGGAACTGGTCGCGAAAGCGTGTGAACTGGCACCCTGGCACGGATACAAGCCTCCGAATGCTATCACAATGGCAGGCAAGGCAGAGCTTGCCAGCTCAGCAACGAATGTTGGCAGTGCGTCAGGCTCTTCCGGCCTGGAAGCTCCGAGAAGCTATTGTTCGTGCAGTGGAGTGCAACCAAGTTGTCATAATTTCTGGAGAGACTGGGTCAGGAAAGTCAACACAATCTGTTCAATTTATTTTAGATGATTTGATCGGGAAAAAGCTCGGTGAAGCAGCAAATATTATCTGCACTCAACCGCGGAGAATATCAGCATTAGGGCTTGCTGACCGTGTGGCGGACGAAAGGTGCTCCGTCGTTGGTGAAGAGATCGGCTATGTCATCCGGGGAGAATCTAAGCAGAAAACCGGTATCACGAAAATTACTTTTGTCACTACGGGTGTGCTACTTCGCCGACTACAGGCGTCCGGTGGTAGTCCTGACGATGTTGTCGCAGCTCTTGCTGATGTCAGCCACGTTGTAGTGGATGAAGTCCACGAACGCAGCCTAGATACAGACTTCCTCCTCGTCCTCCTTCGGGATATTCTCCATAGGAGGAAGGACCTAAAAGTCATTCTCATGAGTGCTACTCTTGACGCTGATGTCTTCGAAGCATACTTCCGCAGCGTTGGGTCTGTCAGCAGGGTCGAGATTCAGGGGCGTACCTATCCTGTTGAGGATTTTTACGTCGATGATGTTATTCGTATGACAGGTTTCAATGCTCACAGAGACGACGAATTAGATGATGAAGCAGATGTGCAGAAGTCCATGGCAGGAGCATTGAATAGTGTTGGCATGAGAATCAATTACGATTTGATTGCAGCGACTGTAAGACACATCGATACCCAGCTTGGAGGTCAAAGAGGTGGTATTTTAATTTTTTTACCTGGTACTATGGAAATCGATCGGACATTACAGGTAAGTTTCAACGATCGCTCTGTCATAACGCGAGCTAAGATATTCTAGGCACTCCGCCAAATTCCGAATCTCCATGCCCTTCCTCTTCACGCATCGCTTCTTCCCGCTGAGCAAAAGAGAGTCTTTCCTCCGCCCCCAAAAGGCAAACGGAAAGTCGTTGCAACTACGAACGTCGCAGAAACCTCAATCACTATTGAAGATATCGTTGCTGTGATAGACACTGGCCGCGTTAAAGAGACTAGTTTTGATCCGCAAAATAATTTAGTCAAGCTTGGGGAAGTTTGGGCATCCAAGGCCGCTTGTAAGCAACGCCGTGGCAGAGCAGGCAGAGTCCGCGCTGGCAATTGCTATAAACTCTACACTCGCAACGCAGAAATCAAGATGCTAGAAAGGCCAGACCCCGAAATCCGCCGCGTGCCGCTTGAACAGATGTGCCTCTCAGTTAGAGCCATGGGAGTCCGGGACGTTCCCGGCTTCCTCGCTGGTGCACTGACACCACCAGACAGCACCGCAGTGGAAGGTGCAATCGATCTTCTTACTAGAATGAGTGCACTTGATGGTGATGAACTAACAGCCCTTGGACGCCATCTTTCAATGATTCCTGCAGATCTCCGCTGTAGTAAACTTATTATTTACGGTGCGACATTCGGCTGCCTCGAAGCTACACTCACAATTGCCTCGGTACTCACGCTCCGTAGCCCCTTTTTCTCCCCTAGAGACAAACGTGAAGAATCCCGGGCTGCCCGGGCATCCTTTGGAGAAGGCCAAGGTGACTTAATTTCTGACCTGCGGGCCTATGAGCAATGGTCCGGCGTGCGAAGCAAAGGGATTAGCTCGCGCGATCTCCGCTCCTGGTGTGACCAGAACTTTCTTTCATCACAAACCCTACATGAGATCACCTCCAATCGGTCTCAATACCTCTCATCGCTCAAAGAGACCGATTTTATACCTCCCTATTACTCCTCCATCGATGCCTCTAGCCAAGGAAACTACAACCGCTACAACTCAAACGATGCTCTCCTTCGTGCCCTTATTTCCGGTGCATTCAATCCCCAGATCTCTCGCATCGAGCTTCCGGACAAGAAATTCGCGGCTTCAGTATCTGGAGCCGTCGAACTGGATCCTGAAGCGAAGACAATCAAGTATTTCAACCAGGATAATGGCAGGGTTTTTGTGCACCCAAGTTCTACACTTTTCGATGCGCAGACATTCCCAAATAATGCAAAATTTATGAGCTACTTCAACAAGATAGCGACGAGCAAGGTGTTCATTCGGGATCTGACCCGTGAGTGTATCCCTTTTCATGACCCTTTCAAGCACTGATCACGGGCTCTGTGAGTGGCGAATAATGAGAAATACACTGACTGTCTCTCGGTTTAGCATTTAACGCGTACGCTCTGCTTCTATTTTCCGGCTCGATCAGTCTTGACACGCTAGGCCGTGGCTTGGTAGTCGATGGATGGCTTCGCTTGCGCGGCTGGGCAAGAGTTGGTGTGCTGGTGTCCCGACTTCGCGCGATGCTTGATGAGGTGCTAGCACGAAAAATCGATGACCCTGCATTAGATTTGGGAGACAGCGACGTGGTGGATATAGTGAGGCGGCTTGTTGAACTGGACGGCTTGGATAGGTAGGCAACGTTCACAAAAGTGGGACGGTAGGGGCTTGAATATCTAACCTTTTCAGAATTAGAATAAGGTTGACAATTCTAAGGTATTAATTTCAAGTCTCCGATCACTGCAAGAAGTTTCCGATGGGTCCACAATATATATTGGAGAATATAAAATAGTGGGGTTCTTTTATGGATTTATCCCTTAACCCGCTGGCTTGCGTCCAGAAGTTATCGATAAGGACCAGCCAATTAGGTGGCTAGGATCAATTACCGGTGCTCAGATATTTGAAGCTAGTGATATTCGATAATTACTATAGAAAACCTGTATGTATATTTAATCTAGAGAGTTAAGTTGATCGATATAAGGCTGCCAGCATTTACCCTTTCTGCAAAACGGTATTTTGCGTACGCTGCAGCCAAATTGGTTCTCGCGCACGGTCCAAATATTTATCGATAAGCTCTGGACACCAGCGGGTTAAGGGATAGTCGCTCGCCTACTCTTATTTGCGAGATATGGGGAGGCGACATGACCCTTCCCGGAAAAGCCCGACTTAGCGCGAACATCTCACTAAGGCATGCAGTAATTAGTACAACAGATTGCTTGTTCAAAGCTGGGCTCATCCTTCCGGGTAAGGTGGCCGCCCAACCGGTTAAAAAATGATTTTAAGAGTGTGTATCGGTTGCATGGTTTCTGCTCAAATTGCTGCAATCAAGGGAACAAACGAACAGACCGACAAAGAGGAAGCTAGGCTGAACAAACTTGATCCAACGGTAATTAAAAGTCGACAGCTGAAGGAATGCAAGGTTATAAGTTTATCCCAAGAGACCACTGAAAGAATAACGAAGAGTCTAGGTGGAATGGCCTAGTGGCGGTGGCAAAGCATGCACTCAAGGCGTCGAACGGACAAGTCAATGATGAGAACTCTGTCTGAAATGAGGCTTTTGGAGCCTCTATATACACGAGGTGGGTCACTGGTACCCCTAATCTATCCTTAATATAGTAGTGATTGACACCAGGCCGACTAGAGCCGATAGTAACCGCCGGTCGACACAAGGTAAGCCTCGGAAAAAAACCACAACAGCCATCAAAGGTAAATAGCATCAAGCCTTTCAATCTAACTGAAACATTAGTAAATGCAAGAAGCCGACCCCCTTCAAAACATCATGCGACGAGTCCCAACAGAGCTTCTCACACATTTGACCATATACCCATCTAGCACATAACTGATTCAATCTTCTGTCACCTAACATCCAACAAACGCCATGTCATATTTCGTATGACTGGTGTCAGGAGCGTGAAGCCACTGCTCCTAATGAGACCTCGTATAAGGCTGAAAAAAGTGTTGGCCTAGGGTTGAAAATTTCCATGCACTAACTACGGGAGGGACAATCGTTTGATCAGACACGTTCGCAAGTCTGATTCGAGGCAGACTCTGACCGGTCTGCAGCCCCGCACCCGATTGAAAGGTTTGGACATGTAGCTAGACTTGCTTAGCAATGGCCAAGCCTCTTCACAATCTTGAATGACAGATATCAATCTTCTTCTAAATGACATCCAACCTTTCTTCATTGCACAACTTCTTCTCGGACCAAATGTCAAATCAACTTCAACACTTGAGCTGCCGACTCGGCCCAGCCACGTTCATAGGAGCACACTTCGAGGCAAAAAGCGGATCCTTTTTCCTGCCAGTCCTATTCATCACTCTTGTCGGAGCTTGACGTTGAAATACCCCGCCGCCTAATGAGGCTCTAACGCAAGGATCAGCAGTCTCAGGCTCCACGACTAGGGCCGGGCCGCGGTTTACCCGCTCACATTCCTGCCTAAATTTCAAGCCACAGCACAGCCCTCAACTCGTATCGCCAACCCGAGCGTTCACAATACCTAATAAGAACGAAGATAATACTTCCTGCAACTCCGGAATATATACTGCCGTGCTCGCAACTAGCCTCACTACTTGCTCCTCTCCTGTATTGTTGACAATCAAACTTTGGTGAAGAATGTCGTTTACGTCCACTGTACTCAAGAGCCGGGATTTTTATGGAGGAACCGTGGTGCGTACGGGCGTCACTGGCCCTGTACGAGAAAAGGGTTGTGCCCAGGAGTCATCCACCCAGCGCCCCGGAATTCTATTTTCCCCGGAGCGTTATCCGCAAAGCATTTAATGAGCTTCCAGCCAGAGATATCTTCCTCTGTGACTGCGAACATTGCAAGCGCCACTCTCGCACCGAGTATGGTACTGATAACCGAATCGACCAGATTAGGGATATCGAATGCAGACTACTAGACGACTACCTATTAATCTACGCACTGTTAATATACCAAAGAAGGCCCACCTTGATTGGCAAATTCATCTCACAAAACGTTAAGTTAGATGGTAACGTTTTCTTGAAAGCCACGGATCTCGAGTTTCTATTACCACTAAGCGGCGCGGCATTCCTTCAAGACAATATTCTACGTGATCAGTGGAGATTCCAAGTCAGGGCTTTAGTGATTTCGCAGGACCTTATGGCCTATGAGTCGAAGGAAATAGTGCCAATCGACGACAAGGACCAGGTTGGTGAGGGACAATTTGGCACTGTCTACAAATCTTCCTTCCCGTATCCGGAATATCGAGGATCTGGATGGAAGGAGGAAGAAGTATGCCCCAAATACTCTGCCCAGGTTAGCACGCACTTACAATACTCTCCAGCCATTCGTTTTTGCCCGCAAGGTTTTTGACAGCACAAGGTTCAACTATGCGCGAGCGGAGTGGAATATGCTTCTGCGATTCAACCAGAATAGCCACGACCGTTTCATGCGCGCACTTGGCGCCTTCATTCATGCAGACTCCTTCTCGATAATTTTTCTATACGCTGAGAACACACTTGAGAAGCTGCTCATGGCCGATTTTCCGGATCTTAGACCTGAAGACATATGGAAGCAAATCCTCGGGATCTCCGAGGCTCTTGAATGTCTGCATGAAGATAACAACATAGTCCATACAGATCTCAAACCACAGAACATTCTCATTCATAACGGCACATGGAAACTCGCAGATTTCGGATGCTCCCGCCTCATAGTTGACATGGAGAGCATGGAAGGTCGAGACATACAGGCCGGGAGAGTATATTCACCCCCAGAGACTATTTTAGATAAGCCAGCATATGATATATGGTCCCTCAGCTGTATTTTGTCGGAAATTGCCACTTCCGATTTACAAAAAAGGGACGGTCTCAAGAACTACCGAAACGAAAGAAAATCTGAAGATGTTGTCTATATCAAATCAGAGTGTTTTCACATAAATAAGAAATTAAAGCAAAGCGTTAGCACGAGGCACAATGACTTGCTTGATCTAGTACGTAAGAGTAAGAGCGGAAAAGGTGAAAAGTTGTCATCTTGGCAGGAGCGATTCTATTCCAAGGACCTTTTTGGTCTTGTGGAACAAATGCTCGGTCCCATGGAAGGAAGGCCTTCAGCGTCTGGGGTATCGGGAAATCTAAGACGGTTCATTGAACAAGCGTCGGATGCTGATGAGGAATCCACCCGCGAACCAGACATATGGAGATCCATTCGTGAAATGGCTATTCCGGGAGACTCCCCAAAGCCTTGTCCGATAATGTAAGCATCATATATCACTATTCGACTCTCGCAATGTTTCGGCTAACGAAATCATTCTAGATACGCATCATTTATCCAGGGTACTAGTAGCACAGAGATCCGCTGTGCACTTCTTTTCTACCAACATGGCAAGTTAGGGCGAGCCACTCTAAAACGATATCATCACGACGAGCAAAGGAACAAGGTGGCACTTGAATATTGCGGTTAGTTACTGCATCAAACAAGGCCAGATACAAGGGTTTGTACACCGCTCACTATAGGCCAGTATATCGTAGCAAGTTCAGCTGTCGTACAAGAGATCCTGGACGCGAGATAATAGGGTTCTTTCTACCCTGCGCTAATCCAAACGAATTTACTCTTGTATTCAGGGACGACCGCAGGGATAAATATTCGCTGCGGCATTCAAAGGGTGAGCCCTGTTCCCTACAATAGCAACTCAACGTGCTCATTATTCCGAAGACAAATCCAGCCTCCAGGCTGCGCTTACCGGCCTATCAATTCATAGCTCGTAAGCTTAGACTCGCCCCACTCCGATCCTTGTCGTGTTTGAGAGTTCCTTTTGCAAGGAAATGCTGTTCCGTCAATATTTCTTTACGTGTTTCATCTAACTAGGGAATGATTAGTATCGATAAATGTTCACTCCAATTTGACAGAAATGGGGGGTTCTTCTGTCGGCTGCTTTGTTTCAGAAAAGAGCTTATTCAAATAGATAATGTTCAGGTTCAGATCTTGACCGATAGAGATGTTACTCAGAGGACACAACCAGCATCAAGAAGTCCCCCATCGCCGTTAAATATGAGGGTTTCCGTTACAGCTGCAGCACTTTCGAAGCTCTTTCTTGTTTACGATATGGTGGATGTGGCCGCTCTACAGACGTTTCACTAAGAATACTTAGTTTCCCATAACATTGAACATACCATATTAAATACACTTCTAACACTAAAAAATGTCTCAGTCCGTGAGATAGAACTTATTCAAGGCATCCCCACCAACATTTCTGCTTCAGCTTCATATGACTACAAACCGAATCAGGAAATAAGACTCATGTTCAGTAACGCTAATGGTGAGTTTGATTCTACACCGTCAAGATGTTTCTACTGTCGCATTCAAGTCCGTTTCTCGACGACACAAATTTATCCTTACGAAACTTACCACTGCTAGATCCGAACAACTTCATAAGCAAATTCATAAATGTCTATAAGGAGTGGAAAACATCTAGAGAACAGGCAAGAAAGATAAACCAAGACTTAGATTAAGTTCATGACCCCAAGCATCCCAGGCGGTGGATAGGGGTTTTTTTTCCTTTGAAAATACGGTACAAGCATCATAGTGCTCTTGGGTGGTATATTAGAGGGCTTTTGTCAAGTTTTCAGTTCAGCGTTTAGTAAGTTCGTCATCTATATTTATAAATGGATAAGTGTTCGATCATTAATAGATTTGTTTTGCTAGTACGGGCATTATTTCTTTGGAATCGCATAGGACAAATATATGTGACGTGGTTTTCCCTTTGGGGCCGCTCAGATGTAAAATTTAATATAATTGATTATGAAAAACCCCCGAGAAATAAAACCGTTCACTAGGAATGAAAAGGTAGATGTGTAGTATGATGCCTTGGGGTAACAAATGAAATTTCCACAATGGACAAACGAAACAAGAGCGAAAAGGTATGAGAAAGTGCAAAAATAACAAAAATTGCACACGAAAGCAGTGATCTATTTGGACTGGAGTGGCGTGGATCCGAGGTCAAATCCACTCCATCCACCAAAAAGACGATTTGACTCCACGAGCGCCATGGAGCTCCAGTGTAGATATATACTATTTATAGTAAGTCTTAGCACGACCTTAGTGTCGTACTTAGGGGGTAGGAGGCGTTTAGACTTACCAAAAAAGATTATCAGATTTACTTATTAGTTTCCTCACCACCTTCCTCTATAATCTTATCCTCCTTAATAACCACTACCCTATTATATAGGCCCTTCCTTAGAGCCAAGCTCTTCTTATTTAATTATATTAAACTCCTCCTTAAAGTCAAAGCCCCAAACGTCCTCGGTAACGTTCGTTGCTTAGTATACATCGGCCACTTTATAAGAGATTTACGCTAAATATACTATCTACCATAGATCTAAAACTTACGAACTTCCTTAGAGTCATCGGCCCTTAGATTAATTAATTTTAGTGTAAGGATAACGTTATGAGTAGGTGCGGCTGCGCGTGTAGAAAAGAATCGCTCTATAGTAATTAAGGAAGGCAAAATTAAGCCACTAAGTAATTAACTAGAAAAGGAAGGAAATAAGCAGGCTTTATAGACCGTATAGGGACGCTCGTATTCTAGAAAACCGAGTTATTATACGGCTCTACCGATTGGCTCAACACTACGCTCTAATACCTTATTAACCATTCCTCTATAGCCACCTTCTTCTAATTATAGATACGACTGGCGCTCCAAGAGCTCCAAAGCCTTAAAATCCACTCCACGCCACCAATAAAATTACCGGATCCACACCCAATGCAAATCGGCTCCAGTCCAAATAGATCACTGCACGAAAGGACTGCGGACAGGATCCGGATGGTAATACTTGGTAGTAACTTTACTGTCCGAATCTTCCGCCAGGTTAGCGGCCTAATAGGCGGTAAGGGAGGCTAAGGCACTACTTAGAGCCTATTTTACCCTCCCCACCTACCCCTTGCCTATGAGTAGTTAAATTTAGCCCTACTACTTCTACCTTTATCCCTGTCTCTGGTCGCTTTTATGCTTTTATATAAGAAAGATATAAGTAGATACGTAAGCGAGCGGATACGCGAGTAGATACGCGAGCAGAGACACGAGGAGACACCAGCAGAGACACCAGCAGAGACACCGGCAGAGGTAGAGAGTTGTAGAGGTGTAGAGGCAGAGGTTGTGGTTAAAAGGGGTAGCTAAAAATGGAACGTTAAAGCTTAAGCACTATTCACCTAAACCGACCTTTCTACCTAGGCTGCCCTTTTTCTACTTCCTTCTCTGCTTTTCCTCCTACCTCCTACTTCTCTTTTAACTCTGCCCGTGCCTCTACTCATGCCTCTACTTATACCTCTACTTATACCTCCTTACGCGTTCTTTATATATTTTATTAGATAGCAGCATAGAAATGTAGAAACGCAGAGACGTAGAGACGTAGAGACATAGATGTAGGCTAGAGGCAGGGAGGCGTAGAGGCAGGGAGATAGTGAGGCGTAAAGGCGTATAGAGAATACTGAAAAATAAGCTCTAAGCCATGGATTTTACACCGGCAGAATTAAACTTGGTAGAAGATTTGGAGAGTAAAGTTACTGTCAAGTGTTACTATCCGGATCCTATCCGGAAAGACTGATTCTTGACACACTTTCATCGATCGTATGACGAGAAGATTGTATGTACGCCCATAATAGGCTCTCCGATAACCACCCTATCGCATAAAACATCTCATGTTTTCTAGATTGAGCAGTGTTTAAATGGGGGTCCTTTACTGAGAGACTCCATGACGCCCTACAGGCATATCCCGATTTGGTTCCTCAAAGCTCTTCAAATCAACACTTCGACGTCCAGTCCGGCAGAAGTTTTGCTGACAGCCCTATTCCTTCTCAGCCATAAGAACCATGCAGCAACAGCAAGACTTGACATTGCAACTGCGGTGACAATATAAATCCAAACATTCTCTGCGACTGCTAAAAAATTACGACCATCTTCTGACTTGAAACCAAAGAAGTTCGATCCAAAAAGAGTCTATTACCACGTGGTGTTAACACCTTTAATGAATATATCCTCAGGAATTACTTACAGCAACGAAAGTAGCTGGCAAGAAGATTGCAGATATTAAAGCTATCACTTTCATTATTCGAGTATCCTGGGTAGACTGGTGAGTAAGTCGTTTGATAAGCTTATTCTCCTGGATGCCCTGCTCTGTTATATCGTGAACCGCGCTGTTGATTCGACTATTACTTTCGGCAGTTCGAATATCCAGTATATTCTGTATCTGTGGATACCCCTATTAGCAGGATAGCTAAGTGATACGTAGCTTGACTTACTAGAGAAGACACTCCCTGGGCTCGCGATATCAATGACTCGATTCTCGCAAGATGAGTTTTGTGTTGCGACAAGTACAGATCCATTTGAGAATTAAACCAATCTAGCGAGGTGGATAGAGAGGCTCCTGAATAGCTTGTCTGTATCATACACCCCATACAACTCTTCAACTGTATCCCTAAGTTTATATTCAGCTGCAATATATGATACAGTCGACGTAGTTTATCGGTCAGCAATTGCAGGTTGCGTATGTCAGAAAAGTCCGCCTCAATACCACCTTCTGTAGTTGGACGATTGATATTGGTGTAAAACCCCCGCTCCAGCTTGATATACTTGGTTATTCTCCTTCTAGGTATTTGGGTTCTAGATACTTACAAGCTTCTGGAACGATTCCTCAAGGTAGTTTATGTAGGGTCGCCAATTTTCAGACACGCTGAGAAGTACTAGGGCGTGAATCTGGAATTGAAGCACACATGTTGTCTCTTTCGCATTCCGAAAAACCTCGCCTAGCCGTTCCTCCAGGGCATCTGATGCGTGAATAAAAACCCAGTTGCACTGCTGTGTAGTCCTAGAGCCATTAGCAAACAATTGGAACACCCCCGTTTCTCTGACTGAATACGGGTCTTTAAGGAATTTCCTGCCATGTCCTGCAACAAATTTGATGTTATATCCGACGACTATGGGTCGTTTTAGTGAGAATAATGGGTTTCGTAAGACATGTTAGGTCTAGGCGGCCTACCGTAGCCTTCATTCTCAGATAGATTTTCCGAAAAAGCTACTCCGTACTGTGACAATGGATGGTAGAAGAATGTTGAAAAACTCTCTTCGACAGGCTCGGTTTTTTCTCCGAAGACGTGTACAACATCGAGAAAGTTCGGGTGCACCTTTTGGCTTGTAAACAACTTCCTTAACATTTCTTCCGATATGAGAAGTCGGCCCCAGGAAAAGCTTTGGCGAATAAAGCTAAGGTTGACTGTTATTAAAATTTCATTACGCCAAGAAAATTTAGGAAATTACATACAAAACATTCGTTGAAGACAGCGGATTTTCTAGTCGAGAAGCAAGTTGGGAAGAATCCTTGATGGTGATATGCTGCACGCTTCGTTTCCCATCTAATCTCACTTCCGTCAGTTGATAATTCTCCTGTAGGCCTAGTATTATCCTGAACAACAGGGGCACCGGTCTGTATAACCTTTGCCAACTATGGTATCATCTATTACCAATGCCCACACCCGGCTATTCTCATTTGGAACGAATAGCCTTTCAGAGTCTTGCGAGAGCCGTTCGCAGTACCTATTAGGATCGACATGAAGGAGAGACAGCGGCAAATTCTTTGGAAATTGTTGCCATCCACGAAAACATTCATGGGAATACTCGCGCTCAACCATACTGACTTTGGGCAGAACCGAGGACTAGGCAAAGGCTGAGCCAGCGAATTTATAGCTGTAATCTTAACCCCTTACCTGCGGACTACCAAGGCTGAAGCAGATGCTGTCTTAGGTAGATCTGTGCACACCGGGGCCACACAAAAGAGGCAAATATGAGCAATATTGTTTTGCCCGTGGAGCTGGCTCCAACAGATAGAATAAGGCTGAGACAGAGCCATGTGTCATCGCTTTATCCTTTACTTTGTAGAAACAGGGATGATAACGGAAGACATGCACGCCACTGCCAATCGCCCAGCGAATATCACATGCGGGTATTCAAGCTTGAGTCTCGAATTCTGTTATATTGCCTAGGTGATGTGGTGGGCCATGTAAGTCACGTGGTATGAAGTCTTAATTTCGACAAGCTATTCCAAAGAAAACTTCAACCACAACCTTCGCTGTCCGATACTCCACCCTATGCTTTATTTCTTCACCAATTTCCCTTCTTTCTCACTTCACAGTCTATTGCAACATGGCTATCTCCTGCGGGGCAATTGAACGATAAGGTAAGAAATGGGCGTCACGTTAGCCGAGGCCGAACAGCCCACGGACTTCTTTCCCAATAGCGAGTGTCTCCCGCCCTCCTTCGTAGCCGAGCTGTTGCCGACCAGTATATTGCTTTCCGTACAGCCACGACCTGAAAGAGAAGCCTGCAGATAATCCATGTCAAGGGAATACCCCCAATCCGGAACGCCGTGCCTTGCCGTGGTATTGTCTTTCTTTCATCGTTACTGCCGGCCATACTCCTGCTCCTGCTCTTGCTCTTTCTCCCTCTGCTCTCGCTCCTCTCTTTCTTTCCCTTGTTCGCGCAAAATTGCCTGTTGAGAACGTTCCTGTAGATCTTGGATTTGTAACTAAAGTGTCGTAAGTAATTCTCGCCATCGACAGCAGTTGTATTCATTAGTGTGGTTTGCCTTACTACATTTAATTTTTGGCCCTTTGGTACCCAGAGTCTCCAATTGGCTCCTCCATCCTCCTCCTTGAAAGTGATCAGATCATTCAACATGAATAGGGTGAGGATTTGAAACATACGGATGCCAGGTACTGGTTTCCATAAGTCTCAACGAGGAAGGCTGTTAGAGTGGGTCGGTGTGTAATATATCGTCCCTGTATAACCTGTTCTTCCATCCTGCTTTACGCTGCAGGGTGGGGTTTTTGTCAAGCTTCTCTCGTTGGTCAGTGGAGTTGAAGGTGTGGTACTGGCCGGATTCACTCCTGGGAAATCTACTCGCTTCTCTGAGAACTTTGCGATAAGGCGTTCTTGACACCACAACCGTGTGGATGATCAAGGCTGTGAGGGTTGATGCCGATTTTTATGCCTTGCCTCTATCTATCCATGTGATTCCTGCTGCAGGCAAGAGCCTCATATAATTGCAGCTCCGCCCAGAGGGTTGCCCCTTTGCCTTCCCGAAGCACATTTGTGTTAGTGGGGGTCCAGCCGTGTCGCAGTACAAAGATAGTCTTCTCTCCGATCTCCTGCAAATGCGTTCTCATCTAAGTATTCTTTGCTAACTAATCCATTCATAATCTCTTATGGCGATCCAGCGCATTATGAAGAGCATTACTACTGAGTAGATCAACGTACCATCAATGGTTGTCCTTGCCAAGGGTATAATTTGCTGCAGCTTGGTTTGTTAGACTTCCTGCCATGGAACAAGAAGATATGCAGGTTGCTGGGGCTATCGCTGAAGTTTGTCCAATCCAACTCGCACTGAGCAACCGGGATGTTGCTTCTCTTATCGCCAACCGAATGATAGGTTGGAGCATCTTTATTTTGCCTTCTTTTGTGGCCATTCTTGCCGGGAATAAATTCGTGGCATTGGCTATTTAGTTGTTCGGCGGCATATTCACATTATGTTGGTAGGTAATTCTTATTTTAACGTGGTTTCGTATTCAGGAGCATCTAAAGCACTAAGACATTATTAGCACTTACGTATACCTCGAGTACGCGGTTGCTTGGCCTTTTCGTGGAGGGGAATTCGTTTATGTAGGCTGTTCAAAACAAGAATAATTGTTTCACCACTAATCTAGAATAGATATCACGTGTCTATACATTGCTTGGCCGAAAACCCTGCAACTCAGGTATTCAACCAGATGTTCAACACGGTCAACAGCATCATCGCTTGCAACCGCACTCAATAGGTCGTTCTTTTTATCATAGATTACTTACAATTAGTGTTCTAAGTGGCCTACATAATTTATTAAGGCCCATAACCAACTTTCCAGCTAATAGCACCCGCTCGAAAACTCCTCGCTCTACCACCCTATTATCTACCTCCTTATCTATAATTATCCCATCTACCAAACACACTATAGTTTTATCTTTAGAAGAAGAAAAAGCTAGGAAATAAGACAAGAGGGCCTAATAACTCCATAACCTAGAGATCTAAAAGAGAGAGCAGGAGGAATAAGTATAGATCCGAAAGATAAAACAGAAGAAACAGGCATAGATTTAAAAGATAGAATAGGAAGAGGAGTTTTACTAGACAAGGCTAGCCGCTCTAAAGCAGCCTACTCCACTAGAGTACCCCTCTACCGCTAAGGCGGATAAATTAGGTAAGTCCTATAACCTACCAGAAGGCTTAGGCACGCTTAAGCTTAACCTTCCTAGCCTAGCTAAAAGAGACCTCTATAATATATAGAAAGGATCCTTCCGCCTAGAGAATCTAGCACATCTATAGGTATACTCTAGCCGCCTAAACCTCTTTAATATAGCTACTATTAAAAACGGAAAACTTATTTTAAAGAGACCTACTATTAGCTATAAGGTCTATAAGAATAAGGAGGTCTAGTTTACTAGGTTTATAAACTATATAGTAATTATAAGCACTCTCTATATATACCCAACCAACCTCTATATAAGAATGTTGCTCTAAATAAACAAGATCCGCGACTACTCTACAACCTATAACTAAACCTCTATCCTAGACCTCACACTTAACTACTATAGGTACGTTATAGATTGTAATTAGCTTAAGCCTAGTAACTAGGACATGCCTACCTAGTTTAAGGCCCTATACTGCCGGGCGGCTAATATAAAGGCATAGAGCCAGGGGCTTAAAGTCCGTAGTATAGCATTAAAGAGATCGCGAAAGAATACCTTTTCTCCCCCTACCTCTAATAAGCCCTATTATAGCTAAAACAACTAGCAGGCTTATAGAGATAATCCATATCATTACCACCATATATGCTCTAAATGCGACAAAGACTACCTATTAAAGTCATGCCCTAGGTAGCTTACCGCCGTAAGTAGTTAAACCTAGGATTTAATAGTAGATAAAGATATTTTCCTAGGTTTAACCATCTAGATAGACCTACCACAGGCGCTAAGGCTTTAAGGCAGGCCTAATTTAGTACCTCTTTTCAAAACCTACTTATAAACGACTTTTCTAGCCGACTCACTATTACCCCTAAGGCCTCTCGCTTAGAGTACGCTCCTTTATAGGTACCCTAGAAATCTCCTAGCAATTTTACAAGGCATCCTTACCTATAGGGCAGAGATAGGTACCTCGTTACCTATACTATTTAGTATCTATAAAAACCACCTCTCCTTATACAATAACGAAGACCTTATCTTTAAAAAAATCGTTACTAACCTAGCCCTAGGCCGTATATAGGCCACTAACTCTATAGTTACCTTACCCCTAGGCCTAGTGCCTAAGGTAAATAGCGGCTTCCGCTATATCTACGACCTCTCCTCACCTAAGGGATCCTTAGTTAATGACTCTATTGACCTAGCCTAGGTAATACTACACTATACCCAGGTAGAGACTATACTAGCATATATAATTATAGCTAGTAGGGGCTGCTACCTAGTTAAATAAGATATTAGAGATACCTTCCAGATTATACCCGTCTTAGTGCAGTCGTATTACCTACTCAGCTTTATCTAAAAGGGAGTTATATATATTAAATACTGTCTGCCATTTAGCTTACAAACAGCCCCATTTCTCTTTAACCTATTTACTAAAGGTCTCCACTAAATCCTAGCACAATAGATCAACTTTGCTATTAAGCACTACCTTAATAATTTTATATTTGTGGTTAAGTATTTAACTATACTGCTATTACTAAGGGAGGTATACCTCTCGGTTACCGACCAGCTAGGGGTACCCCGAAATAATACTAAAAATATTAAAGGTACGGAGGCTAAAGTACTAGGTTATACTATTAATACTATAGCAATAAAGATTAAACTCTTACTAGTTAAGCAATAAAAAGCTATTAATTAGGTAACCAAAGCTCTTTAAAAGGGCTAGCTATTATTACAATAAGCCTAATAACTAGCGGGCCGCCTAGTATAATGCGCAAAAGCTATCCACCTTAAGCGCTCGTACTCTTACTCCTTATAGGACTTTATAACAAAATAGCCTATTAAGCTATTAAGATATATACGCCAGCGCCTCCCCCTAGAGCTTAAGAAAGACCTTAACCTCTAGCTTAAGGTTCTTATATTAAGTAACGGTATACTATTCTTTAATAATAAGGAGAGGCTATAGTTTTATTTATTTACTAACACCTTATCGCTTAAAGGCTACGGAGACTTCTACTTTAGCGGAGAAAATAGCTACTAGCTTAATTACGTGGCTTCCCTACCCTAGGCCTAGGCCTTTAGCTATTACCCCCTATTAGACTAAGTAGATAACTATATTAACCTAAAAGAAATACATGCTATTGTAGAGGCATTTAAAAGGTAGTTATCGGTCTAGTAGTATAGGTCTCTTTATATTTATACAGATAATATAGTTACTTACAGCGGCATCTAGAATGATATTATAAAAGGTTCTGGAAACCAATCACTCTAAAAGATACTTATATCCTCAATAATAAATAATATTACTATAACGACTATATAGGTCTCCAGCGCCAACAATAGGCTTACTAATACTCTCTCGCGATTTAACCGCGAGAAACTATTATTAATATGCCCTAAGTGGCAAATAAATAACGGCTTCTTACCGGATAAATAACAACTATATAGGTCTCTAGCGCCAAATAGGCTTGCTAATATTCTCTTACGATTTAACCGCAAGAAATTATTATTAATATGCCCTAAGTGGTAAATGAATAACGGCTTTATACTAGATAAATAATGACTATATAGGTCTCCAGCGCCAAATAGGCTTACTAATATTCTCTCGCGATTTAACCGTAAGAAATTATTATTAATATGCCCTAAGTGGCAAATAAATAACGGCTCCTTGCTAGAAAAATAATACCTCACTTTAGGTAGCTACTAACTCTTACAGTTAACCTAGAGTTATTTAATTAACCTCCCCTAACCTTCTAAAGCGAGATTAGTAGGTCTTACTACTTTTCGCTACTTATATAGTATAGCTTAACAGCTAATATAAGGAAGGGCTACTCCTCCGCTATTAAGAGCTAGGAGGCCTTCTTAGCCCTAAACGGTTTATTACCGTATCTAACTAAGAAGATAGACTTAGGGGAATAGATTGCTTAATAAGCGTTTAGTATAGCCGCCCCCCTAATAGGCAGGGTTAAGCCAGAAACCCTCTCTAATTATATCTTTATAATCCAATCTCGTTATATAGATCTAGGTCACTTAATCGCTGCCTTTAAAGACTATATTATTAAGAGGGCCCTAGCGGGGGCTATGTTACTATTCCTATTTACTAAAAAGACTAAATTACTAATTATAAAGGATATCCTAAATAAGATTATTACGCTTAGGCCCTATAAGGCGGATATAAATATAGATACGGTATTTATAATAGCGTTTATAGGTTTCCTATATATAGGAGAAATTATATACCCAAATAGGAAAGCTAAGGACTTTAGTACTATAAAGGCCCTCTATAGTAATATTAGGATCGCCCCTAACAGCCATTTAATAGTCTTCTACTTAAAATAAAGCAAGATAAATAAAACCTATAGTGGCGTTAATATCTAGATTGCCGCTATACTAAGAGATTATTTATACCCCATAGCCGTAATAATACGGTTATTTAACCGTAACCCCCGGCCTCTATTAGATCTATTATTTAGCGTTAATAATAGAGCTTTTTTGGCGCTAGTAGT